>Ga0196971_1000994_pt1 | contig 14767 bp, 20 predicted proteins | sample S1v_1013CmetaG_FD_148660 | JGI IMG/M metagenome (GOLD analysis project Ga0196971, IMG submission 148660) | Soil microbial communities from Anza Borrego desert, Southern California, United States - S1+v_10-13C | ecosystem: Environmental > Terrestrial > Soil > Desert | place: USA: California... | reverse complement strand
TGTGGCGCAGCCCGAAGCCGACGATCGCGAAGGTGCACGGCCATGCGGTCGCCGGCGGCAGCGACATCGCGCTGTGCTGCGACCTGCTGGTGATGGCCGACGATGCGCGCATCGGCTACATGCCGACCCGGGTCTGGGGCTGCCCGACCACCGCGATGTGGACTTACCGCCTCGGTCCGGCCCGCGCCAAGCAGATGATGTTCACCGGCGACACCATCGACGGCAGGACCGCCGCCGCATGGGGGCTGGCCAACAGCAGCGTGCCTGCGGCGGAACTGGACCGCGCGGTGATGGAACTGGCCGGGCGCATCGCCGGTGTGCCGCGCGGGCATCTCGCGATGCACAAGATGGTGGTCAACCAGGCAATGCTGACGATGGGGCTGGAGCAGACCCAGATGTTCGCGACGGTGTTCGACGGCATCACCCGCCACAACCCGGAAGGCATGTGGTTCAGGCGGCAGGCGCAGGCGGAGGGCTTCCGCAGTGCGGTGCAGTGGCGCGACAGCGGGCGGGCGATCCCGGAAGGGGATGAGGCACGGGCGCTGATCGCGGAACTGGAGCAGAAGCTGCGCGCGCAGGGCGGATGAGCGGCGAGGGCTCCCGTCGACCGCCGGTCAGCGGCCGGGCAGCATTGCTATTAGCCCGTCAAGATGATTTGGCAGGTAAAGGATCGAAGGGTGGGGGGCGCCGAGGAAGAGCGAATCGACACCCACCTTGCGCCTTGATAGCGTAGCCAAAACGGTGGGTTTCTCCTGCGGCTCCACCCACCCTACAACTGGCCGGCGACAGCGGCCGGCCAGCATTGACCGGCATGCAGCAGCGGGGCGGCGGGCCTGCCGGAAGGGTCGCCTTCTATTCAGACCACGCGCTCGGACCGCGCTCGAGGCTGCGCATGCGCTGCTCGAGATCGAAGAGGTCGGCCGATTCAGCCAGATAGGCCTCTTCGCGGTTGCGGCGGCTTTCTTCCATGCTTTGCAGGAGGCCGTTGGCGAGGTGCTCAAGTGCTGCATGGATGGATGCAGCGATGTCGTGACCGGCGGAGCGCATGGCGGTAACCACGGCGTTCGGCGTTGTCATTGTGGCGATAGACATTTTGTGTCCTTTCAGTGCCTTACGTTGGTGATGCCAGTATAGGACTGCGGTCCCGCCAGGGATAATTTCGATTCAGAATGAGAGTTATGCGGCTGGTGAATCTGGACGGAATGCCATCGGGGATAGCAATGTGTAAAACGTGTAAGGTGCGCTGTGCGCACCAAGGCATTCAAACCAGGTCGGGCAAGTCCGCCAATGTCTTGGCCAATCCCCGGTTCGGCCGGCACATCCCGATTCAACAAACAGATGAGTGCGCCGGGCGCCATGCCTCGCTGCCAAATGCGCGCAGCACATGGCTGATTTCATTCTTTGCATGGGAACGCCGGGCACCGAATCTGGAACGTAAAATCCGACGAATGGGCAGGAGCGTCAACGTCCCGGCAGGGTGCGCTCCGCGGACCGCTCGTCGAATGAATGGAAGCGTCAAACTATGAGCACGGGAACGCCGTGAAACGGTGCGCAAAGCGCACCCTGCGTTTGTTGTTTATGTCGTGAGGTTCGTTCTGCACATTACAAAAACAGGGCCATACATCTGATATGCGTTTCCACTCAGGCACACCGGTTGTCCTGCTCCTGTCTTCCATGCTGCTCGGGTGCGTTGCCACTTCGCTGGAACGCGTTCAGGAAGTCCCCTTTGCCACGCTAAGCCAGTCCCTCAATTCCGGCATCGATCGCTTCGCCGCGGAAGTCGTGCGCGACAACGCGTCGCTGGAGCGGCTCTGGCAGGAGCACGTGAAGAACGATGGAAAGAAACTCCCGGTGCCCGTTATCGACTTTTCGCACGACATGGTGATAGCCGTTTTCCTCGGACCGCGTTCCAACGGCTGCTACCAAGTGCAGATCGAGCGCGTGATCCATGCGGGCGGCGTCCTGAAGGTCGAGTACCGGGAAATTGCACCGTTCGGAAATGCCATCTGTACCTATGGCATGACGTGGCCATCCCACATTGTCCGGGTGCCCGCGCGCGACCGCGAAGTGGAGTTCGTCAGGATCGGTTACCGGAGTTCGGAGTAACGCGACGGCGCGGCGGAGATCCGGCTCGATTACACGGCAAGCGACATCAACTGATACCCCGCAAATCCCGCCAGCAGCAGCGCCGAGCCGCGCCGGACCCAGCGCAGGTGCACCGGCTGCAGCCGCTCGCGCAGGCGCCCGACCATTCCCACCAGGATGAACCACCACAAGGCCGAGCCGACGAACACCCCGGCGATCATCCATGCGGGCGACGCACCCGCCATGCCGCCGGCCAGCGATGAAAACACCGCGATGAACGACAGGATGGTCATCGGGTTGGAGATCGTCAGCAGGAAGGTGCCGCCGAACGCCTGCCAGCCCTTGACGCCGCCTTTGGCCGCCGCCGCCTGTTTCGGCTCCGCGCTGTGCCATGCGCTCCATGCCAGCCATAGCAGGAACAGCGCGCCGCCCGACGCGAGCAGCGTGCGCGATGCGGTCAAGAGCGTGATCACCGCCGTCACGCCGAACGCGCCGATCGCGCCGTACATTGCATCCGCCACCGCCGCGCCGAGACCGGTCGCCAGCCCGACGCGCGGGCCATGGTCGAGCGTGCGCTGGATGCACAACAGGCCGATCGGCCCGACCGGCGCCGCGATCGACAGGCCGATCAGCGCCGACTTGAGGAACAGGGGAAAGAGCGAGGTATCCATGCCCGAAAGTCTATCCAGCCGGCTGGCGGCGAGGAATGCGGTTTTTCAGGCAAAATGCGCGGGTCGCCTGAAAAAATAAAGGAGATTCCGGAAATGAACCCTGTGGATGAAAAGTCGTGGCGCATCCTCGCCGCGCTGCAGGAAGACGCCCGCGCGCCGCTGAAAACGCTGGCCGAAACCGCCGGACTGTCGGTGCCCGCCACCGCGGAGCGCATCCGGAAGATGGAAGAGGCCGGCATCATCCGCGGTTACCATGCGGACGTCGCGCCGGAAGCGCTCGGCTATGTGATCAAGGCGGTGGTTGCCATCACCACCCAGCATCCGTACAAGCAAAAGTTCATCGAGGTGCTGCGCGCCAAGCCGCAGGTGCTGGAGTGCCTGCACGTGACCGGCGCCGACTCCGTGTTGTTTACCGTGGTGGCGAAGGACATGGCCGACCTGGAGCAATTCCTCGCCAGCATCAACAAGTATGGCGAGACGCGCACCTCGATCGTGATGTCCGCGCAGATTCCGCGGCGTGGCGTGCAGCGGTTCTAGGAATGTCCGGCCTCGGGCCCGCACTCGCCGGCGCATACTACGGGCCTCGCCGCGCGGCAGGACCTGAGACAAGATGGTGAACGATGCGCGGCCGCGGCTTCACGACGTTACGGCTTCAAGCCTGCCAGCGTTGCATTCACGCCGTCGACGATTTCCTTCATCGCCTCGTTCTGCGGCAACTGGCGCGAGTACAGCGCGATCCGCTGCTGCATCTTCTCGAACGGTGCGCGTTGCCCGACTTCCCCGATCAACCGCCTGCCTTCGCCGGAAGACAGGAACGCCATGATCTTGCGGGGATCCGTGCGCTCGTCGTCGAGCTTCGCAAGGACCATATCCCGGTAGCTCGCCCCCTTGATCTCGACTGCCAGCATCGCGCTGGCGTGCAGCCAGTTTGCAAATCGAATGGCGTCGGTATACCCGAAGTCGCCGAGTGGCATCGGGAATGCAGGTTCGGTCTCGTTTAACAGAAGGAGCAGTTCCTCCTTTGCGGCCGGATCGAGCTTCTTGACGACTTCCTTCGCTTGCAAGACAAACGTGATCACCTCCGTGCCATAGGGGTTTTTTGACCGGCGTAGCTCAGCCACGAGTGCGCGCTGCGCGTGCGCCGGCGCGAACGGCACAAGATGGGCCAGCTCCCCGAAATAGCCATCGTCGTCGATTGCGCCGTTGCGCCTTGCGGACGAAAGGATGTCCGGCGTATCGGGAAAGTACCCAAGCCGGGAATAGACCAGCACAGCCGCACCCGCAAGCTCGCGCTGCTCTGCCCGGGCCAGTCGGCGCAGGTCCTGCGCAATTGCGGCGTTCATTCCCGTTGCGTCGGCCGGGGAGTACAGCGATCCAAGGAGACGGGCGAGCGCGACTTTTTCCTCTGCAGGGACGCGCGACACCAGAAGCGTGCGGATCGCCATTACGTTGGCCCGGGTCTTCCGGATGCCAAGTACATAAGCTTCGTCGAGCGTCTTTCGGTTCTCGATCGCATCTGTTGCGCGCTTGACGCGGTATGCATCAAGGAGCTGCTGGGCGCGCGCGCTGCGCTGGTCGGGCGTCGCTTGGTTCGCCATGCCCGGCATCGGGGCCGGTTGCGCGAGCACGACCGTGTGTACAAGAATTCCGACTGCGCCAATCACCAATGCCTGTTTCATCGGTTCTCCAATTCTTTATTAATACTGCAGGCGCCGCCGCAGCGTCTCCGCCACCTTGCGCCGCCGCAAGTCCGGGAAAGGATGCAAGCCGTCAACTCCAGAGGAGGGGATGCGTCATGTTAATACTTCGCCACGATTTTTAAAAACCATCCACATGGATGGGAACTGGATGGTGCGGGGCTGGTCCTACCTGCAGGAGGAAAAAACATGGCACGCGAACCAGTCACGCAAGACAGCCGGGTAAAAGTTGGCGATACGGAAAAAATCACCATCAACCTCGGCCCCGTCGACCTCGGACAGATCGATCTGCTGGTGCAGGAGGGGTTCTATTCGAACCGCACCGACCTGATCCGGACGGCGATACGCAACCAGTTGCAGTTGCATGGCGACGTCATCCGGCAGACGGTGGCGCGCAAGAGCCTCGTGCTCGGCCTGCAGCATTACTCCCGCGCGGACCTGGAGGCCGTGCGCGACGCAGGACAGACGTTGCAGATACAGGTGCTGGGCCTGGCCAGCATCGGGGCGGATGTCACGCCCGAACTCGCGTTGGCCACTATCGACTCCGTGACCGTGCTGGGTGCCCTGCATGCCAGCCCCGCCGTCAAGGCCGCTTTGGCCGGACGGATACATTAATCACTTTGAAAGACTGCCATGAACATCAATGAAGGCTTCCTCGCGCAAATGCGCGAAGCCACCCAACTCTTGCAGACCGAAGGCCCGATGGCCGCCACCGCCGCGATACAACGCGCGCTGCACGGCGCGTCGCCGGGCACGGCACAGACGCCGCCCACCGACTGGACTGCATACCTGCCGCAGGCGCCGGAACTGCACGACATCAACACGCCGCACGCGCCGCAGCCACAGCCGCAACCTGGGGCCGACCTGCTCGCCCGCTTCCGCAACCTCGCCGGCGGCAAGTGGCCGGGCGCCGGCGCACACCAGCCGGTAGAGGACGTCGAAGTACACGATGCCGCCGATGCGCCCGATGCGCGTCCGGACGCCTCCGCCCGGGGACGCTTCATTGCCGGCGCATGCACCAGCCACGCCGGCACGCGCGCCTACAAGCTGTACATCCCGAGCGGATACAAGGACGAGCCGCTGCCGCTGGTCGTCATGCTGCACGGCTGCACGCAGAATCCCGACGACTTCGCCGCGGGTACCGGCATGAACGCCGCCGCCGAGGAAAACAATTGCTTCGTCGTCTATCCGGAACAGACGAAGAACGCCAACGGCTCGCAATGCTGGAACTGGTTCCAGCCCGGCGACCAGCGGCGCGACCAGGGCGAACCGTCGATCCTTGCCGACATCGCGCGCGACATCGGCCGCAGCTACAAGGTCGACACCAGCCGCATCTATGTGGCCGGCCTGTCCGCCGGCGGCGCGATGGCCGTGGTGCTCGGCGCGACCTATCCCGAGCTGTTTGCCGCCGTCGGCGTCCATTCCGGCCTGCCGTATGGTATCGCGCACGATGTCCCGTCCGCGTTCGCCGCGATGAAGCGCCGCAAGGCCAAGGCCGGCGCAAGCCGCGGACTGCAGGCGCAGGCGCGCAGCCCGGCACCGCTCGGGAAGCCGGTGCCGGCGATCGTCTTCCACGGCGACCGTGACACCACCGTGTCGCCCGTCAATGGCGACCAGGTGCTGGCCCAATGCGTGCCTGCGGCAGGCGACAAGGATGCGCGCACCGACGTGCAGCAAGCGGCGGTGCCGAACGGGCGGACCTATACCAAAACCGTGATCCGGGACGGGCAGGGCAACACCATCGCGGAGAAATGGATCGTGCACGGCGCCGCCCACGCCTGGTCCGGCGGCAGCCGCAAGGGTTCGTACACCGACCCGAAGGGCCCGGACGCCTCCCGCGAAATGCTGCGCTTCTTTCTCGCGCATCCGCGCAGTGTGTAGCCAAGACGCATCATCCGGCGCTGCCGGGTGAGCGACCCGAGGCCGCCGTCACGAAAGGCGGCGGCCTTTTCATGCGTGGACAGGAAACTTCATGTAGGCTGGGGCATGGACAAAGAAAACGTCATTTCGCTGAGCGGTCCGTTCCGCATCCATGATTCGCTGGGGCGGACATGGAAGGTGCGGGGCATTCGCATTTACGACGAAGGCTATGCCATCATCGACGTCTACGTGGACTTCGACGCGTCGATGGAAGACGATCCGCTCCACGAAGACCCGCTCGTCATCCGGCAGATCCTTTCCCGGCTGCGCGCCATCGGCTACGACGGCCCGGATTTCGGACTGGGCGATCCCGGCCTGCAGGACGACAGGCTGATCGTGCTTGAAGCGCCGGAAGCGTTTTGCCTTTTCGCAGCCGGCAAGGGCTGGAAAAACCTGGCGGAAGCGTATGCGGGCGCCGACAGTTATCCGGCCGCACACGACGACATCATGAACAGCCCGGAGGCGCAGGTCGTTTATGCCGCGCTGATGCGCAGGATTACGGGCAAGTAACGACAGGGGCGGGAAGGCGCATGCCGGTTCCGCTATTTGCGCGAATGGGTAGAGGTGGCCGCGGAGGAATGGTGCGCAAAGCGCACCCTACGTGCCAAGTGTCAAAACGGCAAGGTGCGCTTTGCGCACCGCTTCGAAGAATCAATGCGCGGAAGGATCGGGGCGTTACGGTGTGACGTCGTGCGCGTAGCACGCCCTACGCATTTCAAGGATGGGTTTGAAGCAACCCACAGCTTACGCCGGCTTGTTTTCCCGCGCATCGATGTCCGCCAGCGACTCGCGTCCGCGCTCGGTAATGTCGAAGCCATCTCCCACGGTGCGCGGCGCGATCAATCCTTTCCTGCTCAGGAAGGTCGCGACATCCGCGTCGATGGCGCCCGGCGCGGCGTACGCCACCGCGCGCAGCCCTTCGATGCAGCGTTGCACGAACAAGGTCTGCTGGCCCTTCTCGGTGAGCGCAAACACGCCGCCCTTGGCGGTGATGTACTTCAGGCCCGCGAGCCGCTTCGCATTGCGCGCCACGCAGGCGCTTTCCCGCTCGCCTTTTTTCAGGCGGCGGATCTGCGCGAGCGCCTCGAATTCATCCCTCGTCAACTTGTCTTCCATTGTCTTTCCGATCAATCGTAAGTCATTTCCGGCGCTTGCCCGGCTGTTTCGGCTTGGGCGGCGTCTGCGGCCGCGCCGTGGCGAGCTGCGCGAACAGGGTTTTCGCATCCTGCACCGCGCGCTCCTGCGTGCGCATTTCCGGAATGTCGTCGTGCAGCGTGAAAAAATCCGCCGCCTGCGCCTTCATCACATGCTTGATCGCGGCGTCGTCGCTCATGTCGTACATTTCGGTCAGGAGCGTGGTGACTTCATCCAGGTATTCTTCGTAGGTCATCGGCATGGCGGGGGAGCGGCGAGGGCCGGGGTCAAATGTTTGCGCAGTATATCCTTCCGCAGGCAGGATGTTGAAAGCAGTGGAGGATTGACATGGTGCGCGCAGCGCACCCTACGCTGGTTGCGAGGGCATGCGGCCGTGTAGCTGTAGCGTCTGCGGAAATTCCGCAGCAACGGATGCTTGCCCTGTTTCCCCCGGTTCACAAGCTTGCGCAATATCATCAGAAGGGAAAATCTGAATCCAGCCTCTAATTAAGTCGTACTTTCCTTGCCCCTTGATGGATTATTCTAGTGGCACATTTCTAACCAGGCAGTGTTTTCATGCTGTCATTACTTACAGGAGCAAGCGATGGCCCTTTCCATCAACTCGAATCTCGGTGACCTGCTCGACAACGACCAGAGCAAGGCGATCCTCGAAAAGCACCTCCCGGGCATCTCGACCCACCCGCAAATCGCGATGGGCCGCGGCTTCCCGCTGAAGATGGTGGCCGGTTTCTCCGGCGGCCTGATCACGAACGAGGCGTTGGAAAAGGTTGACGCTGATCTCCAGACCCTGGGATAAATTTCGCGTTCCGGGCGAGACCGTAAGCGGGCCGGCCGGGAAAGCGCCAGAGTTGGGAATCAAACGGGTTACGACATGATTGTCGTAACCCGTTTTGTCTTTTGGGCCTGACTTTCTCGACCGGGGGAACCGGGCAAGCAAGCGCAGGGTGCGCTTCGCGCACCTTTCAGGGTCGAACATGCAAACTGCAGGCACCTGGCGTTGGAACGGTGCGCGGAGCGCACCCTACGCCTGCTTTTTCTTTCGCAGCTCGATTGCGCGGCGGCCCGGCCGGATTCCCGCTTTCAGGTGTTCAACCGGAAATTGCGGCAGTGCCAGTCGAGCCAGAAACGGGGACGGCGGCTCTGGGCAACCAATAATGCAGATCAGAGAATGCCAGGGGCAAGCGTTTGTCGCAGCACCGCTGTCGAAGCCGATTCCTGCCCAGTTCGGGGAATAAAACAAATGGTGACACGATGAAAAATTGGATGATCCTGTTCGCGGCAATCGTGGCGGAAGTGATCGCGACCTCTGCCCTGAAGGCCAGCGACAGCTTTACAAAGGTGCTCCCGTCCGTCGTGGTTGTTATCGGTTATGGCATCGCGTTCTATTTCCTTGCTTTAACCCTGCGCGTGATCCCGGTAGGGATTGCGTATGCGGTCTGGTCCGGCGTGGGGATTGTGTTGATTTCAGCCGTAGGGTGGTTCTGGCATGGCCAGACGCTGGACGCGCCGGCAATCCTTGGCATTGCATTGATCATGACAGGCGTGGTCGTGCTCAACGTGTTTTCGAAATCGGTCGCGCATTAGCGCGTTGCGCTGGCAGACGTCCTGCCCGTAACCGATTTGCGTACCAAGGCGAAAACAGGACCCGACTGACGGCAGCCCGGCACCTCGCTCCTACAACCGCTTGATCAGCGCCGTCGTAAACTCCGCCGTCGACGCCGTCCCTCCCAGGTCGCGCGTGCGCACCTGATCCTCAAGCAAGGTCGCCTGGATCGCGCCGCGCAGCCGTACCGCCAGGTCCTGCTTGCCCACATGCTCGAGCATCATCCCCGCCGCCAGCAGCAGCGAGACCGGATTGGCCACGCCTTTGCCGGCAATGTCGGGCGCCGAGCCGTGCACCGCTTCGAAGATCGCGACCTGCTCGCCGATGTTCGCGCCCGGCGCCATGCCGAGGCCGCCGATCAGGCCGGCCAGCTGGTCGGAAAGGATGTCGCCGAACAGGTTGGTACACAGCAGCATGTCGAACTGCCACGGGTTCAGCACCAGCTGCATCGCGCACGCATCGACGATGCGGTCGTCGACTTCCACCCGGCCCGCATACTCCTGCGCAACTTCGCGCGCCGCTTCCAGGAAGATCCCGGTCAGCGCCTTCAACACATTCGCCTTGTGCACGATGGTGATCTTCTTGCGCCCGTTCTTCACCGCGTAGTCGAACGCGAAGCGCGCGATGCGGCGGCAGCCGTCGCGGGTATTCACGCCGGTGGACACCGCAACCGCGCGCGGATCGGCGCCGACCGGAACGAAATACTCGTGCGCGACATACAGGCCCTCGATGTTTTCGCGCACCAGCACGATGTCGATGTTTTCGTAGCGGCCCGGGATGATGGTCTTGGCCGGGCGCAGGTTCGCATACAGCTTGAACTCTTCGCGCAGGCGCACGTTGACCGACCGGAAGCCGCCGCCGACCGGCGTGGTGAGCGGCCCCTTGAGCGCCAGCCTGTTGCGCCGGATGCTCTCCAGCGTCGCCGCCGGCAGCGGATCGCCGGTGGCATCGATGCCTGCCATGCCGGCCGTCTGCGTTTCCCATTCAAACGGCGAACCCAGCGCATCCAGCACCTGCACCGTCGCATTGGTCACCTCGGGACCGATCCCGTCGCCCGGGATCAGGGTTGCCGGAATCCGTCCGCCTTGTGTCGCAGTCATTCGTGTGCTCCTTGTCTTGTTGGCAATCTTCCTCGATTGAATCCACCGAGAATGCGCTTGCTACCTGTCAGCATGCTTACAGGCGGCAGGCCGGTATCGCGAGTGAACGCGGTCCGGCGATTCGCAGAGGCAAGCGACAGCGCCTGCCTCGACGAATGGTTTTGGCAGGAAAAATGCGGAAATGTTTATGCGAAAGAGAAGGGCTGCAGGACGGGGCAGGGCTGGCGCGAAGGAGGAACAGGGCGCGGGCCGCGTTTTCTTCCCGATCGTGGCCTGTCCCCTGTTGCTCTACCCGAGCGATTTCAGGGAGATGCCCTGCAGCGGGTTGCCGTCCAGGTAGTCATGGCCGGCATTCGTCAGTCGCCAGAAACCGCTGTCGGATTCCGCGATCCAGCCCTTGTCCTGGAGCAGGTGCAGGTGGTGCAGGATGATTGCCGGCTCCGTGTTCAGGCGCAGGGCAACGGCGTTGGCGGAAAGCTGTGGCTCCGGCGCTTCCAGGAGTTTCCCCAGGATCGCCTCCATCAGCATTTGGTCTCGCTTCATGGTGTCGGAAATGGCAAAAAAGGGGGATCTTAGCGGAATTTTCCGGAAATGTAGGGCGCGCTACGCGCACCGCGCCGAAGAAAGACCAGATTCGCGCAGTAAAGCGGGGTTGCGGCACAAAGTGCCGGGCGGAGCTTGTCTGGCGCGTGCTACGCCTTACCTAACATCCCTCGCACCTGCTCGCACCAATATCCCACCGCATTGAAATACCCTTCCCACACGCAGCCGTTGCAGCCGCGACCGCAGCAGCTGGTCGGTTCTTCCGGGGGATCACGGAAAAGGATCGCCCGTTGCGCCAGTTGCGCGCTGTAGTCGGCAATCCATTGCCGGGCCTGGTAGGCACTGGCGGGGACGGGATTGTTGGGTTCGTCACTCATGCGTCTGCTGAAGCAGGGGGCGGCGTATCGATTCAGGAAGTATAAACAGGCGCCGGGCGAGATGGTGCGCGGAACGCGTGCTGCCGGCGGCAACGTTTTTCCCGGCGTGACAAAATAAAAGGCCCGGCTGCATGCACCGGGCCTTTTATCCGTATCTGGTTGCGGGGACAGGATTTGAACCTGTGACCTTCGGGTTATGAGCCCGACGAGCTGCCAGACTGCTCCACCCCGCGTCTGAGGGAGCGAAGTCTACAGGCGATCATGCAACAATGCAAGCAATACATCGCGGCTCATCCGCTTGATGAGCAATTGCAGGGAGAATGCGACTTCACGGGAATGGGTATGCAAAGAAAGATTGCCGTCATCGCGGTCGTGACTGTGCTGATGCTCGCCAGTGCGAGCTGTCTGAGTCCCTGGTGGACGCTTTACCGCATGCGTTCCGCCATCGAGGGCCGCGACTACGTGGCATTCGCTTCTCATGTCGATTTCCCGTCCCTGAAGGCAAGTTTCAAGAGCCAGCTGGTGGCGAACGGCGGCGGCAAGCCGGCGAATGACAGCGACAGCGTGCTGGACGCATTTGCCGAAGGCATCGTCGGCACGCTGGCCGGCCCGGTGCTCGACCTTGTGCTGGGCGCTGCCGGCGTCATTGAAATGATCAACCAGGGCACGCCGGCTATCACGCGGGCGGTGATTTCAAGCGCGATCACGAAGGTGCCCGCGGCAGCGCAAGCGCCGGCCGAACTGAAGGCGACATATCGGGGCTGGGACAGGGTCGCCTTTCGCGGCGCGGAGGCGCCTGAGGAAGAAGGGAGCTTCATCCTGGTGCGCGGCGGCTTGTGGAGCTGGAAGCTGGCGGAGGTCGACCTTCATCCGGCGGCCGCGAGGTGAGACTGCGCTGCGGAGATCCCCGAATGAACAATGAAATCGTCTCCTGCTCAAATGATCGGGATGCAAGGGCTTCGACTTCAGCACCTGCAATGGCATTTGCAACCGGAATCGACCGATGACCAAAATGTACTCCGCTGCCTGCGAGCGCAACCGCGAACCGATCCTCGCCGTGCTGCGCGATGTGCTCGCGCATGCGCGCAGCGTGCTGGAAATCGGCAGCGGGACGGGACAGCACGCGGTGTACTTCGGCGCGAACCTGCCGCACCTGGTCTGGCAAACCAGCGATCTGCCGCAGAATCATGCGAGCATCCTGGCGTGGCTGGACGAGGCACGGCCGCCCAATGTATTGCCGCCGCTGCGACTCGATGTCGGCGCCGATGCCTGGCCCGCGGGCCCGTTCGATGCGGTATTCAGTGCCAATACCTGCCACATCATGGCATGGGAGCAGGTGGAGGCGATGTTTGCCGGCGCCGGCCGCGTGCTGAAGCAGGGCGGCATGTTGTGCATCTACGGACCCTTCAACTACAACGGCAAGTTCACCAGCGACAGCAATGCCATGTTCGACATGTCGCTCAAGGCGCAGGACGGACACATGGGTATCCGCGATTTCGAGGCGGTCGACCGGCTGGCGGGGGCGCAGGGGATGGTGCTGGCGGGCGATCATGCGATGCCGGCGAATAACCGGCTGCTGGTGTGGCGGCGGGGATAGCGCCGGCAAAACGGGGGCATATCGTAGGGCGCGTTTTGCGCACCGCTGCGTAGAAAAATCAGGTTGGAAAGGGATAACGTTCGCGCAGGGAGAAATGATGCGCAGGGAGCACACCCCACGCTTTCCAAGGGAGGAAATGACATGACCTAAAGAAAGGTGCGCCTGGGAATCGCATGCCGACGAACGACATGACATGCTGCAGCTCGGACTTTTCTCATTCCAGCCCGGTTGAGGACGATCAAACCCGGGAGGAGGTCCGGTCCTATGCTGAACTTGCGCGGTGCGGTCGATAACGCGGCGCGCATTCCGCAGTGGCGGATCCAGGCGCCCGGACGATGGCGCGGCCTGTTGATCGGCGGAGACTGCACCGGGCCAGCCTCTCGCTGAAGGAGGACTGTCATGGCCAAGTATCTGTTTGAAGCGAACTATGTGGGCGAAGGCATCAGCGGCCTGCTGAAGGAAGGCGGCACGCACCGCCGCAGCGCCGTCGAGGAAATGTTCCGTTCGGTTGACGGCAAGATCGAATCCTTCTACTTCGCCTTCGGCGACCGCGACGTGATCATCGTCGCGGACATCCCCGACAACGCCAGCGCCGCCGCGATTGCACTGAAGGTCAACGCGGCCGGGCTGGCGAAATGCAAGACCACCGTGCTGATGACGCCGGATGAAGTGGATGCAGCGGCGAAGATGGATGTGGCTTACAAGCCGCCGGGGCAGTGAGCTATCTGCCGGGTGCGCCTTGCGCACCGACCTTCCTCTGGTCGCAGTCACGGCGCTGCTTTGACAGCGAACGGAGGCTTGGATGGTGAGCGGGGCGCATCCTACGCCTCCAAAAGACTCGCAGAAAGGCGGGGAGTTTGCGGAAATCGATCAGCTTGTGCCGTCCTCACGGCGCAAGCTGTATTCGCGCCTTGATATGCTTGAGTTCCGCCACAATGATGAACGTAAGCATGGCAAGCAGCGACCACGAACTCCATTTGCCGACGTGAACCATCGCCCACGCACCTGCCTGGTTCGGGTAGCGCCAGGCGCCGTAAAACGTGGAGATGTTCTCCGCGATCCAGATGAAGAAGCCGATCAGAACGAACGCCAGTACAAGCGGCATCCGGCGTTCCACGTCGTAGGGACGGAACACCACCTCCGTCCGCGCATACAAGCCACAGGCAAGAGCGATCAGGTACCAGCGATAGTCACCGATGTAATGATGGGTGAAAAAATTGGCGTAAATCGCCAGCGCAAGGGCGGCCGCCATCCAGTAAGGTGGATGACGTTCCACCCGCAGGTCGAACAGCCTCCAGGCCTGGATCACGTAGCTTCCCACTGCCGCATACATGAAGCCGGAGTAGAGAGGCACACCCAGGAACTTGGTGTAGGCGAACTCGGGATACGACCATGAGCCGACCGATGTCTTGAACAGCTCCAGCGCCAGACCGAGGAGGTGAAAGGCGAGGATGGCACGGAACTCGTCCCAGGTCTCCAGCCGTGCGCGCAGCATCCACGCCTGGATGCCGACCGCAATCAGGAGAAGCAGGTCGTAGCGTGGAATGCCGAAGCCCTTGAGCTTGTGGGATGCAAACAGGGCCAGGAAGAACAGGCCCGCAAACAGGCAGGCACGCGCCTCCTTGATGCCGAACATCAAGAACTCGACGGCAAACCGACGAAAACCCGATACGTCGGCAACGTCCCGTACGGTGACGAATCGATCAAAGCGATGGACGAGTCTGGCCGGCGATAAGGTGAAGGGCATGGAGCAAGCGGGCGATGAATAAATGGCCTAGGCCCTGGCCGATTCGCACAAGGCCTTGAGCCGCTGCAGCGCTTTCGGCCAGGCCTCGGCCAGATAGCGTTCGAATTCCGCTGTCGCGTCCTGGTCCACCACCAGCCGTGTCCCTTCGGCAGTCGGCACGAAGGTATAGTTCTCATACGCCGGCGCCCACGCCCGCACCGCCTCGCTGTCGATGTCCTCCGCACCCTTGGAAAGGTAGCCGAGATGCCTGATCGACACGAACTCGTTCGGGC
>Ga0196971_1000993_pt1 | contig 14795 bp, 8 predicted proteins | sample S1v_1013CmetaG_FD_148660 | JGI IMG/M metagenome (GOLD analysis project Ga0196971, IMG submission 148660) | Soil microbial communities from Anza Borrego desert, Southern California, United States - S1+v_10-13C | ecosystem: Environmental > Terrestrial > Soil > Desert | place: USA: California... | reverse complement strand
GTCGTCACCGGCGGTGGCGGCGAGGCCGGTGATCAGGCTCTCCGAGAAGCTGGTGAGATCGACGCCGACCAGCGTCACGGTGGCCGCGGCGCCGCCGTTGCCGAGCGCGATGACGACGTTGCCGGCGTCGTCCTCGGAGACGAACTCGTCGAAGAGGTCCTGCTTGGAGGCGACGATCGGGTTGTCGATGCGGATCAGGTCGTTCTCGGCGCTGAAGCCGAAGATGGTGTCGGCGCCTTCCGGCTGGGCGGCGTTGAAGATGAACAGGTCGGCGCCGATGCCGCCGTACAGGGCGTCGTTGCCGGTGCCGCCGTTGAGGGTGTCGTTGCCGTCGCCGCCGCGCAGGGTGTCGTCGCCGTCGCCGCCGAGCAGGCTGTCGAAGCCCGAGCCGCCTTCGATGGAGTCGCTGTTGCCGCCGCCGTCGAGGGTGTCGGCACCGGCGTCGCCGCGCAGGGTGTCGAAGCCTTCGCCGCCGAACAGCAGGTCGTTGCCGGCGCCGCCGGCGAGGGAGTCGGCGCCCAGGCCGCCGCGCAGCGTGTCGTTGCCGATGCCGCCGTCGAGGCGGTCCTTGCCGTCGCCGCCGGCGAGGCTGTCGTTGCCGGCGCCGCCGATGAGCGTGTCGAAGCCGCTGCCGCCGTCGATGGTGTCGTTGCCGTCGCCGCCGTCCAGGTAGTCCGCCCCGGCGAAGCCCTTCAGCGTGTCCGAACCGCCGGGCTCGGCCGTCAGAACGTCGTCATCCGCCGTGCCTTCGTACAGGATGCCGCCCGACGGGATCGTCGTCGGGGTGGTCGGGGTGGTCGGGGTCGTCGCGATCAGGTCGGCCGGGGAGACGCTGGTGTTGCTGAACACCAGCGTCTCGACGCCGATGATCGTGTCGGTGCCGTCGGCGCCGCCCGCGTTGTGGGACACGACGTAGGCGTTGCTCAGGCCGGCGACGCTGAGGCGGGTGACCGTGTAATCGGTGCTGGCGCCGCTGTAGACCGCGACGTCGACGCCGTCGCCGCCGTTCAGCGTGTCGTTGCCGGCGCCGCCGGTCAGCGTGTCGTTGCCGATGTTGCCCGAGATGGTGTCGTTGCCGGCGCCGCCGTTCAGGGCGTTGGCCTGATCGTTGCCGATGAGGGTGTCGTTGCCCGAGCCGGAGACCGCCGATTCGATGACGGTGGAGGCCGTCGAGGTCAGCGCCGTCCCGATCGCCGAGATGATGTTGGAGCTGTCCGAGGAGAGCTCCACCACCGAGCCGACGCCGAGGAGGCCGACCAGCGCCCGGTAGTCGGCCATCACGTCCGCCGTCACGGCGAAGACCGGGATGATGTTCGCCGCCGCCAGCGCGGTGCGGAGCTGGGTGATGTTCGGGTAGTCCTCACCCGTGCCCGCCGGGCTGCCGTCGGCCACCCCGTCGCCGTTGTTCGGCGTGGTGATCCCGCCCGAAGCGCCGTCGCCGGCGACGTGATACTTGGCGTCCGTGGTGAGCACGACGACGCGGGCCGAGTCCGCCCGGAACCCGATGCTCGCCGCGTTGCGCGCCGTCAGCAGCAGGGCGGTGAGCTGCGCCTCCGGGGTGTCGCTGCCGCTCTGGATGCGGAGCGAGGACACCGCGTTGGTGAAGGCGGCGCTGGAGGTGGTGAGCGGCGAGTTGACGGCGAAGACCGTGTCGCCGGAGCTGCCGAACGGCGACCGCGGGATGTCGCAGAAGCTGCCCAGGCCGAAGGTCGAATCCGGCTGGAGCGCCTGGACGCTGGCGACCAGGCTCGGGGCGAGCCGCGAGACCGTCGCCTGGTCGTCGGAGAAGGAGCCCGAGATGTCGTGCAGCAGGAACAGGTCGATGGGCTGCAGGGCCGTCGTGCCCGGCGGGCCGACGAGCACGGACGAGCCGCCGGCGGAGATGGTCGCACCAGGAGTGAGATCGATCCGGTTGTCGGTCGTGGTCAGGCTGGCGTCGATCGTGTCGATGCCCGAGGCATCGACGATCACGTCGAGGCCGCCGGTCCCGACGACGAAGCGGTCGTCACCGCCGCCGCCGATCAGCGTGTCGTTGCCCAGCCCCCCGTTGAGCGTGTCGTTCCCCAGGAGACCATAGAGAATATCAGCTCCGGAGGAGCCAAGGAGCGAATCGTTGGACGCAGTCCCGGTGAAACTAGCCATTCTGTCCTCTTGTGGATCGATTTCGCGCGCGGGGCGATTGTGTGGCTGGAGCGATAATATTTAAACGACCGTGCAGGGCCCGGTTCGCAATCCTATCGGACGCGTTTGTACGGTTCTAGCCCGCCGGTTGCCGGCAACATTCGGGAAAGCCCGGAAGTTGGTAAACTGTTCATGAACCAGACCGCCGAACCTTAGAAAGATTGGAAAATCCTACGAATTCGGCCCGAAAGAAGCTCCGGATTTGTCTCGGGAGTCTAAGTGGTTAGGCATGCCGGCTATGGATCGCCGGCGCGCGGCCGCACCCGCCCGGGCCGCCTCCCGGAGGGCGAGGGGGCGGATCGGCTGCGGCGATTTGCCACGGGCAGGGATGCCGGCGGGGCACGCACGGGTCCGGCGGCCGGAGCCGCGCTCCAGGAGCGTGAGGCCGCCGGCCGACTCAGGCGTCCAGGGCAGGACCGCGCGCCGTGGCGGACCGGGGTTTCCCCTAGCCCAGGAGCCACGCGCGGTCGAAGGACGACACGCCGGACAGGAAGAACGAAGCCGTATGCCCGCCGACCGAGAAGGAGACCGTCGTGCCGCCGGAGGAGGCCGCGCTCGACACCCCCGCCGCTCCGGAGACATAGAGCCGGTCGCCTTCGGACGCCTGGAAATCCGACACGACGATGTGCGCGTACGTGCTGGTGGTGTCCAGGTCCTGGAAGAGGAACAGATCGGCTCCGGCGCCGCCGATCAGGGTATCGGCGCCCCACGACGCCATCAGCGTGTCGTTGCCCGCCCCGCCGTCGATGCGGATCGACTGGAAATAATAGGCGCCGGTCGGCGCGGCCGCGGCGTACACCAGGTCGTCGCCGGCGCCGGCATCGACGCTGCTGCCCCAGCCGTACGTGACCGCCACCGTGTCGTTGCCGGCGCCGGCGAAGACCGCGTCGGAGTACGCCAGGATGCGGTCGCCCCGCGACGAGCCGATGATGGTGTCGTTCCCGCTGCCGCCGGTTATGGTCTCGAACCCGGCGAGGCGGAGCGCCACCGCGTCCAGGCCGAGCGCCGCCGCGTCGCCGTCCTCGATCGCGACGACGCTGTTCCCGGCGCCGAGGTCGATGCGGTCGTTCCCGTCGCCCGCGTCGATCCACTCGAAGCCGGTGATGGCGGTGCCGTAGCCGAACTGGACGTCGTCGTCGGTTGCGCCGAACCGGATGGTGTCGCTGCCCAGCCCGCCCCACAGCCTGGAACCGGAGATCGCGTCCTTGTGCAGCGCCAGGACGAGATCGTCGCCCGCGCCCAGCCGGGCTTCGGCGACGACGTTGTAGCGGACGCTGAGGGTGGGGTCGCTGTAGTACGGGTTGGCCGCGCTGGCATGGCCGGCGTGCAGCGTGTCGTCGCCCTGGCCGCCGATCACGGTGTCGGCGGCGCCGGCGTAGAAGACGTCGTCGTCCAGGCCACCGAACAGATAATCGCCGGACACGCCCCCGTAGAGGGTGTCGGCCCCGGCCCCTCCCTCGATCGAGTCGGCGCCGTCCCCGCCCCGGAGCTCGTCGTTCCCGTCGCCGCCGAGCAGGGTGTCGGCGCCGAGCCCGCCGGCCAGGGCGTCGTTGCCGTCGCCCCCCAGCAGGAGGTCGTTGCCCTGGCCCCCGGCGAGGGTGTCGGCCCCGCCGCCGCCGTCGATGACGTCGTCCCCGGTGTTGCCGTTCACCGCGTCGCCCACCGAGCTGCCGACGACGGTGTCGGCCCCGCCGCCCGCGTTGATGATCGAGCCGGACGAGGTGCCGGTGGCGGTGATGTGCTCGTCCAGGGAACTGCCCGCGTATTCGAGCGGCGCCGTCAGCACCACGTCCAGCCGCCGCGCGGCGGCGTTCCAGCCGGCGACGACCTCCTCGGCCGCGGGATTCGCGTCGGTCCCGTACAGGCGGGTCAGGGCCTCGCGGTCGATCCAGCGGTAGCTTCCCGGATCGCCGAGGGGTGAGAAATTGTAGCTCATCACCGTGTTGGCGCGGGCGTCGATGGCGCTGTCCAGCACCGGGGAGCCGTCGTGCGGGTGCTTGAGCCCCAAATTGTGGCCGATCTCATGAAGGAGGGTGTCCTTCACGCTGGTCGACGAGGCGCTGGCCGCGTAGCTGGTGTCGATCCAGGTGTTCAGGCTCCCGGCGAGATGGTTCCCGACGGTCCCGAGGCCGGCGATGCTCGTCCCGCCGGAACCGCTGTTCAGGTCGGCCCGCATCAGGTTGAGCTGCGCCCCCTGGCCTGCGGCCAGCTCGACGACGGTGATGTTCGTCAGAGCCGCCAGTTCGGCGAAGACCTGCCGCGCGCTGGCCTTGAGCGCCTCATCGAAGGGGCGGAAGGCGATGGTCTTGCCGGGGCCGGTCGGGTCCACCGTTGGAAAGCTGTAGGTCAGCACGGTGTAAGAGCCGGCCGCCCCCCAGCCGTTCAGCCGGCCGCCGCTGAACAGGGCGTCCGACGGCGTCGTGGCGACGGTGGCGCCCGCCGCCGCGCGCAGCCCCCCCGCATCCGCCGCGGTTCCGGGAGCGTTGGTCGCGCACACGGGGCAGTCGCCGGCGCAGCTGGACCAGAAATTTCCGACGTATTCGCGCATGTCCTTGGGTGCGTTGATTTTCTTTCTTACAGTTTAACGGAAAAAGTCACAGAATTGCGACCCGTTCCTGTGGAGCGGGACGGCTTTCCGTTCCGTCGATTGTTCGGGGATGCCGCTGGACGCCAGCCATGACGATGCCGGAGGCCCGGTGCGCGCCGTGGGGGTGCGCGCCGCGGGCCTCCGGGCTGGTCGATGCGCGTCAGGACAGGGGGCCGCGGCACGGCCGGCCGCCCCCGCTCTCCGGCTCTGCCGGCGGCTCACTGTGCGGCGGCTCACTGTGGGGCGGCTGTGCGGCTCCGTGCCCGGCTCAGTGCGCGGAAAGGCCCTTCGACAGGCCCAGCCGCTCGGCGGCGAAGCGGCGCAGCCGCGTCCCGAGCCGCGGCGAGATCCGCTCGACCCGGTGCAGGATGGCCCGGCACAGGCGCAGGGGCAGGTTCTGCACCCCCAGGGCGTCGGCCACGACATGCCCGATGTAGGCGGTGGTCGAGCGCCGCCGCAGGTGCTTCGGCCCGTAGGCGTTGATGATGTACCGGTAGGCCTTGAAGTAGTAATGGGACTTTTTCTTGGTGAACATCCAGTGGATGTTGTCGGCCACATGGATCAGCCGGCGCGGATTGAGCGCGGACCGCAGCGACATCAGGGAATGGCCGCTCGCCGGCAAGTCGCAGTCGTTGTAGACGATCGCCTGGCAGGTCACCATCGGCATGAAGCCGCGGGACCGGGCGCGCAGCATGAACTCCGTGTCGGCGTGGTAGTGCGGCGTGTTCTCCTCGTCGTACAGGCCGATCGCCTCGAACACCCGGCGCGCGATCAGCACGCCGTTCCCGGGCATGGATTCCACGGGAAGCAGAAACGCCTCCCGCACCAGGGGCGTCAGCTCCTCTTCCCGGACGTTGTAGTAGTTCAGGTCGAAGAGCGAGCTCGAGCCCCAGTGATGGCCGGAGCCGATGGACCAGATCAGCCCGGGCTGCGCCATGAAGTCGATCCGGCAGCCGAGGATCGGCTGGTTGTAGAGCACGGCGATGCGGACCACGTCCTCGAGATACGTCTCCATGATCACCGAATCGTCGTTGATCGTGAGGACGTAATCGAAATGCGCGTCCAGCGCCGCGCGGACGCCGATGTTGGTGGCGCCGGTCCAGAAATCGTCGTCGGTGGCCAGCAGCACGACCACGTCGGGGTGCGCCTGGCGCACCTGGTCGGGCGTCCCGTCCGTCGAGGCTGAATCGACGATGAACAGCGTGTAGTTCGTGTAGGTCTGCTTCTTGAAGGCCTCGATGAAGCGCAGCGTCTTTTCCACGCGGTTGCGCGCCGGAACGACCACGGCCACCGAAGGCGCCTCGCCGGTCTCCAGCCAGTCCCTGCCGTTCAGGCTGTTGAGCACCTCCGCTCCCCAGTCCCGGCTCAAGGGGAATCCGCTTCCATCCACTCCGCTGTCTCCGACTTGCGCATCCGCGCGTTAGAGCACCTCGTCCAGCATTACCAGTCAATGACAGGAAGCACTAGGTGCAAAAGGCCATACGTCGCATGTGCGCATTCTGCCGTATTTCGGCAAAGGGCCCTTCGAAAGTATGAGTTCTGCGGACTGCGCCGCGGCCACCGGCGTTCCCTTATGAGGCGATGGCCGGTGCACGCTCCTCCACTCTGCGCGGGGCGGCGCGGTCGCTCTGCGGCACGGTGTCGCTGGGCGCGTCCTGGGCCGCCGCCTTGCGGACCGGCAGCACCAGCGTGAGCCCGTGCGCCATGATGTGGTGGAGGTGCAGGCTGGTGCAGAGCCCGTACTGCGCCACTGCCGTCCCGCGCAGCAGCATGTCGTGGAAGAAGTCCGAAGGCTGGGCGGCACACGCGTTGTACTTCTTGAGCAGCTCGGTGCCGGTCTCGGCTTGGCGCACCTTCAGGACCTTCTGCGTGCTGGAGAGCTGGACCGCCATCATCTCCGGCACGGTGTCCAGGACGCTCGCGGCGTAGCTGATTTCCTGCAGGATGTTCGGGTCGAAGCTCTCGGCGCGGGCATACAGCGCGAAATCGGTCGACAGAACCTCGTCCGTCACGAACTGCAGCAGGCGCACGATGCTGCCGAGGTTGCAGCGGTCGCCGTAGGCCAGGCGGGCGTTCCGCGGGGCCATGGCCCGCACGGCGTCCTGCGGCATGCGGCCGTCGACCAGCACCACCGTCTGGATGGCGGCCTTGCTGGCGTCGATGGCCTTCGCGGCCTTGGACAGCGCCTGCAGCACGGGGTGGTCCGGGGCGTTCCCGGATTCGACGTCGTGGAAGCCCGACAGGGCGTCGAGCACGATGGTGATGCGCTCGGCCGGCTTGCACAGGGCCACCGGGCTGACCGTGACCACCTCCGGCGGGCGGGCGTCGGCCCGGGCCGCGATGGCGTCCTGGAAGCAGGCCAGGGTCGCCTCCGCCGTCCGCTGCGCGGAGAACAGCGCGCCCTGGGCGGTGCCGCGCCGCGTCAGTTCGGCCAGGCGCTCGCCGTCGTCCAGCAGCTCGGCGATGTCGCGGGCGATCAGCCAGGAATCCGTCGGGTCCTCGAAATAGGCCACGGCGTTGCCGCAGACCTCCGGGATGCAGGCGACGGGGCTGGTGATCACCGGCAGCCCGAGCTTCATCGCGTCGACGGCCGGGATGCCGAAGCCCTCGTACAGGGACGGGAAGGTCAGCAGCGAGGCGTTCCGCATCAGCCACGCCAGATCGGCGTCGGCCACATGGCCCAGGACGGCGACCTTGCCGGCTAGCCGGTGCTCGCGGATCAGGTCGAGGAAGTTCGCCTTGGCGAGGTGGTGCCCGCCGGCCCCGGTCAGGACGAGCTTGGGCGTCTGGCCGGGCTTCAGGGCCGTGTTCAGGTAATGGAAGGCCTGGATCAGGCGGTAATGGTTCTTGTGCCGCCAGGGGATGGCCGGGAACAGCATGAACCCGCCCTCCGACAGCCACGGCACCGCGTCGCAGAGGTCCGCCGATAGCTCCGGCTCGACCGCGCCCGCGGCGCAGGCGTCGGCGAGGTAGCCGGACAGGTAGGTGACGTGGACGTTCTGCTTGCCGTAGGTCCGGCGGATGTTGTGCTTCTCGTACTCGGAGATGGTGGTGACGGCGTCGGCCCGCGCGATCGCCGCCCCGTAGTTCTCATGGCGCGCCCTGGTCATGGCCTCGCCGAAGAACTGCGGGTAGTGGATGTGCTGCAGGTCCAGGATGGTGCAGATGATCGGAATTCGGGAATCGATGAAGGACGGCGACAGCCCGTTCAGCGGGCAGAAATAGACGTCGGCCCAATCGAGATGGCTGGAGATCGGGTGGATGTGGTTCTGGCCGAGCGGAACCGTCTGGAACCCGCCGCGCTCCGCCGCCGCCGTCAGCATGCCGACGTTGTGCGGGCTGGCGACGACGCGCACCTCGGCGCGCTTCGCCAGCTCGGGCAGCAGGGAGTGGACGTAGCTTCCCGCGCCGCCGGCGCCGCCGGACGCATCGAGGAGGTCGAAGCAATTGACCAGAATCTTCACGGCCGAACCTTATGCGTGGTGGGTGACGGCATGGCTGCTTACGAGGCGAACGGCAGCGCAAGCAGGCGGAGGTGCCCGGAAACGTGGGCCGTCCGCTCTTCGAAATCATCGGCGGGCAGGCCGAGGGCCGGGCGCAGATGGGCGAGGGCGAGTTGCAGGACCCGCGCCTGGACGGCGGCGAAATGCCGCGGCCCGATCCAGTTGTCCTGATCGTTCAGGGCGTCCCGCCAGGATGAGGGCAGGAGGTCCGTGTGCATGCGCTCGGCGCTGCGGGGGAGCAGGCAGTCGCGCAGGGAAACCGGGAAGCCCAGGCCGGCGAGCCGGCCCTCCACGGCGGCGCGGCTGCCGGGGGAGTCGCTGATCAGGTTCATGTCGATGACCAGATCGGCGTGCTTCAGGTTGTACAGGAAGGACACCAGCCACAGGTAGAAGTGGGCGGTCAGCGTGTCGATCAGCGGCGCCTGCAGGGCCCACCGGTAATACGCGTCCATCTCCTCCGCCACGGACGGGCAGTCGATGCGGGGGAGGTCGATCGCCTCGGCCAGCGGGCGGAGCAGCGGATGACGCCCGCCCTTCCCGGCCACCAGCATCGTGCCGGCGAGGAAATACGGGTTCCCGTTCAGATCGAGGTAGGAGGCGAACTGGTCTATGGGGTCGCGCACGATGTAGATGTGCTTCCCGGCCGCATGACGCCGCAGCCACGCCGTGCGCAGCGCCGTGCGGTTGCACTGGAAAACCGCGGACCGGCCCTGCGCGCGGGCGTGCTTCACCAGATGATCGAGGTACGCCGCGATGCCCGGAGCGCTCTCCTCCTCGTCCAGCACATAGCGGTCGTAGGAGAAGTCTTTGCTGAAATGAGCCACTCCCCCTTCCGGGAGGAAGGGATATTCACTAAAATAATGCGACTTCATATCCGGGTGACGCAGAAGTTGACGCGTCTCCTGGAACTGATCTGACAGCACGGTCTCACGGGCGTCCAGCAGTGCCTCATGAAACGGCTCGAAGTAAGCAAGGCAGTTCGGTTGCGCGCGATACTTACTCCAAAAGTAAGTGCTTCCGGTCCGCCATAGGGCATGGATGAAGAGCGTACTCATCTGCTGTGTGCCGGAAGCCGCAGAGGCCTCGGAAGGTGAGATGAATGCCGTCAAAGCAACCTTCAACACTGGGCAGTCAAGTCCGACCGCTCTGCGAACACGCGATGAAAACACGAGGCAAGACAGCGACGGTGGAAAGCTGGATTGCCGAACCCCGCAAAGCTTCTAATGGCATGTACGCTGCCTGTAAAGGCTCTCTTTGCCATCCGCGGGCGCCCCTCGGGCGATCAGCCGGCGCTCCGGCGCCGGCGCACGGGGAGCCCCGGCGGGGGCGGCCGGGGGCTCCTGGATCGGTTCGCGGGCGGGGCCGGCCGGGTCTTGCCGGCCGCGGCCCGGATCCGTTCAGGCGGCTTCGCTGACCCGCCTGTACTCGTTCAGAACCTCCTTGGTGGGGCCGATCATCTTGATCTCCCCCTGTTCCAGATAGATCGCCTTTGTGCACCATTCCATCATCAGCGGCTCGGAATGGGTCGCCAGGACCATGATGCTGGATTGAGCGACGAAGCTCTCCATCCGCTTGCGCGCCTTCTTCAGGAAGGATGCATCGCCGGCCATCATCCATTCGTCCATGATCAGGATTTCAGGCTGGATGCAGGTCGCCACCGCAAAGGCCAAGCGCAGGATCATGCCGCTGGAGTAGGTCTTGACCGGCATGTTCAGGTAATCGCCGAGTTCGGTGAACTCCGCGATCTCATTCATCCGCGTCCGGACTTCGTGCGGGCGCATTCCCATGTAGTAGCCACGCAGATAGATGTTCTCGTATCCGGTGGCGTCCATGGCCAAGCCCAGGCCGGTGTCGAAGAGCGGGGAAATCCGCCCTTCGACCTCGATCTGGCCGTGGACAGGTTCGTAGATCTGCGCCAGAACCCGCAGCAACGTCGTCTTGCCGGCGCCATTCGGGCCGACCAGGCCGACGCGGTCGCCATGCACCAAGTCGAAGGTCAGATTGTCCAGGGCGCGCACGCACACCCGGTTGTCCGAGGAGCGCTTCAGCCCACCACCCGTTCCGGCACGCAGCAAAGCCTTTTTCAGCGAGCGGTTGGCGCCCTGGTAGATGGGGAACTCAACCGAAACTCCCCGTAGAGACAGATAGGCCATGAACGCCTCGTCAGGTCCAATAAGGAATGCGCGCCCGGAAGCGGGCAAAGAACGCCAGGGTTATGGCCCAGCCCACGATGGTGATCCCGCTGACCACCCACCAGGAAATCGGATCGGGGGTTTCCCCCAGCAGCGGCGCCCGGACAAGGTCCACGAAGGCGTAGAGCGGGTTGAGGTGCGCAAGGTACGCTTGGGGGCCGAGAAGCGACGGCTTCCAGATGATCGGGGTGAGAAAGAACGCAACCTGCAGAAGGCTTGAGACGATCATAGGAACGTCCCTGAAGCGGGCGCAGATCAGAGCGAGGGTCAGACTGAACCACGCTCCATTCAGCAGAATGAAGAAAAGCCCGATCAAGGATAGAAAAAGATTGGACGGAACGATGGAATACAGAAGCGCAACAACAACATACACAACCAGATTGTGCCCTAGAATAATCAAATTCCGGCACATGATGCGGTAGATATGGACCGAGTACGGCAGCTTGATCTGCCTGATCACATTCTCGGCGGCGATGAAAGCCGTGCAGCCTTCTGTGAGAATGCCAACTATGAAATTCCAAACCAGGATTCCGAGGCACAGAAACGGCAGATAGACACGGACCTCGATCTCAAACAGCTTGGAGTACAGAATTCCCAAAGTCCCGACCATGATGGCCGTGCTGAGCGTCAACCAAAGCGGCCCAAGAGCCGATCCGCGATAGCGCAGCAAAATGTCCTGCCACGCCATGAAAAGCCAAAGCCACCACTGACTCGCACCATCAGCCAAGTCCTTCAAGGCTGGCGACAGGTAAGAGGACGCTGATTTGCTGTAGATCTTGGTTCGCCTGGCCTCCTGGCCGGCGGAACTATTGAGCAAGGACATACGCCGTCTGCTTCCGTTGAAAATCCTGGCCCTAGTGCGCCAGCCGAGCACGACACCTTAGTCACCTGGGGTTCCCTGTCAAGGGAGGTGGGGGCGGCCCACAAAAAGCCCCGGCCGGCGCCCCGCCGCGCCACGACCCGCGGGGCGCCTTCCAGGACGAGCGCCGGCCGGGGGCGCAGGACCGGCCCCGTGTTACATGACGGCAACGCTGTCCTGCAAAGCATCGGCGTTGAAAAAGGTCGCTCGCGTCCAAGCACGCCCCAGGTGTATCGGCTCGCCATGTCATGCATCCCATGAGGAACATCATGCGCGTTCTCGCCGCAACCTTTGGCGCTGCCGCAGCGCTCGTCACCGCGACCTCGGCCTTTGCCCTGGACGGGCAGGCCGGTGCGTTCGTCGCGCCGCAGATCAGCACGCTGGGGCTCGGCGTCGAGGCCGGCTATCGCATCAACGACCATGTCGGCGTGCGCGGCAGCGGGAACTTCTTCCGCCTGAACCGCAGCATCGATGTCGATGGCATCGATTACAGCGGCAAGGCGACGCTGAAGTCCTTCGGCGCCACGGCCGACGTCTTCCCCTTCGGCGGCGGCTTCCATGTGAGCGGCGGCCTGCGCCTGAACTACAACGACATCGACCTCGCCGCGGCGCCGGGCGGCCCGATCACCATCGGCGGGACCACCTACACGCCGGCGCAGGCCGGCTCGCTGAGCGGCAAGGTCGATTTCAAGCGCGTGGCCCCCTACCTGGGCATCGGCTGGATGGGCAGCCTGCTCTCCCCCAACCTGCATTTCGGCGCGGACCTCGGCGTGATGTTCCAGGGCAGCCCCAGGGTCTCGCTCCAGAGCAACAGCCGGTTCGTCTCGCCGGCCGACCTGGAGCGCGAGCGGGCCGACATCGCGGACGAGCTGAGGCCCTACCGCTTCTACCCGGTCGTGTCGGTGTCCGTCGGCTACCGCTTCTGACCTCCGTCCTCACGCCCTGTCCGCTGCGCGCCGTCCGGCGTGCGGGACGGGGCGTGAGGCCCGGTCACTGCAGCAGCGGCAGAACGGCCAGCAGGGGCTTCAGCGGGTCCAGCCCCCGCTGGGCGTAGGGCATGGCGTGCAGCAGGGCCGCCGTGAACAGCGTCCCGAAGGCCAGGGAATGGATGGACAGGGCCAGCCGCCGCCCCCCGGGCAGCTCCGCCTGGGACAGGCCGACCATCACCAGGCTGAGCGCCGCCAGGAACAGGGCGGTCCCCCAGTGCTGGGCGTTCAGGGGCTGGATGGCCGCGGCCAGCCGCTCCCGCCTCAGTTCGGCGATGGCCTTGAGCCGGGTGACCAGCTCGCCCTGGGCGAGATGCTGGCCGGGCGTCGCCGGCGCCTGGGCGACCACCGTATTCAGCAGCGCCAGCAGCCCGCCGCCGCTGGCCGGGTTGGCGGTGGCGTGCCGCATCTCGTCGCGCTCCTTGTCGAGGACACGCTCGGCGTACTCGCGCAGCCCGGTCAGCACGGCGTCGCGCACCGGCGGGGCGAAGCCGCGCGTGAAGCCCGCCGCCTCGCGCAGCAGATGCGCCTCGGCCATGGCGGCGGCGTCGGCGGCGCGCGACGTGGCGACGCTCTGGTAGGTCAGGTGGGCCGCCGCGGCGACGCCCAGCAGCATCACCGGCAGGGCGACCGTGGGCAGGACGCCGCGGACCGACCGGTGCCAGCGCCCGGCGGCCAGCGTGGTGACCGCACTGTCCACCGCGGCGGCGAAGGCCAGCAGCACCGCGACGGTCAGCAGCCACAGCAGCGGCTGCGGCAGGTTCGTGATGATCTCCAGCATTCAACTACCCGTAAGCTCGCCCCGCCCGCGGTCCCGCGCGGCCGATGCCAGGGCGGCGGCGACCCGCCCGATCACGCCCGGCCAGTCGCCGCGCGCGGCCTGCCGGAACAGGCGCATGGTTGGATACCAGGGGCTGTCCTCGCGATCCACCAGCCAGCGCCAGTCCGGGGCGAAGGGCAGCAGGACCCAGACCGGCCGCCCGAGCGCGCCGGCCAGATGGGCGACCGAGGTGTCCACCGTGATCACCAGATCGAGCGACAGGATCAGCGCGGCGGTGTCTTCCATCAGGAAATCGTCGGTCACCAGCAGGGGCAGGCGGCCGCTCCACCCGGCGGCGGCCAGCGCGGCGCCGCTCCCCTTCTGCAGGCTGCCGGCGGTCACGCCGGGCAGCTCCAGCAGCGGCGCCAGCCGCTCGAGCGGGATCGAGCGCGCCGCGTCGTCGACATGCGTGGGGTTGCCGCTCCACACCAGCCCGACCCGGAGCCCGCCGCCGGCCGGCGGCGGCAGCCGCCGGGCCTCCACCCGCCGGGGATCGACCGTCAGGTAGGGGACGCGCGGCGCCACCGCGTCGAGGCCGAGCCCCAGCAGATGCGGCAGGCTCATCATGGCGGCGTAATGCGTATGGTCGTCGGGGACCGGGTCGTCGCGCAGCATCACCCGATCGATGCCGCGGCAACCCGCCAGCAGCCCGGCGAGCGGGCGCTGGCAGGCGACCGTCACCCGGCCGACCCGCGCGCGCGCCGCCTCGGCGAAGCGGACGTACTGGATCGTGTCGCCCAGCCCCTGCTCGGCGTGGATGAACAGGGAGACGCCGGGGTCGGCCTGCCCGTCCCAGCGGGGCCGGCGGCGCAGCGCCGGAAGCCGTCCGGCGAAGTAGGAATCCATGGGGACCGCCTTCTCGTAGCGGGCTTCCCAATGGCGCTGGCCTTCGGCGATGCGGGCGGTCAGCAGCAACAGCATGGAATAGTTGCTGCGCAGATCGGGATCGCCGGGCGCAAGGGCCAGGGCGCGGCGGAAGACCGCGTCCGCCGCCTCGAACCGGCCGAGCTTCTTCAGGCAAACGGCCAAGTTGGACAGCGTGCCGAGGCTGTCGGGGGCCTGCCGGCGGCAGCGGTTCCAGAGATCGGCGGCCTCCTCCAGCCGCCCGGCGCCATAGGCCTTGAGGGCAACGGCGCTCAGGGCGGCGGGCTCGTCGGGCGCCAGGCGGAGCAGGATCTCCCAGGACCTCTGCGGCGGCTCGCCCGCCGCGGCGCCGGCGCCGCTGCTCTGCGCGTTGTGCAGGCACACCGCCCGGTGCTTCCAGGCCCCGGCCCGGTCGGGACACAGCGCCGCCACGCGGCGCCACAGCGCCGCCGCCTCGGCCCAACGCTCCGCGGCCTCCAGGAGCACGGCCGAATTCCACAGGGACTCCAACTGGCCGGGCTCGACGCGCAGCCCCCGGCGGTAGGCGGTTCCCGCCTCGGCCGCCCGGCCCAGGGAGGTCAGGGCGATCCCCAGGCTGGACCACACCCAGCTGTCCGCCGGGTGCTCGGCCGCCAGCCGCCGCAGCACCGCGGCCAGCTCGGCCCAGCGGCCCAGGGGCTTGAGCGCGACCGCCAGGTTGCGCAGCGCGTGGGGGTGCGCCGCGTCGGCCCGCAGCGCCTCGCGCCAGGCGCTCGCCGCACCGGCGTGGTCGCCGCCGCGGTAGCAGGCGACGCCGCGCTCGA
>Ga0196971_1000992_pt1 | contig 14796 bp, 13 predicted proteins | sample S1v_1013CmetaG_FD_148660 | JGI IMG/M metagenome (GOLD analysis project Ga0196971, IMG submission 148660) | Soil microbial communities from Anza Borrego desert, Southern California, United States - S1+v_10-13C | ecosystem: Environmental > Terrestrial > Soil > Desert | place: USA: California... | reverse complement strand
TCGCCCGGGGTCAGATCACCCGCTACTTCTCCGACCCGGCTGCCTGCCGGGGCCTGGCCGCCGATGTGGGCCAGATGATCCTGGCCCGTGAGCAGGGCGACCCGGTACTGGCCCGCATGGAGCCGGTGGCCCGGGCCCGGGAAGTCCTCCGCCTGATCGCCCGCGACTCCAAGAAGCTGCCCCGGGTAGTCCTGGCCTATGTGCTGGGCCTGCAGGTCTCCACCCTTGACGCCATCATGCTGGGGGAGCATCCCCTGGTGCGAGAGCAGGTTCATGCTCTGGCCGACCTGACCACGCTGCCCGTGCGGTTCTTTACGGGGGTGCAGGTCAACCTGCCAGAGGGCGATGGCGACTGGCAGGCTTACCTTCCCGTGATTCGGCTCTGCATGCAGCAGGGGATCACGTCCTCGGAGCTGCAGGCGATGGTGGCAGAGCGACTGCTGCTATCGGAGTCCGCCGACTGACATGGTCGAGAGGATGGGGGGCCATACGGGGCGCCCCTCGGCGAGAGCCGGGGCTGTCAGAGCCAGGAGCACCGCCAGGGTCAGCAGAACCGCAAACACGCTGCGCTTCTTCATGTTTCGTCCTCCTCATCAAGTTATTGACTTATGGAAGCCGGTCCGCCCCAGCGGGCCGGCTTTTTCACACCTTGCGCCGTTCGCCGTCAGCGAATGCGTGGGGCTTTTGGCGGGGCGGGCCCTAACAGCCCGCCCCCGGTCGTGCCAGGAGTCGTTCCCGCAAGGAGCCGATGCGCTCCATCTGGGGTGGCCACCAATCTTCAACGGCAGCCTCGTAAGCTTCGGCCGTATGCTGTCGGGCTGCAGCCATGTCACCTTGCTGGAGGGCCGCTTCCGCCAGAATCCAGGCGATGTCGGCCAGTTGCCTGGCCGGCGTTGGCTGCTCCAGCGCCAGCAGCTCCCGGCAGATGGTCCGGGCTTCGTCCAGATGGCCCATTTGCTGATGGTAGAGTGCGGTGGCAATCTGCACGTCTATGCTTAGCTCCGCATCGCCTGCCTCCGCCAGCCCCTGCCTGAGGTCATCCAGCTCTCGGGCGGCCAGGGCCGGTTCGCCGGCCATGAGGCGGCACCAGGCAATCTCGTAACGGCAGGCCAGCACCCGGCCCCACCGGCCCATGGCGGCGTATGCCTCAGCCGCCCTGGTGAACTGATGAAGCTCGGCAGCGGGGCGCTTCAGGGAGCGCATGAGGTAGGCCAGGTTGAAGCGGGCGTCGCCCTGCAGTTCCCGGTAGATGCCGTGCTCCTTGGCCAGCTGAAGGAACCTGGTCAGTTCCAGTTCGGCCCGCAGCAGGTCGCCCACATATGTCAGGGCGGTGCCGGCGAAGAAGCGCAACGCTCCTTCGGCTGCCGGCTCCAGGGGCGTCGTCTCCAGCCCCCGCTCGGCCCAGGCCACGGCCTTGCCCCAGGCCCGCATGGTGCCGGCGGCCTGCGCTGCCGACGCAGCGACCCAGGCGCTACCTGCGGGGAGTTCTGGTTGGCGAAAGAAGGCATCTGCTTCCTGAAGCACCAACCCGAACTGTCCTGCCCGGAGCATGCTGCGGAACGCCTCACGCACGTGACCAGCCCCCTTAACCCCCGCAAGGAAATCCCAGGTATTTCCTTTGCTGTGAGTAAAAATATAACAGGAACACCCCTGTCCGGATAGAGAGAACAGGTGTGTCCCTGCCAGGAGACAATGCTGTCTACAATTGTAGACACGGGCTCGGAGACGGGGGAACAGGCGTTCATCCGGTCAATTTGACGATTCCTGCAGGAGCCGGCGGACTTCGCGGTGGAGGGCGACGCGATACCGGAAAAGCCCTGTCCCGCGGGCCAGCATGATCTCAGCGATGGGGCCGCAGAGATCATCCAGGCTGCCCCAGCGCACATCCTCAATCTCGTGGGGGTCGGCTGTGACCGGCGCGTCATCGTCGGTGGTGGCGGTGACCACGTGGGTGATCCAGGGCTGGACCTGCTCCCCGGAGGTGAACGTCACGTGGATCCGCAGCAGATACCTGGTCAGGCGAACGTGGAGGCCCGTCTCTTCCAGCGCCTCGCGAACGGCGCCATCCTCGAACGGCTCGCCCGTGTGAACGCCCCCGCCGGGAGCCCGCCAAGCGCCGGCCGGGTACCCATGCTTACGGATCAGGGCCACCTGGCCCTGCGGGCTGAAGATGAACAGGGTGACGTCGTGCAGGCGGGTCTGCCCGCGGGTGCTGGCGACTACCATCTGCATCTCCGGTTCGCTGATGCCGTAGGTCCAGGAGCGCTCCTCCGGCCGCCCGTAGGCCTCCTCCACCGGATGCCACAGTGTGCGGGTCACGTGGGCCAAGCTGCATCCCCCCGTCGGGCGGGTCTAAAAGTCGGCCATAATGCGCGTCAGCAGCGCATCGGGGTCAGGAGCGGCAATGCCGATCCAGTAGACTTTGCTGCCCTCTGCCCAATAGTAGTTGGCGGGCAGCTGGCTGGACTTGGTGCTGTCCGTCCGCCAGACCTTCACGCCGCCCGCATCGAGCTGCAGGGGCTTGGAGAAGTCCTTGTGGTTGGCGCCGATGGCCTTCGTCATCAGATCGACCATGGTGATGGCGTTGCCGTCGTTGACGGCGCCGACGATCCAGACGGTGAACTTATCCTTCCCCAGGGTGTATTCGCCCTTGATACCGAGCTTGAAGGGAATCTTCTTCACGTGCTCTTTCTGGTATGCGTTCATGGCAGGCTGGCCCTCAAGTTGGGTGGTGCGGGTAAAGTCGCCCCACTTCTCGGGCAGCGTCACGTTCAGCGGCTGCGGTTCGCCGCCGCCCTTGGGCATGCCGACGAGCAGAAACAGAATCAGACCGGCGACCGCTGCGAGGATGATGATCGGGACCGCTTTACGCAATGCAGACACGCCCCTCGTTGGGTTTTCTCTCCCCAGTCTACAGGCTGGGTGCATCGCTTGGGTATGGCCTGTTCGTATCATGCTGCAAGCTAAGGGCGGAGGTGACGGCAGCATGGTCGACAACGACATCAAGGCGGGGCATCAGGCGGTGAAGCAGTCGCAGCGGACGGCGCAGCAGAGCAGCACGCTTGGGCCAGGCACGGCAGGTCACACCATTTCGGGAGCGGCCTACCGGGGCAAGGAGGTCGCGGACAACCGGGGCGAGGCAAGGCCCAGGGAGATTGGTTTTGAGGGCAGCACGGGATTGGGCTACAACGATCGCAAGGGGCCGGATACCAGTGGCTACGGAGATGCGGAAGGAGTGGACGCCAGTGGATTCCCAGACGCGGAAAGTGCAAGGAAGTGACCGTGACCGGGCCGAGGGCGGCCTGGATCCGGAGGCCGAGTTCGCTGAACTGGACCGTTCAACAGCCGTAAGGCTGAGCCGGGAAGTGCAGGCTCAGCAGGAGAAGAAGCAGAAAGAGCAGCAGTAACGCAGAACAGCCGCGGCATGCGAGTGCCGCGGCTGTGACTTTGGTTGGGCTCATTCGACCAGGATCGCCTTGGTCCCCGTCTGGCAAGGCAGTGACTTCATGATCGCCCCTTCATGCCAGGCCTGCACCCGCTTGCCCACGGTGAGGTCGGCGTTCGAGGCCTGGGACAGCTGACCGTTCACCCACTTCATCAGCAGGGCGCCTTCGGTCACCGTGAACCAGCATGCCTGGCCCTTGCTGCTGCCCTCGACCAGGACCCGGTTGCCATCGACCTGGGTGATGCTGCCCGTGACCAGCGGCTGCTCATCGGGCAGTGCCAGACGGCCCCCGGTCTGCCCCACGCCGGTGATGACCATGGTGCCGGCACCGGTCTGGCACGGGTAGGACTCCAGCACGGGGCCAGAGGCCCAAGCCTTGACCACCTTGCCAGCGGTCAGGTCGGCGTTGGATGCCTTCTGGGTCTTGGCGGTCTGCGCATCAAAGACCTGGGTCTTCTGGTCCAGCCTGAACCAGCACTTGTTGCCGCGCTGCTCGCCGGGCAGTTCTTCCACCAGCACCCGCTGGCCGTCCACCTTGGTGATGGTGCCCGTCATCATGGGCGCCTCGTCGGGAATGCCGGGGCGCAGGGCCATGAACACGGCCGCAATCAGGCTGCCTGCCAGCAGGAGCGCCACAGCGATCAACCCCGTACGCTTCATATGCAGTCGCTCCCTTCGTGTACGATCTCTACCATGACAGACGAGGATCATGCCTGTCCCGTTGCCGAAGGGAGCAGTTTCCGCCTAGAGTGAACTGCCGTGTAAAGTGACGGAGATCTCCGCGTCGGCGGTCTGCGGGCTTGCGGTGAAGGTCCGTTCCGGCCAGCCGTACGTGGCCGTGCCGGCTACCGGATCCAGGTCGACGGTGTACAGGGTGCCGAAGTGCTCCGCATACGCCCGGTTGTAGAGAGGCGGCTGGAACATATCGGCGACAGTCACCTGCCCGGCTCTGGCCTGCAGGAAAGCCAGCCGCTCGCCCGTGTGGGTGAACGCCTCCGCCTGGGGCGAGGGGGGCGGCGTCTGTTGGTTGGTGCAGGCGATAGCCTCTTCCAGCACCTCCACGCCGTTGTCGGGCGAGGTGTAGACCACAGCCGACCGCCCTTCCCGGTCCAGAAGCAGGAGGTTCTGGGCCAGACGGTGGGGCAGCCGTTCAAGGATCGCCACAGCCTGCGGCACGGTAGAGGCCGTCTGCAGCAGATACCGCACGATGATGGGCACGCCGAAGCCGTCCCCCGCCACAAACCGACCGCCGAAGGTGATGGAGACGGCCAGGCCGCGGTCGTTCAGCCCGTCGAGGTAGCCCCAGCCACACTCCATCGAACCGATGATCCAGCCGCCATCGGCCAGGGCTTCGCAGAGGAAGGTGTCGGAGAAGTCGTCGATGCCCATGTCGTAGTTGCGCAGCAGGGTCTTCCGGTCGGCGTGCTGCGCCACGGTCTGGCTGCAGCCCGACCACCAGGGCTTGTTGTTGTACTGCGCCATGTACTGGGCGGCGGCGTCATTGCCCGGCGTCAGGGCGCAGAGGGCATCGTAGTCGGGCAGCAGTTCGGGCATGTGGGTGGCGATGGCAGAGCGGGAAACAGCGGCGTCCAGGACCGGCTGAGACATCCAGGAGAGGTCTCCAAGGCCGCGCCGGTGCAGGAGCTCGCTCCACCCCAGTGGGTTGGTACGAATGGCGGGCACGCGGCGGAAGGCAAAGGTCTTGCTGTAGGTTACGGTGTTAGTCACGGGCGGCACTCCCCTCAAGGTAAAGAATGGGCACAAGGATCTCCACGAACCACTCCGGTGCGCCCGGATAGCGCTCCACGGGGCAGCCCCGGGCTTCCCACCCGTGCTCCTCCATGAAGGCAAAGAGGCGCCGGTAGGTCTCCCGGATGCCTTCCATGGCGTCGCGGTGCTCCATGCTCAGGGTCAGGCAGGCAGGCTGCTCCTCCACCTCAGCGTCAGACAGGGGGCATGGACCGGTAATGCGGAAGCCGACCTGCCCCCGGACCCAACCGTCCCCCAGGTCCTGCAGCCAGCGGAAGTAGGCGTCATCGAACGGAACGGCGGCCTCGTTCAACTGGCGGATACGCTGGAGCGTGGCTTCCTTGAAGTGACCCACGGGCGCGTCGTGGGTGAACCATGCCACCTGGTGCCGCTCGGTCACCTGCAGGTGGACGGGGAGGCTGACTCCGCTCCGCAGGGTCTCCACATAGCGCCGGGCCATGGTCAGCCGCTGGATTCGTTCCTCCAGGTCCTTCTCCCACCGGTCGAGGCAGGCGTTCCGGTGCTCGGGATCGGTCGCGGTACGGTAGTCCCCCACCTCGTCTATGGGGATGGCGGCCAGGCGGAGGCTGTAGAGAAACTTCGCCTCCAGGATCTGCTCGGCCGCATACAGCCGGTAGCCATTGGGGGCGCGGCCCGCCGGGAGCAGAACCCCCTCCTGCTCATAGAAGCGGAGCGTGCTTTCCGGGATGGCGGTAATGCGGCTGAAGTGCTTGATGGTGAGCATGGGTCACATCCCCGTGTAGGTGATGGTGAACTGGGTCTCGGGGCTCTCCGGGGAGACTCTCAGGTCCCGCTCGGGCCAGGCGTAGTGGGCCGTGCCTGCCGTCGGGTCGTACTGGTCCCGGCTGATGGTTGGTTCAGGTGGAGTTGATGGAGGCGGTGAGCCCCCGATCGTTCATGCCGTCGAGGTAGCCCCAGCCATACTCCGGCGTGCCGATGATCCACCCGCCGCCGGCGAGGGGCTCCTGGTGAATCTGCCCGGCGAATGCGCCGGGACCCAGGTCATAGTTGCGCAGGAGGGTTCCCCGGGGGGTGACCGCCTGGCTGCAGCCGTGCCACCAGGGCCGCAGGTTGTACATGGCCAGGGCCTGTGCGGCGGCAGGGGTGTTCCGCATGGCGCCGAGCAGGGCGTCGTAGTCGGGCAGCAGTTCGGGCATGTGGGCGGCGAGCGCAGATCGGGAATGGGCCACATCCAGGGTGGGAGTGTCCAGGCCTCCCATCCAGTGTTCTTTCATGTGGGCGGCCCATGCGGCGGGATTCTGCCCCCGGGGCGGGCATGCGCCGGACGGTGAACGTCTTCGTGTACGTCTGGAACTGGGTCATGGTGGACACTTCTTTCCTCTTGCGTAGTCGCACTACTAGCTCAGCATAAACCTTCAAGTTACTTGAAGGTCAAGAGGCTGTTTGCTACAGTTTTCGAACAGAAAAACCACCGCCGGGCTGGCGGTGGTCTGTGCGGGTGTCAGAAGGCCTTTAGGAGGAAGATGACGGCATAGGTCCCCAGGGCCAGGCCGGCGATCAGGTTGACGGCCCGGTAGACCCAGGGCCGGTCCCCGGCCAGACGCCGGGCGCCGCCCACCAACAGCGACAAGGTGAAGAACCAGGTGGCGCTGCCGGTGAAGACGGAGATGAGCACACCTGCGGCGCTGGACAGGGTGATGGTGGTGAGGTAAGCCGACGCGAAGGCGCCGCCCAGGCCCAGCCAGGAGATGATGGTGCTGGGGTTGAGCAAGGTGATGCCCAGTCCGTACAGGTATGCGTTGCGTGCGGCGGCGCTGCGCCGGGCCGGTGGCGGGAGGGTCCCGGTGCGGGCCCGCTGCAGGGCGCCGTAGGCCATCTGGCCCAGCAGGAGGGCGCCGGCCAGGTAGAAAACGGTCATGAGCCAGGGAATTCTCACGAGCAGTGGGGCCACTCCGGCGTAGACGAGAGCCAGGTAGAAGAAGTCGACGGTGGCGGCGCCCAGCCCGATGAGGAAGGCGGGCAGCATGCCGCGCTCGAGCCCTTCCCGGATGGCTGCTGCGCTGACGGGTCCCAGCGGGGCGGCCACGGAGAGGCCCAGGCCGAAGCCTGCGGCCAGCAGGGAGAGATAGCTGGTCATACCCCCTCACCCCCCTTGAAGAGCGGCATGGGCGGCACGGGGGTCTCCTTGGCGGTGGACAGCACGATGGTGCTCTTGCTGCGCAGCACGCCGGGAATGCGCTTGAGTCCCTCGGTGATCAGGCGCTCCAGGCCCCGGGTGCCCGCCGTGCGCACTTTCAGCAGGTAGGAGTCCTCGCCGGCGATGTGGTGGCACTCCTGCACGTCGGGCAGGGTTGCGACGGCGGCGAGGAACGAAGCGCAGTAGTCCGGGGGCTCCACCGTGACGGCGATAAAGGCGGTCAGGTCGGCGCCCACGCTGGTCGGGTCCACCAGCGCGGTGTAGCCGGTGATGACGCCCGCCTGCTCAAGCTTGCGCACCCGCTCGGCCACGGCGGGACCGGTGAGGCCAACTCGGGTGCCGAGTTCGGCCCACGGGAGCCGGCCTTCGTTCGTGAGTTGGGTCAGAATCGCATGATCCATAGCATCCACGTCGTATTACCACCGATTCATTAGTTGTTCTTGAAATTCATTATGGTTATCGATGGTGTTTTCGTCAAGGAGGCAATGGGACATAATTTACCGCAGATTACGCAGATTTTAGTGATTACGCAGATTAATCACTATTTAATAGTAATAATATATTTATTTCTACAGATGCCGACGACATAATCTGCGTAATCCGTTAAATCTGCGCAATCTGTGGTAAATTTTCCCACACGCCCCGCGCCCCAAAGAAGGAATTCCGCTGGCAGCGCAGTGAATGTATGTACGTATGCCACCCCCTTTTCCCACGGATGGAGGGACCCCGCCATGCCCATGAGCAGCTTTCACCCGGTGGTGCGCGCCTGGTTCGAGGAGACCTTTGGCGCGCCCAGCCCCCCTCAGGCCCTGGGCTGGCCGGTCATTGCCGAGGGGCGCAACTGCCTCATTCTCGCCCCAACTGGTTCGGGCAAGACGCTGGCGGCGTTCCTCAAGTGCCTCGACCAGCTTTACCATGACGGGCACGAGCAGAACCAGGGCGTGCAAGTCCTTTACATCTCGCCCCTGAAGGCTCTGAACAATGACATTCATAGGAACCTGGAGGTTCCCCTGGAGGGCATCGCCCAGAAGGCCCGGGCCATGGGGGTGCCGTTGCCGCGCCTCTCCAAGGCCGTGCGCACCGGCGACACCAGCCAGCAGGAGCGGGCGTCCATGGTGAAGCGACCGCCTCACGTGCTCATCACCACGCCCGAGTCGCTCTACCTCATTCTGACCTCACAGGCCCGCAAGATCCTCAAGACGGTCCGCTACGTCATCGTGGACGAGATTCACGCCGTCTGCGGCACCAAGCGGGGCGTGCACCTGTCGCTCTCGCTGGAGCGGCTGGAAGCCCTCACGGAGCGACCTCCGGTCCGCATTGGCCTGTCGGCGACCCAGCGGCCCCTGGAGGAGATCGCCCACTACCTGGGCGGTGTGGGACGCGACGTGGAGATCATCGACACGGGCACCCGCAAGGAGCTGGACCTGCGGGTGGAAGTCCCCGTGGAAGACATGCGCGCCCTGGCCGACGGCTCAATGTGGACCTCCATCTACCCGCGGCTGGTGGAGTTGGTGAATCAGCACAAGTCGACGCTGATCTTCGTCAACTACCGCGGGCTGGCGGAACGGCTGGCGGAGAAGCTGAACGGCCTGCACGGAGGCGAAGTGGCCAAGGTGCACCACGGCTCCATGAGCCGCGACCAGCGCGAGATTGTGGAGCGGGAGCTCAAAGAAGGCAAGCTGCCCTGCCTTATCGCAACGGCGTCGCTGGAACTGGGCATCGACATTGGTGCCATCGACCTGGTCATACAGGTGGAGTCACCCAAGTCCGTGTCCCGCGGCCTGCAGCGGGTGGGCCGGGCAGGGCACGTCCTGGGAGCCACGTCCAAGGCCCGGTTCCTGCCCAAATTCCGGGGCGACCTGCTGGAGATGGCCTGCGTGGTCCGGGAGATGAACCACGCCCGGGTCGAGGAGACGCGCGTGCCCGCGGGCGCCCTTGACGTGTTAGCCCAGCAAATCATCGCCATGGCTGCCATCGACGAATGGAATACGACCGACCTGCTAAACGTCATCCGGCGGAGCTACTGCTACCGCGACCTGACGGAGCGGCAACTGAATGCCGTGCTGGAGATGCTCTCGGGGCGTTATCCCTCCGAGGAGTTCCGCGACCTCAGGCCACGCATCGTCTGGGACCGGGAGACGGGCCTGATTCGGGGACGGGACGGCTCCCGCTCGCTGGCCATTCTGTCGGGCGGGACCATTCCGGACCGGGGCTACTACGGGGTTTACATTCAGGGAACCACGGTCAAGCTCGGGGAGATGGACGAGGAGTTCGTCTACGAATCCCGGGTGGGCGACGTGTTCCAGCTGGGCACAGCCACCTGGCGGCTCGCTTCCATCGAGCACGACCGCATTACGGTGACCGACGCCTTCGGCCAGGTACCCCGCATGCCGTTCTGGAAAGGCGACGGCGTGGGCCGGCCTTACGAGATGGGCATAAAGCTCGGCGCCTTTGTGCGCGAGATTGCCGCTGGGCTCGACAAAGCCGAGACGGAAGCCTGGCTGCGGCAGGAATGCAGCCTGGACCGGCGGGCCGCCGCCAACGTGATCGCCTATCTGCAGGATCAGCAGGAGGCCACGGGCGCCCTGCCCTCAGACCGCCAGCTGGTGGTGGAGTACTTCTGGGATGAAGTGGGCGACCGGCGGCTGGTGGTCCACTCCCCCTTTGGCGGTCGGGTCAACCATGCCCTCTCCCTGGTGCTGAAGCGGCGCATTCGCGACATGATGGGCCTGGAAGCCGAAATGATCCATGGCGACGACGGCGTGCTCATACGCCTGCCCGGGGCCGACGTACCGCCTCCGGTGGACCGGCTCATGCGCCTGTCGACCTCGGAAGCGGAAGAGATGCTGCTGGAGGAAGTAGGCAACGCGGCCGTCTTCGGGGCGTACTTCCGCATGAACGCCGGGCGCTCGCTGGTGCTGCCGCGACCCAAGCCCGGCAGGCGGCAACCATTCTGGCTCCAGCGGCTGCGGGCCTCGGACCTCCTGCAGGTGGCCCGCAAGTACGAATCCTTCCCGGTGGTCCTGGAGACCTACCGGGAAGTGCTGAAAGACGTGCTGGACATGGAAGGGCTCCGCGCCGTGTTGCAGGGCCTCCAGGCGGGTGAAATCGGCCTGCACACGGTGGAGACCGAGGCCCCCTCTCCCATGGCCACCACCTTCTTTATGGACTTCGTCGCCTCATACATGTATGAGGGCGAGGCACCGCGGGCGGAACGGCGGGGAGCGCTGCTCAACCTGAACCGCGATCTGCTGCGGGAGATTCTTGGCGCCGAAAAACTGCGGGACCTGCTGGATGCGCAGGCCATCGCCGACGTGCACGCCCGCCTCCAGCGCCAGGCGGAAGGGTGGCGGCCCCGCAACGCCGACGAGGCAGAAGACCTGCTGCGCCGGCTGGGCGACCTGTCGGCGGCGGAGCTGGCGGAACGGGGCGTGGCCCCGGCTTGGCTGGAGCAGCTGGCCGCCGAACGGCGGGCATCCCAACTGGACGTGGGCGGCGAGACCCGCTGGATCGCCAGCGATGACCGCGGCATGTACGGTGACCCCGTGGGCAACACGGGGGCCATTGTCCGCCGCTTTGCCCGGAACCGGGGTCCTTTCCAGATCAGACACGCTGTCGAGCGCTACGGCTACGACCCGGAGACCGTGGGGCGTTACCTGGAGATTCTCAAGGAAGAAGGGCTCCTGTCTTCTGGCGAGTACACGCCGGGGGCTACGGGCCGGGAGTACTGCGACGCAGATGTGCTTCAGCAGGTTCACCGGGCCACCCTCGCCAAGCTCCGGCGGGAAGTGGAGCCGGTGGATGGAGCTGCGTACGCCCGCTTCCTGGCGTCCTGGCTGGGCCTGGGAAAGGAGGCCGGGGCCGCCGCCCCTTCCCGGGGCGCCACGGTCCCGCACACCCTGCGGCGAGCGCTGGCAAAGCTGACCGGTATTCCCCTGCCGGCGGAAACGTGGGAGCGCGATGTGCTGCCCGCGCGGGTACCAGGCTACCAGCCCATCTGGCTTGACCAGCTCTGTGCCACGGGGGAACTGCACTGGTCGGCTGTGGGCAGCAGCAAGCTCGCCTTCTACCTGCCAGAGCAGCTGAGCGCGTTTTCGTCCCGGCTGGCGACCCAGCCGGAGGCGCTGTCGCCCGAGCAGCAGGCGGTGCTTATGGCCCTGCAGGCTTCGGGGGCCGACTTCCTGGGCGGCATCGCCCGGGCCGCAGGCCTGCCGCCGGTCCACGTGCTCGACGTGCTGTGGGATCTGGTTTGGGCAGGGCTGGTCACGAACGATACCTTTGCGCCCGTCCGCCAGGTTCTCCGGACGGGAAAGGGCGCCACGAAACGGAGTAAGACGACGCCTTTGCAGGGCGGCACTGGCCGGTGGTCGCTGACCGCCCGGCTGGCCGGTCATGCGGGCGCAGAGCAGTCGCCCGCCGAGGCCTATGCCCGCATACTGCTTGACCGGTACGGCGTGGTCACCCGGGAAGCTGTCCAGTCGGAAGACGGCCCCGTCTCCTGGCCGGAAGTCCTCGCTGTGCTCAAGCGCATGGAGATGCGGGGCCAGGTCCGCCAGGGCTACTTCATCCGCGACCTTTCGGGAGCCCAGTTCGCCCTGCCGGAAGCGGTGGAGCGGCTGCGGGCGGCCCGTGACACCAGCAGCGGTCAGGCACTGCTGCTGAACGCCTCTGACCCGGCCAATCCGTACGGCTCCATTCTGCCCAACCCCGAGGGGTCCCGGTTGACGCGGGTGACCTCCACGTTCCTGGTCCTTGTGGACGGAGTGCCGCTGCTGGCGGTAGAGTCGGGTGGCAAGCGCCTGGTGCCACTGGAACCCCTGGAAGGCGATCGTCTGAGGCAGGTTCTGGCCCCGGTGAAGGGACTGCTGGCTGGTCCCCGGCTCCCGGGCGCCCCGCGCCGGGTGGAAATCGAGGCCTGGGGCGACGTGCCCATCTACGAAAGCGACGCTGCCCCGGTACTCCAGGAGCTGGGCTTCGAGCGGGCGCCCACCCGACTGGTCCTTTATCGCTGAAGCATCGGCCTTAAGACCGATCCATTCAGGTCGCCAGAAAGATATATTCTCAAGGGAACTATCCGCCGCTGCAGAGCGTCTGATATGTTCGTCGGCCCAAAATCGCGCCTCCGAACGCTGCAAACCCACAGCTTCAGGATGCGCCCGTTGCGAGGAAGAGAGGTGCCTATGTCCAACCAACTCCGCCCCCTGCTCAGCCTGCTGGCCCGGTACAAGTGGCGCTATGCCATCGGTGTGGTCACGCTGCTGGGCACCAACCTGCTCCAGTTGGTTATGCCCACCCAGTCCGGCAACTTCGTCAACGACCTGCAAAAAGGCGTTCTGACGGCGAGCGGCATCTGGCGCTACGTGGCCCTGATTCTAGGCGCCGGCGCCCTCATCGCTTTCTCCCGGTTTGTCTGGCGCATCTTCGTCTTCGGCACGGCCCGGCACGTGGAGCGCAATGTCCGCGAAGCCCTGTTTGCTCACCTGGAGAAACTGCCGGCTTCCTTCTACCACAAGCACAAGACCGGCGACCTGATGGCCCACGCTACCAACGATCTGCAGGCCACCGCCAACGTGGCCGGCCAAGGTGTCCTCTTCCTGGCCGACTCGGTGATGATGACCATTATTACCCTGACAGCCATGTTCACGGTCATCGGCTGGAAGCTGGCCCTGCCCACGCTGATTCCCCTGCCGTTCCTGGCTGTCGCGGCTTCATTCTTCGGTCGCTTTGTCTTCCTTCGCTCCCGCGAAGTGCAGGACGCGTTTGGCAAGATCTCAGACGTTACCCAAGAGAACATCAGCGGCATGCGGGTGGTCAAGGCGTTCAGCCAGCAGCCCGCAGAAGAAGCCAAGTTTGACCAGACAAACCAGAACTACCTCGCCAAGTTCATGGCCATGATGCGGATTCAGGGCCTCATCGAACCGACCATCGGCCTGCTGGCTGGTCTCTGCTGGGTGCTGGCACTGATCTTCCCGGGGCGGGCAGTGCTTGCGGGCGAGATCGGATTGGGCACCTTCATCTCCCTGACCATGTACATCGGCATGCTGATCTGGCCCATGATCGCCGGCGGCTGGGTGATCAGTATTCTGCAGCGGGGCATGGCGGCCTACCAGCGCATTCAGGAAGTCTTGCTGGAGAAGCCGACTGTGGACACCGCCGAGCGTCCCACCCTCCCTGCCGATGGGAGCATTCACGGCAAGATCGAAGTTCGGGACCTTTCCTTCGCCTATGCCGACAAGAAGCGCCCGGCGCTGAAGGAGCTGAACGTCACCGTTCAACCGGGCGAGACGCTGGGGATCATCGGCCGGACGGGCAGCGGCAAGTCCACGCTGGTCTCCCTGCTGGCTCGGCTCTTCAACCCGCCGCGGGGCACCATCTTCGTCGACGGTGTCGACGTGTTGGATCTCCCCCTCGACATGCTGCGGAAGGCAATTGCGTTTGTGCCGCAGGAGTCGTTCCTCTTCTCCCGCACCGTGGGCGAGAACATTGGGTTCGCCCCCGGCGATTGGACGAAGGAGCAGGTCAGCGGAGCCGCCCGCACAGCTCAGGTGGAACAGGACATTCTGGAGTTCCTGCCCGAAGGGTACGAGACCATGGTGGGGGAACGGGGCGTCACCCTTTCGGGCGGTCAGCGCCAGCGGGTGGGCCTTAGCCGGGCGGTGCTGAAGAGCGCCCCCATTCTTGTGCTCGATGACTGCCTCTCCGCGGTCGATACCAGCACGGAAGCGCGCATCCTCAACGGCCTCCGTCCGGTCATGGCCGAACGGACCACCATTGTCATCTCCCACCGGGTGGCTGCCGTCAAGGCGGCGGACCAAATTATCGTGCTGGAGAACGGCGCCGTCGTAGAGCGGGGCACCCACGACGAACTCCTGGCCCTCGAAGGCCGTTACTGGCGGACTTACCAGCGTCAGCAGCTGGAAGAGGCCATCGCCAACGCAGAGTAGCCTCCTCGGGGAGGCAACTGCCCCTACCCATAGGCCCCACAAGGAGGTTACCATGGCTGTAGACTTCCGCCAGGAAGAGGATTTTGATAAGGGCTACGACTCACGGCTGATGGCACGGCTGCTGGGCTACGCCCGGCCCTACTGGCGCCCTTTGCTTCTCTGCATCGTGATGCTCGGCATCGGCGCAGCACTGCGGCTGATGCCAAACAAGCTCATACAGATTGCCATCGACTCCTACATGGACCCCGCCAAGGTCACGGCAGACGCTGTCCACGGGCTGAACACGCCGGAAGCCCGGTCCGGCATTCTCCAACTGGCACTCCTGATGGCCGGCGCTCTGGTTTTCGGCTCGGTCCTTGCGTACGCCCAGACCTTGCTGCTGCAGCACACGGGCCAGAAGATCATCTACCGCATCCGGCAGGAGGTCTTCGGCCACCTACAGCGGCTGCACATCAAGTTCTTCGACTCCAACCCGGCCG
>Ga0196971_1000991_pt1 | contig 14812 bp, 14 predicted proteins | sample S1v_1013CmetaG_FD_148660 | JGI IMG/M metagenome (GOLD analysis project Ga0196971, IMG submission 148660) | Soil microbial communities from Anza Borrego desert, Southern California, United States - S1+v_10-13C | ecosystem: Environmental > Terrestrial > Soil > Desert | place: USA: California... | reverse complement strand
GCCCTTCTTCGAAGAAGCACTTGAGGCCGATGCGGAAGACGGGCAGGTTTTCCGCGGAGATGGCGGGGACGAGTTCGCCCGGACGGCGCAGCGCGAGCGAGCTGGGCAAGTACTCCTTGATGGCGACTGCGTTGCCGTCCTCATCATAGGCCAGGTAGACAATACTGAACCCGCCGGACGCAATCTTCTTTACAATGCGGTATCCGGCAATTTCGAGTCCATCCGGCAATGGGGCGTTGTTTTGAGATGCCATATTTCCCTGGGCGGTTTCCCTGACAGTTCCTCCGGATTGTGTGGGATAAATCACTGATTTGTAAAGCAAGGAAACATTTTGACGATCTCCAGCATGACCGGTTACGCGGTCACCACGCGCGAAACCGATGCGGGCACACTGACCGTTGAACTGAAAAGCGTCAATTCGCGCTTCCTCGACCTGCAGTTCCGCATCAACGACGAATTCCGCGCTTTCGAACCCGTGTTGCGCGAAGCCATCATGGCGCGCGTGAACCGCGGCAAGGTTGAGTGCCGCCTCAGTTTCGGCCGCAAGGCGACTACCGGCGGCGTGCAGAACCTGAACGCGGAACTGCTCGACGCATTATCAAAAATGCAAGCGCAAGTGAAACAACATTTCCCGGATGCGCCTGCCCTGACCGTCAGTGAACTCTTGCGCTGGCCGGGCGTGATTGCCGACGCCGAAGCCAGCCAGGAAGCGCTGCAGGCCGAAGTGCAGGCACTCATCAACGATGCGCTCGGCGCCTTCATCGACAGCCGCGCACGGGAAGGTGCGGCCCTGCAGGCGATGCTGATATCGCGTATCGACGAGATGGAAGCTATCGTCCAGCGCATCACCCCGCTTATCCCGCAGGCGATTGCGCAGTTCCAGCAAAAGGCGACTGAACGCATGAAGGAAGCGCTCGGCGTGGCCGCGTCGAACGGCGGACCGGCGACCGTCTCGCGCGAGGAAGCGCTGGAGCGCATCCGCCAGGAAGTGACTCTCTACGGCATCCGCATCGATGTGGCCGAAGAACTGTCGCGCCTGTCGGCGCACCTGTCGGAAACGCGCCACATCCTGAAAAAAGGCGGACAGGTTGGGAAGCGCCTCGATTTCATGATGCAGGAACTGAACCGCGAAGCGAATACCGTCGGCTCCAAGGCGGCGCTGAAGGAATTGTCCGACGCATCGATGGCGATGAAACTGCTGATTGAGCAGATGCGGGAACAGGTCCAGAATCTGGAATGACCCGGCATTGACTTTTTTACACGACAACCAGCCATATCTATGACCGAAGTCTTCAATCCCGCAGGCAGCCTGTTCATGGTCGTCGCCCCCTCCGGCGCCGGCAAGTCCACGCTGGTCAATGCGCTGCTGGCGCAGGAACCGGCCATCAAGCTGTCGATCTCCTTCACCACGCGCCAGCCGCGCCCGGGCGAGCAGCACGGACGCGAATATTACTTCACGACGGTAGAGGATTTCCTCAAGCGGCGCGAAGACGGGGAATTTTTGGAATCGGCCGAAGTCCACGGTAATTACTACGGAACGTCGCGCCTGATGATCGAGAAGGAAATGAAAGCCGGCCTCGATGTTCTGCTTGAGATCGATTGGCAGGGCGCGCAGCAGGTCAAGAAGCAGTTTCCGGGCGCCGTCCAGATTTTCATCCTGCCGCCGTCGATCGCCGCACTGGAAGAACGCTTGAAGAAGCGCGGACAGGACGAACCGCATGTGATCACGCGCCGTATCCTGGCCGCCGGCGGCGAAATAGCGCACGCCCCGGAGTCCGAATATGTTATTATTAATCAAGAGTTTGCGACAGCTTTGTCGGAATTGACAGCAATCGTCAAAGCTTCGCGTTGCCGCTTCGCGCAACAGGCTGCACGCAACGCTTCCCTATTCACCCAGCTTGGCATCCACGCCAACTTGAGCTGACATCAATTTCAGGAGCACTTATGGCGCGTATCACCATCGAAGACTGCCTCAAACAAGTACCCAACCGCTTCCAGCTGACCCTGGCCGCGACTTATCGCGCCCGCCAGCTTCTGCAAGGTCATACCCCGAAAGTCGAAGCAAAAGACAAACCGACGGTTATCGCACTGCGTGAAATCGCCGCCGGCAAGGTCGGGCTCGAAATGCTGAAAAAAGTCCCGAGCTGAGTAGCGTTAACGGCCATGCGACTGATAAGCTTAGCTTATGAACCTGACTCAACCAGATTCAACCCTGTCAGTCGCTCCGAATAACCGGGCGTCGTCCGATCGCCCGGCCTCCAAGATTCCCGATTCCTCCCCGAAGTCCGATCCGAACGCTGCGCAGAATGCGGGCGTCGCTTCCGTCACCCTGCTGATGAACAAGCTGGGCGACTACCTCTCGCCTTCCGAAATGAAGAAGGTGAAGGAAGCCTATCGCTTTTCGGATGAAATGCACCTCGGCCAGATCCGCAAGTCCGGCGAGCCTTATATCTCGCATCCGATTGCCGTTGCGGAAATCTGTGCTGACTGGAAATTGGACGCGCAGGCGATCATGGCCGCCCTGCTCCATGACGTCATGGAAGACCAGGACGTCAAGAAGGAAGAACTGATCGAGCGCTTCGGCGCGCCCGTCGCCACTCTGGTGGACGGTTTGTCCAAGCTGGACAAGATCGAATTCCAGAGCCAGATCGAGGCGCAGGCTGAAAACTTCCGCAAGATGCTGCTGGCGATGGCGCGCGATGTGCGCGTGATCCTCATCAAGCTGGCCGATCGCCTGCACAACATGCGTACGCTGGGCTTCATGAGCCCGGAGAAGAAGCGCCGCATCGCGCGCGAGACGATGGAAGTCTATGTGCCGATCGCGCACCGTCTCGGCCTGAACAATATCTATCGGGAACTGCAGGACCTCGCCTTCTCGCACCTCTTTCCGGTGCGCTACCGCACATTGGCGAAAGCAGTGAAGGCCGCGCGCGGCAACCGGCGCGAAGTGGTCAGCAAGATCCTCGAATCCGTGAACAACACGCTCGCGGCGACCGGCATCAAGGCCGCGGTCTACGGCCGCGAAAAGACGCTGTACGGCATCTACCGCAAGATGCGCAACAAGCACCTCTCCTTTTCCCAGGTGCTCGACGTCTACGGCTTCCGCATCGTTGTCGACAGTTTCGCCAACTGTTACGTGGCGCTCGGCACCCTGCACGCGCTGTACAAGCCGATGCCGGGCAAGTTCAAGGATTACATCGCCATTCCCAAGCTGAACGGCTACCAGTCGCTGCACACCACCCTGATCGGCCCCTACGGCACCCCGGTCGAATTCCAGATCCGTACCCAGGACATGCACCACGTCGCCGAAGCCGGCGTAGCGGCGCACTGGCTCTACAAGGACTCGGATGCCAGCCTGACCGATCTGCAGCAGCGTACCCACGCATGGCTGCAGTCTCTGCTCGACATCCAGAAACAGACCGGCGATTCCGCGGAATTCCTCGAGCACGTGAAGGTGGACCTGTTCCCGGATTCGGTCTATGTCTTCACGCCGAAGTCGAAGATCATCGCCCTGCCGCGCGGCGCGACGGTGCTCGACTTTGCCTACACGATCCACACTGATATCGGCGATCAGGCAATCGGCGCCCGCGTCAACCACGAACACGCCGCTTTGCGTACGGAACTGCGCAACGGCGATATCGTGGAAATCGTGACCGCGCCGACATCGCGCCCGAGCCCCAATTGGCTGACCTTCGTCCGCACCGGCAAGGCGCGCTCCGCGATCCGCCATCACCTGCGCACCATCAATCTCGCCGAATCGACCGAGCTCGGCAAGCGGCTGCTCGCGCAATCGCTCACCATCCTGGAAATCGATCCGCAACTGCCGCCGGAGCTGGTGGAGAAGCTGCTGAACGAGTCCAGTGCCAAGTCGCTCGACGAGCTGTATGCGGACATCGGTGTCGGCAAGCGCATGGCGACGCTGGTGGCGCGCCACATCCGCACGCTGATGGAAAGCGATCCCTCCAACACCCTTCCGCCGCTCGACACCGAAAAGAAGAGCAGCAAGCTCGATCCGGTTGCCATCAACGGCAATGAAGGCGTATCCGTGCAGCTGGCACAATGCTGCCAGCCCATTCCGGGCGACGCCATCAAGGGCCAGCTCAAGCGCGACCAGGGCATTGTCGTGCACGCAAACGACTGCGATATCGCCAAGCGCCAGCATGCGAAGGAACCGGACCGCTGGATCGACCTGGTATGGGAGGCAGAACTCACGCGCCGTTTCGACTGCCGGATCAAAGTCCTCGTCGACAATGAGAAAGGCGTGCTTGCACGGGTGGCGGCGGAGATTGGCGAATCCGATGCCAACATCACCTATGTCGGCATGGACGACGACCGCGACCACCTGATGAAGCAATTGCACTTCACGGTGCAGGTCGAGGACCGCGTCCATCTCGCACGCCTGATCCGCAACGTGCGGAAGATCCCGGGCGTGGCGCGCATCCTGCGCGAGCGCGGCTGACCGCGCGAAGCCCGCCTTTGCAACCCGCGGGAGACGTGCACGCGGGTTTCGCTTCGCTCTACCCACGCTACGATCCTTTAGCCGCATAGCCCGCGCCTTCAAGAACTGTAGGGTGAGTAGAGCGCAGCGAAACCCGCCTTGCCGCCGCCAGGACGCAAGCGGAAAATCAGGGCACCGGATAGGAGACGTCGAGGATGGTGAGCTCATCCAATCCGGCCGGCGTCCTGAGCACGACGGAATCCCCTTCCCTGGCCTTGGTCAGCGCGCGCGCCACCGGCGAAATCCAGCTGATTCTGCCGTTGAGCGGATCGAGTTCGTCGATGCCGACGATGGTGACGGTGTGCTCCTCGCCTGCCTGGTTTTCATAGGTGACCGTTGCACCAAAAAAGACCTGGTCGCTGCCGTGGTGCACGCTCGGGTCCACCACTTCTGCAAGGTCGAGGCGCTTGGTGAGGAAACGGATGCGGCGGTCGATCTCGCGCAGGCGCCGCTTGCCGTAGATGTAGTCGCCGTTCTCGGAGCGGTCGCCGTTGGAGGCCGCCCATGACACGACCTTGACGACTTCGGGCCGCTCCACGTCGATCAAGCGCAGCAGTTCATCCTTCATGCGCTTGTGCCCCTGCGGCGTCATGTAATTCTTGGTGCCGGCCGGGATGGCGGGCAATGCGCCTTCCAGGTCGTCGTCGTCACCGTCCGATTCTTTAACAAATGCCTTGTTCATGAGACATATTGTAGCCGCCTGCGGCCACACATTACTGTTAGGCGTCAGTTGACCCCGCCGGAGACCGCATCGCTCCACTCGAAGGCAGACACCTGCAAGGCGTAGAGTTGCTCCGATGATATTCCGAGCTTGTCGAGCAGCGGCGTGAGCTGCGGGCAGGCGTTGTCGATCTTTTCGATGCATTGGGCGAGGCGCAGCATGTCGCCGTAAATTCCGGAACCGTCGAGCAAGGCATGCCGGACCTCGTCATCTACCGACAATTGCCGGACGATCTCCTCCATCGGCAGGCCGAACAAGGCGTCCATCAGGGACAGAATGCCCACGGTGAACGCCGTACCGGCCATACCGGTGTCGCCGGGCCGTATCGTCTCGGCGATCAGCTCGAGCAGGCGCCCCCGTGTGGTGGCCAGCGCCAGCAAAGGCGATGCCGCGCAACGGCTCTTGTCGGATTCGGCGTACAGGAGGATCTGCAGCCAGCGATGGATCTGCTGGCGCCCCAGAAGCTTCAGCGCATGTCCAAGGGAATGGATCTGCTCGGTCACTCCTGCGCTGGGCGCGTTCACGAGGCGCAGCAGGCTCATCCCCAGCGAGGCATCCTGCTTGATGCCTCGCTCGATGGCCGACAGCTCGGCATTCGATGCGAGCTGCGTCATGAGGCGCATGATCGCGATCTGGGACGGCGTCAGCCTGCGGCCGGCGAGTATGGTAGGCCGGGCGAAGTAATAGCCCTGGAAATAATCGAATTCGTGGTCGAGGCAATGCTGGAACTGTTCCTGAGTTTCGACCTTCTCGGCCAGCAGCCGCTTGCCGGCCTGCTTGAATTTCCGCCCCAGCGACGCGACGTGCTCGTCGCTCATTCCGCTGATGTCGACCTTGATGATGTCCGCCAGCGGCAAGAGCTTTTGCACGTTGGGCGATTCGGCCACCACGTCGTCCAGCGCGATGGCAAAGCCGGCCGCGGCCAGTTCTTCCACCCGCGCGATGATGCGTTCGTCCACCTCGACGGTTTCGAGGATTTCCAGGACGACCCTGTCCTTGGGCAGGAAGTGGATGAAGTCGCTCAGCAGCACTTCCGCGTTGACGTTGATGAAGCCGAGGGAGCTCCCGATCACGTTGCTCATGCCGAGTTCGGCCGCATGCGCGATCACCGAGGCAGTGGCGGACAGGTCGTTGGTGACATTGGCCGGCCCCGCGGCAGCGGCCCGGAATAGCAGCTCGTAGGCGAACAGTTCCTGCCTGCGGTCCAGGATGGGCTGGCGCGCGAGGAAGAAGTCCCGTGCACGATACGGCGGGACAGCAGCCTCCAGCGGAATGTCGCGTGCGAGATTCGCCATGAAGAATTACCAGTCTCTGTGTCGTGACTCCGGCAGGCCGGCCGGATCGGGCATCGCTGAACACGCGTGTGCTTTGATTGTACGTTCCGCACACGTGCCCGGTTTCAGCGATTTCAAACTGATACATTTGTGCGACAGTAGACCGGAGGATGAATTCCCCGATCCAGCAGTTTCGCTTATGCCTTTCGCACACCGGGGCCGGTGACCGGCACGCCTGTTTCCAGCGTAAAACGTGCCTGATCGTCGCGGGCGAGCGCCTTGACGAGGAAAGGCATGATCTCGCGCAGCATCGGCTCCAGCGTCCACGGAGGATTGATCACGAACATGCCGCTGCCGGTGAGCCCGAAGCCGTCGGGCGTGGGTCCGCCGATCGACAAGCTGACGTTGAGCCAGTCCTTGCCCTGCAGGCGCTTGAGCTTGTCCGGCAGCTGGCGCGATTCCATGCGCTGCAGGACGGGGTACCACACGGCGTAGGTGCCGGTGGGGAAGCGGATCAGCGCATCGGCCAGCGTGTCTTTCACCCTTCGGTAGTCGTCCTTGACCTCGTAGGGCGGATCGATCAGGACCAGTCCGCGGCGCGAGGGCGGCGGCAGCAGCCCTTTCAGCCCCGTGAAGCCGTCGCCGCGGTTGACCATCACGCGCTTGCCGCGCGAGGCGCCACGCTGCCCTTCGGCTTCAAGCTTGCGGAAGTTGTCCTCCAGCAGCTTGATGTCGGTCGGGTGCAGCTCGAACAGGCGGATGCGGTCCTGCTCGCGCGCGACGCGGTCGGCGCAGTACGGCGAGCCGGGGTAGTAACGCATCTTGCCGCTCGGGTTCATCTCCCTGACCAGCTGCACATACTCGGCGACCGGGCCGGGCAAGTCCTTGCTGTCCCACAGGCGGGCAATCCCCGTCTCGTACTCCCGGCTCTTGTTGGCATAGCCGGTATCGAGCGCGTATACGCCGGCACCAGAATGGGTGTCGATGTACATGTACGGCGTTTCTTTCTGGCCGAGGTAGCGCAGCAACTGGATCAGCACGGTGTGCTTCAGCACGTCGGCATGGTTGCCGGCGTGGAAGGCATGGCGGTAGCTCAGCATGGGAATGTCCGTGCGGGAAGAGTCAAAAGGGTGCTCATTCTACCAAGCATCAATGGCGCTCACCGTGACAAACGCACTCGCTGCTGCTGGCCGCGCTTTGCAGGTTCTGCAGGATGCCGCAGTGCCTGGCGCTGAGCTGGGTATGGCAGGCGCTGCGCAGCGTCTGCAGCTGCTGCTGCAGACGCTGCAAGGCCGCGATCTGCTGCTCCGTCTGGTCCAGGTGGCGATCCAGCATGGCGTTGATCTCGTCACAGGCCAGCTCGGGCCGGGCCTGGAAATGTTGCAGCGTGCGAATGTCGTCCAGCGACATGCCCAGCGAACGGCAATGCCGGATGAACAACAGGCGCTCCGCATCCTGCTCGCTATAGCGGCGGTAGTTGCCTTCGGTACGGGGCGGCGTCGGGATCAGCCCTTCCCGCTCGTAATAGCGGATGGTTTCCACTTCGCAGCCCGTATGTTTTGCCAGTTCGCCAATCTTCATCATCATCCCTTCACGCAATGCTTGACCCTATAGTAGCTACAGGGTCTGTAATAGGCAAACTTGCTCAAGGAGAGTTCCCATGTCTGCCCATTGCTGCGCCCATTCCCCCACGCCTGCCGCCCAAGATCCGCGCTATCGCCGCGCCCTCTGGATCGCGCTTGCCGTCAACGCGCTGATGTTCGGCGTCGAGATCGTCGGCGGCCTGCAATCCGCTTCCACTTCCCTGCTGGCCGATGCGGTCGATTTCTTCGGCGACGCCGCAAACTACGGCGTCTCGCTGATGGTGTTGTCGATGGCCGCGATCTGGCGCAGCCGCGCGGCCTTGTTCAAGGGATTGTGCATGGGCGCTTTCGGCGTCTTTGTGCTGGGGAAGACGGCGTTCAGCGTCGCCTCCGGCGTCGTGCCTGAACCGGTGACGATGGGTGCGGTCGGCCTGCTCGCGCTGGCTGCCAACCTCGGCGTTGCGGCACTGCTGTACGCCTACCGCAGCGGTGACGCGAACATGCGCTCGGTGTGGCTGTGCACGCGCAACGATGCCATCGGCAACGTTGCCGTCATGTTCGCCGCAGCGGGCGTATTCGGCTCCGGAAGCGGCTGGCCTGACTGGCTGGTTGCCATCCTCATGGGCACGCTGGCGCTCAATGCGTCTTTCAGTGTGGTGCGCCATGCGCGCCGCCGAAATGCGCGGTGCACCCCAACCGCGGCATGTCCATGCGCATGAAGGTCATCACCACCATTAAGAGCGCCCACGCATAAAAAAACCGCACCCGAAGGTGCGGTTTTTCATTTCAAGCCCGGGATCCGGAAGCAGATCAGTGGAACTGCTCTTCTTCGGTGGAACCGGTCAGCGCCTTGACGGAAGACGAGCCGCCCTGAATCACGGTGGTCACTTCGTCGAAGTAGCCAGCGCCGACTTCCTGCTGGTGCGACACGAAGGTGTAGCCCTTTTCGCGTGCAGCGAATTCCGGCTCCTGGACCATGTTCACGTAGTGCTTCATGCCTTCGCCGCGAGCGTATGCGTGCGCGAACTGGAAGGTGTTGAACCAGTTGACGTGGATGCCGGCCAGGGTGATGAACTGATACTTGTAGCCCAGTTCGGACAGCTTTTCCTGGAATTCGGCGATGGTCTTGTCGTCGAGGTTCTTCTTCCAGTTGAACGACGGCGAGCAGTTGTAGGACAGCAGCTTGCCCGGGCACTTGGCATGCACGGCTTGCGCGAATTCACGGGCGAAGCCCAGATCCGGCGTGCCGGTTTCGCACCAGACGAGGTCAGCGTACGGAGCGTATGCCACGCCGCGGCTGATAGCCTGCTCCAGGCCGTTCTTGACGCGGTAGAAGCCTTCCTGGGTACGCTCGCCGGTCAGGAACGGCTTGTCGTTGGCGTCGTGGTCGGAGGTGATCAGGTTTGCAGCTTCTGCATCGGTACGGGCCAGAACGATGGTCGGCACGCCCATGACGTCAGCGGCGAAGCGGGCAGCAACGAGCTTCTCGATCGCTTCCTGGGTCGGAACCAGCACCTTGCCGCCCATGTGGCCGCACTTCTTCACTGCAGCCAGCTGGTCTTCGAAGTGCACGCCGGATGCGCCGGCAGCGATCATGTTCTTCATCAGTTCGAACGCGTTCAGCACGCCGCCGAAGCCGGCTTCTGCGTCAGCCACGATCGGCAGGAAGTAGTCGATGAAGCCTTCGTCGCCCGGGTTGACGCCGCGCGACCACTGGATTTCGTCAGCGCGCTTGAAGGTGTTGTTGATGCGGCGGACCATGGTCGGCACGGAGTCGTAGGCATACAGCGACTGGTCCGGGTACATGGTTTCGGAGGTGTTGCCGTCGGCGGCGACCTGCCAGCCGGAGAGGTACACGGCTTCCAGGCCTGCCTTGGCCTGTTGCATGGCCTGGCCGGCGGTGATTGCGCCGAAGGCGTTCACATAGCCCTTCTTCGCATCGCCGTTCACCAGCTTCCACAGCTTTTCTGCACCGCGCTTGGCGTAGGTGTGCTCGACCGGAAGAGAACCGCGCAGGCGGACAACATCGGCAGCGGTGTAGTTGCGCTTGATGCCCTTCCAACGGGGGTTTTCGGCCCAGTCTTTTTCCAGATCCTTGATTTGCTGCTCGCGAGTTGCCATGGTTGTTCTCCTATGAAACGCAGTGAAGAAAAAAGAAGATCGATGGGAGAATCATATGCGGATTTTTGCGGGGCAACAAGGTCTTATATAAGACATATAAGTAAATTTTTCTCGTTTAAAATCAAGGAACTGTTTTTTACTTTTCGCGATACGGGATGATTTTTCTCAAAATGAAAAATTCCTACAGTGCTCTGCAGCGCGATTTTTTACAATGCGAAAAGGAAATGTCGAGATGTGGAAAACGGACGGTCGAAGACCGGGGAACAGAGTCGGGAATTTCAGTGGGATGGGAAGGGGCGGCACCGGCACCCGCATGGGCACCTGCCAATGATGCATGTCCAGTTATCCGGACATGCATCACTTGTACACGTAATGAAGGTCAGTCCAGTTTCTGGGCGGCGACGAGCACGCCGTCCGCATCGGCATAGATCCAGTCGCCGGGATTGACTGCCACGCCGGCAATAGTCACGCGCAGGTCGCGCTCGCCGACGCCCTTGCGGATGCTGCGCTGGGGATGCGTTGCCAGCGCGCGCACGCCGATGTCGCACCCATTGATCTCTTCGGAATCGCGAATGCAGCCGTTGACGATGATCCCCGCCCAGCCGTTCTTCTCCGCCAGCACGCCGAGATTGCCGCCGACGAGCGCGCAGCGCAGGCTGCCGCCGCCGTCGACCACCAGCACGCGGCCGTTGCCCGGCGTCTCCAGCGCCGCGCGCACCAGGACGTTATCTTCGAAGACTTTCAGCGTTGCGGCCTGGCCGGAGAATGCCGTGCGCTTGCCGAATTTCTGGAATACCGGCGGCAGCACGGATAAGGTGCCGGCCGCAATCTTGTCTTCGTTCGCGTCGCAAATGTCGCAGGTCGCAAAAGCCATCGTTTCCTCCCGGATGTAAAAAGGTCAATTCAACCCGGGATTGTAAGCGATCAGGCCGCCTGCGCCTTGACCGACTTCCTGGCCGTATTGGTGCCCACGCCGACCGCGGTCAGGATCGCCAGCCCCTGGAAGATGCCAATGCCGATGAACACCCAGGACGGATGATTCGCATCCATCAAGGCGCCGAACAGCAGCGGACCGGTTGCAAGTCCGATGTCCAGCCCGGAGTACACGACGCCGTACACCCGTCCCGTCGCATTCTTCGGCGCAGCGGCGCGGATGAGCAGGTCGCGCGAGGGCCCCGCGACACCCGCCCCGAAACCGATCGCGCCCATCAAAACGATGGCAAGCAGCGACGGCACGATTCCCGCCGCAATGACCAGGCTGAATACCGCGGACGCCATGAAGGCAATGGCAATGGTCCTGTCATGACGATCCGTCTTCGATGCGAGGAAGCCTCCCCACACCATCCCCACCGCGGAGGCCAGCATGTACGCGGTGTATCCGGTCGTCGCCGAGGCCAGCGACATGCCGTACAGCTCGCGCAAACCCTGCGACGAAAAGCTCTGGATGCCGCCCAATGCGACCGCGATCATGAAGAAGAAACCGAAACACATCCACACGGCCGGCACGCGCATGAAATCGAATGCCCGGCCTTGCGCGTCACCGGCCTTTTTCTGCGACACCACCGCGGCACGCAGCTCGTCGGTATGCAGGACCTCGCGATACACGACCAGCAGGGCGAGCACGGCGAACGGGATGCAGGCAGCCGCCAGCAGGGCCGCGCGCCAGCCGAAGAGTCCGGCCATGCCCGTCAGGAATACCGGCGCCGCCGCCCAGCCGAGATTGCCGGAAATGCCGTGCACCGAGAACGCGTGTCCAAGCCGTGGCGTGGACACCCGCTGGTTGAGCAAGGTGAAATCGGCGGGATGGAAAACGCTGTTGCCCACACCGGCCAGCATGGAACCGGCCAGCAGCATCGGATAACTGCTCGCCTGAGACAGCACCAGAGCCGAGAGGCCGAGGAAGCCGATGCCCGCAAACAGGACGGTGCGCGCACCGACGCGGTCGACGACGAAGCCCGCTGCGGCCTGGCCGGCCGCAGAGATCACGAAGAACACGGTCATCAACAGGCCGAGCTCGGCGTACGACAAACCGAACGCTTCCTTCAGCCAGGGAAACAGCGGTGCGAGGATCAGGTGGAAGAAATGCGACACGCCATGGGCGACGCCGACCAGGCCGATGACCTGTGCATCCTGGCGGAAAGTGGGAACAGCGGTACTCATTGGACTCCCCGGGCGATAAACGATGGAATGAGTGTACGCAAAAGGTTTTCGTCTGTTTTAAGATAGGATGACAACCTTTGTCGAATTCCTGCCAACACCCGGAGGCGCTGTCATGGCAACCCTTCCCGTCACCCATACCCGGCTACACCTGCCCGGACGCACGCCGACGCCAGAGCGGCCGGTACGCCTGGTCGCACGCGACCTCAAGGCGTCGGAGCTTCTCGCCGCGCACAGCCACGACTGGGGGCAGGTGACCTATGCGCTCGACGGCGTGGTGCGTGTTACCGTGGGAAAAAGCACCTGGATCGTGCCGCCGCAGCGGGCGATCTGGATTCCGCCGCGGGCGCTGCATGAGGTCGCCACTTTGGAAAAGGCCCGGCTGCGGGCGCTCTATGTGCATGCCGGCGCCTCGCCCTTCCCGGGAGACGGATGCGAGGTGCTGGAAGTGTCATCGCTGTTGCGCGAGCTGGTTGTCGCGCTGGCGATGGCAGATGCGGGCGAGGCAAGGGAATCGATGATCGCCGCCCTGATCCTTGACGAACTCGCCCGCTCGACGACCATGCCGATCCGCGTCGCGCTGCCGGACGACAAGCGGCTCAAGTCCTTGTGCGAAATGCTGATCGCGGAACCGGCCTCGCCCCTCACGCTGGACGAGTGGGCGGTGCGCGTCGGGGCATCCTCACGCACCCTCGCCCGCCTGTTCGACAGCGAACTCGGCATGAGCTTCGGGCAGTGGCGCCAGCAGGTGCGCCTCGCGCACGCTGCACCGCTGATCGCGCGCGGCATGCCGCTGTCGCATGTCGCCAGCGAGCTCGGCTATGCGAGCCAGTCGGCGTTCTCTTCGATGTTCAAGAAAACCTTCGGGCAATCGCCGAGTGCTTTCTTTGCGCGCAGGGGAGGACTGTAGGGTGGGTAGAGCGAAGCGAAATCCGCCAGAACAACGCCGGCTGGCCGCAAGGTGGGTTTCGCTTTCGCTCTACCCACCCTACGATCCATCAAGCCGCCGCAGTCTTCTCGAACACCAGCTCGCCATTGCGGGTGGTCACGCCCACGACATCCTTCGGACCGAACTTCCCTTCAAGGATGTACTTGGACAGCGGATTCTCAATCTCCTGCTGGATCGCACGCTTCAGCGGACGTGCGCCATACACCGGATCGAAGCCGGCTTCCGCGATCTTCTGCAAGGCGGCATCGGTCATTTCCAACTTGATGTCGAGCTTGGCCAGGCGGCTTTCCAGGACTTGCAGCTGGATACGCGCGATGGAGCCGATGTGCTTTTCGTCCAGCGCGTGGAACACCACCAGCTCGTCGATGCGGTTGACGAACTCCGGACGGAAATGCGTTTTCACTTCGGCCATCACCGCCAGTTTCACCAGCTGCGGATCGCTTTCCTCCATCGACTGGATCTTGTGCGAACCGAGGTTCGAGGTCATGACGATCACCGTGTTCTTGAAGTCCACGGTGCGGCCCTGGCCGTCGGTCATCCGGCCGTCGTCGAGCACCTGCAGCAGCACATTGAACACGTCCGCATGCGCCTTCTCGATCTCGTCGAGCAGGATCACGCTGTAGGGCTTGCGGCGCACCGCCTCGGTCAGGTAACCGCCTTCCTCGTAGCCCACATATCCGGGCGGCGCGCCGATCAGGCGGGCCACCGAATGCTTCTCCATGAACTCGCTCATGTCGATGCGGATCATCGCCTCTTCCGTGTCGAACAGGAAGGAAGCCAGCGCCTTGCACAGCTCGGTCTTGCCCACGCCGGTCGGGCCGAGGAACATGAAGGAGCCGTACGGACGGTTCGGATCGGCGAGGCCCGCGCGCGAACGCCGGATCGCATCCGAAACGGCGACAATCGCTTCATGCTGGCCGACCACGCGCTTGTGCAATTCCTCTTCCATGTGCAGCAGCTTGTCGCGCTCGCCCTGCATCATCTTGGAAACCGGGATGCCGGTCGCGCGCGACACCACCTCGGCGATTTCTTCCGCGCCGACCTGCGTGCGCAACAGTTTCGGCTCGGGCTTCTTGCCGCCGGTGTCGGCCTGGTTGAGCTGCGCCTCCAGCTGCGGCAGTTTCCCGTACTGGAGCTCGGACATCTTCTGCCAGTCGCCCTTGCGCTTGGCATCTTCCATCTCCAGGCGGACCTTCTCGATCTCTTCCTTGATGTGCTGCGTGCCCTGCACGCCCGCCTTCTCGGCCTTCCAGATTTCTTCCAGGTCGGCGTACTCGCGCTCGAGCTTGTGGATCTCTTCCTCGATCAGGCCGAGGCGCTTCTGCGATGCCTCATCGGTTTCCTTCTTGACCGCCTCGCGCTCGATCTTCAATTGGATCAGCCGGCGGTCGAGCCTGTCCATCACTTCCGGCTTGGAATCGATCTCGATCTTGATCTTGGACGCCGCCTCGTCGATCAGGTCGATCGCCTTGTCCGGCAGGAAGCGGTCGGTGATGTAGCGATGCGAGA
>Ga0196971_1000990_pt1 | contig 14814 bp, 11 predicted proteins | sample S1v_1013CmetaG_FD_148660 | JGI IMG/M metagenome (GOLD analysis project Ga0196971, IMG submission 148660) | Soil microbial communities from Anza Borrego desert, Southern California, United States - S1+v_10-13C | ecosystem: Environmental > Terrestrial > Soil > Desert | place: USA: California... | reverse complement strand
ACGGAAGCCACGTTGACCTATGTCGCAACCGATGAGAATCGCAAGCCGAGGCAGATTCCGCCGCTGCAGGAATAGCCGTCTGGATGGGTGACTCGCGAGAAATACTTGCTTCCCGTCTTTGACCCACTGTCTCTGGAACGGTTCATGCATGGCATGATTGCATCCCTCCTTCGCGATGCCGATGCTGCCTGACCGTAGAGTTTTTCTTGGCCATTCCATGCGCTTGCTTGCGCTTGCCGCGCTGTCGTCCGCTTTTCCCGGACGCACCGCCAGCCGCACGTCCGGATATCCGTTCCGCCTCGGGGTAGCCTCCGGCTCGCCGCGCTCCACAAGCGTCGTACTGTGGACACGCATCCTTCCCGACCCCCTCGACGCGCAATCCGCAGGCCCGCAAGCATTGGCCGTTCAATGGGAGCTCGCGGAGGATGAGACATTTTCCCGGGTTGTCTCCAAAGGTAAAGTCGCCGCCCTGCCCGAACTGGCGCACAGCGTGCACGTCGACGCCGCAGGACTGCGGCCCGGCCGCTGGTACTGGTACCGGTTCATCCTCGGCGATGCAGTCAGTCCTGTCGGCCGAACCCGTACCGCGCCTGCTTTGGACGCAATGCCTGCCTCGCTGCGATTTGCCTTCGCCTCATGCCAGCATTGGGAATTCGGTGAATACGCTGCACACCTGCACATCGCGCGCCAGGCACCGGATCTGGTCGCCTTTCTCGGAGACTATATTTACGAGTGGGGACCGTACGACCTGGCCCATCCCGTCACGCCACGCCGGCGCGTCGATGAATGCTTTAGCCTCGAGGACTACCGCGCGCGCCACGCACAATACAAGTCCGATCCGCACCTGCAGGCCTCGCATCAGGCTGCACCGTGGATCGTTACCTGGGACGACCATGAGGTGGCCAATGATTACGGCCGTGACCGTGACGAGCGTCGCGACCCTGGTTTTCCTGCTCGGCGCGCGGCTGCTTATCAGGCCTTCTACGAGCACATGCCGGTCCGTCTACCTGCGCTGTCGGACGCCCCATTGCGCTTTGCCAGCATGCGCATCTATGACCGCTACGACTGGGGCAGAATCGCGCAGTTTCATGTGCTGGACAACCGCCAGTACCGTTCCCACCAGGCGTGTCAGCCCGCTGCACGTGGCGGCTCGGGCTCGGTGACGACCGACTGCCGGGAACTGGCCGATCCTGCACGAACCCTGCTTGGGCCGGAGCAGGAGGCGTGGCTGATGGAAGGTTTCGCGTCGACACAAGCGAAGTGGAATTTCATCGCGCAGCAAACCCTGATGGCGCAACACTCGCAGGTGGCGCTATCCAGCGAGGATGGCGGCCGATTCTGGACAGACGGATGGGACGGCTACCCGGCGGCACGGAAGCGCCTGCTCGATGGCCTGGCAAAGTACCGCGTCAGCAATCCGGTCGTGATTTCCGGCGACGTACATACCTTTTATGCAGCCGACCTGAAGCCGGACTTTTTCCGCGACACATCTGCTGCCAATCCGGTGATCGCAACTGAATTCTGCGGCACGTCAGTGACCTCGAATTCAAGACCACAAGCGCGCACCGACCAGTATGTCGCACAGAACCCCCACATCCGGTTTGGCCGCAGCGACCGCCGCGGATATGTGATGATGGAAGTCACTCCCTCGCGAACGACGGCGCATTTCCGGGCGCTGGACAATGTCTGGCGCAGCGACTCCGGTGCGTCGACAATCGCCACCTTCCTCGTCGAGGACGGCCACCCGGGCGTCGCGAAGGTGGGCTGAGGGACGACCGAAAAAAAACCGCCTGCAGGCAGGCGGTTTTCGATGTACCGGGAAAGCGAGGCTCAGGCTGCCTTCTTTTCGTCGCGCAGCTCGCGCCGCAGGATCTTGCCGACATTGGTCTTCGGCAGCTCGTCGCGGAACTCGATGTACTTCGGCTTCTTGTAGCCGGTGAACTGCTCCTTGCAGTAGTTCATCAGCTGCTCCACGGTCAGCGACGGATCCTTGCGCACCACGAACAATTTGACCGCCTCGCCCGAGTTAGCATCCGGCACGCCGATGCAGGCACACTCCAGCACCCCCGGATGGGCCGCGACCACGCCCTCGATCTCGTTCGGATAGACGTTGAAGCCGGACACCAGGATCATGTCCTTCTTGCGGTCGACGATACGCACGAAGCCGCGCTCGTCCATGATGCCGACGTCGCCGGACTTGAAGAAACCGTCCGGCGTCATGACCTTGGCGGTCTCGTCCGGGCGATTCCAGTAACCGACCATCACCTGCGGGCCGCGGATGGCAATTTCGCCCGGCTGGCCAAGCGGCACCGGCTTGCCCTCATCGTCGAGAATTGCGATCTCGGTCGAGGGGATAGGCAGGCCGATGGCGCCGGAGAACTCGGTGGCATCCGCCGGGTTGATCGTGGCCGACGGCGAGGTTTCGGACAGGCCGTAACCTTCGACGATCGGGCAACCAGTCACCTTCAGCCACTTGTCGGCAACCGCCTTCTGCACCGCCATGCCGCCGCCGTTGCACACCCTGAGGCCGGAGAAATCCAGCTTGGCGAAATCCGGGTTGTTGAGCAGGCCGTTGTAAAGCGTATTCACCGCGGGCAGCAGGTTGAACTTGTACTTGCCCAGTTCCTTTACGAAGCCGGGGATGTCACGGGGGTTCGGGATCAGGATGTTCATCGCGCCCCAGCGGGTACCCATCAGGCAGCAGGCGGTCAGCGCAAAGATGTGATACAGCGGCAGCGCGCAGACGATCGTCAGCGGGTCGATCTTCGGCTCCCGATCCAGCACGGGTCTCGCCCATGCGTCGTTCTGCAGTACGTTGGCGATGATGTTGCGGTGGGTAAGGGTTGCGCCCTTGGACACGCCGGTGGTGCCGCCCGTGTACTGCAGGAAGGCGACGTCTTCATGCTTGAGGTCGACCGGCTTGAGCGACATGCGGGCGCCCTCGGCCAGGGCCTGCTTGAAGCGGGTCGCATTTGGCAGGGAAAACGCCGGCACCATCTTCTTCACGTTACGCACGACGAAGTTGACCAGCATGCCCTTCACACCGCCGAGCATCTCGCCCATGCTTGCCACTACCACGTGCTTGACCTTGGTCTTGTCCAGCACCTGCTCCAGCGTGGTCGCGAAGTTTTCGAGGATGATGATGGCTTCGGCGCCGGAATCATTGAGCTGGTGCTCGAGTTCTCGCGGCGTATAGAGGGGGTTGACGTTGACTACGGTATAACCGGCGCGCAGCACACCTGCGATCGCAACCGGATACTGAAGCACGTTCGGCATCATGATTGCCACGCGCGCGCCCTTCTTCAGGCCGCGCCCTTGCAGCCATGCGCCGAGACGCTTGGAGTACTCGTCGACCTCGCCGTAGGTCAGGAACTTGTCCATGCAGACATAGGCGTTGCGGGACGCGTACTTGCGGAAGGACTCTTCGAGCAAGTGCACCAGCGAGCGGTACTGCGTGTAATCGATTTCCGACGGCACGCCCTTCGGATAGGACTTCAGCCACATTTTTTCCATTGTCTGCCTCTTGTCTTTTTGATGTGATGGTTACGACCGCCCGAAAATAATCGAACGACGGTTCTTTTTTGTCAGCATAAATGCTATCGGGCGTCGCGCTCACTTGCAAGCCCTTTAAGCGGAATAAGAAGAATTCTTCTAGGCGGCCTTTATTGCACCGCATCAATCGCTCCCCCGCTGGCGCCATAAACGACAACGCGACCTCTTGGGTCGCGTTGTCATATTCAGGAATCGGATTGGATGAATCAGCGCGGAGTCGCACCGTGCAAATTTTCCGCTGTCATCGAGGGGGAGTGTCCAAGCTCCGCCAGCTGCCTGTGCCGCATTTCCTTGTCGAGCGAGGCAAGCTGACGCACGGCCTCGTAGAACTTGCCCATGCTTTTCTCCTGCGCCAGCATTGCGCGGAAACCGGGAACGAAATCATGGTAGGTAGCAACCGCAGACAGGTGGGCATTGGACAGAGGCTCTGCGAACCAGCGGTCATAGCCGCTGTAGCCGCCCCACGAATCCTTCAGCACCAGGTACTCGTCCTTCAGCGACTTGAAGATCACGGCTTTTTCCCTGCGCTTCTCATCATCGCTGACATCACGCCGGAAATTTTCTTCCAGCTGCTTGCGGTGCTTCATCAGCAGGGCGAGGAAATCGCGCTTGCGGCTTTCATATGCCGCATATGCCTTACGCATCTTTTCATCTCCGTACACTGCCATCCAGCGCTCGACGCCTGCCTCTTCGACCGCGACGGCAAAAGATTCATTGAAACGCGAATCGCCCGGAACGTACACCACCTGATGCGCCAGTTCATGAAAAACCAGGCGTGCAAGTTCCCCGTCCGGATACTGGATGAATGTCGAGAGTACCGGGTCCTTGAACCAGCCCAGGGTGGAATAGGCCGGCACGCCCGACACTTCGACATCGTAGCGTTCGGCGCGCAGTTGCGCTGCGTATGCCTGCGCATCGTCCTTGCTGTAGTAGCCGCGGTAGTTCACGCATCCGGCGACGGGAAAGCACCATTGCAGTGGCTTCAACGACAGCTCCGGTGTGGCAACGATGTTCCACATTACGAAGGGCCGCTTGACGTCGGCATAGGTGGTAAAAGTATCGTTGTCGGGAAGGTCGAGTTCGCGCGCGGCGAACGCACGTATCTGCTTGACCCGCGACAATTTGCCACGCAGCTTGTCCTCGGTATCGGGGCTGGCGATCCAGTCGTCGATCGGCCGAGCCTCCGACAGCAAGGAGAGCTGGCCGTGCGCCGCCTGCACAAAATACCCCAGCTGTGCACAACCGGCCGTCAGTGCAGCAGCACCGCAAAAGATTAAAGCCCGCCACTTCATTTTCATGCTTCCTACGCCTTCTCCACCTGCACCAGCACGTCGTAAAACGTTGGCGCCTTGCCCATGTCGGTCAGCTGCTGGCTGGTGACTTCGTTGGCGTTCTTGCCATCGGCAGAAAACTTCTTCCACCAGATTGACAATCCCACCACCAGCCCCCGCCGCGCCTTGTCGGTAACGCGCGCCTTGGCGACGAATGACCCGCGGTCATTGAAGATGCGTACCTGGTTGCCGTCCTCAATACCGCGCGCTGCCGCATCCTCGGGATGCATGTCGAGATGCGGTTCGCCTTCCGTGTCGCGCAGACTCTGCACATTGACGAAGGTGCTGTTGAGAAAGTTCCTTGCCGGTGGAGAAATCATTGCGAGGGGATATTTTTTACCCAATGCCGGGCTGCTTGCAACGGACTCGTGCGGAGGAATATACGTAGGCAAAGGGTCAAGGCCGGCATCCCGCATGCGCTGCGAGTAGAACTCGCATTTGCCGGACGGGGTAGGAAAACCGCCCTCGGCAAACGGGGCTTCCGGCAATACCAGCTTTTGCCAGCCCTTTTGCCGTAGCGCGTCCCAGTCGAAATGAATTGCGCGCGCATCGCTTCGATTGAATGCCTGCGCCGCGATTTCCTCATCGCTCTCCCGGAAGCACGGATCATCGAAGCCCAGGCGCGCGGCGAGCAGGCGGAAGATTTCAGTATTCGGCTTTGCCTCGCCTAGCGGCGCAACCGCCGCGTTGTTGGCCATCATGTAAGTATGGCCGTAGGTCGAATGGATATCGACATGTTCCAGTTGGGTGGTCGCGGGCAGGAGTATGTCCGCATGATCGGCGGTGTCCGTCTGGAAGTGCTCGAGCACTACGGTAAACAGGTCTTCCCGTGCGAATCCCCGGGCGACCTTCTGTGACTCGGGGGCGACCGCTACCGGGTTCGAGTTGTAGACGATAAGCGCTTCGATCTTCGGCCCGAACTCCGCCGACGTTTCGCGTAGCAGGTCGTTGCCGATGGTGCTCATGTTGATGCTGCGCACCTGCCGGGAAAGGAGGTCCGGCCGTTGCAGTGCGGTCGGGTTTTTCGGAAAGGCGTCGGAGGTGGAAAGCTGAATGCCTCCGGCCGCATGCCGCCACGCGCCGACCAGGGCAGGCAGGCAGGCGATATTGCGTACCGCCATGCCGCCACCGTGCACGCGCTGCACGCCATAGTTCAGCCGGATCGCCACCGGTTCGCCGCGTTTCGCCGTGCCGCCGTACTCGCGCGCGAGCTGCACGACGTCTTCGGCAGGAATGCCGCAAGTCCGCGCAGTCCGCTCCGGCGTCCACTCCGCCACACGCGCCTTGAGCTGCTCAAAACCCAGAGTGTGCCGCGTGACGTAATCCTCGTCGACAAGATTCTCGGCGATCAGCACGTGCATCATGCCCAGCGCGAGCGCAGCATCGGTGCCCGGCATCGGGGCGATATGCTGATGGCATTTTTCGGCGGTAAGGGATCGGTACGGATCGATGGCGATCAATTTTGCACCGCGCCGCTTCGCTTCCTGCGCGCGCATCCAGAAATGCAGGTTCGACGCGATCGGATTGCCGCCCCAGATCAGGATCAGCCTCGCATTGTCGAACTGCTCCAGATCGGTGCCGATACGGGCGCCGATCGTGTATTTGTATCCTTCGCCGCCGGCAGATGCGCAAATCGTGCGATCGAGGAGCGAGGCGCCAAGCTTGTGGAAGAATCGCGCCGCCATCGACTCCCCCTGCACCAGCCCCATTGTGCCGGCGTAGCTGTAGGGAACGATCGCTTGCGGATCGCGTGCGGCGATTTCCTTCAAGCGTCCCGCGATCGTATCCAGCGCCTCATCCCAGCCGATCCGCTCGAAGCGCCCTTCGCCCTTCCGGCCGGTACGCTTCATCGGGTAAAGCAGGCGATCCTTGTGGTAGGTGCGCTCGACGTAGCGCGACACCTTCGTGCATAACACGCCGGCCGTGGTCGGGTGTTCAGGGTCACCACGCACGGCGGTGGCGACACCGTCTTGCACCGTGACCAATAACGCGCAGGTATCGGGACAATCATGGGGACAGGTGGCACGGACAATAGTGGCAGTCATAACGGATTCCACGACCCGCCAAGCGTGCCTCTACGGCATTGCAAGGCGGGCGGCAATTTAATCATGGGAAGGAAGAACGCGCAGGCGCGTTTGCTATAGTTAAAATATACCCTCCCGACCTAAGCGTAATATACCTATATCGCAGGCGGCATGCATGCAGGCGGGCAATTGCCATACCGTGCATGCATTTGGAGACCTATATGAAGTTGATTGACCCGATTCTCGAATTTCAGGCCGAACTGCGGCAGATCCGGCGGGATATCCATGCATTCCCTGAACTCTGCTTCGAAGAGCATCGTACCGCCGACGTCATTGCCAGAAAATTGACCGAATGGGGCATTCCGATGCTTCGCGGCATGGGAGGCACGGGTGTGGTTGGCATTATCCGCAACGGCACGAGCAAGCGTGCGATCGGCCTGCGCGCCGACATGGACGCCCTTCCCGTGCAGGAAATCAATACTTTCCCGCACGCGTCGCGCAACCCCGGAAAAATGCACGCCTGCGGACACGACGGCCACGTTGCCATGCTGCTCGGCGCGGCGCGCCATCTTTCTCAGCACCGCAATTTCGACGGTACCGTCTACCTGATCTTCCAGCCGGCCGAAGAAGGCGGCGGTGGCGCACGCCGCATGATGGAAGACGGCTTGTTCGTAGAGTGTCCGATGGATGCAGTCTTCGGCATGCACAACTGGCCCGGCGTCGCGGTTGGCACTTTCGGCGTCACGGCAGGCCCGATGATGGCTTCTTCCAACGAATTCGAGGTCGTTATCCGGGGCAAGGGCGCGCATGCCGCGCAGCCGCACAAGGGTATTGATCCGATCATGGTCGCGATCCAGATTGCGCAAAGCTGGCAAACCATCATCAGCCGCAACAAGAACCCGCTCGACGCCGGCGTCCTGTCGATTACCCAAATCCATGCTGGCAGCGCAACCAACATCATCCCGGATGAAGCAACCCTGGTCGGCACCGTTCGGACCTTCACCAATGGCGTGCTCGACCTGATCGAACAACGTATGCGAACAATCGCCGAGCATACGGCGAGCGCATTCGACGCGCAGCTGGACTTCCGCTTCAAGCGCAACTACCCGCCCCTGATCAACCATGCAAGGGAAACCGCCTTCGCGGTGGAGGTGATGAAATCCATCGTTGGCGATAACTGCGTCGACGCACAGGTGGAACCGACGATGGGGGCAGAGGACTTCGCCTTCATGCTGCAGGAAAAACCCGGCTGTTATGTCTTCATCGGCAACGGTGAAGGCGCGCATCGTGACCACGGACATGGCCTCGGCCCCTGCAACCTGCACAATCCCAGCTACGACTTCAATGACGACCTGCTGCCTATCGGCGCGACCTTCTGGGTGCGGTTGGCGGAGTCCTGGCTGCGCAAGGAGTGAGGGCGCCGTGAGCGACTCCGCCGGCCCCAGGTTGCCGGAGGATCTGGCGCACCGGTTGGCGAGGGTAGCGCTGCGCAATGTCCGGCAGGAGTATCCAAACAAACCGGAACATGTCCTCAACGATCCGAAGGACCTGCGCAGCCCGCGCGCGCTGCATCCCATCTTCTACGGCAGCTACGACTGGCATTCGAGTGTCCACATGCACTGGTCGCTTGCGCGGCTACTGCGTTGCAACGGCAGGATGTCCGAGAGCGGACAGATCGTCGCATTGTTCGATTCCGCGTTCACGCCGGACAACGTCGCACTTGAAATCGCCTATCTGCAGCATCCATCGCGCAGGTCGTTCGAACGCACCTACGGCTGGTCGTGGCTGCTGAAGCTGCAGGCAGAACTGATCGCCCTCGCGAAATCCGATCCCGAAGCTTCCTCCTGGCGGGATGCATTGCAGCCGTTCGCGGAGCTGATTGTGCGTTATTACCAGGACTACCTTCCGATCGCACAATATCCCGTGCGCTCCGGTACGCACGCCAACAGCGCATTCGGCTTGATGCTTGCCTTGGATTATGCCGAACGTATCCAGCATCTCGCGCTGCGCAAACTGATCGCGACCAAGGCCAATACCTGGTTCGGGCACGACCGGCGCTATCCGGCCTCCTATGAGCCCGGCGGCGATGACTTTCTTTCTGCAGGATTGATCGAAGCCGCGCTGATGCTACGCCTTGTCGATGCCTGTAGTTATGCGGATTGGTGGGAGCTGTTCTGTCCGTCACCACAGGATTTGCAGACCTGGCTGTCGCCGCTGAAGGTGACGGATCGCAGTGATCCGAAGCTGGCGCACCTGGATGGCGTTAACCTGGCCCGCGCCTGGTGCTGGAAGAAGCTGTTGCCGCAGCTGTCCGAGCCGCTTCGTACCCGCGTCAAGGTAGCAGTCGAGTCGCACCTCGACGCCTCGCTAGTCCATGCCGTGCGAGGCCATTATGCGGGCACGCATTGGTTGGCAAGTTTTGCGCTACTTGCCCTGACTGAGTGATAAAGGCTGTGCTGCATCACCCTCATGCGCAAAGCGCTCTTGCAGCAACTGGATGTCGCCGTACCATGCTTCGGCAGTCTCTCCAGTATTATCCGTATCCGTAAGGACGCCGATGCCGATCAGCCGCCCCGGCTTCTCGCCGAACGCCTTTTCATAATCCTCTGCGATATTCCGCGTGAAATCGCGCCAGTCGCCAAGCGCCTCGGAGCCGCTTTCGGCGACCATCATCTTGATGCGACTGGTATAGGTGCTGGGAATCACGGTCCCCACCGGCGCGTTATTTTCCCAAATGTACATTAGTGTCGCATAGGGGAAGTCGTAACCGGTCATCACCCTGGCGGTTTCGAACAGGATCTGGTCTGCGAAAGGCATCGTGTCCTTGTCGCCGTCAAAGCCGAGGATGATGCGTACCGGAGAGTCCTCGGTGGCTCGCTTGGTGTTGTCTGCAGACTTGACCAGGCTGTTGATCTTCCAGCTCCAGCGTAGCCAAGGCTGTTGCTGCGGCTGCACGTCGACCTTGAGCATCAGGCCGGAAGATGCGCTCTCTGCGCGTGCGTGCAGCACGGTAGTGTCCGCGTCTCTCACCAACTGGTACTCTGTACGCTGCTTGTTTCGAAGCAGTATCATCGGCTCCCAGCCGTCCGGCAAACCACCGGCTGGATACCTGGAAAAAACGGAAAGCCGCGTATTCAAGGACGAAGCCGAGGCGCTCGGCTTCTGTGGCTGCGGATCTTGTTGTGTGGCGCATCCCGCCAGGGTGAGCAGCAAAGCAAACGAAACGGCGAAGCGGATCATGTATGTCGTCACGGTCAATGGAGGCGTACGTGATGCAGGTCGTGCACGCCGCGCGGCGCTCCTGCCTGCCGGCACAGCTGCTCAGGATCAAGAAATCAGTGATGGGCGAATTGTATAGCGCGGCTGCTCCGTAGCGCGCACTAACCCGTCCTGCTCTTGATATCCGTGAACAAATTGCCAACGAATCTGATGATATTTCGCGACACCCTCCCGGTGCGCGATGCTGATCAACGACGCCGCGGGCAACTCCCGCAGCAGGAGTTCATACAGCGCCGCTTCCGCAGCGGGGTCCAGCGCGCTGGTTGCCTCGTCCAGGAACAATACCTGGGGCCGGGCCAGCAATGCACGGACGAATGCAAGCCGCTGCTGCTCTCCGGGGGACAAACGCTGGTTCCAGTTATCCGACTCATCGAGTTTGTCGACCAGATGCGGCAGCATGCACCCTTCCAGGTAATGACAGATCGCGCGATCCTTGTAGGCCTTTTCGGCAAAGGGATACGCGATCGCGGCCCGCAGCGTACCGATCGGGAGATAGCTCCTTTGAGGCAGGAACAGCAATGTTGCCTGATTCGGCAGTTCGACCGTGCCTTCGCCATAGGGCCAGATGCCCGCCAATGCGCGAAACAGCGTCGACTTCCCGCAACCTGACGGCCCCGTCACAAGGATGCGCTGGCCGGGATGAATCTCGGACGAGATTGCCTGCGTCAGCCTGGTTCCGGAAGGGAGCGCAAGGCTGACATCATCCAGCAGGATCGCCCCGACGTTGTTACGTGAAACTGTGATACCCGAGACCTGGGTACGCGCGGCCGTTACCGCTTCATGAAAACCGGCCAGGCGATTGACGCTGGCTTTCCAGCTTGCAAGTGAGGTAAAAGCATTGATGAACCAGGACAAGGCGTCCTGCACGTGCCCGAACGCAGAACTGATCTGCATGAGTTCCCCGAGCTTGATCGCACCTGCGAAATAGCGCGGTGCGCCGACCAGGAATGGGAAAATGACTGCGAACTGCGCATAGAAATTCGAAGCGAGGTTCAAACGCTTCGTCGTTCGCATGATCGCCCACCAGTTTCGCCATATCCATTCGAAGCGACCGGCAAGCTGTGCCTGCTCCTGTGACTCCCCGCGGTACAGCGCAATCGCTTCCGCATATTCGCGAATGCGCACCAGGCCGAAGCGGAAATCGGCTTCATAGCGTTGTTGATAGAAGTTTTGCGTCACCAATGGCCGGCCGATTATCCATACCACGGACGAGCCGATGACCGCATAGGCAATTGCGAACCAGACCATGTAGCCCGGAATCGTCAGCTCCCGGCCGCCGAGCATAAGCGCCATGGGGCCGCTCACCGACCACAGAATGCCGACAAAAGACACCAGCGTAACGACTGCCGACAGCAGTCCCAGAGACAGCGTGAGCGTGCCGCTGGTGAGATAGTTCAGGTCCTCTGCGATGCGCTGGTCCGGATTGTCTGCGGAACGCGTCTGCTCGATGCGGTAATACGCCTGGTTGGTCAGCCATTCACCGAGGTATTGCCGGGTCATCCAGGCACGCCAGCGCATCTCGAGCGCCTGCGTGAGGTAGACGCGATAGATCGCAACCGCGATGTATATGAAAGCCAGATAGGAAAAACGCCACAGTTGCGCGCGGAAGGCAGGATAATCCTTGTTGTCGAGCGCGTTGTAGAAATCCCTGTTCCATTCGTTAAAGAGCACGTCGAGATACACCATTCCCAGCGCAAGCGCGACGACGGCGGCGAGCAAACCTCTCGCCCGCCATTTCTCCTCGGAACTCCAATATGGCTTGATCAGCCGCCAGACAGCGCGCCAGTCAGTGCGCTCCTGAAGCTTGATGGTCATAGTTTATAGAAAGCGAATCGTGGAAGAATGTCCTGACGCATCCTTGCGTGTTGATGCTGCCCCAAGCCGTGGTCATGCAGAGGGGGCGCACGCGTTGGTCGGGTGCGTTACCCTAAAACCTATCCGTTCACACTAGGGAAGTTTGTCCGGGGCTGCGCCGACCCGCTTGCCGGGATTCAGGCGCTCAAGCGCCAACAGCGCGGCCGATTGATCCGCGTGCGGGAATGTATCGAGGATGCTGCGATAGTTTTGCGCCACCAGTTCGGTAACCGGGAGAGTAATGCCGGCTGCGGTCGCGGCGGCGAGGACGTTTTCCAGGTCCTTTGCCTGGCTCTTCACCTGGCCACCGGGCATGAAGTTGCGTTCCAGCATGCGTTGCCCATGTACATCAAGAATCCGGCTCTCGGCGAAGCCCCCGCGGATTGCCGCTCTGACAGCGGCCGGATCGGCTCCGCCGGCTTCGGCAAGAAGTAGCGCTTCTGCAACGATGGACAAGGTGGCCCCAACGATCAACTGGTTGCATAACTTGGCCAACTGGCCGCAGCCAGCAGGACCAACGAGGGTAGGACGCCCCATTTTGGTCAGCACAGGTTCCGCATATGCAAAATCTGTTGCGGCGCCTCCGGCCATGATTGCCAGAGTCCCGGCTTCAGCGCCAAGCACGCCGCCGGAAACTGGCGCGTCTATAAAAGCGATGCCCTGCGCGGCAAGCAGGGCACGAAACCCCTCTGCTTCAGACTGCTTTGTTGAACTCATGTCAATTACCAATGTCCCCGCTTTAATGCCGTCTCGGGCAGCTTCGAGCACTTCCGCAACTGCTGGCCCCGCTTCAAGCATCGTAATTACGATGGAAGCGCCGCTGACGGCATCGGACGGATGGTTTGCGACGCGGGCGCCGAGCGAGGAGAGTGCCGCTGCTTTTGAGCGGGTTCTGTTCCATGCGATAAGTGGATAGCCAGCAAGCAACAGCCGCGTTGCCATTGGTTTCCCCATCAAGCCGATGCCGAGAAACGCGATTGTCGGAAGGGGGGCGGAAGCATTCAAGACCTTATCCTCCAGAAATAGGGATCCATTGCATAATGACGCATCATCTCAAAAAAACAACGTCCATGCCGGACCGCGATATTCGAGTGCTATTCGATCAAGCGATGCTTCTGGGCGAAACACCGCTTTGGCATCCGGAAGAGGAAGCACTGTACTGGATCGACATTGCCGGGCAGGCAGTGCTCCGTTACCGGCCAGAGAACGAAAAACGGACTGTCTGGCCCATGCCCGCCGAGCCTGGCTGCATTGCCTGGTGCGCCGGCGGTAAACTGCTCGTCGCCCTACGTACCGGACTGGTACTGCTGGATACGAGGAGCGGCATGCTGGAACCGGTGGCGCCGCCCCCTTATCCTCCGGAGCACACACGGTTCAATGATGGTCGCTGCGATGCTCTCGGGCGGCTATGGGTCGGCACTTTATACGATCCGCGTGACCAGCCTCTGGGTTCGCTTTATTGCGTTGAACGGGGACTGGTTCGCCCCGCGGGCAAGCCAGTAACCGTGTCAAACGGTCTGGCCTTCAGCATGAACTATCGCACCATGTATCACGCTGACACAACGGCTCACCGGATCCGCGCGTACGACTTCGATCTTCGAGCAGGCACATTATCCGGTACGCGCGACTTCATGCAGTTTTCAGCGGACAGGAATGACAGCTACGGCGGCCGGCCGGATGGAGCCGCGGTTGATAGCGAAAACGCGTACTGGTGTGCCATGTATGAAGGCGGGCGAATCCTTAGAATTTCACCGGAAGGCGAGATTCTCCGGGAGATCCAGTTGCCGGCGCGTTGCCCGACCATGGTTGCCTTTGGCGGCCCCGATTTCCGCACATTGTTCATTACAACCGTAAGTAACAAGCGATCAGTTGCGGAGTTACAGGAATACCCCCTTTCCGGATGCGTGCTATGCATGCGCGTCGATGTGCCGGGCCGCCCAGAACCGCCATACATTCCCTAATGGAAAAACGAGGAGGTGGAATCAATCTGGCATGCAAGTCTTACGGAACGACAAGGTGTGATTGCCGACTCCTGCGTACAATAAAGTCAATTCGCTTCGGAAATGGAGTGGGAATTATGAAAAGAAGAGTACTGCGGTGTTCGCTCTATGGTTGGATAGGTTTGCTCGCATTCAGCGGAAGTTGCTTTGGCGCGGATTCGGTATCAGCTGAAGTGGGAACTGGCACACGTACAAAGATGGTTCGACTCGGAGCGCAATGGGGATGGACTAGTCAGTGGTGGCGTTCGAACGGCACCCATATTGGAGGATACTGGGATCTGAGCATTGCACATTGGCGAGGAACACGTTTTCAAAACGTCCCGGGGCAAACCCAGCACATTAACACCCTCGGAATTACCCCCGTATTTCGTCTGCAGAACGATTCTCTGAGAGGTCTGTATGCGGAAGCGGGAATCGGTGCGCATATTCTTTCAGCGCTTTACGACAACAACGGTAAACGCCTTTCAACACGGTTCCAATTTGGGGATCACATCGGCGTTGGCTACGTGTTCGCCGACGGCCTGGATCTCGCTCTTAAAATCCAGCATTTCTCGAACGGCGGGATAAAAAAGCCAAATAACGGCGTGAATTTCGCCATCGTACGCGTCAGCTACCCGTTTTGAGAGCTTGGTTTCCACCCGCGCAAAAAAAAGCCCTGGTTCAAAGAACCAGGGCTTTTTCGTATAACAAGCCTGACGATAACCTACTTTCACACGTGTTGACGCACTATCATCGGCGCAGAGTCGTTTCACGGTCCTGTTCGGGATGGGAAGG
>Ga0196971_1000989_pt1 | contig 14944 bp, 14 predicted proteins | sample S1v_1013CmetaG_FD_148660 | JGI IMG/M metagenome (GOLD analysis project Ga0196971, IMG submission 148660) | Soil microbial communities from Anza Borrego desert, Southern California, United States - S1+v_10-13C | ecosystem: Environmental > Terrestrial > Soil > Desert | place: USA: California... | reverse complement strand
CCACAAACAACACCCCTCTGGAGAGCAATGTCATTGTTCTCCAGAGGGGTTCGCGCTTCTCAATGCAGTTCCTGCTCACCCGTCAGATGTGGGTAATGCATAGGCTAAAACGCAGGGGGCGTGATGCCTTATTTTGCGGTCAGGTAGGATTCCAGAATGGCCTTCAGAGTGGCGAGGTCGACGGCCCCTCTCACGGTTAGGAGCTCATCTCTGTCCCCTGGGTGCTTCTCGTAAGCGGTCAGGGTGGTGTAGTCACCATGCTTCGATACTTGGACCTTTGTGCCCTTCACTACCACCGAGTCAGTATTCGGCTGTTGTGACGGATTGCTCCTTTCCACTGCCAACTGGACCACTTCAACGGGCTGGCCGTTGGCCGAAAGGATGGTCGCGAGCCCAGGCGAATCCTCGGTGGCTCCGCCTTCAGCGCTTAGTTTGACGATAGGAACCCCTCTGTCAGAGACAAGTGTCACATTCTTCGGAAGCGCCGACGGCTTCCGGACGGGTACCTTGAGGCCTGCGGCGGCAGTCTTCCCATCAATTATCTTGTCCGTGATCGCTCTGGCCTCTTCCGGGAGGGCCGGAGCGCCCTGAGAAGCGACAGCAACTCCAACGCCGGCTACAGTCACGGCGAGAAGGACAGTAACAAGGGCAACCCGAGTGCGCTTCATCCGTTTATGCCTCCATCGTTTTTCCGAATGTTACCATATGGTGGAAACCTAGCGCAATCCAGTAGTAGCCACCCGATCACTCTTCACAACTCCGCAATACTGGTTTGTCGATACTACGGAGATGGACTTGAGGGTACTGGACACGAGGGATCGGCTAAGGAGTTCATAATCATCCGTGTACCTAAGTTCATAGTGATCCTCGTAGTTGTACCAGTATTCGACATAGTAGTTGTTGTAGGCGCATGGCTTCCAGTGGAGTTCGCTATGATAACCGTATTCGTATTCAATCCGATACGCATGGGCGACTGAGGACGTCAGTGTAAGTAGCAATAGGACCAAGAGAAGACAGCGTTTGGCCAAGTGCGTTACCCTCCAGGTTTCTTAGTGTCTTCATCATTCTATCTAGATTGGATTGACATTTCAATACCGCTTGTTAATTCCATAAAATAGAATGATGCGAACTGCCGCATCGTATTGAACGTCACCAGCGGGGGCGAACAGAAGGGACCTATACCTGTCGTCTTGTGGGATACGGGGTCCTGCCTAGGAGTCTGTCCGACGAATGGTCCACAATGGGGCTGTGCCTCGGCGTTTGTGCCATTGACCGAGGGCATGAAACGGGGAAAAGAGGGGCGAGAGAGGTCTTAGGCCGTCGCCGGTTCGGTCGTTCCCCGATTTGGGGTCCAATTGCGCATAGCGGACCAGAGCTCCGGTGATTTCCGCAGCTTTCCGGTGATCTTGCGCAGATTGTAGGCCCCGCAGACCATCAGGAACTCGTCTCGAACAGCGGCCAGACCCCGCAGGCTTACTTGACGGTAACCCATAACCCGCTTGATCTGGCCCCAGGCAGGTTCGACGATGCTCTTCGGCTTCTTGTAGATCTCGGCTCCTTCTGCGCTGCGGACCTTGTCGCGCATCCGTTGGAGCAGCGGCTCCTGATCGTCTCGGGTGATTGTGCGGCCGCCCTTCGTGGCCTTTGTACACAGGTGCCGCACTGGGCAGTCCTGGCAGGCTTCTGCGTTCGTGTAGACCCATTCGGTATGACCGTCGGGCGTCTTACGCACCGTCTTCAGGGGGAGATCGTGTCCCTGCGGGCACCGGTAAACGTCCTGCTCCGCGTCGTACTGGAACTTGCTCTTGTCATAGGGCTTCGCGGTGTCACCCTTGCCTTCGCGACCCGGAGCCAGGTACCCGTCGATCTCCCGCTTCTCCAACTCAGCGATGTTGTCACCGGTGAAGTAGCCGTTGTCTGCACTCACCTTTTCGGGCTTTTCACCGGTTTGTGCCTCCACCGCGTCCAGGGTCGGCACCAGTTGATTCTTGTCGTCCGTGTTGTTGCACAAGGTGGCACCCACAATTAGACCGCTGTCCTCGTCCACTGCGATCTGTCCGTTGTATCCTTGGATGGTTTCACCCTGGCGAGTACTCATCATCCTGTCCCCCATCCTACAAGGAGCTGACCTACATGAAGGTTCGCATTGGGATTGACGTGGGCGGTACGTTTACGGACGCTGTCGTCATCGATAACGAAACGTATGAACTGGTGGGCCAGCTGAAGGTCCCCACCACCCATGATGCGGCGGAAGGCGTGGCGGCCGGCATCGTGCAAGCGCTGCACGGCGTCATGGATCGCTACGGCATCAAGCCGGAGGACGTGACCTTTATTGCGCACGGCACCACCCAGGCCACCAACGCTCTGCTGGAGGGCGATGTGGTTCAGGTGGGCGTTCTCGGCATGGGCAGTGGCCTGGAGGGCATGAAGGCCAAGTCTGACACGGTGGTGGGCCGGCTGGAACTGGCGCCGGGCCGGTTCCTGGACACCGTGCACCGCTTTGTGGATGGGCCGGACAAGGCGCCCGGCGCCGTGGCCGAACTGAAGGCGGATGGCGCCCAGGTGATCGTAGCAGCGGCTCCCTATTCGGTGGATGATGCTTCGGCGGAAGAGGCGGCCATGGCGGCTGCTCGCTCCGGTGGGCTCCCCGCTGTGGGCACGTTTGAGATCTCGAAGCTATACGGACTCAAGATCCGCACTCGAACGGCCGTGGTGAACGCCTCCATCCTCCCCAAGATGGTCGAGGCGGCTTCAATGACCGACAGCTCCGTGAAAAAGGCGGGCATTAGCGCCCCGCTCATGATCATGCGCTGTGACGGCGGCGTCATGAGCACGGCGGAAGTGGCCCAGCGGCCCATTCTGACCATGCTTTCCGGTCCCGCGGCCGGTGTTGCCGGCGCCCTCATGTACGAAAAGATCTCCAACGGCCTCTTCCTGGAAGTGGGCGGCACCTCCACCGACATCTCCGCCGTGGTCAACGGCCGGGTGATGGTGGATTACGCCGAAGTGGGAGGCCACAAGACCTACGTCAACTCTCTGGACGTGCGCACCGTCGGCCTCGCCGGCGGCTCCATGGTCCGGTTCGACGGCAGGCAGCTGGTGGACGTGGGGCCGCGCAGTGCCCACATCGCCGGGCTGCATTACGCCGTCTATAGCGACCCGGCTGAGCTTGCCTCCTTGCGGTTGGTCACGTTCCAGCCGAAGACCAAGGACCCCGCCGACTACCTGGCCGTGGAGAACCCGGCGGGCAAGCGGTTCGCGCTCACAGTGGCCTGTGCGGCCAACGTGCTGGGCCTGGTGACGCCCGACGACTACGCCTATGGCAACGTCGAGGCCGCCCGGCTGGGCCTCGCGCCGCTGGCGGAGGCCCTGGGCTGCTCCGTGGAGGAAGCGGCCGAGAGGGTCATGGTGCTCGCTTCCGCGAAGAATGTGGGTACGGTTAAGGCGTTGATCGCTGACTACAAGCTGGACCCGGAGCAGACGGTGCTGGTAGGCGGCGGCGGTGGTTCGGCCGCCGTGGTGCCCCACCTTGCGAAGACGCTGGGCATGAAGCACCGCATCGCCCGCAACGCACGGGTGATCTCGCCCATCGGCGTGGCCCTGGCCATGGTGCGGGACGTGGTGGAGCGCACCGTGCCCAACCCCACGCAGGACGACATTCTCGCCATCCGGCGGGAAGCGGAGCAGTCGGTGATTCGGGCAGGTGCTGACCCTGCCACCGTGGAAGTTCACGTGGAAATTGACGCCCAGCGGAACATTCTACGGGCCATCGGTGTGGGCGCCACGGCTCTGCGGACCCGTCAGCGGGGGGTCGAGCTGAGTGCAGAGGCCCGTCTCGGTCTGGCCGCCGAGTCCATGCGGGTTTCTGCGGACGCCGTCAGCTTCGTCGCCGGCACCGACATGCTTGATATCTTCGCCACCGTGGTGGAGACCAGGAAGTTCTTCGGGCTTATGAAGTCCCGGCGGACGCCCATGCGGGTGGTGGATCACGAAGGCGTCATTCGCCTGCAAGTGCCCGGCGGCAGCGTGGCTGTGACCACGGCGGGTGCGCTCACGACCGACGTGAAGCGGCTCCTCGAAGAGCGCTCCCGCTATGGCGACGCCGGCATTGAGATGCCGAACACCTTCGTGCTCTGCGGCGGGCGGATTGTGGACCTATCTGGCCTGTTGGCGCCTGAGCAAGTAGCTTCGCTGGCGGCAGCCGAGTTGGGCGGCATGCCGGCGGATGAGCCTGTGGCCATTCTCCTGGGCGACCGGACTGCGTAGGGAGGCGGTTAGTGTGAGCATCTTTTCGTATGACGTAATCGTCGCCGGCGGCGGGCCTACGGGCCTCTGCTCCGCCGTGGCGGCTGCCCGCAACGGCGCCCGGGTCCTTCTCGTAGAACGCTATGGCTTCCTTGGCGGCAACGCCACCATCTCCCTGGTGGGGCCATGGATGACGTTCCACTCCACGCCGGAGAACCAGATCGTCGAGGGCCTGCCGCAGGAGATCGTCCGGCGGCTGGAGGCGGCTGGCGGCTCCCTGGGCCACGTGCGGGACACCACCGGCTACGTGGCCACCGTGACCCCTTTCGACGCCGAAGTGCTCAAGTTCGTGGCCATGGAGCTGTGCGAAGAGGCCGGCGTGCAGCTGCTTTTCCACTCCATGATTACCGACACCATCTGCGAGGATGGCGTTGTCAAGGGCATCGTTGTGCACAACAAGTCGGGGCGCATGGAGCTGCGGGCCTCCGTGGTGATCGATGCGACCGGCGACGGCGATGTGGCCGTTCTGGCGGGGGCCGAGTTCCAGCAGGGCCGGGAGAGCGATGGCCTGACCCAGCCCATGTCGCTGATGTTCCGCATGGCGGGCATCGACCTGGGGGCGGTGCGTGCCTACATTGCCGCCCACCCGGAGGATTTCTACAAGCGAACGCTGCTGTCGTCGCTGGCCGATGCGCCCCACCTGTCGGTGAACGGCTTCTACAGCCAGTTCCAGGCAGCGCTGGCTTCGGGCGAGGTAACCATCCCCCGGGATATGGTGTTATTCTTCCAGACTGTGCGGTCTGATGAGGTTATCGTCAACATGACCCGCGTGCAGGGCCTGCGCGCCACGGATGCCTGGGAGCTGACCCGGGCCGAGGTCGAGCTGCGCAAGCAGGTGCACCAGCTGGTCAAGTTCTTCCGCAGCCGCATTCCCGGGTTCGCACAGGCCTACCTGGTGGCCACGGGCGCCCAGGCGGGCATTCGGGAGAGTCGGCGCATCATGGGCGACCATGTGCTGACGGCGGAAGATATTACGGAAGGCCGGCACTTCCCGGACATTATCTCCCGGTATGCCTACCCCATCGACATTCACGATCCGCTGGGCAAGGGCACCAGGACGGTGCGGCTGAAGAAGGGCTCGTACGAACTGCCCTACCGGTCGCTGCTGCCCCGGGGCCTGGACGGCCTGCTGGTGGCGGGCCGGTGCCTCTCCTGCACCCACGAAGCCCTGGCGGCCATTCGGACCATGCCGTCGATGATGGCCGTGGGCCAGGCGGCGGGCACGGCTGCGGCTCTGGCCGTGCGAGATGGCGTGCCGCCTCGCCAGGTTGAGATTGCGGCCCTCCACGACAGGCTGTTGGCTCAGGGCGCCAACCTGGAGCACGCTGTACTGCCTGCCGGCGAAGACGCGGGCGAGGAGCCCAGCGGGCTTGCGGCGGCCGGTACTCGGTAAGGAGGCGCGGTCTGTGCGGTATTCACTGAGACCTTTCGGGTTGTGGGTCAGCATCCCCCGCAACGACGCCGGGCTTTGCCGGGCCGCCGTAGAGGCGGGCGCTGACGTGATCAAGATCCACAGCTTGCCAGGGAGCGGGAGCGCATTCTGGACGTGGTAGCGGCCGCAGCGGGCCGACCGGTAGGTCTGGTCACCGGGGGTTCGGTAGATGGGGCACCGCCTGACCTTGCTGCTGTGAAGGCGTTGGGCATCGCCTTCGTGTCGATGTACGCGCACCACGTGCCGGCCACGTGGCTGAATGGCCGGGCTCCCCTCCCCCTCATGGCGGCGCCTAACCACGAGACGCCGCTGCCCTTGATTCGGGAGATCGGGGCGAGCGGCATCGACAGGCTGGAGGCCTCCGTCATGCCGCCCACCGGGTACGGCCAGCGGCTGACGCTGGCGGATCTGGCCCTGTACCGCTACATCCGTGGGGAGGTGCCGGTGCCGATTGTGGTGCCGAGCCAGCGCTGCATTCTGCCGGAGGACATTCCGGCCCTGGCAGCTACCGGCGTGGATGCGGTCATGATCGGGGCTGTGGTCACGGGGCAGACGGCCGAAGGCATCGCTGCCCAGACGGCGGCGTTCCGGCGGGCGATCGATCAGCTATAGAAAGAGGCCGGGGCGCCTGTGGCCCCGGCCTTCTGCGTATATGTTCTAGTAATTTCCGCCGCCCGCAGCCTTCGCTCCGGTGGCAATCGCAATAGAGGCGCTCGCCCCGATGCGGGTGGCGCCCGCATCCACCATGGCCTTGGCCGTGGCGTAGTCCCGTACGCCGCCCGAGGCCTTGACGCCCATCTTGCTGCCCACGGTCCGCCGCATCAGGGCGATATCCGCCGCCGTGGCTCCGCCGGTGCTGAAGCCGGTGGAGGTCTTCACGAAGTCAGCCCCGGCCTCCTTGGCCAGCTCGCAGGCCCGGACCTTCTCCTCATCGGTCAGCAGGCAGGTCTCGATGATCACCTTGGTGAGGGCCTTGCCGGCAGCCGCATCGACCACGGCTTTGATGTCAGCTCCCACCAGCCCGAACTGGCTGGACTTCAAGGCGCCCACGTTGATCACCATGTCGACTTCGGTGGCGCCGTTGGCAATGGCGTCCTTCGTCTCGAACGCCTTGGTGGCCGTCGTGGTGGCTCCCAGTGGGAAGCCGATGACGGTACAGACCTTCACGGGAGTCCCTTCAAGCAGGCTGGCGGCCAGCTTGACCCAGGTGGGGTTGACGCAGACGGACGCAAACTGGTACTCCTTCGCCTCTTCGCAGAGCCGGGCAATCTGGTCGGCGTTGGCTTCCGGCTTGAGCTGCGTGTGGTCGATCATGCGGGCCAGCTCACGATCAAACTCGGGCATGGTATGGTACGCCTCCTTCGGAAACAGGCTCAAAACGGGGCGCCGTCTTGGGATGACGGCGCCCCGCAGCGTTACTTAGTCAAGGATCTCGCCCATGTCGCCATCCTTCAGGCCAGCGGCATTGGCTTCGTCGGTGTCGACGTGCATCTCGAGGGCGAAGTTGGGGTGGACGCGGCAGATGACGTCATCGAACGTCAGGGGGCGGGTGCCGGCGGTCTTCACCCGCACGACCTGGTTGTCGGCCACGCCGTACTGCTCGGCGTCGGCGGGGGTCATGTGAATGTGGCGGGCAGCCAAGATGACGCCGTTCGTCAGCTCGACCCGGCCCTTGGGGCCTTCGAGGATGACGCCGGGGGTGCCTTCGATCTTGCCGCTCATGCGGACAGGGGCGGCCACGCCGATGGAACGGGCGTCGGTGGCAGAAAGCTCAATCTGGGTGTTGCGGCGCGCCGGGCCCAGAACGCGAACCTTGGCGAAGGTGCCCTTGGGGCCGATCACGGCCACCTGCTCGTTGCTGGCAAACTCGCCGGGCTGCATCAGGTCCTTCAGCCGGGTCAGTTCGTATCCGGGACCGAAGAGGGCTTCCACGTGCTCCTGGCTGAGGTGCAGGTGGCGTGCGCTAACGTTAATGACGGTGAGCTTCTTCTCTGACATGATCAAAGACTCCCTCCTGGTTTCAGCAAGCCCGAACATTACTTATGACAGTATCTCCTGGTAGTATACCGCGCCTGAGGACTGAGGAAAATGACCTCCGCGCCCCCAAGAGGTGGTACAGTGGGAGTTTGTTGTGTAGACTTTTGGCTAGGGTCTGCAACCGCTGGATGGCAGGGGGGACGGCTATGGCGTTCACAGATGTACAGGGCGTGAAGGTTTGGGGCACGGTGGAGGAGAGCGCCCTCAAGCAGGCTGTGCGGTGCCGTCAGGTGGGCAATGTAGCCGCCGTGGCGCTCATGGCCGACCATCACAAGGGGTACAGCCAGCCCATCGGCGGTGTGGTGGCCTACCGGGATGCGGTGAGCCCGTCGGGCGTGGGCTACGACATCGCCTGCGGCAACAAGGCGGTGCGCACCGACCTCAAGGCCTCCGACGTGCAACGGACCATCGAGCCGGTTATGTATGAGATCTTCCGGCAGATTAGCTTCGGCCTGGGGCGCAAGAACCCCCGTCCCGTCGACCATGAACTCTTTGACGACCCCATCTGGCGCGATGTGCCGGCGCTCGGCGGTCTCCAGAAGCTGGCCCGGGAGCAGTTGGGGACGGTGGGCAGCGGCAACCACTACGTGGATTTGTTTGAGGAGCCTGCCACGGGCGATCTCTGGGTGGGCGTGCACTTTGGCAGCCGGGGCTTCGGGCACAAGACGGCGACGGGCTTCCTGAACCTGGCCCATGGCCGCCCCTTCGACGGGAAGGGGGCGGGCGAATCCATGGATCAGGACCCGACTGTCATCCCGCTGCGGAGCGACCTGGGGCAGGCCTACCTGGCTGCGATGAAGCTGGCCGGGCGCTACGCCTACGCCGGGCGGGACTACGTGATTGAGCAGGTGCTGGGCATCCTGGGCGCCCGGCCGACCTTCGCCGTGCACAACCACCACAACTTCGCCTGGATGGAGGAGCATGGCGGCGAGCAGGTCACCGTCATCCGCAAGGGCGCCACGCCCCTGGCGCCGGGGCAACTGGGCTTTGTGGGCGGCTCCATGGGCGACATCTCCGTCATCATCCGGGGGAAGGATACGCCGGAGGCCCGGTTCACGCTCTTCAGCACCATCCACGGGGCAGGCCGCATCATGAGCCGGACGCAGGCAGCGGGGAAGATGAACTGGAAGAAGGGGACCCGGGAAGGCGGACTCATCTCGCCGCAGCAGATGCGCGAAGCGGTTTCCGGCTTTGGGGTGACGCTGCGGGGCGGCGGGACTGACGAAAGCCCCCACGTCTACCGCAAGCTGCAAGCCGTGCTGGACGCCCACCGGGAGACGCTGGAAGTGCTGCATGTGCTGAAGCCCATCGGGGTGGCCATGGCGGGCATCGACGAGGTGGATCCTTACAAAGACTAAGAGACCCGCCGGGGGAACTTCATCCCCGGCGGGCCTTCTGTTCAGGTGGGTTTTCTCACCAGGAAGAACGCCGCCCCTGCCAGCAGGAGCATGGCTCCCCCGAGCCCCAGGCCTGCGTAGGACAGGCCCAGGTCGCCGGCCCACCCGATGAGCGGGTTCAGCCCCAGTCCCATGATGTTGCCCAGCAGCGAGAGGGCCGACAGCGTGGTGGCCCTCGCCCCGTTGTCGATGCGGCTGTTGACCAGCTTGGAGATGACAGGCCCGCCCCAGGAGCCACCGGCCACCACGGCCGCCACCAGCAGGGCGACGCCCACGGGCGCCTGCACGCCCGCCAGCGCCACCCAGGCGAGGCCCGGTACCAGGCAGGCCACCACAACGGTTCCCCTGGCGCCCAGCCGGCGCTCGGCCTGGGGGGCCTGCACGGCCACCAGCGTCCGCATGGCCATGGCGGCCGCCGTGAGCGGGCCGAACCAGAGCACGGGAATGCCGGCCCGGGCGAAGAAGGGCTGGTTATACCAAAGCACAGCGTTGATGATGGCGAAGGAGGCGGAGCTCAGCACGCGCAGGCCGGCGAGTGCGGGCTCCCGGCGGATTAGCTGGAAGGCAGAGCCCAGCATGCTGAGCGAGGTCGGCGTCTCCTCGGAGCTGGGGTCCGGGGCCGCGTCCACGGGGCGCAAGCGGAAGGAGACCAGCCACGCCAGCACCATGGGCACAGCGGTGGCGGCCACGGGCAGCACCAGGCTGACACTCCCCAGGAAGCTGCCCGCCGTCAGGCCGCAGAAGAAGCCCGCACTGGCCGCGGCACCGGTCAGGGAGAAACCGGCGGTGCCCAGGCGCTCCCGGTCGTCCGGCGGCAGGCTCTCGTACAGCATGGCGGAGTCACAGCCCGACAGGCAGGCCAGCCCGATCCCATAGAGGAACGAAGCCAGGGCGAACATCCAGAAGCCGTAAGCGAAGACGTACAGCAGACTGCCCATGGCGAACAGGCCCTGCCCGAGAATCAGCATGCGCCGGTAGCCCCATCGGTCGGCCAGCAGGCCGGTGGGCACTTCAAAGAGCAGAATGGCGGCAGCGAGTGCGGACTCCAGCAGGAACATCTGCGTATAGTCCAGCCCCCGGCTCTGCTCGAACGCCACGATTACCGTGCTGTAGAAGATGAGACTGGTCAGAAACTGGGTCAGAGCAAGGGTTCGTACGTTGGGAATCCGCAGCAGCGTACGGTAGAGCGGCCAGTCACGCAGCACGTTGGGGCTCCTTGTGTGGCGAAGGGGTTGGTGTCGTTACGGGACCAGGGGCTCTCCCTCTACAGGGGAATGCGGGTACGGCGGAAACGGTTGAACGCAGCAGCCAACGCCAGAGCGAGAACGGCCACCAACCCTACACAGACAACCAGCACGGCCTGGCGGGGGTCCACTGTCACCGGAGGCAGGTAGCGCATGGCCAGCACCGGCCCCATAGTAAGCACAAGCATGCCGACGCCCAGCACCTGGAAGGCGTGCCGCACGGTGGACGCCCGGAGGGAGACCAGGGCGCCCAAGGTGGCGACCAGGCCAGAGGCCAGTGGCGTCAGCAGAGCGAGGCCTACCCAGACTTCGGGGCGATACATGACCCACTCCCCGTTCCCGTGGAACAGGTTGACCGAAACCAGGCCGACCAGGGCTGCCCCCAGGGCGGTGGCCCATCCGTAACCGACCGCTACCAACACCTTACCCAGCACAATGGCCCGGTCCGGCAGGCGGCTGGCCAGGAGCGTCTCCAACGTATGGCGCTCCCGTTCGCCGGCAAAGGAGTCAGCAGCCACATTCACGGTGTTCAGGAGCGGCATCCAGAGCCAGAGCGCCATCATGGCGGGAGACTCCACCCAGGCCCGACCGAACTGCCAGGGCAGGAAACCGCCCAATACCGCCAGATTCAGGGCCTGCATGCCTGCCCAGCGCCAGGGGCTGCCCTGCTGCAGCACCAGTTCCCGAGCCTCTTTCCACAGCACAGTATAGATATCGTTCAGCATGCCTCTTCCTCCATTAGCTGCCGGAAGACCTCGTCAAGCCCCGCCTGCTCCCGCCGGACCTCCTCCAGCGAGGCGCCCATAGCCGTCAGCAGGCTCACCAGGGGGGCCACCGGGGCCTCCTCCTGCAGGTTAACAAGCAAGCGCTCGCTTTGTAACGTCACCCCGGCCACCTCCGGGCGTACCTCGAGGGCCGTCGCCATGGCCGGCGTAAAGCCCGTCCCGGCGAACTCCACCCGGGTGCCTCCCAGGCGGCGCCGCAGGTCGTCCGGGCGCCCCGTGGCAAGGAGCCGCCCCTGCCGGATCACGGCCACCTGACTGCAGAGCCGCTCGGCCTCCGTCAGGTTGTGCGTGGTCAGAAAGACGGTGGTGCCTTCCCGGCTCACCATGGCCGCCAGATCCTCCCGCAGGGCGGCAGCCGCCAGCGGGTCCAGCCCCGCCGTAGGCTCGTCCAGGAAGATCAGGGGCGGGCGGTGGAGCATGGCCCGGGCGACGGCCAGCTTCTGCTTCATGCCGCGGCTCCAACTGCCCACGCTCTCGCCACGACGCTCCCACAAACCCAGGTGCGCCAGCAGTTCCCGCACGCGGGACCGCCGCTCGCCCGCCGTCAGCCCGCCGATGCGCCCATAGAACTCCAGGTTCGCTTCGGCGCTGAGCCGCTCGTACAGACCGGCGTGCTCCAGCAGGGCGCCCGCCTGTCTGCGCACGGCGTCACCGTCAGCGACGGGGTCGTGCCCCAGCACCTCCGCCCGCCCGCCTGAGGGCTCCAGCAGGCCCAGCAGGAGGCGAATGGTGGTGGTCTTCCCGGCTCCGTTGGGCCCGAGGAAGCCGAATATGGTGCCCCTTGGAATCTCAAGCGACAGCCTGTCAACGGCAGTGAGAGTTCCAAACCGACGGGTCAGTCCTTCGGTGTGAATGATCATCTCTTTTGCCTCCCGTCAGCGCATCAAGAAGCGTTGTGCCAGAACTGCCACCGCGATGGCGAGGAGCACCGACGCCGCCATGGTGTAAATGTCCCTGCGGGGGATAATCTGGTTGCGCCAGGCCTGCCACGTCCAGGTCAGCCCGCCGCCCATCATCACAGCAACAATGTCGATAGGAAAGCCATTCCAGTCGATCCATTCCGGCAGCATCCCGTGAACGCCCATATCAATGACCAGCAGCCAGGTCATCGCCTTGAATGCCAGGTTCCCCGCAGCGTTGTCGACGGCGACGGTGCGCTCATCCCTGTGTACGGGTGCCTTAGGCATGCTCCGCAACCTCCTCCAGATAGAAGACGTCTGTGACCGGCTTACCCAGGCAGAGCGCCAGCACAAAGGCCAGCTGGGCTGACGGCACGTACTGGTTGTTCTCGATGGCGCTGATGGTCTGCCGGGTGACCCCAGCCTCCAACGCCAGCTGCTCCTGCGACATGTCCCGTTCCGCCCGGGCCACCCGCAGGCGGTTGCGCAACAGGTATCGCTTCTCCACGGTCATCACCCTTCCGTGGTTAATGTAATGTAAACCCGACATCATGTCAAGTATAGCGGACATCACTCCGCAACAAGAAGCCGGCCCCCTGGTGGGACCGGCTCTGAGATCTCACCAGTGCGGCTGCGTGCGTAGAAGCTCACCCAGGGCGTCGGGCGGCAGGGGCCGGGCGAACAGGTATCCCTGCCCATGATGGCACCGCAGGTGCCGCAACTGCTGCAGCTGCGCCTTTGTCTCCACCCCTTCGCCCACCACCTTCAGGCCCATGGCGTGGGCCATGGAAATCACCGCCCGCACAATGGCCGAGTCGCCCTGATCGCCCTCAATGCCCTGGACGAACGAGCGGTCCACCTTCAGCACATCCACCGGGAAACGTTTCAGATAGCTCATCGATGAGTAGCCCGTACCGAAATCATCAATGGCCAGGCGCACGCCCAGGCCTTTCAGCTCCGTAAGCACGGCCACGGCCCGTTCGGCGTCCTGCATCAGCATGGACTCGGTCAGCTCAAGCTCGAGCAGGCCTGGATCTAGCCCGGTCTCCCGCAAGGCCAAGGCTACTTCTTCCACCACGTGGCCCCGCTGGACCTGACGGGCCGACAGGTTCACGTTCACGGTCAGCGAGGGCGATGCCGGGAAGGCGTGCTGCCAGGCGCGCGCCTGACGGCAGGCCTCCAGCAGCACCCACTGCCCGATGGGCAGAATCAGGCCGGTCTCCTCGGCCACTGGAATGAATTCCATGGGCGGCACCAGCCCGCGCTCGGGGTGCTCCCATCGCACCAGGGCCTCCACGCCGGTCACCACACCGGTCTCCAGGCAGACCAGGGGCTGATAGTGAAGTCGCAGTTCGCCCCGCTCCACGGCCCGCCGCAGCTCGCTTTCCAGACGGAGTCGCTGCTGAGCGGCGGCCTTCATGTTGGGGTCGAACATGGCATAGGTAGCTTTGCCCAGCTGCTTTGCGCGGTACATGGCCACGTCGGCGTCCCGCAGGAGGGTCTCGGGCCGGCGATGCTCCGGGGTGTTGACCACAATGCCGCTGCTTGCCGTAATGAACATCTCCTGCCCCTGCAGCCGGAACGGCGCACGCAGTTCCACGGCAATTCGCTCCGCCAGACGGGCGGCCTCACTGCCGTTGACGATCTCTTCCAGCAGCACGGCGAACTCGTCGCCGCCCAACCGGGCAGCCGTGTCGCCCGGGCGCAGGCAGGCGCTGAGCCGTTCGGCCACCTTCACCAGCAGGGTGTCGCCCACGCCGTGCCCGAGGCTATCGTTGATCACCTTGAAGTTATCCAGGTCAAAGACCACCACGGCCATCTGCTCGGGGCGCCGCTGCACACGCTCCAGAGCGTGTGCCACACGGTTGAGGAAGAGCGCCCGATTGGGCAGATTGGTCAGCGGGTCGTGGAACGCCTGGTGCGCCAGCTGCTCCTCAATGGCGCGCCGCTCAGTCACATCGCGGGAGGCGGTCTGAATCTGGACCACCCGTCCGGACTCGTCCCGAATGGCCCGCATGAGCGTCTCGAACCAGGCGTACTCGCCCGATTTGCGGCGGATGCGGTACGAAGCCTGGGTGTCTTGACCCGACCTGCGGGCGGACTTGAAGGTCTCAAAGACGCCGTACCGGTCCTCCGGATGCACCAGGCGATACGGGTTGGTGCCCGCCAACTGCTCCGGCGAGTACCCCAGCATCGACACGCATGACGGGCTCACGTACCGGAAGGTCCCCGCGGGTGTATGCAGGGCGATCAGGTCACGGGCGTTGTCCGCCACCAGCCGGTAGAGCCGTTCCTTCTCGGCCAGGGCCTTTTCGGCCTCCTTGCGGGCGGTAATGTCCCGGTCCACCGAGACCCAGTGGGTCTGGTACCCCGAGGCGTCGAAAATAGGCATGGCGTGAAACTCCAAAACATACTCGCCGCCGTCTTTCCGGCGGTGGAGCACTTCCGCCGAAAAGGGGATGCCATACCGTTCGGCCCGCGCAACCTCCTCGAGGAACTTCGGGTCCGGGGGACCTGCCCGCAGCCCGGTGGTTGGTTGTCCGATAATCTCCGCCGCAGAATAGCCGTTCATGCGGCACCAGCCGTCATTGACCCAGAGTACTTCGGGGGGGCCGCCGTTAGCAGCGGGCGCTGCGATGACGATGCCCTCATCGATATTCTGTATTGCCGATTGCAGCATGAGGAGCTGCTCGTGGGTCCGGTGATGGGCGATAGCCATGCGGGCCAGGTCGGTGCACTTCTCGACCAGATACCGATCCCAGCTGCTGGGTCGGTGCTGGCCGCGATAGTAGAGGGCAAGGGTGCCCATCACCATCTCGCCGCCGTCGCAGATGGGTGTCGACCA
>Ga0196971_1000988_pt1 | contig 14956 bp, 12 predicted proteins | sample S1v_1013CmetaG_FD_148660 | JGI IMG/M metagenome (GOLD analysis project Ga0196971, IMG submission 148660) | Soil microbial communities from Anza Borrego desert, Southern California, United States - S1+v_10-13C | ecosystem: Environmental > Terrestrial > Soil > Desert | place: USA: California... | reverse complement strand
ATGGTCCTGATGTTGGTGATCTGCGTCTGAAGGTTCAGTTCCGTAGCGTAAAGCTGCCCACCGTTGACCGCTTCCTTCGAGTTGGCCGCGACCAGCCCGTCAGCCAGTTGCAGAATCTTGAAGGCGTTCATGTACAGGTCGGCAAGGAAACCGCGCGCACTGTCTTTCTGCGCCGTGCTGTCCCGGCGAATGAAGAAGGTATCGAGCGCGTTCACCACGTCGATAACCTGATTCACGCGCTCGCGCAGCGTGATCGTTCGTTTTTCAAGCGACTTGTGCTGCTTGTTCGCCGCCAGCGGACCCACGAGATCAATGACGACGATACGGTTTAACGTCGGAAAATCATCCGGGGGCAGGTCGGCAGACGGCGCGGTCGCCGTCGAAATCGGGACCATCGGATCATGCGGAAGATTCGCCACGATTCAAAACCTCGCTTAGATGCGACTGAACGTGAATTTATGGTCAAACTGCAACGCGAACGACGCGGTCTTTGCCTTGCTAAACCGGGTTTTGGCGAAAAGCTGGCCGTTGCGCAGCAGTAGTGCCTCTTCCGTGAAGGTTTCACCGTCAAAGTCAGCCTTCGGCACCAAGCCGGAGAACTGAACCGAAAAGTTATCAGGGTACGTCACTGTCAGGTTCGGCGTAAAGAGCAGCGCGCCCACGCCCGTCGTATCTCCCGCTGCCGGGACGGGCGGAACCGCTGCGTTGCCCAGTTCCATCTTCGCCACGGCGATGTCCGTGATGGAAGAGAAACCGAACGGAGTCGTAGGGTGGTAAACCTGCGGCAGTCCAGCGTTGCCACCGATGATGCGGGAGATCATCGACAGGCCGATGTCAACGATGATGTTCTTTTGCTCCAACTCGATCTGCGCCTGTCCAGCGTCGAGCGCGCGGTTCAAGTCGTCGCCAAACAGCAAGCGGTCATCCGACAACCGGATGACGCGCAACTCGCCGACGATTCCAAGTGACTCACGCATAGCAACCTCTGCCCGGTTAACACAATGTCAAAAACTGTTTCTATCAAAAGACCGTGCTCTTGTCACGGGACTTCTGTGATCGTAAACGTTTCGGCGACCGCAATCTTCTCAGCAGGCTCACTCAGCGAAATGTCGGTAGCGAAGTACCGGATGTCGCACTGCACGGGCAGCACGTCCAAAAGCAATTCCTGCGACACGATTTGCTTAATCTCTTCGGTCACGTCAATCGGGCGACCTTGGCGGTCATTCAAGTGGATCGCCACGCGCGTCGAGGGCCAGTACAGGTCCGGTTCATCCGGCATATACCCGTGCGGCAATTCCAGATAGTCAGAGCGAGCAGCCGGGTCCGTGCTGTCCAGAGCGCCCGTGTCCGACGCCGAATTAGGCTCGTCACCGATAGGCGGGCCGTCGTTGTTCTGCCGCGAACGGTCGATGATCGTGAAGTTGAAGCCAACCGCCGCCACCGCTGCCATAAAGCGAGTCGCCGTGTCGTCGATGTTCTCGAACTTTAGGAACTTGATACCGATGAATGACGGATCGCTCGTAGTGATCGGATCGCCCAGATCGAGCACCTGAATAAACTCGAACGTCTTCGTGATTGTGCCGTCGCTGATGATGATTTTCTCAAACGTCTCCGGCGACACTTCGCCCAGATTCGGCGAGAACGGCGTGCGACCACGACGGAACTGGATATACGCGCGGGCGGGGACGTTATCGCCGCCGCCTTTGAAACCGACCACAGTGATATGCGGGAACACGGCGTCCTTGTACACCAGCGGGACGTTGCCCGCCGTGCCGTTGTAGTTCATGCGCAATTCCCACTGCTTCGCGCCGGGGTTTACCCAGATTTCACGCACATACCCGCGATAGCCCAGTGAGAGCAGGCGCAACTCAACGCCCTTTTCCAGACCCTTGAACTTGAACGACGGAACCGCATTCTTCACCTTCTGGCGTTTGACCAGCAAGGGATCGTCGTGCTTCAACGTGAAGCCGAAGTTCGCGGCGAGCGCGGGCAGATAAAACCGGGAGCACTTGTCGGCGTCGTACTGAAGCGCGAGCACCTGCGAATCGTAAGACCACTCGAAGTACAGACCGCCCCACATGCAGGCATAATATTCGTAAATCCCGTCTGGGTCGAAAATGCTGAAGGCGTACTGGCCGGAGAGATTGCGCTGCGGCTGCGAGTGATATTCGTTCCAGCCAAAGCGCCCCGTATCCCGGTTCAACTCGTAGCGGTACAGGCAGGACTCGTGACGTGCATGCAGCACGAAATACACGACTTCCCATTCTTCAGGTTTACGGAAAACCAGATACGCCGGGCCGCTCGCCGGGACGATCTTCGTGCCGATGTAATTTGCACCCGCACCCTGCTCGCTGAACGGATCGCCGGGCGACGGCAAGAAGTCAGCCGCGACAAGGAAACTGCGATTCGGCGGAACGCCCGCGATGTCCACGTCGTTCTTCGCGTGAAGCGCATAGACAAGGAACGGGAAACTGCGGCGATACCCGGTGCCGTCGTATTCAGCCTCACGACTGCTGGCCCCAGCGCGGTCCACCACGAACCCGCCAGTCAGGCTGTACGTTAGTTCGCCAAGATGGACGATCTCACCCCTAAGCGCGCCCAAGAAATTAAGCGTACCGTCTAGTTGAGCCGTTCCGGTAATCGTGCGCGTAGCAGCCGCACCACCACTGAAACTTGTCGCGACGGTGAAGGTGACTGTCAACTGCGCGGTGCCCTGCGCCGCACCAAAAATCGTGGCCGCGTAAATGGCAATAATGAACGGATCACCACTCACACCCGTGGTCGTCACGTTCACCGGGACCAGCATCAAATTATTGCCGTCACCCGGAATGTTGAAAACACGGTTCACTCTGAAATTGACGACAAGGTCCATCGTCGGCGCGAGCAGATCAAACGTGTCGATCAGGTCAGCGTCTTCACTCAGCAGCGCCTGCGCGTCAATAGCGCCTGAAATAACGTAGTTCTGCGCGATGTACGTCCACGCCGCAGCAGCAACAACGAACTGCCCGTCCGTATTCTGGATTTTAATGTCAGCCGGGCCAGCACCGTTGAACGGCGTATCACCTTCCAGCGTCGAACTGTTGATGCGGACAATGTTCAACGCAAGGATGTTGTCAAAGAAAACCTGCACCCCGGAGTTGAAGTTCTGGCCGACGATCTGGAAAGCGGTTCCACCGTGAGTCGGACCTTGCGCCGGGTCAGGGAAACTGACAAACGAGAACGCGGGGGGTGCGACGTACACGTAGCTAAGGGGGAGAGTGTCAATCTGCCCGTCAGCGTTCATTACTCGCACGTCAACGTTATTGTTATTGCCGGGGAACAACGGATCAGCCGGGACGACAACGGAAAGCTGAGTCGAGTTAATCCACGTTACGCTAGGTGAGGCTGTGAAACCAAAAGACGTGGACCCGAACAACACGGTGGCCGGATTGCTGAAGTTCGTACCCGTGACAGTGATCGTGTTACCGCCAGACTTCGGGCCGAAAGTCGGATTAACCGCAGTGATGTCAGGACCCGCGATGTACGTATACGCGTTTACGAGCGAACCCTGCTGACCGTCTTCAATCTCGACTGTGACTGTGACCGGACCCGCCGCGTGCGCCGGAACGACACAGCTAATCTGCGTTGAGTTGATCCACGTGGATGTAGCTAAAACCCCACCAAAATAAACCTTATGTGCCTGCGGAAAGAAGTTCGTGCCCGTGACCGTGACAGTGTTACCGCCAGAAGCCGGGCCGTTATTCGGGGAAACGTTTGTGACGGTCGGTGCGTCGAGCGGTGCCCACTCGTCAGCACCACGGGAGTACAGGCCATCGTCACCGGGGCGTGCATTACCTCGAATGCCTGTAGTGTTGCCAGCCGTCAAACCGCCTGCACCCGATGATTGCAGAGGCGATCCCGGTCGGAGTTTCAGCCACCACTCTTTAACGCTGTTGCCGTCAAGGGGAGTTCGCCAAAACGTTCCTGAAAAATCGCTGACGTTATGCTGGATGTTGTTGCCGACAGCAGACGTGTCGCCGCTGGAACACGACTCAAAATTGACATTAGACGCGCCGGACTCGTCTGCAAAGAAACAGCGGTTGTTCGCCACGCCAAAACTGACGACGTTGGTCATATTACCGCGCGTCGGGCGCATGCCAACATTGCCCAGATCGTACGAAACGCCCGCCGACGTACCCAGCGTGTTCTCGCACCAGTAGGCTGTGAGATTTTCAAAGCGACTGCCGGACCCGGTGTGCCGCAGATAGAAATTGCGGAACTTCCACCGGATACACATAACGTTATAAATAAATACGGTAGACTGATTCGCGCAGTCCACGTACAGGCCGACGTTACCACCTTCCTGAGCTAAAGTTCCGCCACCAGCAAACGAATTGTTACCGTCGAGCAAACACGAGAACATGACCAGCGAACCACCGCCCGGCCCAGTAAACACAGGCATATTTGCGGTGGAAGTCAACTCCCAACCCGTGTTGACTTGGCCGAAAGAACGCGTCGCAAGCACGTACTGATTTGCGATGATGATCTGACCCGCACCGTCTGACTGCGTGCGGATACCGACGTTGTAATCCAGCGACGTGACGTACCCGCGCGCAAAGTTGCCGTTAGGCGCTGAAGCCGAAGTACAAATGAAGTTGAAGCCATTCGGATTGATGGTCTTCAACGCATTTGCCGACATGAAGATGTTACTGACAAGAACGAGCGTCAGATCACCTGTCAACGGTGACGAAATATCAGCGAAGGCGTCAGCCCACGTGGCGTAGTTGCCACCCGCACCAACGGTATAAGTACCAGCAGTTACAGGCATCGCTGAAACCCCTGCACAACGGTTAACACTGTGTTAAAGAGAAAAAGCGGGCTTTCGCCCGCTTCATCAGATCAGGCGAATGGTGAGATCGTCGAGCGTCAGCGAGTCGCCCGGCGCGAGCGAGACAGCACTGGCCGGAGTGCGCTCCCACCAACCCAGAGGCTCAAGCCCGCCGACGCCGCCCATCAAAAACGCGCCAGCGATGAAGTCGATGCTGCCACCGGACGCGACCCACTGCGGATCAGCGCCAGCAGGCTGCAACACGATCTGGACGTTGCCCGCGACGATGGAGCGAACCCACGACGAGAACTGCACGGGAATCGGGGCGTAGCCATTCGCGACAGCAGGTTCCACGAAACCGCCCGCGCCAACGATACCCGCCTTGAAACCGTTCACGTTGCTGCTGGACGTGTACAACCGGATACTCGCCGACCAGCCAGCGATACCGCCCTGACCACCCGCGCCTGCGGGATTGGCCTGCCAGAGCGCAATATCCTGACCCCTGTTCGTAAGACCGTTAGCCATGACCGTTCATCTCCTTACTCTGCAATCAAATTGAAGTGCAGCTTCCGCAGGTTAATCGCCCGAATGTCCGTTCGGATGTCGATAACGGAATCGTAGTAGATTTCGTTATTGAACTGGTACGTCTCGTCGTAAAAGTGCGCCGTGAGCGCCACAGCCTTAATGACAATATCAATCAGCTTGTCGTAAGTCAAAGTATCCCCGTCCGCATACGTCATTGCCGGGGTCCACGCGGTGCCGTTCTTAAACAGCGGCAGACCGTCGCGATACGGCGGGGTGGCGACCGGGGCGCTGACCGTCGCGTTCGGCGGCGGGAACACGTCGCCGTTTTCGCTGGTGTTGACCGTGACGATCTGGTCGTGGCGGTAATCGTTTTTGATGTCGTGGTACGAAGCCAGAATGCGCTGATTCGGGATCAAGTTCTGGTCGAACGTCACCGTCCACGCGCCTGTGATGTAGTCGATGCTGCTGGACAGGATTGTGGCATTGGTGGTCGTAAACTGGCCGAACCCATTATCCCGGAGAATGATCTGCGTCGTGTCCGTCTGCTCGACCGTGATGACAACCGTTTTCGGCGACACGATCTTTTCGAGCAGGTTTCCAGCGACCACCGCCGTCCCGTCAGTCTGGCCCTGCAATTCGTCGCTGTACGCCTGATTGCCCGTAGCGATGCGCTGCAAGGTGAAGTACCCGACGCCGGAAGCGTCACGCACCGCGTTGTAAATCTCAGACAGGCGGATCGCGAACCCGGACGCATTCTGGAAGACGTTGACGATGTTTTGCGTGATCGCCGCGTGCACTTCCTTCTTCTCGAACCGCTTATCGTACCGGACATCGCCAAGATAAATATCCACCCAGAGCATAAGCGGGCGCAGGATCACGTTGTGGACCGTGACCACCGTGCGCGGCTTAATGAACGCCTGAATGTCCGACACCCGGTCCTGCTCGACCTGAAGGTAACGGTTGTACTTGATGATCGACGCCGACCCGTCGTCGGACGTTGACACGAAGTCAACCTCTTCGGCGTCCCAGACGTGAACCTTGATGATGTTGGCCGTGTACGATGAAATCCACGTGTCGGAGAAGACCAGCGCGATGCCCGGCACTTGCAGGATCACGTCGTTGTAGTCTTCCAGCGTGAGAATGCGGTCCTGCGAGCGAATGTACGCCGGGATGTTCACGCGCAGTTCTTCGAGGCTTTCACGATCAGCGCCACCGGACGCGGCACCCGTGATCGCCAGCGACGTGACGGAGATGGGCTTGATGTAAAAGTAATCGGCGAACATGGAGCCGTTCACCGCGAAGTTCGGCGTGACTTCGATCTGCCACGCGCCCGTGCTGTACGTGATCGCGGAGTTGACCAGCGCGTGCGGCGTCGTGTTGGAGATCACGTCGAACGAACCCGCGCCGTTGTCCTTGAGCACTAGAGCGCCGCCAGCCTGCGGAGTAATCAGCAGCACGACAGTCGCGGCGACCACCGGAGTTTTCTGAAGCGTGCCGCTGGCGAACTGCGACGCGAACGTAGTGCCCTGCGGTTCGGACGACACCAGTTCGGTGCCCGTCGCAGCGGCATCTGTGTCTTTGTTTTCGTACTCAACTGAAACGACGCCGACGCCGGGCGCGGTCAGATTAACGCGGAGTGCGCCACGGATCGAGGAAACCGGGGAGTTGCCCCTCGCACCGTTCGTCGTGCGGTACTTGACCGTGATGATGTCGTCCGGGATCAGACCAGCGGCGCCGTCACCGAAGCGGATATGCAGGCGACCATTGCCGTCCAAATACGTGTCGTAGACCTTGCCGGGCGAAGTCTCGAACTGGATGTTTTCGACTTCAGACCAGAGGTTCGTGCCGACGCTAGGATCGCCGACGTACACCTTCCACGAACCTTCCTCGACGATGCCGTTCGAAACAAAGACTTCCTGAAGCTGCTTGTTCGTCGGCTCGAAGGTTTCCTCGTACGACGTGCCTTCCTTGAGCGTCACGCGCGAAACGGTGTCACCGACCGCGATAGGAAAATCTTCCAGCAACTCGTACGTCAAACCGTTCTGGCCCCGGATCGTCGCGCCAGCCGGGATGACGCCGCCGAACGTGACCAGCGACTCCGGGTGCGTGAGAGACTTAACTGTGACTTCCGCAGCCGACGCAGCACGCGGGACGTACCCGACCGACCGGGCGAAGCGGAGCGCGGACTCGTAGCGGCGGCACGTGGCGAGAAACATTTCCTGCGCGATGATGTCCTGCCCGTACGACAGCATGTCGCCGACCAGAGCGGCCAGTTCGATCAGCGTCACGCCAAGGTTGGACTCAAAGAAATCCGACCACGCATCGGGCCGGGTTTCCTTCACGAACGCTTCGAGTTCAGCTTTGATCGTCTCGAAGTCGCGCGCCGTGTACGAAATCTTAGGGGAGAACTCAGCCATGATTGTGCCCCGCACCTACGGTCTTTTGCTGCGCCGCGAGAATACTGATTACATCGGACTTCGTTATGAAGATCGTCCGATCCTGCACCGACCGATCCCCGGACAAGCTGAACGTGATCCCGACCGCCACGTCTTTGTCTTGGAGCTTCACGTACACGCTGTTGATGACCACATGCGGGCACCAGCGGGACGCCGCCTCGCGGACCACGTAGTTAATAAGTTGCTCCAACGCCAGCGTTGACGGCTCGAACACCACTTCGTGAATCGCGCTGCCGAACGTCCGGCGCATCGGACGCGCACCAATCGGGCAGAACAGTGCAAGGATCAAGTCACCCCACGCGACATCGTATCGCGTCTTCGAAGCGAAGTACCCGCCAACCCCGCGAATGGCCGGGAGCGCGAGGCCACGAAGCTGAATGATTCGTTCCTGTTTCGCCATGTGGGTATCCTATCGGCAAAAGTTCTTGAACGCTAGTAGCTAGGCGCAGTTTAAATCCATCACAGCGCAATGCTGAGACTCGACGGTCCCAACGAAGTTCTGAGCGTCCTTCACGACGGCCCCGACCAGTACAGCCGGAGAGCCACGGTATGACCCGATAGCCGTCTGCCCAACACCCGGATTGATGACTTCGAACGGCAAGCCGCCCAACAAACTGTCCAGCGTTACAATCGAAATGCCTTCAACCGTCAGCCCGGTCGGCAACGGCCCGTCAAACGCGCGGAAGCGAACGTCGTCGCCACGCACGAGACGGATCAGAGCGCCATTCTTTACAGCCGGGATTGCCACGGATCACCTTTGACACTGTGTTAACGGTAGCACCTTCACGCGACCCTTCGGATTCTGTCGCGGGTGGCACGGACAGTCAACCATGTGATGCGATCTGTTCCAGTTCAGCAGGCTGAACGAATCGGGATGCTTGGTCGCGATCCCGACCATCAGTTCCAGCGTGCGCTCGTACCGCTTCTGGTCGATCCGGTGTCCGTGCTGAGGCAGGCGGCGCAAAACACGCTGCGCCCGGCGATGCCAGAGTACCAGCCGCTCGCGCAGGGGCACACGCGCGCACGTACACTGCGCGACCACGACACGATGATCTTTGATTTCGCCGTTCATTGTTTCTCGCAGTTCACCGTCAAAGACTGCCACCCGAAAAGGTTCATTTCAGGGACCGCCAGTTTTGAGAGAACACCCCCGGCCTTAGAGCCAAGACCGGACGGGATCAGACCGTCGAAGCTGAAATCTTTGCGTTCCTCGTCGAACTCCTTGAACGGAGCCTGCGAGTCGTTGTAGGCGTCCGGCTGCTCGTTTTTAGCGATCATAGAGAAGCCAATGGACATGGGCATGTCGGATGAAAACTTCTGCGGGTTCCCCATGATCCGGTACATGTCTTTGAGGTAACGCCGGAACATGCTCAGGTTATCGAAGCTGTTAAGTTGGCCGAACGCCTGCTCGTACATCTGCGTGTACTTCTCGCAGTTACCCCGCATCTGCCGGGACGCCTTGATGTTCAGCACGTTCGGATCGACCTGCTGTAGCGCCTGCGGCGACTCTTGAGCGTTCATCGCAAAGATCGGGTTGCCGGACGTGGCCCCTACGTCGGCCATTGAGGAAAAGTCCATCGGCATCGGAGCCGGGACGATCTTCGACAGGTTGCTCAGATCGTCCGTGATGTTGTCCGACAGCCCTTCCAGCAGCGGAGCGAACTGCTTCGTCAGATGCTTGATGGACTTCATCTTCTTCAAGTTCTGACCGACAAGCTGGGTCATAAACTCGTTGTTGATGAAGTCGAATTTACCGAACGCCATAGCGTTACCCGATCTCGATTGACGGAGCCTTCAGCTTGATCTTCACGTCCGACTTGATGTCCACCAACTGCTGACCTTCCCCGGTGAGCGTCCCTTCCGTCGCCTTGACGTTCACTTCGGTCTTGCCCTCGATGTTCACCACTGCGTCCGGCGCTTTGATGTTCACGTCGGCCTTCGTTGACTCAATGTTAATGTCGCCGCCGTCTTCGCAGGTAATGTTTATATCACCGTCGCCCTCGTTGACCATGTTAATCGTAGCGTCGTCTTCCGTGACGCGGACATCGACCAGCTTGGGCGAGTTGACCTTCACGAAATCGACGCCGTGAATTTCCACTTCGGTCGTGTGCGGGAGCGTGTGCATCCCGTCCTGCGTCTGCTGCTTCACGCCAATTTTGATGACCTTGGCCTTGTTCCAGTACGTCGGCGTTTGCAGCGGCGGCGCGGTCTGAACGACTTGGCCTTTGTCCTTCGGCGTATACCCGCCGACATTGATCTGCCCCTGATCGGTTTCTTCAGGGTTCTGGCTGTGGATGTTCGTTTCCACGTGCGACAGGACGTGCGCGCGACCCCGGCGATCCGGTTCGTCCAGCGATTGCGTCGGGTCTGTGAGCGCCGCCCGGATCGTGACTTCCCGTGAGTCGAGGATCGCCTGTGGAGCGACCACTTCGGCCTTTGGAGCCTCGACCCGGACCACGCCTTCCGTAGCTTTGAGCGTGATCGAATTGTCCTTCTGCGTGATGATGATTTCAGCGCCGCCCGACTTGAGTTTCACGCGCAGTTCGTCGTCCAGTTCCGACAACTCGATCAGGTTGCCCTTACGGTCGATGCGCTGCCAGCGTTTGCGCGTTTTGTTGTAATCTTCCTGCTGCTCCGTGGGTACGTCGTTCGCACCGCGATTGTGCGTGATCCAGCCACCCGTGATGACCGGGAAGCGACGGTCGCCACCCTCGAACATGATCCACACCACGTCATTAACGTCGAAATTCGGGATGTCGGCAGAGAGCTTTTCCTTCGAGGCGTTCATACAGAACCCGGTTTCAGCCCACGGCAAGAACTCCTTGTCCATCTCGTCGTGAACGGTATAAACTTGGACCCGGTAGCGAAAACGCTTCTCCGGGTCTTCGACATCCTTCACGACGCCTCGATACAGGCCGAAATACTTGTCGCTCATGTCGCCTCGCTTTATGTGCGCCGATTAGCGCCAGTGCCGGGCTGCACACGGATCGTGGCCTGTGACTGCCCGTCGTCGTTCGGAGCCTGAACGTTCGGCGTGACTTGCGTTTTCGATTTGTTGACCTCAACCGTTTCCCGGTTGCCTTGCAGTCGCTGCGCGCCTTGCGTCTGTTTCGTGCCTTCGCGGATCAGCTTAAAATCCGTTTTCCACCCGCCGCTGTCAATCGTGTGCTGCACGCCGTTCGTCAGGAACACGCCCGACATATAATGCTGCTGGCCGTCACGCTTCAGATAACGCACGTTGACGTAGTCGTACAGGCGAACCGCGTGCGTGCCGCGCACAGCCAGATCGGCCTTAAACGTACTTTGCTGAAGTAAGGTCCACTGTGACTTAAACTTCGTCTCCAACTCTTCCGGCGTTCGGCAGACGACGTTCCCGCGATAATGCGTGCCCTTCGGCTTCTCCGGCGTGAACTGCGCGTCGTTTTTGAGCGTCAGCTTCACGTTATCCGGCCCCTGATTGGCCCGCGAGGTTTTCTTGACCAGCGTACCCTTGAGCGAATCAACGCCAGACACTTCAGCTTCACCGCCGCCTTGCAGGATCGACTCGAAAAGGTTGTCAGACGGCGCAAACGAAATCACTTCACCCATCGCGTCTTTTGAGCACAGGTAGTCGGCGGCAATATGCCGGGAGCGGCTTCCCGTCACGAGCAGGAAATCGCGGGAGTGGAAGTGCGCGATGTTGTCCCGGTCCACGTAAAACTGGAAGCCCTTGCCGTCCTGATTATTCGTCAGCGGGATCAACTGCTCGCGGATAAACCGGATGTCCGATTCATTGTCGGTGGACATCGGCGTCGTGATTTTGTACTCGCAGTCTTCGACCGTGGGACCAAACTCGTCCTGAGTCGCCCACCCGCGCGCATTCGCGATCTCTTTGAAGATATCAGAGGCCGTCATGTTCTCTTTGAACTTGCGGACTTCCTTCGTGGCGACCGTGGTGCCGATCACCTTGTCCACCATTTCAAACGTTAGCTCGACACCTTCGGCGGTAAAGACCGGGACGTACCGAATGATCTTCCCGATCCACTGTGGCTGCTTGGCGATGCCGCCCGTGTTGTCCCAGCCGAAGCGAAACTGTAGCGTACGTTCCTCGCCGGACGTGAGCACAAGATTTTCCAGAGCGCCGCCGTGCTCGTCAAAGAACACCACCTTCCCGGTCCAGCCGGAGTCACCCTTCAAGGTCAACTCCATCGACTGAAGATACTGCTGGGGAAGGATGTTCTTAGCCCCGCGCGATCCGTTGTTGAAGATGAACTCCGCAACAAACGGCGAATGGGAGTCAGTGATGTTTTTAGGTAGCTGCGACATTACCGTCCCTCGACAGGAACTGAGCCACAACGGATCGTGGTGGAATCGCCAGCGCCATGCCGGGGTACATATCAATCTCCGGGTCAACAATGGCGTTAGCCAGAGCGATGACCCACCACAGCTTCTCGTGCCCGTGACCGTAATACTGGACGGCCAGCAAGTCGAGGAAACCGATCTCGTTCATCTTCACACGGTGGATGCGATAGTCGTCGCGCGGTTCAAAGAACTCCGGGAGCGGTTCGAAAAGCGCGAACTCGATCTCGTCGCCTTCCTGAAAGACAGGCGTGTCTTTGTATCGGCTGAGGTTGGACAGCGAAATCGTTGTCGGGGTGCTGGTCGCCATTGGAACTCCCTTTAAACCGCAACCGAACCGCTGCCAGAACCACCTGCCCCGATACTGTTCAAATCAATGGCCGGGGAATCGTCTGCGGCGTCGAACAACGAACCCGTCTGGAAGCGGCGCGGGCCGTTGAAGTTGTAGTTCGACATACCGCGATGAACCGCCGTGAACGTGACCGACACGTCTGCACCGTACGGCAGCATGGTTTCAGGATCGAAAGGCGGCACCCAAGTAATCTGAGCTTCCGTCACCACGACGCGGATCAGCAGCAACCGACCGATGGTGAGGATGCACGGCGGCGGCGCGTGCGACACTTCGTCGTCGCCGATCAACGGGAACTTCAGCGCATCAAGGAACTTTGCAGGTTGCATCACTTCCCGGTCGATGATGTCCGACAGCGTACCGCCTGACTGCCCCTGCGCGCGGAACTGGAAAGTGAGCGACACTTCGCGGTTCTGCGTCCCGGTGAACATCTTGAACAATTCAGTGCGGCCCAGAATCTCAATGTCCGCATAGTTCACGGCGGCGTTTTCGGCGATGCCTTGATCCAAGTCGAGGAACGTGAACCGCAGCGTGCTACCCAACGGCGAGCGCCAGAGCTTCGCGTACTCGTAGTAAGGGTCGATCTTCAGCAGGATCAACTCGCCAAGGTCGGGGACGATGTTCGCCGTGGCCGTGCGCTGCGCCCGAACGAAACCAGCCGACCCCCCTCGCGGAATCTGTCCCGCAAGCGAGTAAGTCGGCTGAGGAAAGCCGGGATTGATCGGGCCAGTGGCCATTAGTACCGTCCCTCTGCCATGTCACGCCCCAAACCCGACTGAGGGCGACCACGCGGTGCATTTACCGGAGCCGGAGCGGTGCCCTGCTGCGACGCCATGATCGTCACAAGCTGCCGGAGCAGGCTGTTCGTCTCTTCTTGTTTATCAACAACGTCGCGATTTTCAACAATGACCGTAGAGGGCTTAGTCACAGAGTCGATCTGCTGCGGCGTGACCAGCGGTGCTGTGTTGATCTGTGTCAGTTGGGCGGCGTCCTGCATGACCGCCTTAACGGACTCGAAAATCTTGCCCCGGTTTTCAGCCAGCTTGCTCAACGGCCCGCTCGTGAACATGCCGTCGTCGAGGTTTCCGGCGCGGACACCCAGATCGCGCATCGACTCAATCAGAACACCAAGCTGCGACACGAAGACCGCGCTCTTGCCGACCGCCGCTGCGATTTGGTCAGCCACTTCGAAGGTCTTCGTCTTAATCAGCATCGAGAACGACTGCATCAAATCCCAGATCGTCCGGGCGACCGCGCCGCCTTGCTTGGACAGGTTCTCCATCGGCGAGCCAGCCCCGAAGAAACTGAGCACCTTGTCCACCGCTTCAGCCATCGTAGCACCGACCGACAGGCCAGCGACGATCACCGCCAGATTGCCGAACTCGCGCATGAAGGCGACCGCAGACTTCAACGAGTTTAACACAGTGTTAAGCGCGGCATCGTCCACCTTGAACGACTCGACCAGAGACGTGACCATCGCGCCAATCCCGCCCCCGTTAGCGGGACCGAACGTCTTCATCACCTTGCTCAAAGCCAGCAAGCCCGGCACAGCGACCAGCGCCGACGTACCGAACCCAGCCAGCCCCACGCCGAACGCGATCATGCCACCACCGAACGCAATCAGCGACCCAGCCAGAGCCGCCACCCGGCCCGGATCAGCCCCCAGCAGAGCCGTCGCCATTTGAATCGAGCCGACGATCCCAGTCTTGACCAGATCGACCACCCCAGTCAGCACCGGAATCAGGATGTTGCCTGCGACCGTAGCGATACCGACCACGCCTTTAAGCACCGCATCCAAGGCCGGAGAAGCGAGCCACAGAGCCGCACCCACAGCCACCGCAGCCCCCGCCAGCACGAGCAGGACCGGGATAGCAGGCGTAAGCGCCGTGAGGCCCGCAGCAATCGACGCGAGGCCACCCGCAGCCGCCGTGCTCGTTGCCGCCGTTGTGGTTGCAGCCGCAGCCTGAGCCGTCGTGGCCGTCGTCGTCGCCGCAGCCACGGCAAAATAAGAAGCAGCCCACGCGTACAGTTTACCCATCGCACTGACGACAGCCGGAACCAGTGTCGAAACCGTAGTCCACGCCATGCCCGCAAGCTGTCCGACCGCGACCAGCACCACCGGGTTAAATTCTTTGAAGAAGTCGATCACGCCGCGCGCAGCCGGGAAGCCTTGAATCCAGCGATCCACGGAGTTAGCCGCCTCTTGGAACCACGTCACGTTGCCCGACGCCTGCGCGTTCAGGAATTCAACGGACTGCCCCGCGCTCACGCCCGCCTTCGTGACGTTGGCGAACGCACCCGCGATCTCAGGTCCAATCGTCGTCAGCTTCTGCAACTGTTCTGTCGAGACGCCCGCCGACTCGCCGATAGCCGTCAACATTCGCAGCGCATCAGGATTATCAGCAAACCGGGCGAACTTCGCCGACATGGAATCAAGCAGACCAGCAATGTCGCCGTTCTGCACCATGTCCTGAACGTCAC
>Ga0196971_1000987_pt1 | contig 14986 bp, 17 predicted proteins | sample S1v_1013CmetaG_FD_148660 | JGI IMG/M metagenome (GOLD analysis project Ga0196971, IMG submission 148660) | Soil microbial communities from Anza Borrego desert, Southern California, United States - S1+v_10-13C | ecosystem: Environmental > Terrestrial > Soil > Desert | place: USA: California... | reverse complement strand
ACAACACCGCTTCGACAAACAACCGGTTGTCCCGAGCGGTTACCCCCACATGCCCTTCGCGTCCGGGAAGGAGGTCTTGAATCCGTTCCCACTGATCGTCCCGTAAGCCATACCGTCGTACCATTCATCGACCTTCTTCTGAATTCACTCTCTCAATTGGATCGCTTTTGGTCGTCTTTGGCGACCCCTTAATTGAGGACACGCCCTAGGATCATGGCGGGAACAACGGAATTTAATCGGGCAAAAAAGAAGCGGCAGTGGAGAATGCCTCCTCTGCCGCTTTTTAAAATTAGGGAAGATTGGCCGTTATTGTTTCACCGCGTTGAGGTGAGTCATCGCTTCCTCGGCGGCTTTGCCGGCTATGTCGGCATGGCCCATTTTGCCGTGTTCGATGGCGCCGTCCAGGCTTTTGAGCGCCGCATCCAGATGTGGATTGGCTTTCTCTTTATTGGCCGCCGCCGCATGGGTTTTAGCGGCTTCCGCGTGCTCGGCCACACCTTTTGCATCGCCCTTCTTGCTGCTATCGACCGCGGCTTGGGTGTGCTTCATTGCTTCCGCTTTGTGGTCTTCGGCGGCAACGGCAGTCAAGCTTAGCGACAGGCTGAACAGGCCGGCGAGCAGCCCGGATAAGATTTTTCCACGCATAACCATTCCTCCATTAAAAAGTTGTTCTTCTTTAATGCCCCGAAACGGGGCGTGTTACCAATATCACGCCATTGATTTCAAGTCCATATTTTTCAATGAAGGGCTTGACGAGGTAGAGAGGTTTAGATAGGCGATCGATATTTAGACCGGGACACCATAATCGGCCTGGGAAGCAGTTGGAAACCTACTGCGCGAGCGTGATCCGGGGTGTGGGCGAGCGCCGCGGAGCGGTGAAACACAGGACGGGTTTCATCACTCCTCATGTACGCCGTGTACATTCCGGGCAAAACGGAGATTAATGGACAGGAATATCCGCCGCAGAATAAAAAAACGGCAGGCAAGTAGAACACCACTCTACCCGCCGTTTTATCGTAGCGACATGAAGTCTACTTCGCCATTTTAAGATGGGAAACCGCTTCCTCGGCGGCTTTCCCCGCCATATCGGGGTGGCCCATTTGGCTGTGCTGAACCGCGCTGTCCAGGCTTTTCATTGCAGCGGTCAGATGTTCGTTGGGGTTTTGCTGCATGGCGGCATCGACATGAGGCTTTGCGGCTTGCGCGTGTTCGCCCACGCCTGTGGCATCGCCTTTCTTGCCGCTGTCGGCGGCGGCTTGGGCGTGCTTCAACGCCTCCTTGACATGGTTTTCCATGCTGCCCGGTGTCGTTGTGCCCGCATCACCTTTTCTACCGGTCCCCGTCATGCCGGGACCTCCGGTACTCTCACCGGTGGTTCCGCGAACGCCTGTTCCACTTTGGCCGGTTTCGGTGCGCGACTGGGCATATTTTGCCGCGCCGTCCCCTGATTTTTCGGCCGCTAAGGCCTGATTCAGTGCTGGTACGGTCAAGCCCGCAAGCAGGCAAACTAGAATGTTACGGTACATATTGTTCCTCCATGAAAAATGCTCCGGACGACGACCAAGTCGCCGTATGAATAGAAATGGCGTGGTTTCCCGCTTATGCCATAGTGAGATACGGTTTTTAGATCGCCGGTCGGCAAGACTGGTTCCGTTGCCGCTTTTCCCTTGTGCGAACGGAAGGCCGCGATCGACTCAAACGACAATGCGCTCATTCAGTATCGCCGGATCCTGTGTCGGGTTCAGGCATCTCTTCCATTTCGAACGACTCCTCGGAACCGGGCGTTTCGGTCTCGGGAGGGCGGCGCTCGCTTGATCCGGGCATTTCATTTTCGATGCCTTGGCGTTGGCTCGATCCCGGCATGTCGCGCTCGGGATTTTTACGCTTGCCCGAAGACGTCCCTTGTTCGGTATTCCTGCGTTTGTCGGAGCCCGATGGGCCGTTTCCAGCATCTTCTCGCCCAGTCTGTTCTCTGACTATCTCGATAACATCGCCTTTGATTTTGCCGTGTTGAGCCTCGGCTTTAACGTACGCGGCGATTCCTTCGGATTTTTCCGCGGCAACGGCCGGATTCAGGCCGAGTAACGGGATAAATGCGCTTGCAAGTAAACCGGTTAGAATTTTTGAACACATGGCATGCCTCCTTTGCACCAAAGTTCATTCCACTGACCCGGTTTAACCGGGAAAGTCATAGTTAGCACAGGGTAGTTTCCCAGTCTCTAGGGACATTTACTGAGAATGGCGCGGTTTGTAGCCAGGCGATTCGGGGAAAGTTTCGGCGAGAAGTGCGAAAAATCTGCCGGTCTTTAACGTTTGACGCGGCTCTTCATCATGATGCAGGTGTTGACGAGATAGTTGAAGCCGTGGGAGGCCAGGAATGCCATTACTTTGGCATTCTCCGCTCCCGGTTGCAGCCACACGTTCTTCAGGCCCAAATCGAGACAGTGTTTCAGGACCGTCAAGGTAGCCGCGGGCGGTATGACGAAATTAACCAGAGTCGGCTTGCTGGGCAATCGGGCAAGATCCGGATAAGCGGGGTCGCCGTCCACCGTCGGGCGATTGAGATTAACCGGATAAACCCGGTATCCCTTGCGCTTTAAATCGTGGTAGACGGCGTGGCCGAACTTTCGTTTGTCGTCGGTCGCACCCACTACGGCGATGACGGTATCCGGTGCATCCAAAGTGTTCAGCAGATTATCGGCTGACAAAGCCATAGCCTCACTCTGAAAACTAGGAGATGCCGTGAAACTGTCGATGGATCGCAGTCGCTTCCGGGGCCGGCAAGCGCATGACCACGTCTACTTTCTCGCCGAACGACCGCGAGACGATTTCGCCGCCGGCTTTTTCCACCTGGTAAGTCAGCGGCTGAAGTTTTGGATAATCGATCGTCAGCCTGAGTTCGGCATACTCGACATAGGGCATCAGGGAGGCACTGTCCAAGGCCATTTTGGCCGTGCCGCCGTAGGCCCGTACCAGTCCGCCGGCGCCCAGCTTGATGCCGCCGAAGTAGCGCACGACCGCGACCAAGGCATTGATGACATCGAAGCCCGAAATGTGCGCGAGAATGGGTTTGCCGGCCGTGCCGCTGGGTTCTCCCGCATCGTTGAAGTGGGCGACGATGCCACTCCCGGTTTTGATCCGGTAGGCGAAGGCGAGATGGTGCGCGTTCGGATGTGCCGACGCGATTTCGGTTAACCGCAACCGTAGCTGCGACTCGTCGACACAGGGCAGGGCATAGCCGATGAAGCGCGAATGGTTGACGGTAAAGCTGACTTCCGATCCTTTTTCGATGAGATACATGGATGAGGAAAGGCTATAACTGTGAGTCTAAGAGTCGTATCGAAGACCTCATCATACCGTAACGGGCTTTGAAGAGAGATTCCCATGAAACCAGTGTTTCATCCAGCGCTGGTGAACGATGTATTCGGCGATCCGGCGGTTTATGTCGACTTTTTGTTCGAAAAGCGTGCCCTGTTGTTTGATCTGGGCGATCTACGGAATTTGGCCACACGGAAAATTCTGCGGCTCCGGGATGTGTTCGTTTCCCATGCTCATATGGACCACTTCTTCGGATTCGATTGGTTGCTACGCCTGTGCCTCGGGCGGGAAATCCGCATCCGATTGTTCGGACCTGCCGGTTTTCTAGCTCAGGTGGAAGCCAAGCTTGCGGGTTACACCTGGAATCTGGTGGAAAACTACGACACCGATTTTACTTTGGACGTGATCGAGATTTTGAGTGAAGCCGAAGCTTACAGTGCCCGCTTCCGCTGTCGGGCCGGATTTCGTCGCGAAAATGAGCGTAGTCTGGTTTTACGTGACGGAGTTTTGCTCGACGACGAAAATTTTACCGTCCGGTTTGGCCTGCTGGATCATAAGATTCCGTGCCTGGCTTTCGCCCTCCAAGAGAAGCAGCATGTCAACATCTGGAAGAACCGCCTGGACGAGCTGGATCTGGAGCCGGGGCCTTGGCTTCAGGTGTTTAAACGCGCTGTGCTCGACAGGCTGCCCGGCGATACGCTCATAACTGCTTTGCAAAGGGATGACCAAGGGCGGCGCAACGTTAGCTATCGCCTGGACGATTTGGCCGGAACCATCGCCCAAATCTCCACCGGACAGAAAATCGCCTATGTGACCGATGCCGTTTACCACGACGCTAACGCCGAGCGCATCGTTCAATTGGCCCATGGTGCCGATCAGTTTTTCATCGAGGCGGTGTTCGGCGATGAGCTTGTCGAGCGCGCGGCGCAAAAATATCACCTGACTGCCCGCCAAGCGGGAAGCCTGGCTCATCGAGCCGGCGTCAAATTCGCGGTGCCGTTTCACTTCTCACCGATTTACCATGACCGGGAGGACGAACTCAGGGAAGAGTTCGAACGGGCGTTTCGGGGCTATCCATATCGGACTTGGCGCTCCAAAAGAGCGAGCCCGTAAAACTCTAAGGCCGGCCTTGCTTCTAAGGGATATACCCGAAAGCTAGGAAGGGAGATATGGCAGTCAAACTCGCGGTCATCTACTACAGCGCCACCGGGACCACTTATCAATTGGCGCGCGGTGTCGAGGAAGGGGCTGGACAAGCGGGTGCGGAGGTACGTTTGCGCAAGGTGCAGGAACTCGCTCCCGAGGAAGCCGTTTCGTCCAATCAAGGATGGGCCGCGCACCGGCTAGAAACCCAAAACGTGGAAGAAGCGACCTTGGACGATCTGGTGTGGGCCGATGCGATCATTTTCGGCACGCCGACTCGTTATGGATTGCCCACGGCTCAACTCAAGCAGTTTATCGATAGGACAGGACCTTTGTGGGTCAAAGGGCAACTGGTCAACAAGATCGTCTCCTCGTTTACCAGTACCAGCACGCCTCACGGCGGGCAGGAAACGACGATAGTCGCCCTTAACAATACCTTCTATCACTGGGGCGCCATCATCGTCTCGCCGGGCTACGCCGATCCCATACAGTTCCAGGCCGGAAATCCTTATGGCGTATCGTTCACGAGCAACAATGGGCAGATCAAGCCGGACGATGTGGCAATGGCCGCGGCGAAATTTCAGGGCAAGCGCATGGTCGCGGTAACAGCGCAATTTCTCGCCGGTCAAAAGCTTTAAGCCGACCGGAGTCTTCTCGGGCGCTGCAAGTGTCCGGACGGCTCAAGCAGTTTGTTGGAGGAACCGCTATGGTGAGGCTTTACGACAAGGACACTGGCGCTTTTATCGGAGAAATCAACGACCAACAGCTTCAGCAGTTGATGGACGCATTGGAGGAAGAGAGCTCGATCGACAGGGATTACTACATCAATCATGCTCAGCTTGAGTTTTTTGAGGAACAGGGGCTCGATCAAACGTTAATCAGTCTGCTGCGGGCTGCTTTGGGTAGCAGGGAAGGCATGGAGATCGTTTGGGGGATATCGTAAATCGAGGGGTTGCCTGGGTATCTCGCAAGCCGTTGCCGATACGGCTGCGATTGCCGCGGTGACCCGTGAGCTTTTCAAATCCTGCGACTAACGTTCCAGTTCCAAGGAGGCATTATGCAAAGCAAAGTCAAAATTCTCGGACACCCGGCCCATCCGATACTGATCGTATTTCCCCTCGGGCTACTGTCCACAGGCGTAGTCTTCGACATCATTTATCTGATGACAGACTCTCCAAATTTCGTGACAGTTTCCTACTGGATGATTGCGGCGGGAATCATAGGCGGGCTCGTGGCTGCGCCGTTCGGCTTGATCGACTGGTTGGCCATCCCGCGTAACACCCGCGCCAAATATATCGGACTAATGCACGGCGCCGGTAATGTGGTGGTGCTGCTGCTGTTTATAGGTAGCTGGTGGCTCCGGCGGAATATCGATTTTCCCGGAGCGTGGGCTTTTGTTCTGTCGTTTGCCGGTCTCGCATTGGTGCTGTTTACCGGTTGGCTCGGTGGCGAATTGGTAGACCGGCTAGGTGTCGGCGTGGATGATGACGCCGATCTGAATGCGCCGAGCTCTCTGTCCAAAACGCACTGAACAGATGCGGCTGGGCGAATCTCAATGCCGGCCCAGTCGCTTGTCCAGACTCAGATCGCCGGGGCCATGGGCAAAAATGACCATGAATCCCCCGGCGATCGCGACGTTCTTCAAAAACATGATGGTTTGCACCTTGTCGTCAAAATTAAGGTGAAAGAGCAAAGCCGCCGCGATGGAAAAACCGGCGAGCGCCAGGGCAAACCACCGGGTGTGCCAGCCGATCATAACGGCTATCGCTCCTCCGATTTCCAATGCGATAACCAGCGGCAACAGCATGCCCGGCACGCCCATCGATTCCATATAGGTTTGGGTTCCGGCAAATCCGCCGATTTTATTGAAGCCCGACAACAGAAAAATGATAGACATGAAAATCCGTCCGACAAGCTCGGCATAATGGGGCATGTTCGCGGTCATGTTGCTTCCTTTGAATCAATGCGTACGCTGCCAGATAAGCTCTCCGTTCCGATATACCACTTTGATGCGGTGTAATGGAATAGTGTGCATCTCGCCTTCGGGGTCGGCGAGTTCGAATACTCCGGGGCGATCCGCGGGAAAGCCGATTCTTTTTAGCGTCGTCACGACGATCGTTTTCTCGACGCGGTCGTAATAGCCGATAGAGAATTCGGCCCGGCCGAATTCTTCATCCCAGCGTATGCGGTTGAGCAGATCTTGGATAGGGAGCATCGTCGTTGTCCGCCGTTCTGATTGCTTTTTAGACAGGCACTTGGCCTTTCGGCGCCATATAAGGCGGGCAGAACTCTCGCGGCCGATTAAAATTAAACCTGTGGCAATCGATTTAAATGAGTAATTCCATGCAGAAAGCCTTGGCTGAGGCGCTGGATCAGGCGCCGATAGGCGTTGCGATCATGCGGGATCGGCGAGTTCTTTGGGTGAACGAGCGCCTAGCTCGATGGTTCGACACGGCGAAGGACCAGCTTGTGGGGTTGGTTCCGGAAACCGCGGAGAACATCGGGCTGGCTGCCCTGTTCGCTGAAGACGATACGCTGTGCATCACGCGTTGCGGCGAACAGTCCTGGCTGCGGCGCGAGCGCACTGCGCTCGCCGACGGCATGGATGCGCATTTTTTCGAAGATGTGACCGAACGGGTGCGGATCGAGCAGGATCGTAGCCATCTTCAAGAATTGGTGGCCACCCTGCACACCAAAGACCCGGACACGGGGCTCTTGAACCGGAACGCCATTCTCCAGGCCTTGGAAGGCCACGTGAGCCGCAGTCGGCGCTACGGCAATGCGTTGTCGGTGATTCGCGTCACGCTGGAATCCCCTAAAGGTGCAGCGGTGCCGGAATCCACGTTGCGCGAAATCGCTCAAGAATTTAACGCGCAGCTGCGGTGGTCGGACCAAATCGGCCGCCTCGACGCGACGACGTTCCTGCTGATTCTTCCCGAGACCGTCCGGACCGATGCGGAAGTGCTTGCCACCAAGCTCGGGGGGGAGCGGGTGGCAGTGGCCGACGCGGAAATCTGGCGGATTGATTCCACGGTTGCCTCCTGGCAAAAGGGCGACGATGTGCGGAAACTCTTGCAGCGTCTTTATCCGGATATGAACGGACCGAGATTACCGTGACGGCGAGCACCCTGCGAGCGATAACGCTGGGAAGTCCCGGCGAGGACATCGGCCGGAAGGATTTGGCCGCGATCGTCCGGCGCTTCCAAAACCTGCACCGGCTTCAGCTGCAGCGTATTCAGGAGCATCAGACGCCGCGCCAGCGGGATTTTCTCGATTTGCTGCCGCTTCTGTTTCATTGCAATCACCCGATGCTGCCCGGTTATGTCTCCTCCGAGACCCCAGCGGGCATCCCCGATTATTTGCCCAGCCGCCGAGCGCTGCTCGCCGTCAAGCGCTTGACGAAGAGTTTCGAATACAAGCGGCGCGCGCTGACCGAATACCCGATTCATGCCGTTTACCTGATGGGTAGCGTCGGCAGCGTCGCCTATTCCAGGAAGAGCGATCTCGACATCTGGTTGTGTTGCTCGGGGGCGCTGGACGAGATCCAACTGGACGAATTGCGCCGCAAGGCGGCTGGCGTGGAGAAATGGGCTCAATCCCTGGGATTGGAGGCTCATATCTTCTTCATCGATACGGACCGCTTCCGCCTTGGGATCGGCACGCCCATTTCGTCGGAAAGCTGCGGTAGCGTCCAGCACCATCTGTTGCTAGAGGAGTTCTACCGCACCAGCGTCTGGCTGGCTGGCCGCGCCATGGCCTGGTGGCTGGTGCCGCCGGACCAGGAGGACCGGTACGGCGAATATCTGAATCACCTGAGAGAGAAGCGTTTTGTCAACGAAAACGATCTCATCGATTTCGGGGGGCTTGAGTATATTCCGCTCGACGAATTTCTCGGTGGCACCCTTTGGCACTTGCACAAGGCGATCGACGCACCTCACAAGTCGTTGCTCAAACTATTCCTGATGGAGAGCTACGCCAGCCAGTATCCCCGCATCCGGTGGCTCTGCACCCGGTTGAAAGCCGCCGTGTACGAAGGCAATCTGGATGCCGGCGAGCTCGACCCCTATATCCTCATGTACCGTGACGTGGAGCAGTATCTGTCGGAACGGGGCGAGAGCGAGCGGCTGGAACTGGTGCGGCAATGCTTTTACCTCAAGCTCACCGAGCTGGCGAGGTTCAGGGGGGCAGCGGAAGCCGAGAAACGCCGGCGGCAGGACATTTTGCAGGCGATGATTCACGCCTGGGGATGGCCGTCTCAGCGTATCCGGGAACTGGACGAGCGGCGCCACTGGAAGGTGATCAAAGCTCTACGGGGGCAAAAGGTCATCGGCCGGGAATTGACCCGAAGCTATCATGCCGTGAGGCAATTCGCGCTGGAGCACGCCAAGATCGGCGGCCCGGCCGGAGAAGAAATCAAGCTGTTGGGGCGAAGACTCTCCGCGGCCTTGGAGCTTAAACCCGGCAAGGTGGAAAAGCTGAGCCTCGACAGCAGCGACCGTATCGAGCCGGAAGATTTTTCCGTGCACGAAATGCGATTGGCCGACGGCGAAATGGGATGGATTTTGTACCCGGGACGGGTCGGACCTGCCGATGCGGAAAAGGCGCAGTATCTGAAGAAGGCTCGCAGCTTGATCGAGCTTCTGGCATGGCTGTCGCTCAACGGCCTTTACGATCGGAGTGCGAACCTGTTCCTGGAAACCGTCGAAAGCGCGTTAACGCCTTTGGAACTCAAGAACAGCTTTCATGCGCTGAACGGCTTTCTCGCGTCACACCACAGCGAGCCGGAACATCTGGACGACTACGGCCGGATGCCCCGCGTGATTGCCGCGGCGTTGTTCGTCAACCTAGGCGTCGATGTCGATGCCGACCGCCGCGACGGCTTCAGACTGGCCAGCAGTCGTCATGATGCGCTGAGCTATGGCCACGAGCGGACCAACCTGGTCCATCAAGTCGACGCCATCGTTCTGACATCATGGCGGGAAACGCTGGTTCAGCGTTACCAGGGCCTGACCGGGTTCCTCGATTGCCTGGCGGACCTCATCAACGAATCGTTCTCCGAGGAATCGCGCGTCGAATGTTTCTGCTTCGTTGCCGGACGCGCCCGGACCATTGCCCTGAGAGTTAAAGAGCTTTATCAGGATTTGAGAGCCGCGTTCTTGGGTTCGGACAAATCGTTTCGCTATATCTTGCGGGGCGGCCAGGAGTTTTACCTGTTCGATAAACAAGGCACCGGCGTCCGTTTCTGGGGCGTGCCCGACGTGGATAGCCTGTATGCCGAGTTATCCGCTCCCCGACCCATGTTTTCTCCGGTGATTTTCGACCGCGCGGCTCTGGACAACGATCCCCTGCCTTTTATCTGCCAATATAATCGGCCGGGGGTCATTCAAGTCTTTTGCCAGCCGGAATCCGGGCAGGTGAGGGTTTACATTCTGGACGAGCGGGGTTCGCTGTTCTACCGGATCCATGAACCGGTCGGGCCTCAACTCTTGCTGGGGCCCTATGTTTCGTTTCTCAACGCCATTCTGCAACGTTACGTGCTCGCCGCCGGCGGGCTCGAATACCACCTGGTGGAGCACCACGCTTCCGGCGGCTACAGCGTGAAATCCGCCGGTTTCCAGCCCAACCCCGTCAGCCGGATGCTCGAGATTCGGGTATTCGCCCAGGAAACGGCGTCCGGCCGCGCGGCCTATACCATTTTCTGCAACGACTCGGAATTCTCTTCCATGGATGCTGGGCAGGACGTGTTTTCCATGGCGGCGGCCCATATCATGCGTCTCCGCCAGAGCGGGGAGCGCTATCCAATCTACATCACCGATATCGACGTGCCGCTTTCCCTTTTGGGGGTGGATACGCCGGAAGCGCTTCAAACGATTCACTTCCTGAACTTCAAGCGGAAAATCGAAGAGCGGTTGAACGCTTAGAGCGGTTTTCAAGTCACTGTAAGGCATAGCCGGCGCGAGCCAGACGGCCGAACTCGTGGGTTTCAATAAACACGAATTCAAAAGCAAGACTCGGAGTGCGGGGGTCTAAAGCTGCTGATAGATTACGTTCAACCTTAGAATCCTTGAAAGAAACGACTATGAACGTATCAGTGAAAAACGCGCAACTCGCCGCCGCCACGGAAAAAGACCCCCGTTGGGCCGCCATCGTGGCCCGCGATCCCGAGGCGGACGGTACCTTCTACTACTCAGTCAAGACCACCGGCGTATACTGCCGTCCCTCGTGCGCGGCTCGCCCGGCGCGGCCGGAGCACGTTCGGTTTCACGCGACGCGCGAGGACGCCGAACGGGCCGGGTTCCGCCCCTGCCAGCGTTGCAGGCCCAACCAGCCCACGCTGGCTGAACAGCGCGTTGCGAAGATTACGGAAGCCTGCCGGCTCATCGAGGATTCGGAGATTGTGCCGAGTCTCGAAGAGTTGGCGAAACACGCGGGGATGAGCATTTATCACTTCCACCGCGTGTTCAAGGCGATCACGGGACTCACGCCGAAAGAATACGCGGCGGCGCATCGCGCGAAGCGCGTACGGACTGAGCTCGGCCGGAGCGGCACGGTGACGGAAGCCATTTTCGAGGCCGGGTACAACTCGAACGCGCGCTTCTACGAAACATCGGATCAGGTATTGGGCATGACGCCCTCGAATTACCGCGCCGGCGGCGCGAACATGGAAATCCGTTTCGCCGTGGGCGAGTGCTCCCTCGGCTCCATTCTCATCGCCCGGAGCGAACGAGGCGTTTGCGCGATTCTCCTGGGCGATGACCCGGACGCGTTGGCGCGCGACCTCCAAGACCAATTCCCGCGCGCCAACTTGATCGGCGGCGATGCCGGGTTCGAACAACTCGTGGCGAATGTCGTGGGTTTCGTTGAAGCCCCGGCCTTGGGGCTCGATTTGCCGCTCGATGTCCGGGGCACGGCGTTCCAGCAGAGAGTCTGGCAGGCGTTGCGGGAAATCCCGGCCGGCTCGACGGTAAGTTATACCGAGATTGCCCGGCGTATCGGCGCGCCGAGTGCGGTCAGGGCGGTGGCCCAGGCGTGTGCCGCGAACGCCCTGGCGGTGGCGATCCCCTGCCATCGCGTCGTGCGAAATGACGGTGCGCTGTCGGGCTATCGCTGGGGCGTCGAGCGTAAGCGCGCGCTGCTCGACCGGGAGGCGCAGGCATGAACGTGCGAGCCAGGACCGCAATGGTCATCGCCTCGGTGGAGGATGTGGCGGAGCGGGTGAGGGTGCTCGATTGGGAGCGCGTTGCGCAAGACCTCGATGCGCAGGGATGCGCGATGGTCGAAAGTCTTCTCACCCCGGAAGAGTGCGGCGCGCTGGCCGGGCTGTACCCGGAAGACGGCCTTTTCCGCAGCCGAGTAGTGATGGAACGGCATGGTTTCGGGCGCGGAGAGTACAAATATTTCAGCTATCCGCTGCCCGAGATCATCGCCGGCCTCCGGACGGCCATCTACCCGCGTCTAGCACCGATCGCCAATCGCTGGAATGCCGCCATGGGCATAGCCGTTCGCTATCCGGAGGAGCACGCGGACTTCATCGCGCGTTGCCATGAGGCGGGGCAGCTCAGGCCGACCCCGTTGCTGCTACAGTACGAAGCGGGCGATTACAACTGCTTGCACCAGGACCTCTACGGCGAGCATGTTTTTCCGCTCCAGGTCGCGATCCTGCTGTCCGAACCCGGGAGAGACTTCACCGGCGGCGAATTCGTACTTACCGAACAGCGCCCGCGCATGCAGTCGCGGCCGGAAGTCGTGCCGCTCCGGCAAGGCGACGCCGTTATTTTCGCCGTCCATCACCGTCCGGTGCAGGGCACCCGCGGTGTCTACCGCGTCAATCTCCGGCACGGCGTCAGCCGCGTCCGCTCGGGGTATCGTCACACGCTCGGCATCATTTTCCATGACGCACTGTGAGCACGATTGAATGACGATGAGTGGATTCTGCGGTAGCTCTCACCGGGTCCATCAGCGCCTGCGAACAATCTGGTAGGGCGTCCGATATACCAGATAGGAGTGCTCCAGATATGCACCAGACGGCTGAAGGGAAAGACCGGAAAAAGGGCATCCCTAAAAACAGGTGCAGTGTGAAAATCCAGTGGACGTTAGCCACGAGTTCTGCGGCGCCTTGATTCCGCCCTTGGCAATCCATAATGGAAGACGATGGACAAGAATATTCCGATTAGCTTAAATCGAGGAAGCTGCGGAGTGACTCCGAATGCGAGGGGTGACGAAGCTTGCGTAATGCTTTCACCTCGATCTGCCGGACGCGCTCGCGGGTGACCGCAAACCGTTTACCGATTTCCTCAAGGGTGTGGTCGGTGTTTATGTCGATGCCGAAACGCATGCGCAAGATCTCGGCTTCCCGTTCGGATAGACCGGCCAGCGCTTTCCGGGTTATCTCGCGCAAATCCGAAACCGTCGCCGACTCGCCAGGCGACATGGCCTGCGGATCCTCGATCAAGTCGCCGAGATGCGAATCCTCATCGTCGCCGATGGGCGTTGCCATCGAAACGGGCTCTTTGGTGATTTTGAGTATCTGACGCACCTTGTCCTCGGACATGCCCGTGCGAACGGCCAGCTCCTTCGGCGTGGGATCACGTCCCATCTCTTGTAGCATCTGGCGCGAGATCCGGTTCAATTTGCTAATCATGTCGATCATATGCACCGGAATGCGAATGGTGCGCCCTTGATCTGCGATGGCACGGGTGATCGCCTGACGAATCCACCAAGTGGCATAGGTGGAAAACTTGTAACCACGGCGGTACTCAAACTTATCCACCGCCCTCATCAACCCGATATTGCCTTCCTGGATCAGGTCAGGAAACGGTAGACCCCGATGGGTGTATTTCCGTGCCATGGAAATCACTAGCCGCAGGTTCGCCTCGATCATCTCCTTTTTCGCCAGGTGCGCCTGATTTTCTCCGAAAGAGACCCGCTTGTTGATCTCCTTGATAGCGCTGATCGAGAGCCGATTGTTCTGCTCGATTTGGGCCAGTTCGTCTTGCGCTCGTTTGATTTCCTCGACGAATGCCGACAGCGTCTCCGCAAAAGGTGCGCCGGTTTCCAATCTCTGTTGCAGCCAATCGGGATTGCTCTCGTTCCCGATGAAGGAAGCCATAAATTCCGCTCGCGGCATTTTCGCCTGGTGCACGCAAAGTTCCTGAATGATCTTTTCCTGCTCGCGTATTTTGGCGACGGTGGCATGTAACACATCCGTCAGTTCCTTAAAAAACCGTGGAGTTTTCTTGAATTCCAGGAAACTCTCCGCCAGGGCGTCGAAAGCCTTTTGCGTGCGTTCATGGTGATAGCCCTGTTTTTGCTGCATGCTGAGAGCTGTCTTGTAACGCCTCGTGAATTCTTTCAGTTTCTCCTTCACCAAGCCCGGATTCGGACCGCTTTCAGTTTCCTCAAGTAGGTCGGCATCCGATTCGGCGTCAAGTAAGACGTCTTCGGGCTGCTGCGCCGGATTGACAAAACCTGAAATCGGGTCGGATAGACGTGCGTCTCCCCGCCCGATGGTCTCAAAGGCTTTGAGAAAGGTATCCACGGCGGCCGGGAAACGCACCAATGCGTGCGCCGCTTGGTCGAGTCCTTTCTCGATCCGCTTGGCGATACTCAATTCCTCTTCGCGGGTAAGCAATTCCACGGCTCCCATTTCGCGCATATACAGGCGCACCGGGTCGGTCGTTCGCTCCAGTCCGGCATCGGCCGACGACACCAGTGCTGCGGCGACTTCCGCCGAATCTTCTTCGTCCTCGACGGCAACCGCCGGCTCGGACATCAGATCGGTATCGGGCGCCTCTTCGTACACCTCGATCCCCACATCCTCGATCATGCCGATGATGTCTTCCATCTGCTCGGGATCGACGATATTGCCGGGCAGATGATCGTTGACCTCCGAGTAAGTGAGATAGCCCCGCATTTTGCCCTTGGCGATAAGCTCTTTGAACTGGGATTGCTGCTGTTCCAGATTCATTAATTGATTCATGTCTGTGTTGCAAAATTTAACTTGATCTATTCATGGAAACCATTATGAAAAAACCAACAGATATCGGTCGCTTTGCGACCGGCACTTCTCGTCGCTGATGCTGGCTTAACGTATTTCTTTAGGCTTCGCTTTTTGCTGTCGCTTAGGGAGATAACAAGGAATAAACGACAGGGCGATAGCGCCGTTAGCGAACCAAACGGGGCCGACCGAAGCCGCCGAAGACAAAATCTTACCTATCCTGCTTTTCAGGGAGGCCTGGAGGTCTCATCAGACTGAACACAGAACGCCGAGAATGTTCGGAAGAAGACTATTTTTGTAAAGGTTTTATTGGTTTTTCAATACCATAGACTTAACCATGGCGCTTGAGTTCCCTCGAGCGGCACTGCATCAGGCTCAGCTTTGTGACTAGAGCATTTTCATATCTAGTGAAAGGAAACCAAGGGATCGGGAAGCGGTCTGATGAGTATTTGCGAAATGAGGAGCGGTGATGGCGAAAGCCTATTCGATCGATCTCCGGGAGCGCGTGATCGGCGCCTGTGATGAGGG
>Ga0196971_1000986_pt1 | contig 14993 bp, 11 predicted proteins | sample S1v_1013CmetaG_FD_148660 | JGI IMG/M metagenome (GOLD analysis project Ga0196971, IMG submission 148660) | Soil microbial communities from Anza Borrego desert, Southern California, United States - S1+v_10-13C | ecosystem: Environmental > Terrestrial > Soil > Desert | place: USA: California... | reverse complement strand
CAGCGTTGCCGGTACGACCACGATGGTGAACAGCAGGTTGTTGCGCAGGGAGCCGGTAAACCACTCGTCCGTCAGCATACGCACGTAGTTGGTGAGGCCTACGAACTTGAGGCCGTTCAGCCCTTTAAGGAAGTTCCAGTTGGTGAAGCTCGCGGCCAGCGATGCCAACACCGGAAAGACGGTGAAGGCCAGCACGCCCAGCAGCGTCGGGGTGACGAACAGCATGCCGGCCAGCGAATCGCGGCGAGTTTTGGCGTTCCGGCTGTAGGCCATGGACAGGACCCCTTTCAGAACAGAGGCCCATGGCAGACGAACCACCATGGGCCTCCCGTATTGCTGCGAAGGTGAAGGGCTACTTGGCGTCCTTGATCGCCTGGTCGGACCGCCTCTTCAGGTTGGCGATGGCCTGGTCGACCGTCTGGGAGCCGGCGGAGACCTTCTCGGTCTCTTCCTGCATGATCTTGTCGATCTCCGCGGCGGCGGTGTACTTGGTGGGGGTGGCATAACGCCGCTGGCCCAGCACGTACTTCTTGAAGGCCTCCACGTCCATGACCTTGGCGGCATCTTCGCCGGCCAGCATCTTGACGAGGTTGTCGCTCACCATGTTCTTGTGCAGGGGGATGCGGCCGAACTTCGCCAGGGGCATCATGCCTTCGGTGACGTACCAGTTCAGGAACTTGAAGGCGGCATCCTTATGCTTGGTCTTGGGGTTTATGGAGATAAAGTCGCCATAGCCGGCGCCGGAGTCGAAGACTTCCTTCTGGTCCTTGGTCAGCTTGGGAATTGGGGCGAAGGTGACCATGAAGTCACGAGGGTAGGTCTTCGTGTCGGTGACGTAGCGGAGGAAGAAGGCGGCCTGAGGCATCATGGCGGCCCGACCGGTCATGAACATGCCTTCCCAGGTCAGCTTGCCGGACTTCACTTCGACGGCGGACGGAATGGCGCCGGCCTTCTCCAGGTTGATGCGCCACTGCAGCGCCTGCTTGAAGGCGGGGTCGTCGAAGTTGGACTCGCCCTTGGCGTTGTAGTTGGCGTTGGGACCCTTGACCGTGTTGACAAGCTGCATCCAGTCGTTCGTGTAGTGCAGGTAGGCGCCGTACTTCTTCGGGTTGCCTTCCTTGGTCAGCTTCTTGGCGATGTCGGCGAACTCGTCCCAGGTCCAGTCGGTGGGCACGGGGATCTTGGCGTCGTCAAAGGCCTTCTTGTTGATCCAGATTACGCTGGGTTCGATCTTGGTGGGCAGCATGTAGGACTTGTCGAACCAGGCGGGATACTGGCCCAGGCCGGCCACGTCCATCTTGTTCTGCTTGATCAGGTCGTCCAGGGCGAGGGCCATGCCGGCCTCCACCCGCTTGGACATGTTGGCGATGCTATAGGTCATGTACAGGTCGACGTCGGAGCCAGCCAGGAGGGCGGTCTCCAGCTTGGTGTTGCCGGCGTCGTCGTTGACGAAGCGAACGTACTCGACCTGAATGTCGGGGTTGGCCTTGTTCCAGTTCTCCACCAGTTCCAACGGGCCGCGATCTTCGGGCACGCCGCCCCAGATGCGCAGCTTAACGGGCTCCTTCGGTGCGGCCGGGGCTGCCGTATCTTTTTTCTCGGCCGGGGCGTTCTTGGTGCCGCCGCAGCCGGCCAGAAGGGACAGCATCAGGGCAGCGAGCACGGTCAGGGCGAGCGTCTTGCGCAACATGTGTTGTGACCCCCGTGTGAGTACTGGGCCTGTGTGAGTGGCCCGTGACTATATCGTACAGGTTCGCCGAAGAAAGCACAGTGAACGGAAGTTTCGAGGTATGTAAGGTTTATGCGCTCCTTCGCAAGGATGGGAAGGATTCTTTGAGGGATGAGAACGTTTGTGGGACGAGGGGCTGTGCCCGTGGGTAGAAAACCTTTTCTATGCAGATGACGTTCGGGCAGAAGGAGTCCGATTTCATGCGTAGAAAACGTTTTCTACAGGCCGATATCTGACGCAATCGGAGGCGCAGCTACGTCATGGAGCAGAAAAGACCCGTCCGTGTGGCCCTCATCGGGGTGGCCGGCTATGGGGCCGTTCACACCCGCAACTTCCTGGAACAGCAGTCCCGCGGTGCGGCGCGGATTGTGGCATACTGCGAGACCGCCCCTGAGCGCAACCCGGAAGGCGTTGCCCGCCTGCACGAGGCCGGCGCCGTGGGCTACACCGACTACCGGGCCATGCTGAAGGAGATGCCGCTGGACGCCGTCGTCATCTCCACCCCCATTCCCCTGCACCGCCCCATGCTGGAGGCCGCCCTTGCGGCCGGCTGCCATGTGCTGCTGGAGAAGCCGGTGGCCGCCACGCTGCAGGACCTCTACGCCATGCTGGACGCCCAGAAGCGGGCGAACCGCATCGTTGCGGTGGGCTTTCAGCACACGGCACTGCCGGGCTTCCGGCAGCTTCAGGCACTCCTGCGGACGGGCCGCATCGGCAAGGTCCGGCGAGTGACGGGCACCGGCATCTGGCACCGCGACGACAGCTACTACGCCCGGGCCCGCTGGGCGGGCAAGCTGACTCTGAACGGCAACTGGGTGCTGGACGGCACCATCATGAACCCCCTGGCCCACCTGGTGAACGTGGGGCTCATCGCCGCGTCGCCCCGGTTCGGGCGGCCGGCCCGGCCCGCCCAGGTCATGGCAGAGCTGTACCACGTCAACCCTATTGAGTCCGAGGATACCTCGTGCGTCCGCATCCTTACGGAGGACGGCGTGGAGGTGCTCATCTACTGCACCCTCGGCGGAAACAACGGCGACGGGCCTCCCGTCCTGCGGGTGGAAGGCACTGCGGGCACCGCCGTTTGGACCTACGACGACACGGTTTTGGTGACCGATGCCAGTGGACGGGTGGAGCAGGTTCCCATCATCACCACCCCGGACGACATTCCGTCCAACTTTCTGGCGGCTGTGCGGGGCGAGGCTTTGCACCTGCACGCCGCGCTGGAGGACAGCCTCTGCCACCTTACGGCCGCCAACGGTGCCTTCCTTTCCGCCTGGCCCCCGGCGCCCATTCCCGGCAGCGCCAGGCGGCGCATCGTGAACCAGCGCGGAAACGAAGCCTGGATCATTGAAGGGATCAGCGATACCATCGCCGCTGCCGCGGAGCGTGGCCAGCTGTACAGCGAGCTGGGCGTGGACTGGGCGCGGGCCGGCCGCACCCTGGACGTGAGGAACCTTAAGGAGTTCGCACCTCCCCTCCGGCTGGCCCTCATTACCGATGAAGCCTCCCCGGTGGTGGAAGAGGCCGTGGCCCTTGGCCTGGAGTACGGCATCACCGAATTTGAGCTGCGCAACGTCTGGGGCAGTCGCGTACCCGACGTGACGGAGGCCCAGGTGGAGGCTCTGCTAGCCCTCAAAGCCAAGCATGGCCTGACATATACAGCACTGTCGCCAGGAACGTTTAAGTGCGGGATCACTTCGGCCGATGTGGCGCCCCACCTGGACGAGCGCCTGCCCCGCACCATTTCGCTGGCCGAGCGGCTGGGTGTAAGCAAGATCATCACCTTCGGATTTGCGCGGGAGGCCGGGGATCCGGCAGACGCGTGGGATCGGTGCGTGGACATCTTGCGGCGGGCGGTCGCGACGGTGGAGGCCGCCGGCATGACCCTCCTGGTGGAGCCCGAGGCTGGTTTCTGGGTCGACACAGGAGCGGCGGCGGCCCGGGTCGTGCGGGCGGTGGACTCCAAGGCCTTCCTGGTCAACTGGGACCCCGGCAACTGCGCCAAGGCCGGCGAAGTGGCCTACCCGGACGGCTACGAGGCGGTGCGGGGGCTGATCGGCCACGTGCATCTCAAAGACTACAGCCCTGCCCCTTGCCAGTGGGTGGCTCCTGGCGACGGCATCATCGACTGGCCGGGCCAGATGCGGGCCCTTTTGACCGACCGTCCCGTGCCCTATGTGACGGTGGAGACTCACTTCAAGCCCTTGCTCGAAGGCAGCAGGCTCGTGATCGAGCGGCTGCTCCGGTATATGAAGGAGGCGTGAGTTCGTGGGGGCAACCCTGGCTGATGTGGCCCGCCTGGCCGGCGTCTCCCTGTCGACTGCGTCGCGGGTGCTCAGCGGCAGTCCGTACGGCGTGAAGGAAGAGCTGCGGGACCGGGTGCTGGATGCGGCACGGACGCTGAATTACGTGGCCAACGCCCACGCTCGGGCCCTGCGGGCCGCCACCACCACGGTGGGGGTGATCGTACACGATGTGAGCGACCCGTACTTCGCCGAGATCGTCCGGGGAATTCAGCGAGTCGCGGCCGATGCGGGCCGGCTGGTGATCATCTGCAACACCCACCGGGACCCGGAACGGGAGGTGGAGTACGTGCGCATGCTGCGGGCCCAGCGGGTGGAGGCCATCATTCTGGCCGGCAGCGGGCACCGGGAGCGGGGGCGGACACAGCAGGCCGCCGCCCAGATCTCGGCGTTCGCCGAGAACGGCGGCCGGGTAGCCTTCATCGGACGGCACCACATGCCCGGCGACGCCGTTCTGCCCGACAACGAGGGTGGGGCGTTCGCCATGGGTCAGGCCCTGCTGGACCTGGGACACCGGCGGTTCGGCGTACTGAGCGGGCCACCTCTGCTGACCGCCGTGCAGGACCGCATGGAGGGCTTCCGCCGGGCCCTGTCCGGCGCCGGCGTTACGCTCGGCCCCGAGCAGGTCGTTGCCTGCGACTTCTCCCGCGACGGGGGCGCCGATGGAGTGCGGCGCCTGTTGGCACAGGCGCCGGACGTGACCGCCATCTTCGCCCTGAACGACGCCATGGCCGTGGGCGCCCTGTCGGTCCTGCGGGAGAAGGGGGTTCGGGTGCCCGAGCAAGTCTCGGTGGCCGGTTTCGACGACTACCCCTTTGCGGCGGACGTGACGCCCCGCCTGTCCACTGTGCAGGTCCCCATGGTCGCGATGGGGGAGCAGGCTATGCAGTTGGTGCTGCGGGCCGCCGAGCCCCAACTGCATGCCGTGCCCCTTGCCACTCGGGTCATCCTCCGGGAGAGCTCCGGTCCATCTCCATCCGCCAAGAGGTTGTGACTGGCGCCACTCGCCCGACCGGTGGGGATCGGGTCGCTCGTGGCGCCGAACAGCCTCCCCGTCCACCCCATGGAAGGCTGCGACGGCGAGGCGGACGGCGCCCCGTCGGACCTGACCCGCCGCCGCTACCGGCGCCTGGCCGAAGGCGGTGCCGGTCTGCTCTGGTTCTAGGCCACGGCGGTGGTGCCCGAAGGTCTTGCCAACCCCCGCCAGCTGTGGCTGCACGAAGGGACGGTCTACGCCTTTGCGGTGAGGACGACGAGCTGGAGGCGCTGGAAGAGCGGTTCGTGGTCGCGGCGCGCCTGGCGAGGCAGGCGGGGTTCGATGCGGTGGACACCAAGTCGTGCCACCGGTACTTGAACGCGGAGCTGCTCAGCGGCTTTACCCGCCCGGGCCGATACGGCGGCAGCTATGAGAACCGGACCCGCTTCCTGCGCAACGTGGTCCGGCGGGTGCAGGAGGCAGTGCCTGGGCTCGCCGTGGTGGTGCGGCTGGGCATCTATGACGGCATCCCCTACCCCCACGGCTTCGGCATGGCGGCTGACGGCTCCCTTACGCCCGACCTGACGGAGCCCAAGCGCCTGGCCCGGAAACTGGCGGGCATGGGCGTGTCGCTCATCAACGTGACGCTGGGCAACCCCTACTACAACCCGCATATCGGGCGGCCGATCGACGAGCCCATCGCCGGGGCGTATACGCCGGACGAGCATCCCCTGGAGAGCGTGGACCGAGCTTTTGCTGTGACCCGTGCCATCCAGGCTGAGGTGCCGGAGACCGAAACTCGCCCGGGCTGCCAAGCCGGGCGGGGGTCTTCTTCATGCGCAAGGTCACGGTACAATGCAGGCATGGCGCAAATCGAGCCGAGGGATGACGGGCAGCGCCGTAACCCCCTGGACCTGGGGCTTGCGTCGCCTGCTGCCACGGCAGGCGCGGAAACGAGGGCTGCGACCAGAAGCAGGCAGACAAGAGCCATCAAGCGCTTCATCGTGATCACCCTCCCCATCGGAGCGACAAGGTGTTCGGCTACTCAGACCCCTCGTCGAACCGAAAAGTTGCAGGGGAAATCAGTAGGATTCACCGCATCCACCGAAGAATTTGTTCGCTACGTGAATCATCTTGGCTCAGGAGGGTGCATAGCTATGCGTATCTTCATCTCATGCGATATGGAAGGCATCACCGGCATGGCCATCGGCAAGCACTGCAACCCGTCGGAGGCCGTTTGTCCGGTTAAGCGTCAACTTGGCACCTCCAACCTGGAGAAACACTGATCCCTTCTCGTGTGGAGTTGCCTTACTGAAATGTCACTGACAGCCGGGATTTGACCCACTTTTAGCGGATTGGCAGACCATACCGAAGCTGGTACCTGGCCGTTCACACTCCCCAACGATGCGTCGCCTGCATAAAAATACACGCCGAGGATGACGACTCCCACATGACTGGAGAGGCGCCCGGGGAAAACTGGTTGAATCATGCCGGAAGAGTCCCTGCTGGTGATTCGCACCCGTACCTAACTTAACTGGATCCCAGTATGACGACCCTGAAATGCATACTCCCGCCCGTGCCGAGGCAAAGCGGCTGCATAACCCCTGCACGGGGCCACGCAGCCGCTTTCGGTGTTTAAGGAGAAGACGCCGGCCCGATGTGGAAAGTGGCACCGGCTAATCGCGGATTGCGGTAAACTCGTATCTCACAAAAATGCAGGGCCGCGACCTCGAAGAGGAGGGCGAGAGGGTAGGCCCTTGTCGCCCTCTGCATGTCAATTCAGGGCCGGAATCAGGGTTTCAGTCCCGCGTCTCCTTTGGTCGAGTTCAACGCTCACTCTCGTGAACAGCTCTTGATCGTGCCCGTCCCACTGAAGACATCGAGTGGACAAAGCCGCAGCCGTGCCTAGCAGTTCTTCGTCGCTCCGATCGGTCACGTTGTCTGGATGCACTTGGCAACCCACCTTTCGGTTCCCCGTAGGTATCACCCCTATGTTGCCCGCGAAAGTCGCAACGATGTGCCCGGCTTCCCCTGAGCAACCAAGGGACGCGGAGTGCCCATGCAAGCGCATTCAGCAGAAAGGTGTGAGGTCTGCTGCACCATTACGGCCCGATGTTGTGGGATTTGCCTCAGTACTGGCCGCGTTTCGTGAACGACTCCCGGTACAAGGTGTGCAGCGTGAATTGTTACACGCCAGACGATTTGTGCGCTTAGTCACGGAGCGCCGACTGCTTACTCCGAGTTTGTGGGCAACAGGTACACCGATGCTTCTTTGGGAACCTGCACCTGTGCAAAGTTGGTTTCCGGGTCGAAGGATGGAGGATGTGTGTCCGAAATGCCATTCGGCAGGTCTTGAAAAGAAAGGCGGCGAACCGGTTTGCCGAGCGCCTTGAACCACCAGGCCCGGGTGTCCTTCCACGCCCAGCCTTCTCCTGCCACAAGTAGTCTCTCCACGCCATCGACCCAGGGGCTCCAACTGCCAGCTGGAGCTACCTTCCAGACTAGGCATCCTGGACCGTCGCCAGGGCACCGTACCAGGACGGCATCGTCCCCCTCCCATCCCAGAAGGCCGAGGGAGGCGTGCCGGGGAGACATATACCAGAGCCGGCGACGCTCATCCAGGTCATACATGTGGTAGCCCTGGGCGGGTTCATCGGTGTGGTTATGGTAATGAACGAAAAGGTATTTGCCTCCAGGTGACAGGCTCAGATGCCAGGGCCGAAGATCCCCACGAAAACCGAGGTCGATCTCCCAGGAGCGCCCATCGTCTGTGAGGATTCCTAGCGTATCCACATAGAGGGTGTTGGCCCCGCCGGGAGTCCCCTTGGTTCGCGTAAAAGCATACACCAGGCGGCGGCCTGATTCGGCAACGGCCACCGTGTTGACGAACGCGTCATGCGGGCTGATCTGAACGGTTCCCGGGGCGCTACCCTTCGCTCGAGCTGGCAGCAGCAGTGGCGAGGAAATCGGCGCAGTGGGCCCGATCGGGCGGATATTCACGGCTCGGTTCGCACCACGCGTTACGATGGAACGGTTTCCTGCAAATAGGCCACGGAAAGTCTCTTCATGGCGGGCGAGTTCCCCTCGGAAGCCACGCCGAAGGTTAACCAGGACCGTGTGAAACTCTGTCTGGTCCAAAACGTTGTGTGCAAGAACCCCCGCTTTCAGCCATTGGAACTCCCAACCCGAATACCGCACGAGTCGGTCAAGGGTCCCGGTTCGGGCATCTGATACCCAAATGCCGCCGGCATCTGGTGGGTTCGCGCCATGAAATGCGAACCAGCGGCCTCCAGGCGACCAGGAGACACGGTGAACAATTCCGGGGGATGCTACCGGGCGAACCGTGCCAGTGGTAAGGTCGGCAAGGTAAAGCTCCATGTCGGAGCCCTGCGAGGTATTCCGTCCTCCCGGAACGGCGGCGCCGACCAGGGCCGCTGCGCCACCTGGTTCCGTCAGCAGAAGTGGCAGTTGCCGGGAGTAGACTCGCCAGCCACGACCCCAACGTTCCAGTTTTATGGTTGTTTCAGACGGAGCGGGAGGGCGTAGTCCGCTAATGGGGGCGGGTAGGACCGACCCGCGGTTCAGTGATCTGCTGTGGCCAGAGGAGATCTCGTTACCGGCTGCAGCTACTACTGATGAAGTAAGAAGAAGCACAACCAGGAAGCTGTGAAGAACACGCATGAGCCTACACCTCTGCGTGTAGGTTGCCCAGCCTGAGAGGATGGATCGCTCCAGTATGGGCAACTCTCAATATCCCGCTCTGTAGGCAGCTAACGCCTCTGCGAGCGCCTGGCGGTAGTTATCCTGATACCCGGCACCCACGGCGCAGTCAACATAGCCGTCATCCGTGCCGGCTAACCAGGTTCCAAAACTGGAGTAAGCGTGTGCATCGGGGAACACCTTTGACACATCGTTCTTGGCTTCCGTCCCTAGCACAATCACGCAGACGCTCTTTCCGGCATTGTTATGTTTCATTGATTCGCAGGCGAAATAGGTATCGGCAGTGACCATAGGCGCCACGCCGCTCCGAAATGCTTTGGCTATGTGGACGGCGACGGTCAGAGCACTGATATAATCGTGGTCTGTGTCTTGATCTGTCTTCCTCGCCAGAAGGACAATTTGTCGCGCCCGAGGTGGCTGCGACTGAGAGCGGCGTCCGTATGGGGTAGCTCGAGGCGCATGATCCACGTGGAAGTCGGGGACCGCAAGTTCGGCGTCATCAATACCATCAGCACGTAACGGACTCAGGCGTTTATCCTGATCTACTACCTTTCGACTCCCGGTAACCGGGGTTCTTGCATACTGTGCATATTCTGAGGTGTACTGGGTATCGGGCACAGCATACCCGTTGCCCCACGCGAGAAATGCCATAGTCCAGGCATACGCGGACGGCTTGAATGTGCCTCCCCACTTCTCCGGCTTGTATACGGCCTTGTTGGCAGGCCAAGCGTACTCAGGCCCCCAATTGTACTGCATGGCTTTGAACATCGCAGATTTGTAAGAAAGACCCCCATCACCGAAGCTGCCGGGACTCAATGAGCAAAGGTACCATATTCCGACCGCAGCATTCAGGACGTCAAATCGGAAAACATCATCCGGATCAGGGGCAGGGAGTCCGGTTGCGTTGTTCGGCTGCCAGTAATCCTGAAGAAAACCATCCCTGATAATTGGGAGGGACAGCTGCATCCAGTTGGCGGAGAGCGGTCGGGTCTCCACCCATCTCTGCGGGCTTGACACTCCATCCTCAATTGCACCCATAGCATGGCCAATAGCTGCTTGTAGGTTGAAATACGCACAGGCACCTACAAGGTAATCGGCCATTCGGCGATGCCGCTGCGATTGACCATAGTAGCTGGCCAGCGTTCTCGTCTTGTCTGCCTTCCCATTCCAGCGACATGCAGTGACCGCACCGGTGGCAGGAAACTCTGCGTCGAAGTGGAGGATGAAGACCGCGGTGGCACCCGTACCAAGGACACCTCTGTTCTCCTGGACACTCACACGAAGAGGGTGCAGCGCTTGACGCCGCCATCCCTTCACGATTCGGTGCTCAGCCTGGTTCTGCCCTACGTCATCCACGAGAGCATCTTCTTCTACCACCTTGACTGCGATGGCCACTTTGGCTTCGTCGTCGTCCGCAGACTCTTCCAGGAGCGGTTTGTCAAAGCCTTTCCGTGTCCCGGCCTTGATGTCTGAGGTAACCTGCACGGTGCGTCCGTTTACAATAACGGCGAAGTCCGTGTCTGATCCAACATTTCCACCGGTGTATTCGATTGCCGTGAGCCACACCCTTACCTTGGCTTCCTCCTCCATTCAAGCACCTCCTTGCCCGTGATAACCGAATGGTTGACAGTCTATTTAGACAATAGCCTTTTATGTCCCAGATTAGCAAGCGGTGCTTGCGTGTCCCAGTTAACTCATTATTTCCTATGTAATTAACGGATTCCGCCCTTGTCTCTGGTGACCATAAGAGCAGGGTGGTGCATATGCCATGCACCACCCTGCATCGCGAACTGAATTTGTCAATAGCCTGAGGACCGCCGTTAATGCGGTCCTCGGTGCTAACTCCCCATGAGGTTCTTTCCGCTGTGACGGCTGAATTGGTCCTGCAATTCCAGGGCGCCGCCGTCGGGGTTTCGTCGTCTTCGTTCAGTACAGAGTTGTCACCCTCGCGGGTCCGGTTCCTTCTCCGCCGTGTCGCTTCTGCCGAAGGCGCTCGTTCTCCTGGCGCAGAACCTGGTTCTGCTGGATAAGTGTCTCCAAGTTCGCCGCTCTCAGCAAGAGTTCGTCCTCAAGTTGTTTGACCCGTTCTTCGGCGACCTTGCACCGATGCTCCATTAGCCTGTACTCGGTTGGTATTACGTTTTGCTTTCGAACAGCCTTGGGATTTCGCCTCATCACCGCTGCCCGAACAATGGGGCGCCGGCTCGCTGTTTGTCCGGACACACCAGCCCGCCTGGCTATCTCCTTGAACGTCCAGGCGTCTGGTTCGACCTTCTCGGCCTGCATCTCCCTGATCGCTTTGCGGATCGCCTCATCGTTCTGCCGGCCCTCGCCCTTCTTATAGTTCACTAGGTGAGAGCCATCAGCGTTAAGTCCTCGCTTAGTGCGTCTCATGGTGCTGCCCCCTCCAACGCGACACCAAGTTTGCGGTGCCCCCAACCTTGTTGGCAAAGGGCAGTAGGACGTTGTCCAACCGGTCAAGTTCCTCCTCGTTCCATCGCACGGTCCGCTCCAGGACTTTGAGGCCCTCCTTGGTTTTCGTCCAGGTTCGCATCTGCTGCACCTGCATGGCAACGGTACGGTCAATCTCCTGATCTGACAAATCGACGAATGTGGGCCGAATCGGTTCTTCCTTGTTCGTCAGCTGAGCGATGGCCAGCTTCATGCAGTAGACAATACAGGACGTGTAATAGTACTGCTCGACGGTGCTCCAGACGCTTTCCGGCATGACGACCAACACGTTGTCCACTGAGTACGTGCCCCAGAGGCGGCCCGTTTGAATGGAACTGAAACGGCGAAGGGATCTGGACAGCAGGGACTGAAACTCCAGCACCTCTGCGGCCCCGCCGGTGGGTTGGCCACCTGCCCCCGCAAACACGCTGACCGGAGCACTGGGATTCGCCAGAGCGGTCTGAAGCACTCTAGCAATCTCTCCGGCATCGATGTTGGAGTAGGATGCCCTCGCGATGTTCTTCGTGTGGCCGTGGAGTTCCGCACTGAGGTCGTCGTTGCCCACGGTCTGCCTAAAGCGATCCACGCTGTTATGGCGGAACAAGTTCGGCGACATCTCAACGAAGGTTGCCAAAGGCTGGTGGCACTTGGGGCAGAACAGCTCGTTGTTGGCAGCTGCGCCAATGCATTCGAATCCGTGTTCGAGTCGGCGCCGGCAGATTTCCCCTCTCTTGCCGCCCATGTCTTTGGCGCAGATGGGGCACTGGTAGAACCCGTCTCTCCAGGCAAAGTGTTTATGATCAACTGGAATTGGAGGTTTCGATCAACGAAAATTCCCTGGTGTAATCATCGGGAATTCCCTGATGCGATCATCAAGAACTCCTTGGTCTGACCTGGAAATTCCCAAGGTGAATGTGGCGCTCTTTGATCAGCTCATACATGTAAAATCTTCCTTGCAACGAGCGCAAGGAGGAGAAAGGATGACGATGAGCATGGAGCAGATTCACCGTATCAAGGAATTGCAGTTGCAGCAGAAAGGCCCATACCAAATCGCCAAGGAGCTGGGGGTTGACCCCAAGACGGTCCGGAGGTACATGCAGCAGGAAGACTTCTCGCCGCCGCCTCCCACCGCCGAGGTTCGCACTTCGCGACTGGATGCCTACAAGTCGACGATCGACGCCTGGCTCCGGGAAGACAAGCAGAACCGTCACAAGCAGCGGCACACCGCTAAGCGAGTATTTGACCGTCTGACGAAGGAGGTCCCGGGGTTTGACTGCTCCTACCCGACTGTCGTCCGGTATGTACGCCAGGTTCGAGCGCGGCAGGAGTTGAGCAAGAACGGCTTCCTGGAACTGCATTGGCATCCGGGAGAAGCACAGGCTGACTTCGGTGAATGCGACGTCATCCTCAATGGCATCCGCCGGGCCTGCCGGTTCCTGGTCGTGTCCTTCCCGCACAGCAACGCCGGGTTTGTCCAGGGCTTCCTGGGCGAGACCGCAGAATGCCTCTGTCAGGGCCTGATGGACATCTTCGAACACATCCAGGGGGTACCGCCCCGCCTGATAATCGACAACGCCACGGCGGCCGGCCGGCGAATCGGTGAGATCGTGCGCCTGACGCAACTCTTCAAGCGGTTCCAAGCGCACTTCGGGTTCGAGGTCACGTTCTGCAATCCTGACAGCGGCCATGAGAAGGGGAACGTGGAGAACAAGGTCGGGTACATACGGCGCAACTACTTCGTGCCAGTGCCGTCGGCCGCTTCGGTCCTGGAATGGAATACAGAGCTGTTGGACCTCTGCGACCTGGACAACGCCCGGGAGCACTACAAAAAAGAAAGGCCAATGTGTGAGCTGTTCCAAGGGGACCGTCAGGCCATGCTGCGGCTGCCCCGGCACCCCTTTGAGGCTTGTCGCTATGAACACGTCAAGACGAACGGCTACGGCAAGTTCGTCCTTGACGGCCGGCATAACTACTCTTCTTCGCCCATGTACGCCAACCGTGAACTTGTTGTGCGGATTGGTGCCCACTTCATTGAGCCGCTAGACGAAGCCGGTGATGCGATCTCACGGCACCAGCGGGCATTCGGCAGCGAGCGAACCGATACTGTCGACTGGTTAACAATGCTGGACCAACTCATTACCAAACCCGGCGCCTGGAAAAATAGCGTTGTGCGCAGCCACATGTCGTATGAGGTGCGCGACTACATGGACGAGCAGGACAAGAGCGGGCTGCGACAGGCACTACGGCTGATTAAGGATCTCTCGAGCCAGTACGGGCTGGATGTGGCCATTACGTCCTTACAGGAAGCACTCGTACGCAAGCGCACTGAAGGCATAGGGGTCAACGCTGCCGTCATTGCTGCTCGAATCGCCCACTATGGGCTCGACACGCCGGGCGAGCCTGGACCCGATCTGAGCCAGTACGACACACTCCTGACGACGACCGGAGGTGCTGGCTATGGACCGCAGTGAGATCCGGCAACAGATCTCGCAGTTCTGCCGGCAACTGATCCTCAGCCAAAACGCCGTACGGTTGTGCGACCTGGAGGCAACGCCCAAGCAGGAGGAGTTCCTACATCGGGTCTTTCAGGAGGAGCTTGCATACCGGGACCGGCAACGGCGGATTCGCCTGTTCCAACGGGCCGGCTTCCCGGTACGGAAGACGCTTGAGGGCTATGAGTGGAACGCACTTCGCCTTCCTTCGACCCTGCAGCCGGACGAACTGACCTCGTGTCAGTTCGTCCACGACAAAAAGAATCTGGTCCTGTATGGCCCGGTGGGTACGGGTAAGACGCACTTGGCCATTGCCCTCGGGGTGAAGGCCTGCGAGTTGGGCTTGGCGACCCGGTTCTTCACAGCGGCGTCCCTGGCCACGCGACTCAGCGAAAGCAAACGCGGCGGTCAGCTCGAACGCACCATGAAAGAACTGGCAAAAGCCGAGCTGGTAATTGTTGACGAATGGGGCTATCTCCCGATGGACCGAGAGGAAGCACAGCTTCTGTTCCAGGTGATTGCGGCCAGCTACGAGCGGCGGAGCCTCGTGATTACCACGAACCTGGAATTCTCGAAATGGGGCGGTATCTTTACCGATGACCAGATGGCTGCCGCCATGATTGACCGGCTTGCTCACCACGGCCAACTGGTTGTCTTTGAGGGCGAGAGCTACCGCCTGAAGCATGCGCTCATGCGGCAGAAGTGATCGAGGAACTGGAAATTCACCAGGGAATTTTGATGACAGAACCAGGGAAATCCTAATGATTACACCAAGGAAAAACCGGTGATTACACCAGGGAAAAATCGATGATTATACCAGGGAATTTCCGTTGACAAAACACACGCAAGTCCGCCAGGAGCCCACGGCCTACCTCCTGCATAGCTACGACCTGGGCCGCATTCGAACGCAGAAGAGCGTCGAGGGGCGCACGCCTGAGTCGCCGATTATGTAAGTTCCAGGTCCCAAACCAAAAGGTCATTTGACTGGGTTCCCACCTTCCCTGGCCTTCCGGGGGTCCACGGGAAGTACTACCGGTCGCCTGCCTGGTTTAGCCCTAGTCTCTTGTCTGCGCCCGTTACCTGGAGGTCGGACCGGAACAGACGCAAACGCCCAGGTGGGCCAATCCCCTGGGCGCCTTACATAGGTTAACGGCGGCAGAAGTGAATGGCTGCGTGCCGCAACTCGGGCAGAAATTATTAGAGAATGCCCATGTTCCCAGGGGTGCCAAAATGCTCTAGGCCCCTTGTGGGGCCTGTCGTCTTGACTGTTCGCTTACGCTTCTCGTAAAGTATGAAGCCTGTCGCTAAATAAAGGGGGGCGA
>Ga0196971_1000985_pt1 | contig 15000 bp, 10 predicted proteins | sample S1v_1013CmetaG_FD_148660 | JGI IMG/M metagenome (GOLD analysis project Ga0196971, IMG submission 148660) | Soil microbial communities from Anza Borrego desert, Southern California, United States - S1+v_10-13C | ecosystem: Environmental > Terrestrial > Soil > Desert | place: USA: California... | reverse complement strand
GTGCGGCGTGATCGCTTTCGCTAGCGCTTCGGGACGAACCTTGAAGCCGTCCTCGATGCGCGTATCGACGAACACGGGGCTTGCGCCGCAGAGCAGCACCATGTCCGGATAGCTCACCCAATAGGGCGCCGGGATCACCACTTCGTCGCCGGGATTCAAAGTGGCGACGAAGGCGTTGTAGAGCACTGGCTTGCCGCCGGGCGAGACGTTCACTTGGCTGCGTTTGTAATCGAGGCCGTTCTCGCGCTTGAACTTGGCGACGATGGCGTCCTTCAGCTCCGGGATGCCGTCAACGTCGGTGTATTTGGTCTTGCCTTCGGCGATGGCGCGACAGGCGGCTTCCTTGATGTTGTCCGGCGTGTCGAAGTCGGGCTCGCCCTGTGACAGCGCGATGCAATCGCGGCCGGCGGCTTTCAGCGCGCGCGCCTTTGCGCTCATGGCCATGGTGGCGGAGGGCTTTACGCGCTTCAGCGCTTCGGATGTCGAATTCGTCATAATACCCGCTCGATTCGCATGCGCGGGACTTTAGGGCAATTCACAAAACGTGGCGAAAGCGCGCTCCTGCAAGGCTTCGTTTTGACCAGCCATAACTTGCCCCTATATCGGGGTGGAACGGAGATCCCAGATGCCTCTCTTGATGTGCCCGAACTGCAACGCTTCTATGAGCGAAGTGAAGCGCGACGACGTCGCCTTCGACATGTGCCCGACCTGCCGGGGCGTGTGGCTGGACCGGGGCGAGCTGGAGAAGATCATCGCCGCTGCGCGCGATGAGCGCACAGCAATGCAGCAAGAGCGGGCGCAATTTAGCCAACAGCCCCAAGCGCCGGCACAGCCGCAGGGCCGGCCGCAGCAGCCCTATCCGCCGCAGCAGCCGCAATACCCACAGCAAGGCTATGGCGAGCGGGGCGAATACGGTGAGCGCGGCGAGTATGGCGAGCGCGGCCAATATGATCAGCACGGCCGCAAGCGCCGCCGCGGCTTCGACCTGTTCGACATCTTCGACTGAAACCAAACGGGCGTTCGCCGCGCCGCCGCGCGCTTTCGCAGAGCGCCGGTTGTCCGCGCATGCGAATTCATCCACCTGGAAGTCATGGGGATTTCTAATCGTCTGACATGGCTTCTGACGGCGTCGCTCGCGTTCGCGGGTCACGCTGCGCATGCGCAACAATCGCCGCCGCCGGCGGAGGCTCCGGCCGCCGAGGCGCCAGCGGAAGCCGATGTCGGCGAAGACATCGATAATGACGAGATCGTCGTGCTGGCGCAGCCGGGCGATCAGGTTCGCATCGACCGGCGCACCTACACTTTGCGCGACGATGCGACGGCGCAGAGCACGAATATGTTCGACGTACTGGGGCGCATCCCCTCAGTCAGCGTTTCGCCCGCCGGCGATATCACGCTGCTCGGCGCTTCGAACGTCACCATCCAGATCAACGGCCAGCCGGTGCCAGGCGCCAATCTCGAACAAGTGTTGCGCGGGCTTCCGGGCGCCAATGTCGAGCGGATCGAAGTCATCTCCAATCCGTCGGCGCAATATTCGGCGCAAGCCTCGGGCGGCATCATCAACATCATCACCCGCCAGCGTTTCGACAGCGGCTTCAGCGGCAATCTGCAAGCCGGCGCCGATACGCTGGGCGGCTATCATATCGGCGTCGCGCCGAGCTATTCGGAGGGGCCCTGGTCGTTCAGCGGCCAAGTCGGGGTTTATCGCGGCGGCCAGGAGAACGATTTTTCCCGCGAACGGCGCGAGATTCCGGGCGGCGCGCTCACGACCGAGACCGGCGATCGCGAGATGGAATGGGACGGCTGGTATGCGAGCCGGCTGACGGCTGGCTATCAGTTCAACGAACGCCGGCGCATGAGCCTGGCCCTCGATACGGGTGAGTTCAATTTCGAGCAGAACCAGGACGTGCTCGTCGCGGATGCGCTGGCGCCGCTCTCGGATCGCGCCGCGCACACGGGCAATACCGGCGAGCAGACTCAACTCACATTCGATTACCAGCAACAAGGCGATCAGCCGCGCGAGCTGATGAAACTCAACGTCTCGCTGTGGCAATTCGTGAACGTGTCGGACAACCTCTACAGCGACACACCGATTATCGGCGCCGCCAGCCAATACGCCACGCGCTCGAATGATGATAGCCGAGGCCTGGATGCCAAGCTCGATTTCGAGCAGCCGTTCGAGAACGAGCGATTTCTCACCTACGGCCTGGCGTTCGACACATCGGATCAGGAGATCGAGAACGCGCTCGAGACTTTGGTCGGTGTTGGTCCGCCCGACTACGAAGCCGCGCTCGAAGGCACGGAGCAGACGCTCGCCGGCTACGTCACCTATCAGTTCGACACCGGCGAATGGACCTGGTTGCCCGGACTGCGCGCCGAGAGCCACCGGCGCGAAGTGCTGTCGGGCGGACTTGAGACCGATGACGACGAGACGCGCTTCTTTCCCAGCATCCACATCCGCCGCGCGCTGACGCCGGCGATCAATATCGATTTGAGCTATACGAGCCGCATCCAGCGGCCCGGATTCAGCCAACTCGACCCGGCGCTGCGTTTCATCGATATCGACCGCGCCCAATCCGGTAATCCGAATCTGGAGCCGACGACGACGGACGCGTACGAAGCCAACTTCGTTTACCAGCGCAATGGCGCCAACTTCAGCGTCACCTTCTATGATCGCATCAGCCAGGACATCGTCTCCCAATTCACCGAAGTGAACTCGGATGGCGTCATCGTCTCGATGCCGGTCAATGCCGGCGAGAGCGAGCAGCGCGGCCTGCAAGTGCTGCTACGCGGTCCGATCGGCGAACGCTGGCGCTATTCGCTGAGCGGCAATGTGCTGAACCGCGAGTTCGACGTGCTGACCGGCGGCGGCGCCCTGACGCGGCGCAGCGAGATCGAATATGACGGCACGGCTCAGCTCGATTGGCGCGATCCGGATCAGAACGCTGTCGGCGCCGACCAAGTGCAGTTCGAGCTGCGCTTCCGCGGGCCGCGCTACGGCATTCAAAGCGAGATCGATCCTTTCGTGATGGCGAATTTCACTTGGCGGCGCCGCGTCAGCCAACGCCTGTTCGCCGTCGTCATGGTGCACGACATTTTCAGCAGCACCGATCAGATCAGCGAGATCACCACCGCCGATTATTTCGAGCGCGCCGAGTACGGCGCCGCCGGCATCCGCGCACGGCTGGCGCTGACCTACCAGTTCGGCGACGGCCCGCAGCGTCCGCCTCAGGACCAGGCGCCCGGCGGCCCGCCGATTCCGGGCGGCGGTCCGTAGAGCTCTCTCACTGAACTCCCGCTGGGTTTTGCGCGCGCACGAAAAACAAAACGGCCCGGGATTGCTCCCGGGCCGTCGTGTTGCAGGCGTTTCCTTTGACCTTTACTCGGCCGCTTCGGGTTGGCCGATGCGGCCGGCGTCTTGCTGGCGTTCGATCGCCAATTGCGCATCGCGTTCGGCCGCGAGCTTTTGGTAGCGCCGCAGCTGACCGCCGGTGCCGGCCGGGATGAGACGGCCGACGATCACGTTCTCCTTCAAGCCTTCGAGCGTATCCGCCTTGCCATACGAAGCGGCTTCGGTGAGCACGCGCGTCGTCTCCTGGAACGACGCCGCCGAGATGAACGAGCGCGTTTGCAGGCTCGCCTTGGTGATGCCGAGCAGCATCGGCTGCGCGAACGCGGGCTTCAGCCCGAGTTCTTGCACGCGCTTGTTCTCGTCTTCGAGATCGAGCGCTTCCACCGCTTCCCCTTTCAGGAATTCGGTGTCGCCGGCATCCATGATTTCGACCTTCTGCAGCATCTGGCGAACGATCACCTCGATGTGCTTGTCGTTAATCGGCACGCCCTGCAGGCGGTACACTTTCTGAATTTCCTCAACGAGGTAATTCGCCAGCGCTTCGACGCCCAAGATGGAGAGGATGTCCTGCGGCGCGGGGTTGCCGTCGAGCAGGTAATCGCCCTTCTTCACGAAGTCGCCTTCTTGCACCGGAATGTGCTTGCCCTTCGGGATCATGTATTCGACCGCGTCGAGCGTATCGTCTTCCGGCACAACGCGCAGGCGGCGCTTGTTCTTGTAGTCCTTGCCGAACTCCACACGGCCGTCGCCTTCGGCGATGATCGCGTGATCCTTCGGACGGCGGGCTTCGAACAATTCCGCGACGCGCGGCAGACCGCCGGTGATGTCGCGGGTCTTGGCCCCGCCCGTCGGCATACGCGCAAGGTCTTGGCCGGGCGTGACGTCATCGCCGTCGCCAATCGACAGAATGGCGCTGACCGGCAGCGTGTAACGCGCTTCCGAACCGTTCGAGAGCTTCGCCGGCTTACCCTTCGAGTCGAGGATGACGATGCTCGGACGCAGGTCCGACCCCTTCGTCGTCGAGCGCCAATCGATGACGACGCGCGACGAGATGCCGGTGGCTTCGTCGAACTCGTCACGGACCGAAACGCCTTCGATGACGTCTTCGAACTTCGCCTTGCCTGCAACTTCGGTGAGGATCGGCGTAGCGTACGGATCCCAATCCGAGATGCGGTCGCCGCGCTTGATCTTCGACTTCTCGTCGACCTTCAGGCGCGCGCCGAACGACAGCTTGAAGCTCTGACGCTCCTTGCCCTCTTCATCGACGACGACCGCCTGCATGTTGCGGCTCATGACGATGAGTTCGCCTTGGGCGTTCTTCACCGTGTTGCGATTGACGAAGCGGATCGAACCGTCATGCGCCGATTCCATCACCGATTGCTCGGCGACCTGCGCCGCGCCGCCGATGTGGAACGTGCGCATGGTGAGCTGGGTGCCAGGTTCACCAATGGATTGCGCCGCGATGACGCCCACCGCTTCGCCGATATTGACCTGCGTGTTGCGCGCGAGGTCGCGGCCATAGCAGGCGCCGCAAACGCCGGTGCGGGTTTCGCACGTCAGCACCGAACGGACCTTCACCGCCTGCACGCCCGACTTCTCGATCGCCAGCACAGTATCTTCGTCGAGGAACGTGCCGCCGGGGACGACGACTTCGCCATTGCTCGGATCGACCACGTCCACCGCCGCGGTGCGGCCGAGGATGCGGGTGCCGAGCGAAACGACGATGTCGGCGCCGTCGATGACCGGCACCATCTGGATGCCGTCCTGGGTGCCGCAATCCTCTTCGGTGATGATGCAATCCTGCGCGACGTCGACGAGACGGCGCGTGAGATAGCCCGAGTTCGCAGTCTTCAGCGCGGTGTCCGCGAGGCCCTTACGGGCGCCGTGGGTCGAGTTGAAGTATTCGAGAACCGAGAGACCTTCCTTGAAGTTCGAGATGATCGGCGTCTCGATGATCTCGCCCGAGGGCTTCGCCATCAGGCCGCGCATGCCGGCGAGCTGCTTCATCTGGTTCTTCGAACCGCGCGCGCCAGAGTGCGCCATCATGAAGACGGAGTTGAGCTCGCCCAGACGGCCGTCCTTCAGCTTGGCCGGCTTGGACGCCTCTTCCATCATCGCGTCGGCGACTTTGTCGGTGCACTTCGACCAGGCGTCGACCACCTTGTTGTACTTCTCGCCGCGCGTGATGAGGCCGTCGGCGTATTGCTTTTCGTACTCGGCCGCGCGCTTGCGGGTTTCCTCGACCAGGGTTTCCTTGGCCTTCGGCACGACCATGTCGGCCATGCCGAAGCTGATGCCGGCCTTGGCGGCTTCGCGGAAGCCCAGTTGCATGATGCGGTCGGCGAAGATCACCGTCGCCTTCTGGCCGCAGAAACGGTAAACCTGATCGATCAGGTTGCCGACTTCCTTCTTGGTCATCGTCTGGTCGAGCAGCTTATAACTGATCTTCGGGTGACGCGGCAGCAACTCGGCGAGCTTCATGCGGCCCGGCGTCGTGTCGATGGTCAGACGGATCGGCTTATTGTCGGCGTCCACCGTCTCAAAACGCGCTTTGATCTTGGTGTGCAGCGTGACGACGCCCGCTTCGAGCGCCGACTCGATTTCACCGATCGAGCCGAACAGCTTGCCTTCGCCCGGCTCGCCTTCTTTCAGCAGCGAGAGATAGTAGAGGCCAAGAACGATGTCCTGCGACGGCACGATGATCGCCTTACCGTTGGCCGGCGAGAGGATGTTGTTGGTCGACATCATCAGCACGCGCGCTTCCAGCTGCGCTTCGAGCGACAGCGGAACGTGCACGGCCATTTGGTCGCCGTCGAAGTCCGCGTTGAACGCGGCGCAGACCAGCGGGTGCAGCTGGATCGCCTTGCCTTCGATCAGCTTCGGCTCGAATGCCTGGATGCCCAAGCGGTGCAAAGTCGGCGCGCGGTTCAAGAGCACCGGGTGCTCGCGGATGACTTCTTCGAGCACATCCCAAACTTCCGGACGCTCCTTTTCCACCATGCGGCGCGATTGCTTCACGGTGCCGGAGAGGCCCTTGATGTCGAGGCGCGCATAGATGAACGGCTTGAACAGTTCGAGCGCCATCTTCTTCGGCAAGCCGCACTGGTGCAGCTTCAGATCCGGACCGACGACGATGACCGAACGACCCGAATAATCGACGCGCTTGCCGAGCAGGTTCTGACGGAAGCGGCCTTGCTTGCCCTTCAGCATGTCAGCGAGCGACTTTAGCGGCCGTTTGTTGGCGCCGGTGATGACGCGGCCGCGGCGGCCGTTGTCGAACAATGCATCGACGGCTTCCTGCAGCATCCGCTTTTCGTTGCGGATGATGATGTCCGGCGCGCGCAGTTCCATCAGGCGCTTCAGCCGGTTGTTGCGGTTGATAACGCGGCGATAGAGGTCGTTGAGGTCCGACGTCGCGAAGCGGCCGCCATCGAGCGGCACCAGCGGACGCAGTTCCGGCGGGATCACCGGCACGACGGTCAGGATCATCCATTCCGGCTTGTTGCCCGAACGGATGAAAGCTTCGACGAGCTTCAAGCGCTTGGCCAGCTTCTTCGGCTTCAGTTCCGACGTGGACTCGGCGATTTCCTTCCGGAGCTGCTCGGCTTCCTTCTCGAGGTTCAAGCCCATCAGCAATTCGCGCACGGCTTCAGCGCCGATCGAGGCGGTGAAGCTGTCTTCGCCGTATTCGTCTTGCGCCTTGAGGTAATCCTCTTCGGTCAAGAGCTGCTTGGCTTCGAGCGGCGTCAGGCCGGGCTCGAGGACGATGTATTGCTCGAAGTAGAGCACCTTCTCGATGTCCTTCAGCGCCATGTCGAGCATCAGCGCGATGCGGCTCGGCAGCGACTTCAGGAACCAGATGTGCGCGACCGGCGCTGCAAGCTCGATGTGGCCCATGCGCTCGCGGCGCACGCGCTGCAGCGTGACTTGGACACCGCACTTTTCGCAGATGATGTCCTTGTACTTCATGCGCTTGTACTTGCCGCACAAGCACTCGTAATCCTTGATCGGGCCAAAGATGCGCGCGCAGAACAGGCCGTCGCGTTCCGGCTTGAACGTACGATAGTTGATCGTCTCGGGCTTCTTGATCTCGCCGAAGCTCCAGGACTTGATCTGCTCCGGGCTCGCGATCGAGATTTTGATCTGATCGAACACAGGCGCCGGCGGCTGGTTGCCGAACGTGTTGTTGATCAGGTCTTGGTTCATTGCATTCATCGTTTCGACCTTCCGTCGCTCTGGTGTGCGGCCAGAGCACCGTGGGTTCATTCACACTTCACAAACTGGCTCCCGGATCGCCGCTCTCGCGGCGTCCGGGATGACGCTATTCCGCCGCTTTCAGACGCGTGCCGTCGACCAGTTCCACGTTGAGGCCGAGCGAGCGCATTTCTTTCACGAGCACGTTGAACGATTCGGGGATGCCCGCTTCGAACGTGTCGTGGCCGCGCGTGATGGCCTCGTAGACTTTGGTCCGGCCGGCGACGTCGTCCGACTTCACCGTCAGCATTTCCTGGAGCGTGTACGCCGCGCCGTAAGCCTCAAGCGCCCACACTTCCATTTCGCCGAAGCGTTGACCGCCGAACTGCGCCTTGCCGCCCAAGGGCTGCTGGGTGACGAGCGAGTACGGGCCGATCGAGCGTGCGTGGATCTTGTCGTCCACCAAGTGGTGCAGCTTCAGCATGTAGATGTAGCCGACCGTGACCGGACGCTTGAACTGCTCGCCGGTGGTGCCGTCGTGCAGGATGACCTGGCCGGTCTCGGCAAAGCCCGCGTCCTTCAGCATTGCGCGGATATCGGAATCCTTGGCGCCATCGAACACGGGCGTCGCAATCGGAATGCCCTTTTCGATGTTGTGCGCCAGCTCCTTCAGCTCCTCGACGCTCTTCGGCAGCTCTTCCTTGTCGCCGTAGATGTCGCGCAGCTTCTTATCGAGCGGCTTGCGGTCACCGTCGCGTTCGAGCGTGTCGAGCGCGGCGCGAACCTGCTTGCCGATGCCGGCGCAGGCCCAACCCAAGTGGGTTTCGAGAATCTGGCCGACGTTCATCCGCGACGGCACGCCGAGCGGATTGAGAACGATGTCGACATGCGTGCCGTCTTCCAGGAACGGCATGTCTTCGATCGGGGTGATCTTCGAGATGACGCCCTTGTTGCCGTGACGGCCGGCCATTTTGTCGCCCGGCTGCAGCTTGCGCTTCACCGCGACGAACACTTTGACGACCTTCATCACGCCCGGCGGCAGTTCGTCGCCGCGGGTGAGCTTGTCGACCTTGTCGGCGAAACGCGCATCGAGACGCTTCTTGGCGTCGTCGTATTGCTTCTTCAGCGCCTCGATCTCGGTCATGCCGGCTTCGTCTTCGATGCCGAACTGCCAGAGCTGGCCCTTCGAGAATTGCTCGAGGCTTTCAGCGGTGATCTCGCCCTTCTTGAAGCCCTTCGGGCCCGTCGTGGCTTGTTTGCCGACGAGGATTTCGTTCAAGCGGCCGAAAATGTTGCGCTCGAGGATCGCGAGCTCGTCGTCGCGGTCCTTGGCCAGACGCTCGATTTCTTCCTTCTCGATCTGTAGCGCGCGCTGGTCCTTATCGACGCCGTGACGGTTGAACACCCGCACTTCGACGACGGTGCCGTTGACGCCCGGCGGCAGACGCAGAGACGTGTCGCGCACGTCCGAGGCCTTTTCGCCGAAGATGGCGCGCAGCAGCTTTTCTTCCGGCGTCATCGGGCTTTCGCCCTTCGGCGTCACCTTGCCGACCAGAATATCGCCCGGCTCCAGTTCGGCGCCGATGGCGACGATGCCGGCTTCGTCGAGGTTGCGCAAAGCTTCCTCGCCGACGTTCGGGATGTCACGCGTGATTTCTTCCGGGCCGAGCTTGGTGTCGCGGGCGGCGACTTCGAATTCTTCGATGTGGATCGACGTGAACACGTCGTCTTTGACGATGCGTTCGCTGATCAGGATCGAGTCTTCGAAATTGTAACCGTTCCACGGCATGAACGCGACGAGCACGTTACGGCCGAGCGCCAGTTCACCGAGTTCGGTCGACGGACCGTCGGCGATGATGTCGTCAGCTTGCACGAGATCGCCCACGCGCACGATCGGGCGCTGGGTGATGCAGGTGTTTTGGTTCGAGCGCTGGAATTTCAGCAAACGATAGATATCGACGCCGGGCTTGGCCGCGTCTTTCTCTTCCGTCGCGCGCACGACGATACGCTGGCTGTCCACCTGCTCCACAACGCCAGTGCGGCGCGCGGTGATGGCGGCGCCGGAATCGCGCGCGACAGTGCCTTCCATGCCGGTGCCGACGATCGGCGCATCTGCTCTGAGCAGCGGCACCGCTTGGCGTTGCATGTTCGAGCCCATCAGCGCGCGGTTGGCGTCGTCGTTCTCGAGGAACGGGATCAAAGCCGCGGCCACCGATACAACCTGCTTCGGCGACACGTCCATCAGGTCGATTTCTTCGCGCGCGATCAGCTGCGCTTCACCGTTCTCGCGCGCTTGCACGAGGTCTTCGGTGAGATTGCCCTTCGCGTCGATCTCGGCGTTGGCCTGGGCGATCTTGTGCTTCGCCTCTTCCATCGCCGAGAGATACATGATCTCGCCCGACGGCTTGCCGTGCGACACCTTGCGGTACGGGCTTTCGATGAAGCCGTACTTGTTCACGCGCGCGTGCGTCGCCAGCGAGTTGATCAGACCGATGTTCGGGCCTTCCGGCGTTTCGATCGGGCAGATGCGACCATAGTGGGTCGGGTGCACGTCGCGGACTTCGAAGCCCGCGCGCTCACGCGTCAGACCACCCGGACCGAGCGCCGAGAGGCGACGCTTGTGCGTAATCTCAGAGAGCGGGTTGGTTTGGTCCATGAATTGCGACAGCTGCGAGGAGCCGAAGAATTCGCGCACCGCGGCGGCCGCCGGCTTCGCGTTGATCAGGTCATGCGGCATCACCGTCTCGATATCGACGGATGACATGCGCTCCTTGATCGCGCGCTCCATGCGCAACAGGCCGATGCGATACTGATTTTCCATCAGCTCGCCGACCGAGCGCACACGGCGGTTGCCGAGATTGTCGATGTCGTCGATTTCGCCGCGGCTATCGCGCAGGTCGGTCAACGTCTTCAGCACTTCGAGAATGTCTTCCAGCCGCAGGATGCGGATGGAATCATCGGTATCGAGGCCAAGGCGCATGTTCATCTTCACGCGGCCGACCGCGGAAAGATCGTAGCGCTCCGAATCTGAGAACAGGCCGTTGAACAACACTTCGGCCGTGTCGATCGTCGGCGGCTCGCCCGGACGCATGACGCGGTAGATGTCGAACAGCGCCTGCTCGCGGCTCTCGTTCTTGTCGAGCTTCAGCGTGTTGCGGATGTAGGGGCCAACGGTCGCCGGATCGATGTCGAGGATCGGCAGGTCGTGGATGCCCGCTTCGATCAACGTCGCCAACACCGCTTCGCTCAGCGCGTCGCCGGCTTCGACATAGATCTCGCCCGTTTCCGGATTGACGATGTCTTCGGCGATGTAACGGTCGAACAGGTCTTCCGACGGGACCTGGATGTCGACGACGCCGTCTTCGACCAGCTTGTTGGCGATCCGCGCCGAGATTTTCTTGCCCGCTTCGGCCACGACCTTGCCGGTCTTCGCGTCGACCAGGTCATAGGTCGGCTTCACACCGCGCCAGCGTTCGGCGCGATACTTCGTCGTCCAGCCGGCGCGCGTGCGCTTGTAGACCGACGATTGATAGAACGTGCTGAGGATCTGTTCGCTCGACATGCCGAGCGCATAAAGCAGCGTCGTCGCCGGCAGCTTCCGCTTACGGTCGATGCGTACGAACATGATGTCCTTGGCGTCGAACTCGAAGTCGAGCCACGAGCCGCGGTACGGGATCACGCGCGCGGCGAACAAGAGCTTGCCCGAAGCGTGCGTCTTGCCCTTGTCGTGATCGAAGAAGACGCCCGGCGAACGGTGCATCTGAGACACGATCACGCGCTCAGTGCCGTTCACGACGAACGTGCCCTTGTCCGTCATCAGCGGGATGTCGCCGAGATAGACGTCTTGCTCTTTGATGTCCTTCACGGACTTGGCGCCGGTTTCTTCATCCGTTTCAAAAACGATGAGGCGCAGCTTGACCTTCAGCGGCGCGGCATAAGTCATGTCGCGCTGCTGGCATTCTTCGACGTCGAACTTCGGCTCTTCGAATTCGTACGAGACGTATTCGAGCACCGCGCGGTCCGAGAAATCACGGATCGGGAACACCGACTTGAAAACGGCCTGCAGGCCTTCGTCGATGCGCTCGTAGGAGCGCCCGTCTTTCTGCAGGAATTGATCGTAGGAGCTCCGCTGCACCTCGATCAGGTTCGGCATCCGTCCCGCTTCCGGGATCTTGCCAAACGACTTACGGATTTTCTTTTTACCGGTGTACGACAGAGTCATCTGTTCTCGTCTTCCCATGGGCTCCCCGCGCTAGTCCGCGAACCTCCGGCCATAAGGTTCGCCAGCGCGGGCAGCATGAGCCGCCTTTTTTGTCCGCCCTGGCCTCACGAGAATTCGTGAGTCCGACCCTTCTTTCGAAACACCGTGGGCGGAACGGCGCTCCGACGTGTCCCAAGGCGAACCGAGCCCCGGACACGCAAGTGCGGAAGCCGCGGCCGTTCCCTTGAGAACAGCCGTGCTTCCGCTTGATGTTTGCGAGTTACTTCAGATCGACCTTCGCGCCGGCCTTTTCAAGTTGAGCCTTGAACTTTTCGGCATCGGCCTTGTTCACGCCTTCCTTCACCGGCTTCGGCGCGCCTTCGACCAGGTCCTTGGCTTCCTTGAGGCCGAGACCCGTGATCGCGCGCACTTCCTTGATGACTTCGATCTTCTTGTCGCCAGCGCCCGTGAGCATGACCGTGAACTCGGTCTTCTCTTCGGCGGCGGCGGCCGGAGCGCCACCGCCAGCGGCGGCGACAGCCACCGGAGCAGCGGCGGAAACGCCCCACTTGTCTTCCAGCATCTTCGACAGCTCGGCGGCTTCGAGGACGGTCAGCGCCGAAAGGTCTTCGACGATCTTGTTGAGGTCTGCCATGATCTTTGTTCCTGACGTTTTGTACGTGTTTTCAACGAAATGCGGATGTGACGGTTAAGCGGCGTCCTTGGTGGCGTAGGCATTGAGCACGCGCGCCAGCTGGCCGCCGGGCGCTGCGAGCACGCCGGCGATCTTCGTCGCGGGCGCCTGCACCAGACCAATGATCTTCCCACGCAGCTCGTCCAGCGAAGGCAGCGTGGCCAAAGCCTGAACGCCTTGCTTGTCGAGCAGCTGATCGCCGAACAGCCCGCCGAGAACGACGAACTTTTCCTTTTCCTTCGCATAGGCGACTGCGACGCGAGCGGCCGTAATCGGGTCAGCGGAGTAAGCGATTGCCGTGGGGCCGGTGAACAGGTCGGACGCGGACGCCTTGGGCGTGTCCGCGATCGCCAGCTTCACCAGGCGGTTCTTCACCACTTTGAGCGCCGCGCCTTCAGAACGAAGGCGGGTGCGCAGCACCGTCAAATCCGCAACGGTCAGACCGGAATAGTGGCCAACGACCACCAACCCAGCCCCGGCAAAAACGCCTTTCAGCGATTCCACCGTTTCGGCCTTCTGAGCACGATCCATTGCGGTCTCCTCAGTCAGCGCCGGCCAATCCGAGCGCTGTAGTCAGCGCGCGCGGATCAGCCGGCCGGTGGAAAAACCCCCGAGCGGCGCGCGACCCACGCGCTGCCTGTCCCAGGAGCCGGCCTGCGGGAGGAGGCTTGACACCTCACCCCGAAAAACGTCAGCTTCTGTCTATTGCGGGCCCCGGAAGGGTCGGGATTTCCCCAACCTTTCAAAGATTTAAGCCACGCACACAGCGCCCTAACGGGCTTGCCGTGTGCACGGCGCCTGCAGTCTCGGACAGGATCGACGGGCTGTTAACCCGCCGGACCGCGGCTTATGCACGGTTCATTCAGAGCCCGCAAGCCCGGCAGGCACAATTCTCTGCGTCTGGCAAGCGGGCGCCGCATTGTGCGGTAGCGAAGACACGGGTTGAGGCGCGTCTTAGCTCGCATTCCGTGCTAGGATCATCTCATGACCCGGATCGAACAGGCCATCAAAGCGCTCGAAGAACTCCCGGAGGATCGCCGCGATCTCATCGCAGACGTGGTGCTAGAACTTGTTTCCAACGCCACGGGCGCCGGCAATGGCTCGGCGCTCACGGAGGCGCAATGGGCAGAGATTGATCGGCGGCGTGCACGCGGGTTCCGGCCCGGAGATGCAGGGCGCATCGACCAACTGATCGAACGGCTGAAATAGGCATGCGGGTCGTTTGGGACGATGACGCCCTAAGCGATCTTGAATCCGTCGGGGAGTACATCGCGCACGACAATCCGTATGCCGCCCTGCGCGTGGTCGAGCGGATTCGCGAAGTCAGCCTCCTGTTGGAGACCTCACCGCACCTAGGTCGGCCCGCGTTGAAACGCCAAGGCGTGCGCGAACTGACGATCAGCCGTTATCCCTACGTTCTTGTGTATGAAATCAAGGACGAAGAACTGCATATTCTCGGCGTTGTGCACCAAGCGCAGAACCGGCCCTAGCGCCCATCCCCCACCAGCTTTGCGATCGCTTCCAGATACGCGGCGAATGCTTCGCGCCCCTCCTCCGTCATGCGCACGCGCGTCAGCGGTTTGCGATCCAGGAAGCTCTTGTCGATCGAAACGTAGCCCGCCTCCTCCAGCTTGCGCAGGTGGACGGAGAGATTACCCTGGGTGACGTCGAGTAGCGTCTTCAATTCGGTGAAATCTGCAACGCCGGCATCGGCCAGATACGCCATCACCCCCAGGCGCACGCGCCCGTGGATCACGTCATCCAGTTTGCCGATGTCGAACGAGGCCACGATCTCAGCCGGCCTTCTTTGCGCCGCGCCAGATCACCCAGCCCGGGATCGCCATCAACACGACGAGCGCCACGGCCAACACCAGCACGAACGCGCCCACGTTGGTCATCAACACACCCAGCGCAATCGTTGTCACGAACCATCCGGCCGCGACAAAGCCGAGCCACGCATGGCGCAAAACGTTGAACGCCACGTACCAGGCGACGCCCTGGAACATGCACACGACGACCGGGTGGTAGAGCCACAAGCCCGGCGCATTGAATGTGTTGGCGCCATAGGCGAACACGAACGCCATTGCGAGATTGGCGAGGCCCGCGCCCTGGAAAACAGATTCTAGAGCGCGCGCCCCCGGACCGCCCCGCGGCGCATTGCGGTCCTTGATGACGATCATCGTCAAAACGCCGACAAAGATCAGCGTCGGCACGATCACGATCGCCAGGGCGACCGGCCCCACCGATGGCGCCCAGCCAATCGTCTGCAGCCAATGCAGGAGACACTGCCCTCCGTAGAGCAGGCCGGCCCAGAAGAACGCCTCGCCAATCGTCTTTTGCATGCGCTCGGTGCCGCCGACGAGCGAGCGCATGTAAGCGAGATGGTCGCGCGCGGTTTCGAGTTCTGCGTTCATGGACTTGCCCCTACTCAGCCGCGACGATGGCTTCGCCCGATTTGGCGGCGCGCGCCGGCTTCTGACGCTTGCCGTTGAGAATCGCGCCGATCCAAGAATAGCGCACCAGCCACTGATAGCTCGCCAACATGATGAGGAAAGCGAC
>Ga0196971_1000984_pt1 | contig 15025 bp, 11 predicted proteins | sample S1v_1013CmetaG_FD_148660 | JGI IMG/M metagenome (GOLD analysis project Ga0196971, IMG submission 148660) | Soil microbial communities from Anza Borrego desert, Southern California, United States - S1+v_10-13C | ecosystem: Environmental > Terrestrial > Soil > Desert | place: USA: California... | reverse complement strand
CCACCGACAATGCCCTCATCGACGCCCTCGCCTATGTCATGATCCGGGAGAACCTGCACGACCAGGCCTTCCTGGACAAGTACTGCGTCGGCTTCGACGAGGAGCACTTGCCGAAGGACGCCCCGGCCAAGTCCAGCTACAAGAGCTACCTGCTGGGCCACACCGACGGCGTCATGAAGACCCCCGAGTGGGCCGAGCCGATCACCGGCGTCCCCGCTGAGACCATCGTACGGCTGGCGCGCGAGATCGCGCTGACCAAGCCCACCGCCATGCTCCAGGGCCTGGGCTGGCAGCGCCACGCCTACGGCGAGCAGCCCGTGCGCGCCCTCCCGGTGCTGATGGCCATGACCGGCAACATCGGCAAGAAGGGCGGCGGCACGGGCAGTAGCCCCGGTGGCAAGGGCGGGGCCGCGAGCCTGTCCCTGCCCACGGGCACCAACCCGTGCAAGGCGCAGATCTCCTTCTACCACTGGCCCGAGGCCATTGTGAACGGCACCAAGCTGACGCCGAAGGACGGTCTGCGTGGCGTGGAGCGGCTGGAATCGAACTTCAAGTTCATCTGGAACTACGCCGGCAACGCCATGATCAACCAGCACTCGGACATTAACGGCACCAAGAAGATCCTCGAAGACGAGTCCATGTGCGAGTTCATTCTCGTGCACGACCTCTTCATGACGCCCACGGCCAAGTTCGCCGACCTGCTCCTGCCCGACCGCACCAACGCCGAGCGGCAGGACCTGGGCCGCAACGCCACCGCCGCAGGCGACCAGCTGTACTACAGCCATCAGGTGATCAAGCCGCTGTACGACACCATGGATGCCTGGGAGATTTGCCGCAACGTAGCCAAGAAGCTGGGCATCGAGGACAAGTTCACCGAGGGCAAGATGATCGAGCAGTGGCAGCAGCAGTTGGTGGAGGCGGCCCGCAAGACCAACCCCGCCTTCCCCACCCTCGATGAGCTGAAGAAGACGCCCATCGTCAAGTCGAAGGAGACCCCGCCCACCATCGCCTTTGCCGCCTTCATCGCCGATCCGGTCAAGAGCCCCCTGCGCACCCCATCTGGCAAGATTGAGATCTACTCCGCCTCCCTGGGCGCCCTTGCCAAGGCGCGCGGCCTGGAAAAGGAACTGCCGGCCATCGCCAGGTACGTACCCGCCTGGGAAGGCCCGCAGGATCCCCTGACCGCCAAGTATCCGCTTCAGTGCATCGGCCACCACACCAAGCGGCGGGCCCACTCCACCCACGACAACAACCCGTGGCTGGAGGAAGTGGAACCGCAGCGGCTGTGGATCAACGAGATTGATGCGATGGAGCGGGGCATCAAGGACGGCGACACGGTCCGCGTCTACAATGACCGCGGCGAGATTCATGTCCGCTGCCGGGTGATCAAGTCGATCATGCCCGGTGTGGTTGACCTGCCCCAGGGCGCCTGGTGGGCCCCCAACGAGAAGGGCATCGACACCCGTGGCTCCATTAACGTCATTACCAAGTACCACCCGACCCCCGGCGCCAAGGGCAACCCGCAGCACACCAACCTGGTCCAAGTGGCGAAACTGTAAGCGAGGTGACAGACATGGGGAAGCAGCTGGGTTTTCACATTGATTCACGCTACTGTTCCGGGTGCAAGACGTGTCAGGTCGCCTGCAAGGATCGGGCAGACCTGAAAGTCGGGCAACTCTGGCGACGGGTCTACATGTACGAGGACGGCGGCTGGTTCAAGGTCGGCGCCGCCTGGCGGTCCAGCGTGGCCTCATACTGGGTTGGCATCTCCTGCAACCACTGCGAAAATCCTAAGTGCGTCGATATCTGCCCCACCGGCGCCATGCAGAAGCGCGAGGAAGACGGCGTGGTCATGGTCAACACTGACCTGTGCGTCGGCTGCCGCTCCTGCGCCATGGCCTGCCCGTACGATGCGCCCCAGTACAACCCCGACACGGGCAAAATGGGCAAGTGCGACGCCTGCTCCGATCGGCGGGCGGAAGGGAAGCGCCCCGTCTGCGTGGACGCTTGCCCCTTCCAGCTGATCACCTTCGGCCCCATGGATGAGCTGGAGAAGACGAAGGGCGGCACCCCCTGGGTCAAGGGCATGGCCGATCCGCGGCTGACCCGCCCGTCCCTCTTGATCAACCCCGCCACCGGCGCGGCCCGCTCGCCGCAGGAAGGGAAGGGTAATCAATGAAAGACTGGTCGCTGATCATCTTTACCATCGTCATGCAGGGCGCCGTGGGCATCTTCATCGCAAGCTGGCTGCTGGGCATGCTCCGGCCCGACCAGCAGGGGCGCACCCGCTACCTGCCGTGGATCGGCGCCCTGGGCCTGGTCGGCGTGATCGCGTCGCTGACCCACCTGGGTTCGCCGGAACTGGCCTATTTGACGATGCGGAACGTGGGCCGCAGCTGGCTCTCCCGGGAGATCCTCGGCGTGACGCTGTTCGGCGGCGCCTGGCTGATCTCTGCCGTGCTGGAGTACCGGAATCTCGGTACCCCCAGGGTGCGTGACGCCTGGCACGCGGTCACCGCCATCTGCGGGCTGGGGCTCATCTTCGTGATGAGCATGGCCTACCGCTTCTTCGTGGTGCCGTCGTGGAACACGGCGGCCACCACCGCCGGGTTCTACGCCACAGCCGGTCTCATTGGCACCACTGCTGTGCTTTGTGGCGAACTGTTCGCCACACGTAAGCAGAACGATGCGAAACCTGCCCCCCAAGACCTGACGTGGCTGGCCATAGCGGCGATGGGCTTCGTTGGCCTGCAGGTCCTGACGATTGTGACCCGCGGCGTCTACCTGGGCGGCGCCGGGCCCGAAGCGCAGGCCACGGCAGCCATGCTGGCGGGAAGCTGGTTCCCCCTGCTGGTGATCCGGCTGATCTGCCTGGGCATCGGCGGCGCGGTGCTGATGGCCTGGACCATGCGCCAGTGGGCGGTCGGGCAGAAAGTGGCCCGGCTGGTGCCCGTGACGGTCGCCGCCTTCGTGCTGGTGGCCGCGGGCGAACTGATGGACCGGGTGCTCTTCTTCGCCAGCCGCGTCCAGATCGGCCAATAACCTATTCATGAAGGATGACGACACATGCCGGAAGAGCACTCCCTGCCCTTTGAAGTGCGCGCCGCCACCTACGCCCTGCTCGCCCGCCTCTTTTTGGCGCCGCCGGATGCGGACCTGCTGAGTGCACTGAGCAGCCCCGACTTTCTGGCGGAGTGGCCCCTCTACCGGGGCGATGCCCAGGTGGAAGAAGGCTTGCGGCTGTTGGCAGAGGCGCTGCCGAACGCCGGCCTCGGCGACCTGGCCACGGAGTACCGGGACCTGTTCTTCGGGCCCGGCCCCGTGCTGGCGCCGCCCTGGGAGTCGGTCTATCTGGACAGGGAGCACCTGGTCTTCGGCGAGGAGACGCTTCAGGTCCGGCAGCTGTTCCGGCGGTTCGGGCTGGAGTCCCGCACCCTGCATGCCGAGCCTGACGACCACATCGGGCTGATGGTGCAGTTCATGGCGCAACTGTCGGCCCGGTGCGTAGAGGCGGCTGGGGTGGAACTGCTGGAGGGTCAGCGGGAGTGCCTGGAGCACCTCCTCAAGTGGGTGCCCGACTTCGCGGAGCGGGTGCGGACCCACGCTCGCAGCCCCTTCTACCCCGGGGCGGCCCTGATCGCTCTGGGCACGTTCCGGCAGGACCTGGAGCAGGTGCAGCGATGGCTTAAGGCGTAAGTACAGAGACAGGGCACCTCGCTCGGAGGTGCCCTGTGTTTGTGAAGGGGGTTAACCGATGGAGCTTGTCCTGGTAGACGTGGACGGCACCCTTATCGACGGGCAGTCCTACACCTCGGTCTTGCAGGAGATCTGGCAGCAGCGGTGGCGCCGCCCCCGCCTGGCCGGGCTGCTGGCTCGTCGGCTGCCTTTCCAGGCTCTGCGCAAGCTGCGTCTGGTGGACCGGCTGCAAAACCAGGAGCGCTGGGCCAGGGGGATGGCCTGGCTACTTGCCGCGGCGCCCGTCGCCGAGGTCCAGGGGCTGATGCATGCCGCCTGCGGCCGGCTGGTGCCCCGCATGCGGCAGCAGGTGGTGGCCGAGCTGGCCGAGCACAGGCGGGTCGGGCGGCGTGTCTGTCTCGCCTCCACGGCCGTCGAGCCGGTACTTGAGGCCCTGGCCCCGTTCGTGCCGGCCGATGCCTGGGTAGGCACCCGCCTGGCGGTCCGAGACGGCCGCTACACGGGCGAGTTGGAAGGCCCGCCCTGCAACGGCGCCGTGAAGCTGCGGTATGTGGAGGAGAGCATTGGGAGCGGCATCGACTGGGCAGAGTCCTATGCCTACAGCGACGGGCTCCCGGACCTGCCCATGCTGGAGCGGGTGGGACATGCCGTGCTTGTGGACCCAGACAGCGCTCTGGCCCTCGTGGCGGGTCCTCGCGGGTGGCGGGTGCTGTAGGCCGGTCCGGGCCTGGCGCGCCTAGGGGCGGCCTCAGCCACCACCCCGGGCTCGCGCAGGGAGCGAAGCCGGAGGCGCCCCGGCGGTCCAACCGGGAGAGGCGTTCATTCGTTCCGTTCCGCCATCTGCATCTGCCAAAGCCCGTAGTACAGCCCCTGCCGCGCCATAAGTTCCTCGTGCGTGCCGCTCTCGCGCACCTGGCCGTTGTGCAGCACCACGATCAGGTCCGCATGCTGAATGGTCGAGAGGCGATGGGCGATCACAAACGTCGTCCGCCCTTTTGTCAAAGGCTCAAGCGCCGCCTGAATCACGGCCTCCGTCTCCGAGTCGATGGAAGCTGTGGCCTCATCCAGCACCAGAATAGGCGGGTCGAAGGCCAACGCCCGGGCAAAGCTGATCAGCTGGCGCTGCCCCATCGACAGGGTCGCCCCCCGCTCGGCCACCGGTTCCCCGAACCCACCCGGCAGGGCCTGGATGAAGGGGGCCGCATCCACCTGGCGGGAGGCTTCCACCACCCGTTCCATCGAGATCGACTCGTCGCCAAGCCGAATGTTCGCCGTGATGTCCCCTGCGAACAGGAAGAGATCCTGCGGCACCACGCCGACCTTGCGGCGCAAATCATGAAGCCCGATCTGCTTGATGTTGATCCCGTCGAGGAGAATCTCGCCCTGCCCTACATCATAGAAGCGGGTCAGCAGGTTGACCAGCGACGACTTTCCGGCGCCGGTGTGACCGACCACAGCCACCGTCTGCCCCGGCCGCACCCGCAGACTCACGTCCCGCAGCACCCAGTCTGCTTCGTCATAGGCGAACCAGACGTGGCGGAACTCCACTTCGCCCCGGACCCGCATCAGCTGATGGGGTGCTTCGGGCTCGGCCACGGCAGGGGCTGTGTCCATCAGCGCAAACAGGCGTTCCGATGAGGTCAGCGCCGTCTGCAGGGTGCTGACCTTTTCTGCGAGGGCCATCAGGGGCTCGTACATCTGCCTGACCAGGGCGACAAAGAAAAACAGCACACCGGGAGAGGAGCCAACGCCCCCGTACCAGAGCAGCACGGCGATGGACAGGGCAGCCACGAAGTCGAGCACCGGCCGAAAGACGGCCCAGTTCTTCAGCTGAACCCGCGAGACCTCAAGATAGGTGTCGTTCTCGACGGCAAACGACTTACACGCCGCCTCTTCCCGGACAAAGAGTTGGGTCTCCCTCATTCCGCCCATGTGCTCGGCCAGGAAGGCGTTAATCCGGCTCATCTGGGCCCGCTCCAGGCGCCGGGCCGAGCGGATCTTTGCCCGGAATACGCTGCTCAGAATCACGATCACCGGCATCAGGCAGAGGCTGATGGCCGCCAGCCTCACGTCGGTCGCGAGCATCCAGGCCACGGCCACCACCAGCACCACCGCATCCCGCAGGAAGCCCACCAGAACATCCGTGTACAGCCGGTTGAGGGCCTCTGTGTCGCTGGTGACCTGCGTGACAAGCCGGCCCGACGGGGTTTCATCGAAGAAGCGTACGTCCAGTCGTTGGAGGCGGCTGAACAGATCGCGCCTGATGTGGTAGACGATGCGCTGGCCCACAGCCTGCAGCAGCTGGGCGTACGTGTAGCTGGCGAGCCAGCTCACGGCGAGGGCCACCACCAGCAGCCCGCCCAGCCGCAGGAGCCCGGACTGCGCATCCGGCCCGTCGCTGCCCGCCCGAAGGTAGACGTCAATGCCGTGGCTGATCAGCCATGGCTGGAGCAGATCAAGCACGGAGATGAGGCCCAGCAGCAGCACACACCCCGTAGCTGCCTTCCACTGGGGCCTGGCGTATCGCAGGAGCCGGGCGAGCACCTGCCGGTCCCGTCTCTCCTTCAGGTCGGTCATGGGAACCTCCTTGCCCTACCGGGCCTCAGTCAGCGCCTCTTCCAGGCACTGCCGCCGGTGCATCCGCCAGTAGCGGCCCTGTCTGGCCAGCAGTCCTTCGTGGGTGCCCTCCTCCGCGATGGCCCCATCCTCCATGACGATGATGTGGTCAGCGCCGCTCACGGTCGCAACCCGGTGCGAGACGAGAATGGTGGCCCGCTCCTCGGTCTGCGGGCGCAGACCGTCCAGAATCTGCGCAGCCGTCCGGGTATCCACCGCCGACAGGCAATCGTCCAGCACCAGAATGGGCGAGCGCTTCAGCACAGCCCGGCTGAGACCAATCCGCTGCCGCTGGCCGCCCGACAGAGTAAGGCCGCGCTCGCCGACCACCGTGTCGAGCACCTCCTGCTCCACCTGGGCCACACGGGCGGCGTCGCTGACCTCCTCCCGCGTCCACTGGCCGGGGGCCAGGGCGATGTTCTCCCGAACGGTGGTGGCGAAGAGAAAGGTCTCCTGGGGCACAAATGCGATGGACTGCCGGAGGGCCGGCAGCGGCAGATCAAGCACATCCGTCCCATCGATGAAGACCGTTCCGCGGGGCGGGTCGAAGAGCCGGACCAGCAGGGAGACCAGCGTGGATTTGCCGCTGCCCGTCTTGCCGACAATGCCCAGGGTGTGCCCGGGCTCCAGCGCCACACTAACGTCCCGCAGGGCGGGCTGATGCGAGCCGGGGTAGGTGAAGGACAGGTTCCTGACCCGGACCTCCCCCCGAATCGGCTCGTCCCCAGATGCGGTTTGTGCCGGTGGCACGCTGAGGATACCCTGAACCCGCTCGAACGCGGCGCGACCCTTCTGCACCGTGGCGACGACGGAGCCCATGGAGGTCATGGGCCAGACCAGCATGTCTATGTACATGGTCAGCGAGACGAAGGCGCCCAGGGAGATCTCCCCCCGCAGCACCGCGCGCCCCGGGAAGATGAGGGCCAGCACGTAGGCCAGGCCCACCAGCAGGCGGGTGGTGGGCTCCATGAGCCCCTGCGCGCGAGCCATCGAGAGGGTGCGCTCCAGGTAGCCCCGGTTGGCCCGGTCGAACTTCCGCTCCCCGGCCTCCTCCTGGCAGAATCCCTTGACCACTCGGATTCCCTGCACGCTCTCCTGAGTGACGGCAGCGAGCGCACCGTAAGCACGCTGCACGGCACGGGACCGGAGCAGCACCCACCTGCCCACCAGCGTGGCAGCACCGGCCAGCAGCGGAAGCGGCAGCAGGGCCATGGCCGAGAGTCCCGGCCCGATGGTGCTCCCCATGGCGACCAGCGTAAGCACCAGGGTGAGGGAGGCGTTGGCCAGTGTCATCAGGCCCTCTTCGCCGGCCACGGCCCGCACGGCCTGCAGGTCGTTGGTGGCGGTGGCCATCAGGTCACCGGTCGGGTGCCGCTGGTAGAAACCCGCCGGAAGCGTGGTGAGATGGCGGAAGAAGGCCTCCCGCAGGTCCCGCTCCAGCAGCCGGCCTGCGGTGGCCGCCGCCATGCGCCAGGCGTAGCGGCAGAGGGCAGCCCCTGCCGCTGCCGCGATGATCAGCAGCAGGCTCTGGCCGATCTCGGTGCGCGAAGCACCGCCGGCCTTCAGCCGGTCAAACAGGCCACCGGTCAGCCGGGGGGTGACCTGCTGCAGGATGATCATTGCCAGGAGAGCCGCGCCACCTGTGGCATAGCGCCATCTGTACCGGGCCATGGCCGGCAGCAGGGTTTGGATCGGTCTGGACATAGGCACCTCTTGCGGAGCGCGTTTCCTTCACTCTACCACCCCCGCTCCAGGGGCTCACTCGACCAAAGGGCTCATTGTGATGCGGCAAAAAGCAGGGCACCTCGTGGGGAGGTGCCCTGCTCAGCTGATACGTAGGCCCTGGTTGCGCCCTGCGTCAGTTGCCCTTCTTTTCGTCGGCCTTCTTGGCCTCTTCCTTGGCCTTCTCTTCGGCCTTCTTGGCCTTGTCGCCAGCCTTCTCTTCGTCCTTCTTTGCCTTGTCGGCCGCCTTCTCTTCGGCCTTGTCCATCTTCTCGTTGGCCTTGTCCACCTGCTTGACGGCCTTCTCGATGGCCTTCTCCGCCTGCTCGGCCTGCCGCTTTACCTCTTCCTTGGCTTGCTCGGCAGCGTCCTTGAGCCCCTCCATCTCGTTCTTCTTGGCTTCCGCCGCCTGCAGCTTCGCCTCGGCGGCCGTTACGGCGGCGGCATCGCCCGACTTCCGGGCAGCCTCCAGCCCTTTTTTGGCTTGCTCCATCTCTTGCTTGGCGGCCTCGAAGGCGCTCTTGGCAGCGTGGAAGCCGCTCACGGCAGCCACGGTCTTGTCCTGGTTCGCAAGCGCCCGCTGGAGCCCTTCCTTGGCAGCCTCGGGGGCCTTGGCCAGCACCAGTTCGAGGACCGCCTTGCTGTTCTTCTGGGCTTCAGCCAGCCCCTCCACCGCCTTCACAGCCTTCGCCGAGGTCTCGATGGCCTTCTCCAGGTGCTTGGCGGCGGAGTCCAGGGTCTGCAGATACTCGGCGGCGGCCTTCTGGGCCAACTCTTCCTTGCCGGCCTCCGCCATGACCGCGGCCTCGGCGGCCCGCTCAGCGGCGAACTGCGCCTGGAGCTGCGCCAGCCGTTCCTGGCTCCGGGTGACGGCCAGTTGGAGGCTTTCAAGGGCCCGCTCCAGCGAGTATGCGAAAGAGTCGGGAGTAACGCCGGCGGTCTGCTCAACTTGCGGCATCTCCGCCGCAGGGGGCCGCGTGGTATCGGCGAAGGCCGTGGTGGCAGATGCGATCAGAAAACAGGCTGCCAGTGCCAGGGCGGTCTTTTTCATGTACAAGTTCCTCCTTCAGGGAGTTTGTTCGGTCGTGCCATACGTTTCGTGACCGCTTCGCGCTTTTGTGGGCGTGGTGGCATAGGAAAAGGCCCGGCGCGAACGCCGGGCTCCTACGTCACTGGAGATCACATCTTGCGGCTCAGGTGCGGGTCCAGGTAGTCCCGCAACCCATCGCCAAACAGGTTCACGGCCAGCACGGCTGCCATGACAAACAGGCCGGGGAAAAGCTCCAACCACCAGGCCTCCGGCAAGAACTGCCGGCCAGAGGCCAGCATCTCTCCCCAGTCCGACGTGGGCGGCTGCGTGCCGAGCCCCAGGAAGCTGAGGCCGGCCGTGGTCAGAATGGCAAAGCCCACGCTGAGTGAAGCCTGCACCATCAACGCACTAAGGATGTTCGGGAACAGGTGGCGGGCCAGAATCCAACTGTGACTGGCGCCAGATGCCACGGCGGCGGTCACGAAGTCCCGCTCCCGCAGCGAGAGCACCTGCCCGCGCACCACACGGGCATACCCCGGCACAGAGACCACCGCCACGGCCAGCATGGCGTTGAACAGCCCCGGCCCCAGCGTGCCCACAATGGCCAGCGCCAGGAAGATCCCCGGCAAGGCCATCAGCACGTCCAGGAACCGCATCAGCACCTGGTCGTACTTGCCGCCCAGGTAGCCTGCCGTCATGCCGATGACCGTCCCGGCGGCCGACCCAATGGCCACCGGGATCAAGCCGGCGGCGAGGCTGACCCGTCCGCCATAGAGCACACGGGAGAAGCTGTCACGCCCGAACTCATCGGTGCCGAACAGGTGCGCTGCCGAAGGCGGCTTCAGCCGCACCTTCCAGTCCTGCTTGTCCGGGTCGTAGGGCGCAATCTGCGGAGCCAGGATCGTCAGGAGAACCAGCACGGTGAACAGGCTCAGCCCGACAATGGCCATCCGCTGGCGCATGAAGCGTTTCCACTTAGTCATAGCGGATGCGCGGATCCAGGGCGGCGTACCCCAGATCGACGGCCAGATTCACGAGACTGAAGATCAGGGCCACCCAGAGCACCGCTCCCTGGATCGCCGGCAGGTCACGGCCCTTGATCGCCTCAATGGTGAGGCGCCCCAGGCCTGGCAGGCTGAAGACCGACTCCACCACCACCGCGCCGCCCAGCAGGCTGCCGAATTGCAGGCCCACCGTGGTCAGCACGGGAATGGCGGCATTCTTGAGCGCATGCTTGAAGATTGTCCGGCGCTCATCCACGCCTTTGGAGCGGGCTGTGCGCACGTAATCCTCCCGCAGCTGGTCGAGCATCGACGACCGGGTCATGCGGGCGATGAAGGCCACACTGGCCATGGCCACCGTAATCGACGGCATCACCATGTGCTGCCAGGTGCCCGTGCCCGAAGGCGGCAGCACCTTGAACTTCAGGGCGAAGAGCTGCATCAGCATAATGCCGATCCAGAAGGACGGCACCGATACGCCCAAGAGTGCCAGCACCATCAGCACGTTATCGACCCACGTTCGCTGCTTCACCGCGGCGACTACGCCCAGGGGAATGCCGATGACAGCGGCGAAGGTCAGCGAAATCAGCGTCAGCCGCAGCGTTACCGGGAAGCGCACCAGAATCTCGGGCAGGACCGGGCGGTCTCCGCGGAATGACCGCCCGAAGTCGCCCATGGCCGCTTTGCGCACAAAGTTGGCGTATTGCATGTACCACGGCTGATCCAGACCCAGCTGATGGCGCAGTTGCTCGATCGCTTCAGGCGTTGCGCCCTGCCCCATGTCGCCCAGCACTACTCTGGCCGGGTCGCCCGGCGTCAGGTAGAAGATGAGGAAGACCAGCAGGGTGACGCCCAGGAGCACCGGCACCATCAGGACCAGCCGCTTGGCTGTGTAGCGCAGCATGACCGGCTACTTCACCTCAGCCTTGCGCAGGTCGAGGTTGATCAGGGCGAACGGGTAGACTTCGCCCTGCAGGCGGGCATTCTTGGCGTACGAGGAGAGCGGCCAGTACAGCGTCAGGTAGGGCAGCTGCTCATTCACACGCTGCTGGATCTTCTCATAGGCGGCCAGGCGGGCGGCCTGGTCGGGATTGCTGCGGCCCTCGTCGAGCCACTTGTCGACCTCGGGGTCGGCGTAGAAGGCCTTGTTGTCGGCCGCATGCTGGCCCGAGTGGTACCAGGCGTAGAAGGCGTAGTCGGCATCCATGGTCACGGTGCCCCACGAGGTGAGGAACATGCCGTGGTCCGGCTTCGCGGTCTCGGTGCTATAGGCGCCGAAGTCGGTCACCTGAATCTCGAGGTCAATGCCGATCTCCTTGAGCTGCGCCTGGATGGCGCCGGCGATCTGCTTGTTCTCGGCACCTTCATAGGTGTGAAGCTTGATCTTGAGCGGCGTGGTGACGCCGGCCTTCTTCATGAGCTCCTTCGCTTCGGCCACGTTGTAGGCGATAGGCGCCAGCTTCATGGACGAGCCGAAGACGGTCTTGGGAATAGGCGCAGCGGCTTCCATGGCCATGCCCATGCGCAGGGTCTCCACCATGGCCTTGCGGTCCAGGGCCTTGGCGATGGCCTGGCGCACTTCAAGCTTGGCCAGCGGGCCCTGCTTCATGTTGAAGCCTATGTAGTAGCTGCCCCAGCCGGGGAAACGGGTGACGGCGAACTTCTTGTCGGCGCTGAGTTCGGCCCACTTCTCGGCCTGCACGCCGTTGACGAAGTCCACGGTGCCGGCCTTCAGCTCGGTAATCTGGGTGCCCGCCTCGGGAATGACCCGGACGAGGACGGTGTCAAGCTTGGGCTTGCCGCCCCAGTAGTTGGGGTTGGCCACCAGGGTCACGGACTCGCCGGCCTTCCACTCCTTCAGGGTGAAGGGGCCGGTGCCGATGGGCTCCTTGCCCAGATCCTTCTTGGCGCCCTCGGGGCTGACCATGGCCGCCACGGGGTGAGACAGGTGGGCGGGCAGCGGGGCGAACGGCTTATCGGTGATCAGCTGGACGGTGTGATCGTCCACAACCTTGATCTCCTTGATCATGGTGACGATGTAGCCGCCGGGAGCCTTGGTGGCAGGATCCTTCAGCCGCTCCAGGCTGAACTTGACGGCTGCAGCGTTAAAGGGCGTGCCGTCGGAGAACTTGACGTTCTGGCGCAGCTTCAGCTCCCAGGTGGTGGGGTTGACGCTCTTGTATTCGGTGGCCAGGCGGCCGGAGAGGGTACCGTCGGGGTTGCGGGAGAGCAAGCTTTCGTAGATCTGGTTGGTCACGGTGAAGACGTTGCCGTTGAAGCTCTTGTGGGGGTCCAGGGTGGCGGGCTCACCGCTCAGCGCGAGGGTAATCTTCTGGGCCGGTGCGGGCGCGGGAGCAGGGGTGTCGGTCTTGGGCGGGGTCGTGTCGTCGGGCTTCTTGCTGTTCGACGAGCAGGCAGCGAGGAGCACCAGAGACAGGGCCAGTAAGGCGACCAGAATCTTGCGCATGCGTGGGCACCTCCGTAAAGAATGTATGGAAATACTTTGTCAGTTTGTTAAGGATAACTTGGGTAAAATCGGCATGTTTTCATTATGAAGCCACGACTCGCGAAAGGTCAACCCCATAAAGTAATCCGGCCCCTCACCAGTGAGGAGCCGGGTTTTTGGTGACCAGTGCAGTTTCCGCACGCTCCAGGGCTGCCATCAGGTCGAGCTCCGACCACTTGCCCATGCCCACCAGCACCAGCCAATCCACGGCGTTCGGCAGGAACGGCAGTCCCAGCAGCTCTTTGGCGAAGGCGTGGGCGGCAATCTCCCGGCAGCGGCGGGCGCGGGCCCGGGTTACGGCAAACCGGCCCACCCGGAAGGTGACCACCGACGGCAGTTGCTCGTGTACGGGCGTAATGCGGGTCGCCTCCAGGTGGTGGAACAGCTCATGGGACACGTGCAGGGCCAGCGTCTGCTGTTCATCCCAGAGGCCTGGCTGGACCTGCTCCAGCAGGCGATGCACTTCGGCAATGGACTTGCGGTAGACCGTAATCAGGTGGGTGCGGGCGTCATGCTCGGCCCGGAGGGTCACGCCGGCCACCCGGTTGTCCGTCTCGATGACGGCGACAGTAGCCCCGAGCCTGGGCGCCAGAGCCATGACATCCTCCCCGATGTAGGGCGCCGCCTGCTGTCGGCCGATGGCCAGCGACCGGTCGATAAAGGTCAGCCGTTCGTCGGGCGACATGTGGGCAAAGAGCATGTCCTGCTCCAGTTCAAGGTAAGCCGCCACACGGTCGTCGGCCAGGCGCGGCACCAGGTTCACTCGGCTCATCCTTTCCGCACGCAGAGAATGGCGGCAGGCTCATGTGGCCCGTAGCCGGCCAGTTCGACAGAGGCCACCGCCTGCACCTGCTCCAGGGTCTGCAGGCCCGACAGGTCGATCAGGCGCCCGCCGCAGAGAATGTAGGTCTCGGGCAGGGTGGCGCCGGCGTCGCCGTATGTGGTGGCGGCTGTGACCCAGCTCTCCAGCCGGGCGGATGCCTCACCGGCTGCAACCTGCTGCAGGGTGGCTGCCCCTTTCGAGAGGCGCACCACACCCTCTTCGTCCAGCACCCGAACCATGGGCACGGTTCGGGTCATCAGCCCGAAGAGCCGCTTCTCGCTGATGCTGCCTTCGTAGACCCGCCAGCGCCCGGTCTGCGCCACCAGCCGGGCCTCGGCCCCACCCATGGAGCGGGTGGCGACGGCGGCCAGTTCTGCTTCGCTGAGACGGCGACTCAGCAAGTCCTTGGTCCGCAGTTCGGTGGTGCCGGTGGCGATGGCCCGGACAATTTGCCGCTGCCCGTCCACCTCCACTTGCACCTCGATGGACTCGGGCGCAGCGCCCGCGCGAATGGCCGCCTCCTCTGCCTCCTTACGGACCCGCAGAATGTCGGCCTCGGTGGGGTAGGGCATGGTGCGCTCCACCACGTCCCGCACCATGGCCAGGGCCACGCCGATGGGCGAGATTACCTGGTGGTTGCGGGCCAGCCGGCTTTCCATGCCCAGGGCTTTCGCTACATAAGGTACCACAGCGGCAGCACCGCCGCCACCGCCCACCAGCACCGTGTTGCGCCGGTCCAAGCCATAGTGGGCCAGCAGCGCTTCCACCACGGGCGTCACCCTGGCCGCGGCCAGCCACATCACCTGCTCGGCCACTGCTTCCACGCTGCAGCCGGCGGCCGCGGCCAGGGGCGCGAAGGCCTTGCGGGCCGCATCGGCGTTGCCGTAGGCATAGTGGCCCGGCGCTGCGAATCCCAACAGGTTGGCTGCGCAGGCGGTGGTCAGGGCATACCGTTTGCCCCCGGCACACCGGATCGCCACGTAGTCACTCGGGTCGCCCGGTTTCGGCGCCAGCGTCTCCAATTGTGGCTCGACAATCTCATCCGGCGAGGCGTAGACGGCGTACGGCAGTCCGGCGATGTGGGCGCTGCGGGGCCCGACCCCCACCACCTTGCCGCCGGCGAAGCGGACCATGGAGCCGCCCGCCAGACCTACCGTCCGCACATCCAGCGACGGCACGTAGGTCTTGTGGCCGCCCACTTCGGCGTACTCCACCATCACCCGGCCCGTTTTGATGGCCGAAATGTCGGTGCTGGTGCCGCCCACTTCCAAAAACAGCCCGTCGGAGATCTTTTCATACATAAGGGCCCCCGCCACGCCGGCCGCGGGGCCGGAGAGCATGGTCAGAATGGGCCGCTGCCGCACTTCGTCCACGGTCATGACGCCGCCGTCGCAGCGCATGATCATCAGCGGCGCGCCAATGCCCGCCCGCTTGACCGCCGCCTCGGTCATGTCAGCCGTCTCCATCATGCGTGGCAGAATGGAGGCGTTGACAACAGCGGTGCGGGTGCGAATGCGCAGACCGTATAGCTTGCTGATCTCATGGGTGGCCGTGGCAGGCAGCCCGCTCGCACGGGCCGCCGCCATCAGTCTCCGCTCGCCCTCCGGGTTGTCCACCGAGAAGGGCTCTGC
>Ga0196971_1000983_pt1 | contig 15035 bp, 17 predicted proteins | sample S1v_1013CmetaG_FD_148660 | JGI IMG/M metagenome (GOLD analysis project Ga0196971, IMG submission 148660) | Soil microbial communities from Anza Borrego desert, Southern California, United States - S1+v_10-13C | ecosystem: Environmental > Terrestrial > Soil > Desert | place: USA: California... | reverse complement strand
CCGATCGAATCAGCAGCCCATCCTTCCTTCGTGGCTAGAACCGCTACCTGAGACCTATAAAACCAGACGGGCCTGGATAGCGCTAGGCACGGGTATCCTTGTTTCCCAATTCTTCGCTTACTTAAGCTGGAAGCTCTATGAGCTGCAGCAGTTTCCTTCGCCCCTTGGTGCAATGACGTTGCTTGGTGTCGTATTGCCCTTAGCCATCGGCCTTTACCGATGGAGGTTCTGGAAAACGCATCCTGAAGTACGACGCTACGCAAAAATCACCCCGCATGACGCGAACGAGAACCGTGGCCCAAGCCCATGGTGGAGCCGCTTGCGAACAAATCCATTGGCCGAATTGACGCCGGAAGCTCAGGCTGAATTTCGATTTTATGAGGCCGAACGTAGAGCTGGATTTCGCCAGCGATGGCAGAACAGGATCAACCGGCTGGCAGAGCTCGTCCCCACGCAGAATGTACGATTCGCTGTCGCCATTCTTATCCTGATTGTGGATTTCATGCTGAGGTACAACCATCAAATCAGCATCATCGCGATGGGCGGCGTACTGATAGTTGCAGTATTGGTCGCATACGAGATGCTTCTCCTCTTCATCATCTATGTTCCAGTTTTTTTCCTGGTATCCCGCTATATTCCTTACACCATGCTGGTACCCATTAGCGTGGTATTTTTCATTGGCGCGATGGTAATTAGTCTCGTGATAAAAGCAGAATCAAGGGACTAGCCTTGTGCCCTGGTTGAATCATAGGTCCTGGCGTCAAATCCTAAAGGCCAGTGTCCAAAACACCGGCCTTGTCGTTACCTGGGACTAGGCTTTTGCTTGCACTGCGAGAGTCTCCGGTTCCTCTGCAGAGATAAACTTGTAAACAACCGCTCCCAAAACTGCACCAATGATTGGCGCCACCCAGAATAGCCATAGCTGAGCAGTTGCCCAATCGCCCACATAAAGCGCCACCCCTGTGCTTCGCGCAGGATTCACCGAAGTATTTGTTACTGGAATACTGATAAGGTGAATCAGTGTTAGCGCTAGACCAATTGCAATAGGCGCGAAACCAGCAGGTGCACGTTTATCTGTAGCGCCAAGGATGACCAGCAGGAAGAACATGGTCATCACGACTTCCGTAATCAACGCAGCGGCTAATGAATAACCTCCAGGCGAATGTGCTCCATAGCCATTTGATGCAAAACCCTTGGTCACATCAAAATCTGGCGCCCCACTGGCAATCATGTAAAGAATACCGCCTGCTGCAACAGCACCGAGTACCTGTGCGGCGATGTATGGCGCAAGTTTTGATGCCGAGAAGCGGCCTGCCATCCAGAGTCCTATTGAGACAGCAGGGTTCAAATGGCAGCCGGAAATGTGGCCGATCGCGAATGCCATGGTAAGAACGGTTAAGCCAAAAGCAAGCGATACGCCATGCAGGCCAATACCAACCTCAGGAAATGCTGCAGCCAGCACAGCGCTGCCGCAACCACCAAGTACCAGCCAGAATGTCCCTAAAAATTCAGCGCCATATGGTTTCATTAGTCACCCCTTTGCATGAGTTGTTGGAAGAAAAACTTCTTTCATCACTCGCAAAGCCGCGCTTGTGTCGCGACGCTCGATCATCGTGATGAATGAAGCTCAGCCTGATAGTAATGAACATGTGCAGATGCGATTGCAAACAATTGTCAGCCAGCAGCAAGCAACACCTGGAGAGTGATAGATTTTTTCATCAGCTTGAGCTTGATGACTGAACAACTCACATGAAGGGAGATTTGAAATGGCAGGTAAATTCGAGATTTACAAAGATAGCGTCGGAGAATTCAGATTCCGCTTGAAAGCATCCAATGGACAGAAGATTCTTGCCAGTGAAGGTTATACAAGCAAAGCAGGTTGTAACAATGGCATAGATTCGGTTAAACAAAATGCTGCAATTGACTCACGGTTCTTGCGGAAAGAAACCCAGAGCGGGAAATACATGTTCAATCTGCTTGCCGGCAATAACCAGGTGATCGGAACAAGCGAAACCTACGAATCAGCCGTCAGTCGTGAAAATGGTATTGAGTCGGTAAGGAAGAACGCGCCTGAAGCAGCCATAGAAGACCTAACTGACAAGTGACGCTTTAGCTTAGGCGTGGCGCAGATCAGGCTACGTCTGGAGCATTATGGGATGGTGCAGAGAGGATTTCGCTCGTGATGGCATGAGTAACCTCGCTGCAATCCCAACTATCGACTTTCCGGGCTGTCTCTATAAGGGATTACAGCGCCGGGGTCCTCGCTGTAATCCGGGGATGGTGCTGATGGTTGAGCCCCGGCAGGCCGACCGTCATTCATCCACGCAAGGGTGTCCTCCCTGGACAAACCATATTCCACGCAATTCTCTTCATTGAGATCACCCAGAGTATCGCCCAAAATCACCGAAAACTGCATCTTGTCTTCTGGCGGGATGTGCGCTGCTTCTATGACGGTGTCCAGACCTTGCCGCCCACAGACGATCTGTCTCAACGCTTCCCTGACTTGAGTGTCGTAATTGAATCCAGTGAGTTTATCGGCCATCGCATCCTCGGGTTCATCAATAATTCTTCCGGATTAGAATGCACCCAATATCAGCCTGGGTCTGTGCGTTATCTCATCTCTAGCAGGCATGTGAACTCCATGGATACTGACATTGCGAGAGTACCTTAGGTATATTATACAAGTTATTGAACTATAGTAATAAACCAACCGAAGAGGCTGTTAATGGAAATGACCAAGATCAATGCCGGAAAGCTGCGAGCCATTGGCTACGAACCCAAAACCCGTACGCTTCAGGTCGAGTTGGATGACGGCAGCGCGCTGCTATACAGCAACGTCAGCGAGGATTTGTGGCGGCGTTTCAAAAGCTCAGGCTCGGCCTGGAGTTTTTACCGGGACAATATTGAAGAGGAGTTGGCGGCAAAGCGGGTTTCCAGAAAAGCTTCAGGCGGTAAGAATCCGCTGGATGATCTTTTCGACTGATTGCCGCTTGGCTTTCAGGTATGCAATTTGCCCTTCAATTGCGTTATTCGGCTTTGCAGAATATGTTGTGCGTAGCTTGTCTTGGCGCTTTTATTGACCACTTCTGAAATAACTTCGATGTAGCGTATCAACCACGCGCGCCGATGTTGATCGGTGGTGGCCTCAGCAATGGATTCCAACATACCTAGCAGATTGCTGAGAATGGCCGTATTTCCTTCCCCGTTTTCAAGTATCTGGTCAAAACCCAAGGAGATGAGCGATTCGAAGTCAGGACCGTGGCCAATGAACCTCAGCTCTTCTCCTTCAAAGCCATAGGAAGTCTGCAAGTTGCGGTCGGCCAAGCGCTGCAAAATAACGGAAATGTGTTCCACACATATCACGGCAGTGGTTGTATCGTTTATTGCAGGCGATAACGCCTTGAGGGCAATATCCACAAGCTGCCTGAGGCCAAAAGCGGGGTCCTGGTCCACGGTCCTGAATCTATCAATGGCATACATACCGTTTATGATTTCAATATCCTCCATGGAAGCAGGCTGCTTCCCGGCGATAAAAGCCAAAGGCTTGCCTTGTATTACGAAATCCCCTGCCCCACTAATCGCGTGCAATACAATTTGCTTTCTGATTGCATAGGCCAGCAACTCAGCCGCGTCTATTGTTTGAACATAACCCGTACAGGATGCAGGTATTGAATTCCATTCGAGCCTCTCCATTTGCTGCGTTAGCTTTGACTCATGGTTGCCTTGCGTTTTATCCATCCGATCAGGGAAACGTTTATCGACCACGTTGAGTGTTTCAAACGTGATAGCAGCAATGATCTCACCGGCTTGAATGGAAGAAGAGATATGATGAATAAAGAAGATAAAGACAACGATGCCAATCAGCGCCAGCACTAGCCCGCCAAACACTGCCAGTGAAGGCACCGAGGCCTGATCTCCTCCGCTTAATATTCGCAGGACAAGGAGACAATAGGTGTATATGCCCACGAATGAGCCGAGCACAACCTGATTCGCTTTATCCCGCATGAAATTTCTAAGCACTCGGGAAGTATATTGAGTGGAAGCCAGCGCCAACGCCACAATGGTGATGGAAAAGACCACGCCTGCCACTGTGATTGTCGCAGTAGCTATCGTGGACAGCATCTCGCGCGCGCCATCCACTTCAGATTTGAAGAGGCGCGGCCACCATTCCTTCAGCTGGCTGCTATAGCGAAGGTCCATTTCTATCAGCCCCACAGCGAGTGCGGCAGAAGCCAATACCATCACTGCAGGTACAAACCACAAGCTGGACCCTATCAGTATCCTGATCTGCCGTAGCTGACTTCCTGAAACAAAGGTTTTCATATTATTTTGAAGAAGTGGCAAACCTCTATTGAACCGGCATTAGCAGAGTTTTTTGGGCAAAGTTTTTGAAGCGGAGATTTGGCAGTAAGCCAGCTTTTAACGGCAGAACGCTGGCATTCTGTTATCCAGCAAGTTCCAGGTCCTGCTCATAGAACCTGTAAGCTCCGCCCTTGAGTTTTTTCGCTTCATACATCGCCACATCAGCACGCCGCATCAGAGGGGAGGCTTCCTCGCCATCCTCTGGATAGACGCTGATGCCTATGCTGGCATGCACCGTAATATTGTGTTTGCCAATGCGTATGGGTTCGGAAATAGCCTCAAGTATATGTTCCGCAGGGATTATTGCCTCTTCGGGCGAATCCATGTTTTCGATCAACACCAGGAATTCATCGCCGCCGAAACGAGCGACCGTATCTCCATCCCTCACAGCTTTGACTAGACGACTGGCGATTTCCTGCAGCAGCTGGTCGCCAACATGGTGGCCCTGCGTATCGTTGATGATCTTGAATGCATCGAGGTCCATGAAGAAAACTGCGTGCATTTTCGACGTTCGATGCCGGATCAGGTGATTGAGTCTATCCTCGAACAACATGCGGTTTGGCAGACCCGTCAATGCGTCATGTGTGGCCATGTGTTCGACCCGGCGCTCCTGCTCCTTCTTCTCGGTAATGTCCGTGCTGACACCGACCCACTCCCGAATATTGCCCTCGTCATCCATGACAGGAATGGCACGCACGCTGAATAGACGCCATTCTCCATCGGCACGACGCACCCGGTCTTCCATCTGCAGAGGTTTCTTGTACTCAAGTGCCGCAGCCCACATCTGGCGGCAGTGCTCCCTATCGTCCGGATGGATGGCATTGCTCCAGCCTTTGCCCTTGTATTCCTCGTAGGTCTGGCCTGTGAATTGACTCCAGCTGGGTTGCTCTTCGACAACATTACCTTCGGCATCGGTGAACCACATGACGCCCGAGATGGCCGCCATTGCGGCAGTGAAGCGGTTGTTGTTGAGTTCGATTTCTTTTTCGGCAAGTTTGCGCTCATGAATATCAATCACGTTGCCGACATAACCCATGAATTCGCCTGCATCATCAAACCGCGGAATGGCGAAATCCATATGCCAGCGATATACTCCTGTAGCCATGCGCAGGCGATACTGGATGCAGTAAAAGGCTTCCAGACCGGTGGATGTTGTGAAACTGTCTTCCACGTGTCTACGGTCTTCAGGATGAAGCATCTCAAGCCAGCCGTAGCCCTCGCCTTCTCCTCTTGGCTGGCCGGTGATTTTGGTCCAGGCCTTGTTCAGGAACGAGCAGTGGCCTGTGCTATCGGTGACCCAAGTGGGATGAGAAGCGCTGTCCAGCAGCTCTCGAAATCGCTGCTCTCCTACGCTTTGTAAGCTCTGCTTCATGAAATGCCGTGCGACTCCGCCGTCGCATGGATGAGTTATGAGAAGAACTTTAGACTAGAACTTCACTACCAATTTGAATGTCTGTTTCATGACATAAGGCAGGAATCGTTGAAGCTTCCTTAGCTGCAAGAATACGGGCAACCAGCGGCTACCGGGAATTACTTGCCGGAAGCTGCTGGTTTGAAACGACCCAGGGCCGAAGCGCGGCGCATGAGATCCGGCAAATAGGTCATTATCAGGAATACCAAAGCCAGCGACAGGTATATCCAGCGCATGGAATAAGCCGCGACAAAACTGCCGGCGGGTTCCAGGCCGTGGATGTGTTCGTAGAATGCAGGTGCATCCTGCCCTTCGATATAGGATGCCTTCGTTTCTTGCGCAAGGTTCTTCAAGTATTCCGAATCCAGCTGCGAAAGGTAACGGTCATATTCGGCATAGGCCACCATGGGATCCGGCTCATCCTTGCTGGTATCGCTGTAGGTCACACCCACTGCGCCCGGTGAATTGTCCTTGCTGTCGGTTGACCAGAAGCCGACCAGCTTGTTGCGCGAGTTGTAGCGCGGGATAGGCACAGGCTCATGGCCGCCCACCCCTACGAACAGCAGGTTCTTGCCGATCTGCACGCTGTCTAGATTGAGCTTGTTGATGGCGTTGACCTTGGGCGCCTCATCACCATCGGTAAAGAAGATCATCTGCACCGGGGCATTGAGGTAATCGAAAATGCTTTCCGCGGACTTCACGCCGAAACTCAGGCGACTATTGCCGCGCCAGGCCATGCGCCACTCAAGATGGTCTATGGAATCCGTGATGACATCGTAATTGGCGCAGACTTCCAGCGGCATGAACAGGAGCGCGACATTCTCGCCGGCAAACACACCTAGGCTGATGTAGGTGCCGCAAGAGGAAGTTTCCACCACACGCTTCATCAGGTGCTTGGTGTATTCCATACGGTTAACGGTCTTGCCGGCGATCTTGACGTCCTCAGCGTTCATGCTCTGCGAAACATCCGCCAGCAGCAGATAGCTATTCACCTCCTGCTTGAGCTGGATATCCGGCTTGAGCAGCGCCAGTGCCAGCATGAGCACGATCAGCGCCAGCAGCAAGCTTTCATAATTCTCGCGGGCGATTCTCAGCAGCTTGCTCATGGCAGCCCTATGGGCAGGTTGCTGAGCTCAACTCCGGACTGGTCCTTAGGCGTGCTCTGATTGGCCAGCGGAATGACGATGTGCAGCAGACTCAGGTTGAACTTCGCCTTGCGCGAATCGGGGTTAAGGCGCAGCGCCTGCTCATAGGCGACTTTTGCCTGCTGGAAGTTGTACTTGCCCTCTTCCTTGATCGAGCCGTCATCATTGAAGCCGCGTATCAGGCCGGAAGTGAACAGGTTGTTACCGATGTTGTACTGGATGCTAGCCTGCTGTTTCTTTGAAGCCACCTGCTGGAAGTCCTTGGATTCCACGATCTGGTTGTAGGTCTGGATGGCATGCTTGAAATCCTGGTTGGCGCCCTGGAAATGGGCCGCTGAAAATTTCGCATGGAATGGATAGGCCTCGTCCTCGATCACCTTGCCGGCACGCAGGTCGCGGTTCAGGTCGCTGATCTGCCACACTTTGAAGGCTTCCCAGGAAGACCCTGCCGCGCCGACCGCGACCATGATCCCCAGCAATACGTTGAGCGTTTTTATGCGGCTTGCCATGAATATACCCTCAGATTTTTAGCGACAAGTAGTGAGACAGCCAGGATCAGCGCAGCCATCAAAAACTCGAATGAATAGTCATGCCCGGGCACCGTGACGGTGTACTGGATGCGTTTCTTTTCCTTAGCGTCGATGTCCTGGATGGCGGACTGCAGCGCGGTCGGATTGTCCGCCTCGTAGGCGTTGTAGTTGATCTTCAATTCCCGGAAGAACTGATGCAGCTCGACCGATGCCGGCAGTGCGCCCTCGGCGAACTGCTCCACCTTGGTGAAGATGCTGATTTCATCAGGTTCGCGAATCACGATCCAGTAAAGGCTCAGGTCGCGTTTCTTCATCTCCTCGCGGATCTCGTTCTTGATGCGCGGGCTCAGCTTGCCGGCGCCGTCGGACAGCAGCACGATGGCGCGCGAACCCGAATTTTCGATCTTGTCGAACAGGCTCGTCGCCAGCGTGATGCCGGCGCCGATGTTGGTCTGATTGAGGCCGGTGCTCGTCGCGGCATTGATCGCGGAAAGAATAGCCTGGCGATTGGTGGTGATTTTGCTGCCGTACAGCGCCGCATTGGTGAAGCCAACCACACCTATCATGTCGTCCGGACGGGATTCGATGAAGCGGGTGATGAGCCGGCGCGCCGCAGCCGACTTGACCTCGGCGATCTTGCCGCTGGTGCTGTCGCCAGCGAATGGATGATCCATGCTGACGCTGCGGTCTATGACCATGACGATTTGTGCGCCCTTACCCGTTCTTTGCACTTCCTGGTCAGGACCGCGCGGCGCTGACATGGCCAGCACCAGGCACAGGATCAGCAGCGAAGTAATGAGCTTGAGCAGCAGGTTGGCAACATCCGAAAAACGGTCTCTCGGCACCATGGACAGCCAGGAATACATCTGCCCCTGCCTGCCCTTGAGCCAGAAAGGCAGAATGGCAAGCGGCAGCAATAGCAGAAACCAGGGATTCTCGAAATGCATCAGACGCCTCGCTCGCAATCCCTGAGGTTTTTACTGAACGCAACAAGGCTGCTTACGAGGCCTGCCTGGTCGTGCTCGCGCTTTGAGAACAGCGCCTGATTGGAACGCTCGAAGAAGCTCGTGATATCCGTCGCAATCTTCTGGAAGCCTGGATGCTGCCGAATGAAATCATCGACATCGGGCCGGAACAGGTTCTTGCCATAGGTCTGGTTGAACGCTTGGTGCAGGCTCAACAACACCTTCTTCACCTTGGCATCGTCGGCCTCGCGCGAGCGGGCCACCTTCTTAATGCTGCGATGTGCCCGGGAAAACGCTCCACCCATGAAAGGCAGCCATTGCCGGTCGGCATTGACATAGATAGCCCCGAGCAATCCGATGACCAGCAACGACAGGTAAATCGCAAGCGCTGACATATGGTGCGTGGTATCTATCAGCGGCGCTTTGTCCTGCGGTTGCACATTTGGAAGCACATTAGCCAAAGGGGTTTTCACCAATGGCGAGAACCAGAAATTCCACGAGGGAATATCGATTTTGCGGGTATCCGACAACTCTACCGATTCCGCCGGCAGCTTCATGACGGCAGGCGACACGGCATCGGCAAATACCTGATAACGCAGCGCCAGCGTATGCGTGGCCTTGCCCTCGTCCTCTTCAGATGAAAGCTTGACGTCCACAAGCTCAATGCCGTCGGTGCGCTCACCCTTGACCGGCAGCGATGTCGCCGTGACTTTCTGGCCTGCGGCGGTTTGAATCGTGATGTTGCGGGTCAATACGTCGCCGATCTGGATGCCGGTCGCTTTCGCCGGGTTCTTGATCGTGACAGTCGCGCCATTTCCCTCTGCGGCGAGCGCCGTGCCGGCCAGTAGCACAGTGAGGAACAGGCTTTTGATGCTCAGGTTTTTCAGTTGTAGGTTTTTCATACGCTCATGTATTGCGCAAAGTAGTCGGAAATGATGTCCGGCGAATAATCGGATTCGATGAACAGCGCCGGGTAATCAAAATTGAAGAAAATACCTTCCAGCGCGGCCCGTCTTTCGGTGAAGGCCTCCACGAATTTCTGCCTGAGCGCGCGGGTAAAGAACACCGTACGGTCAGCGCCGGTCTCGGGGTCGATCAGGTTGCCAAAGCCGAACGTGGGCAGCTTGTCGTATTCACGGGCCTCCCACAGCACAATGGGAATCACCTGGTGCGCCGACATTGCGTTCAAGGATTTTTCGATGAGCTCGGTTTCCATGTGGAAATCCGAAATCCAGAACACCAGCGAACGTTTCTGGCTCAGGAACAGCGGCACTTCTGCGATACCCTGCGAACCCAAACGGCGCGTGCTAAAGGTTTGCAGCCCGGCGATGGTTTCCAGATTCTGCGACAGGTAATGGCCGGCCGGCATGCTGAGTTCATCAATCACCCGGTCCGCATAGGCGATGACTCCGCAGATATCGCCCATGTGATGGGCGGAGTAAGCAATGGAAGATGCAATTTCCATGACCTTGTCGAGTTTGCGCTTGCCATTACCGAACTGCATGGAGCTGGAGACATCACATACAGCGAACACGGGCGTGGTGTTGTTCTGGTTGAACGTCCGCACCTGCACCTGCTCGTACGGGTCGCGCAGTGTCTGCCGCACGTCCATACGGCGCGCGTCCGGATATTCGAGCAATGACACGTTTCCCCGGTAATCGTCCCCCAGGCCGCGCTGCGTACCCAGGTGGTCGCCGAAATGCACGCTGCTGGATTTCCAGGGGACGTTGTAGAAGAACGGTTTATGCGCAGGACTCATGTGTCTCAGGCCCGTGCAGGAACAGCGATCTTGTCCAGGATATGCGTGCTCAGTTCGCGCGAAAGTTGGGTTCTGCGGCTTTCATACATCGAATTGAAAGCCAGGCGGTGCGCGATGATCTCGTGGAACACGGCGTGGATATCTTCCGGATACAGGCTTTCACGGTTCATGAGCCAGGCGTGCACGCGGGCCGCCTTGAGCAGCATGCCCATGCCGCGCGGGCTGGCGCCGGCCTGGATGAGCTTGCTGACGTCCACATTGTCGAGCTTGATGCCGAATTTGGCCGGGTCCTGCGTGGCCTCCCACAAATCGAGCGCGTAGTCCTCGATGACTTCGCTGGACTGGATGTGGTCCTGCAGGAAATCGGAGAACGCGTTCAGGTGGTCGTACTGCAGGATGTCGCTCTGCACCTGTGAGGTGAGCTTTTCGACGTTCTGGAATTTGGTGTTGAAGATGAGCGACTTGCGCTGGTCGCGGTCTTCGGGGATATCGATCGGGATTTCCATCATGAAGCGGTCGCGTGCTGCTGCCGGAATCTCGAAGGTTTCATTCTTCTCGACCTGGTTGCGGTCGGCGAATACCAGCATGTGCGGCAGTCGGTATTCCTTCTTGAAGGCGCTGACATGGCGCTCCGCCATTACGCGCAGCATGAGTGCATGCACCTGCGGACGCGCACGGTTGATTTCGTTGAAGAAGAATACGGAGAGGTTTTCGCCTGCGCGCAGCAGCGGGCCTTCATCGATCTGCGGACGGCCGTCAGCGCCGAGGAAGGTGTGGTAGACGAGATCGTTGGGCATGAGGTCAACCGTGCCTTCGATACGCTCATAGGCGCCGCCGATGCCGCGGGTGATGGATTGCAGCAGCGTCGTCTTGCCCACGCCAACGCCACCTTCAAGCAGCACGTGGCCGCGCGCAAAGATTGCAATGTTCATCAGGCGGACTGCCTTGTCCTGCCCGACAATCACCTTATTGACCTCTGATTCCAGCATCAGGGCACGGTCGCGCCAGTCGGCCAACTTCACGTCAGTAGATGCGATTTCCATACGTTCCTCGAAATGAAATGTGGGTGTCAGCCGCCTGCAGGCTTGGATTGCGGTGGTATGCAGACAGGTCTGTACGTTTTTTTAGTCTGCTGTATAATTTGCTCTGACACAAGCACTATTTTTTCCACCTGCCGGGCCTGCCATACCCATGACTTACGTCACACTCGATTCCGAAGATTTCCGCGCCGAATTCCTGCGATCCGGCCGGTCGCCCTCGTCCAGGCTCAAGAATCTCGGCAAGACACTCAATGCATGGAACAAGACCCGCGCTGCACGCGTAGGCAATCACGACCGGGCCGATCTTTCCATTGAGGATATCCGCAGCCTGCGCCAGCTCATCAATGCCGAAATCGGCAGCATGAAGCTGGAAAATCCGGAAATCGTGGCGGACCAGATCCTGTTTCTGGCGATCGGCGCCATACGCCTGCAGCTGCAGAACAAATCGGACAAACCGTGGGAGCTGGTCAACAGTTCGATTGCCGGCTTCTTGCGCCCGCAGCGCACCTACAATCCGCTCCTGATGGGCTTGTCAGCCATGTCGGTAGCCATGGTGATCATGATTTCCATGGTGCGGCTACCAGCCGCCAGCTACCCTGCACCGGCCCAGCTATTCGAGGAAGACATCTCCGGCGCTGCAGTCATCAGCGAGGCAGGCATGAATTCGGTGAGCAATCTCGCCGCCATCTACAAGAAGATGCAGGAAGGACAATGCCAGCTGCCGCAGGCTGCAATGCTGCAGCCGGAAGAGCGCCAGGCCTTCATTGCCTTTGTGAATAACGGCCAGGTCGACATCGGTTCGGCTGATAGCCTCAAGAAATCGTTGCAGTACGTGAATTGTTTATATCCCCAGAAGCTGATGGGACCTTTATGACAGGTTTGAAAGTGAAGGAGCGGATATGAAAGACATGCGCGAAAAGATACTGAACGTGGCCACACTGCTGTTCGATGCCCGCGGCATCAATTCCTCCGGCGTGGATACCATCATCGCCGAATCAGGGATTGCAAAAGCGACGCTCTACAAGTATTTCCCCTCCAAGAACCAGCTCATCATCGCTTATTTGCGCGAGAAATCGGACCGCTTCTACGATTGGCTGAATCAAAAACTTCAGAGCGACAAGGACAGTTCGCGGGAAATCCTGTACGAATTGTGCGACCTGGTGGAGCAATGGATCACGACACCGGAATTCCACGGCCTGCCGTTTCATATTGCAGCGGTTGAATTCCCCGACCCTACGCATCCCATCAACACTTATTCGGTGGAGCTGTCGAACGAGCTGCAGCATTACCTGTCCAAAATTGCCAGACTCGCCGGCATCAAGGATCCCGACACGCTGGGCCAGCAGCTGGCGATCATCTTCGAAGGCGCAGCCCTGATCGAAAGGCTGAGTCCCGGCTCAGGCGCTGCCAAGCGGGCCAAGTACGCGGCACTTACGCTGATCCAGGCATCACGCTAGTCTGTTAATTCACTGCAGCCGCCTGCCTCCTGGGTTGGGCAACGCACTGTTACAGCTTCACACCATAGCCACCATGCAGTGGCTTTCGCTTTTTTTACTTTTAACTGATATCAGGCAAATCAATGATCACAGCAATATGCGATGTTCTCAAAGAATGCTATAGCCGGGGCTGGATTTCCACCCGTGACGGCAACGGCTCCGTACGTAGGAAAAACGAGAACTGGATTTACATCACACCTTCGGCGACCAAAAAGCACCGGCTCGATGCCGAAAGCCTGGTCAAGATGGAATTCCAGGCAGACAAGTCACTGGTCAAGATGGATACTGAGGCCACCGGCAAGCCCAGTGGCGAGCTGGAAATGCACAGGCGTTTATTGAGCGAGGTACCCGACACACGTACCGTGGTCCATGTGCACCCAACCTATACCATTGCCGCCATGTACGCAGGCTATGACCTGCAGGCCCTGTCTCTGGATTTCCCGGAGATCCACCGCTATACCAAGGTGGCGCGGAATATCCCCAATGTACCGGCGATCAGCCGCGAGCTGGCCGACGCTACCTGCGAAGCATTCGACCTGCAAGCGGATGGATCCATATCCGCCGATATTGTCGGGCTGGACAGGCACGGTGTGATTGCCGTCGGGCGAGATCCGTGGGCGGCCTTCGAGCATATCGAAAGGCTGGAGCACATTTGCCAGATCGTATTGGTCAGCGGCGTTAATCGAACCATTTAATCCAGCCGAGCGGGTTGAACGAATCTGACTGGTTAACCCGCCTTGTCCACCGTGCTTGCCCCGTTAGCCAGCTGGCGGTCCACCTCCTCCGGAGGCATGGGCGCGTAGTGGAAATAACCCTGCACGATGTCGCAGCCCTTTAGTTTCAGGTACTCAAGCTGGGCCTGGGTTTCCACGCCTTCAGCAATGACGCCAATGCCCAGCTCCTTGCTCATGCTAATCATGCTGTTGACGAGTGTGACATCGGTTTTACGATCCGGTAGTCCTCGAATAAAGGACTGGTCTATCTTGAGGTAATCCACCGGGAATTGCGCGAGGTAGCTCAGGGACGAGTAGCCAGTGCCGAAATCATCGAGCGATATCAGGACTCCCTGCTGCTTCAACCTCTGCAGTTCCGCCATGGCGGCTTCGTCAAGCAGTGTGCGCTCCGTGACCTCAATTTCCAGATAGGCAGGGTCCAGTCCTGCTGCATCAAGAATGCTCATGACTGACTCTGCGTAATGACCGGCTGTGAGTTCAATGGGCGAAACATTCATGGCAAGTCGCCATTTGCAGCCAGCCGCGTGCCAGATGCATGCAGCTTTCACGCAGCACCCACGCGCCCATGGGAATGATGAGTCCGAGCTTTTCCGAATAAGGAATGAAATCCTCAGGCCGGATATCCCCAAGCTCGGCATGTCGCCAGCGCAGCAATGCCTCCACACCTACGACCTCGCCGGTTTGCACATCCATCTGCGGCTGGAAGTTGAGGCTGAATTCCTGGTCAGCCACCGCAAGCGGCAGGCCATGCCGGATCTGCTCTATGCGTTTGACTGACAGGGTGATGTTTTCCTCGTAGAACCTGTAGCTACGCCTACCCTCGGCCTTTGCCTTTGCAGAAGCATTCTCCGAATACTGGACCAGCTGCTCAAGCACCTCGGCATCGTCGGGATACAAGGCTATACCTATGCTCGCGCCCAAGTATTGTTCGCGGATGAAAGACGCCAATGGCGGGATCAGCGACTGCAAAATGCGGTCAACCAGCACTTCCAGCTCGTTGACCTCCTCCACCCGGGGCACAAGCACTGCGAATTTGTCGTCCCAGAACCGGCACGCCTGGTCGTCCTGGCGTATGGCATTCGTCAGACGATTTGCGAATTCCTTGAGGACGGCATCGCCGGCAGCATAGCCGTATCTCTCATTGATGAGCTTGAAATTCCTGAGGTCTATCCATAACACTGCCGAACGGATTTTCTCGCGTTGCGCATGCTTGAGCGCCAGCGCACCATCTCAAGGAAACTGCCTCGGCTCATGAGCTGTGTGAGCACATCGGTGTTGCCGGATTGTTCGATGCGCTGCTTGAGGCGTTTTTTCTCGGACAGCTCGCGGATGACCAACGCATAGGCAAACACGATAAACAGCAGAACTGCCGAGATCAGGGAATACAGGCTCCACCGGGCATGATGGGCACGTTCGGCTGCCAGCCTCGATAGCTCGGCCACTTCGGCACGTTTGGACTCGAGAATAGGCGTGATCTGGGCGCGGATCTGATCCATCTTCTGCTTGCCATGATCAGACTGCACCAGGCTTAAGGCTTCTGTCCTGCGGCCTTCTTTCACCAGTGCGATCGTTGCCTCAAGCTCTAGTAACTTG
>Ga0196971_1000981_pt1 | contig 15042 bp, 8 predicted proteins | sample S1v_1013CmetaG_FD_148660 | JGI IMG/M metagenome (GOLD analysis project Ga0196971, IMG submission 148660) | Soil microbial communities from Anza Borrego desert, Southern California, United States - S1+v_10-13C | ecosystem: Environmental > Terrestrial > Soil > Desert | place: USA: California... | reverse complement strand
GATTTCGGCGAGCTTCTTGGTCAGGACGATGCCTTCCTGCGGCAAGTCGACCGGACGCTCCCTGTCGTCGAGGATCATGCGCAGCTCCCGCGCCGGCGCCAGGCCAACGACCACCGTCTTCTTCATTCGATGGCGGAAACGCATCTCGACCGGCATGTTGCGGAAGGGCTCGATGCGCAGCACACCGGGCAGCGCGGCAAGGTTGTGGACCACCGAGAGATCGCGTGCCTCGTTGAAGGTGACGGTCACATCGTCGCGCTGCGCGGTGCGGAATTGGAGGCGGATGATCTCGTTGAGCGCATCGAAGGTGTACTGGCCGGTGATCATCAGCGACACCGCCAGCGCCAGCCCGAGGATGGAGAGCAGCGACTTGGCGGTGTTGCGTTCCAGCTTGCGCAGCACCATCCGCACCGGCAGGGCCATGACGCCTTGCAGGCCGAGCCGTTCCAGCGGCCCGGGGCGGAACCGGGCCGGCGCTTCGGGACGCATCGCCTCTGCCGGCGCAAGCCGCAGCACGCGGGCGGCGGCAAGGAGCGCGCCGAAGACCGCGGCGGCGGCGGCGATCACCAGCGACACCGCGACCGCAAATCCGGACAGCCTGAATTCCATGCGCGGAAAGTGATAGAACTCGGCATACAGGCCGGCCAGCCCCTGGCCGAGCCAGCTGCCGAGCGCGATTCCGGCGATGCCGCCGGCCATGACGGTCAGCAAGGCGAACTTGAGGTAATGCGCGGCCACGGAAAAACTGCTGTAACCGAAACTCTTGAGCAAGGCGATCTGGGCGCGCTGCAGCGTGATGATGCGCAGGAGCACGTTATGGATCAGAAAGGCGGCGACGGCGAGGAAGATCGCCGGGATCACCGTGCCGCTGACGCGGTTGGAGGCCAGCTCATTGTCGATGAAACTGTGTGACACCTGTTCCTTGCGTCCATAGGCGCCGAGCGATCCGTAGGGCGCCAGCAGGATATCGAGCTGCTCGATCACACGCGACTCGCTGGCATGCGGCGCCAGGATGAGCGTGATGTCGTTGATGCTGTCGCGCATGTTGAGGGCGGCGGCAAGCGCCTCGTGCGCCATCCACAGCACGCCGAAGCGGCGGTTGTCGGGGAAGCTGTTGCCCTTGATTTCATTCACGTATTCCGGCGAGATGCCGATACCGACGATGTGCAGGCGCTCCTTCCTGCCGTTGATGATGGCGGCAATGCTGTCGCCCGGGCGCAGCTTGTTGGCGGCGCAAAAGGCTTCGCTGGCGAGGACTTCAAGGCGGTTGCCTGCTTCAGGCAGGCGGCCGCTGCGCAGGTGGACGCGGTTGAGTCCGGTGCCGGGCGTTGGCGGCAGCGATACCAGCCGGCCGCTGGCCGGTTCGTCCAGCCCGGGCACGTCCAGCGAGGCATCGAACACCACGCGGCCGTCGGCTTCGTTGACGCCGGGGATTTCGCGCACGCGGGCGACGAGGGTGAGCGGCGCGTTCTTGAGATGCGCAAACACGTCGGCGAAGCGGTAGCGTTCGTAATAGGAGGCCTGCGCATCGAGCAGCGCCTCGTAGGAACCGCGCATGGTGACCAGCGTGGCGATGCCGCACATGGCGACCATCGCGATCGCCAGCGCCTGTCCGCGCATGCGCCAGAGGTCGCGCAACAGCTTGAGATCGACCGGGCGCAGGGCGAAGGCTACCACTGGATCTCTCCCGGCGGCACGCGCTGTTCGTTGGTCTCGATCCGCGTGATGCGTCCGCTGCTGATGTGGATCACCCGGTGCGCCATGCCCGCGATCGCCGCGTTGTGGGTGATGACGGCGGTGGTGGTACCAAGCTCGCGGTTGATGCGGTCCAGCACCTCAAGCACCAGCTTGCCGGTACGGAAGTCGAGCGCGCCGGTCGGCTCGTCGCACAAGAGCATGTCCGGCTGTTTGGCGATGGCACGCGCAATGGCGACGCGCTGCTGTTCGCCCCCCGAGAGCTGGGCCGGGAAATGGTGCATGCGCTCCTCCAGCCCCACGAGCCGCAAGGCTTCGGCGGCGTCCATCGGGTCCGGGCTGATTTCCGTGACGAGCTGCACATTCTCCAGCGCGGTCAGGCTGGGAATCAGGTTGTAGAACTGAAAGACGAAGCCCACATGTTCGCGCCGAAAGGCGGTCAGGGTGGCGTCGCCGGCGTGCGTCAGGTCTTCATCGAGGTAGTGCAGGCTGCCGGACGTGGGCGTGTCGAGCCCGCCGAGGATGTTGAGCAGCGTGGATTTTCCGCTGCCCGAGGCGCCGAGCAGCACGACGAACTCGCCGGCATACAGGTCAAGATCGACGTCGCGCAGCGCCGGCACCTCGATTTCCCCCATGGTGTAAGTCTTTCCCACGCCGCGGAGGCTGAATACGGGCGTGAGCATGGCGGCGGCGGGCATCGGTGCGGACATCGTTCAATTCCTGCAACGGTAACGCGCCCACCGTACTCAGTTCAGCGCGAAATTTTGTTGATCCAGGTCAACCGCGCCCAAATGGATGGCGTCGCCCCGGGTGAGCTTGTTGCGCTGCGGGCGGATTCCGGTACCCTTGGTCGCTTCATGCATGCGTAACCCGGCACGCTGATTGCCGGCAGAACACGGAGCAATGGAAGAATGACTCTCACCAGCAAGAAAGGCCTGGTTGTCGGGATTGCGAACGACAACAGCATCGCCTACGGATGCGCGCGCGCATTCCGCAACGCCGGGGCGGAACTCGCCATCACTTACCTGAATGAGAAGGCCGAACCTCATGTCCGTCCGCTGGCGGAAGCACTCGGCAGCCCCATCATCGTGCCCTGCGACGTGCGCGAGGAAGGGCAGCTCGAGGCGGTGTTTGCACGCATCGAGAAGGAATGGGGCAAGTTGGATTTCGTACTGCACTCGATCGCCTTTGCCCCGAAGGAAGACCTGCAGGGCCGTCTGGTCGACTGCTCGAAAGAAGGCTTTGCGATGGCAATGGAAGTGTCCTGCCACTCCTTCACCCGCATGGCAAAGCTGGCCGAACCGCTGATGAAGGAGGGCGGCTGCCTGCAGACGGTGACATTCTTCGGCTCCGAGCGGGTGGTGGAGCATTACAACATGATGGGGCCGGTGAAGGCCGCGCTGGAAAGCACGGTGCGCTACCTTGCCGCCGAGCTCGGCACGAAAGGCATACGCGTCCATGCGCTGTCGCCGGGGCCGCTGCTAACGCGCGCCGCCTCGGGCATCGGCCACTTCGACGCGCTGCTGGAACGGGCGAAGGAACGCGCGCCCGAACGGATGCTCGCCACCATCGAGGATGTGGGCCATGTCGCCGCCTTCCTCGCCAGCGACGGCGCGCGATCCCTGACCGGGAACGTGGAGTACATCGACGCCGGTTACCACGTCATGGGCTGAGGCGGCAATTCCACTCACTCAAGATTGAACTCAGCGCCGTCATCCCGACGAAAGTCGGGATCCAGTGTCTTGCATGCGCCGTATCACGCCGCTGGATTCCTGCTTTCGCAGGAATGACAGCCTTGTTTGCGGCCGGGCGGCGGGTTTCTCTGTCATCCATTAAAATCCAGACGACCGTTCGATTTTGGACGGACATAACGGACGAGGATGGCAGACATGGGCAAGCACGGTTTTTCGGCACAACGGCTGGAGGCGCTGACCAAGCGCATCGAGGCGGATATCCAGGCACGCTTCATTCCCGGCGCCGCAATGCTGGTCGCGCGCGGCGGCGAGATCGCCTGCGAGGCGGCCATTGGCGTGCAGGACCCGGCGGGCAGCAAGCCGATGGCGCTGGACAGCATCTTCCGCATCTATTCGATGACCAAGCCCATCGTATCGGTGGCCGCCATGATGCTGGTCGAGCAGGGCAGGTTGCTGCTCAGCGATCCGATCGTGAACCACCTGCCCGAGCTGCGCGGACTGAAGGTGGGCGTGGAAAAGGCCGATGCCAAGGGCAAGCGTATCCTGCAGCTGGAAGACGCGCTGCAGCCGATCACCGTGCAGGACCTGTTGCGCCATACCGCCGGTTTCACCTACGGCATCTTCGGCGACTCGCTGGTCAAGGAAGAATACCGCAAGGCCGGTATCGGCAGCCCGCGCGCCACCAGCGACGAGTTCATCCGCCTGATGGGGCAGCTGCCGCTGATGTACCAGCCGGGAACGGTATGGGAATACAGCCACGCGACCGACGTGCTCGGCGTGCTGCTGGAGCGCGTCTCCGGCATGTCGCTCGATGCGCTGCTGGCCGAGCGCATCCTGCGTCCGCTGGGCATGAAGGATTCCGGCTTCTGGGTGGAAGAGAGCCAGCACCACCGCATCGCGGAAGCCTATGGCACCGACCCGGTGACTGGCACTGAAGTGAAGCTGAACCAGCCGCGGCGCAAGCCCAGCTTCATGGGCGGCGGCGGCGGGATGATGTCGACGCTGCACGACTACTTCCGTTTCGCCAAAATGCTGGCCAACGGCGGCGAGCTCGACGGCGTCCGGCTGCTGTCGCGCAAGATGCTCGGGTACATGACGAGCGACCATCTCGTCGGCCTGCCGCTGGCACGCTCCGGCCTGAGCTACCTGCCTGGGCCGGGCTACGGTTTCGGCCTCGGCTTCTCCGTGCGCACGCATGAAGGCGGCGCACTGATGCCGGGATCGATCGGCGATTACAGCTGGAGCGGGCTTGCCGGCACGTACTTCTGGATCGACCCCGCCGAAGACCTGCTCGCGATCTTCATGATGCAGGCGCCGGAGCAGCGCACCCATTACCGGCAGCTGTTCCGCAACCTCGTCTATGCCGCTCTCTAGGCCACGAGTTTCGTTTTCGTTGATCCAGCTCAAGCGCTTCCGTTGCGGCGAGGCCGTCGTACCGGGTTCTGTCCTTGAAGGCCAATGAAATTCTTCTAGACTGCCTCAATCAGAATAGGTCTTGAAGGGAGTCTGCGATGCAAGCGATCAAATGGACCCAGGACATGTCGCTTGGGGTGACCGGCATGGATGCCGCGCATGAGGAATTCCTCGAGGACCTGAGTGAACTGCTGACGACGCCCGACAGCCGCTTCGCGCAGGGGTTCATGCGCCTGATCGAAAAGGTCGAAAAAGACTTCCGTGAAGAGGAAGAGCTCATGGAGGAGATCGATTATCCCGGCCTGCACGGGCACCGCGAGCAGCATGCGCGCGTGCTGGCCGCGCTGCATCATGTCGCGCCGCACGTGATGAGCGGCGATGTCGCGCTCGGGCGCGAGGCGGCCGAACTGCTGCCCCAGTGGTTCCTGTACCACCTCTCCACGATGGATACCGCGCTGGCCTTCGCGCTGGATGCGGAGAAAGGCGATATTAACCCGTCCGCGATACGCCGGGCGGCCGAACGCATCCGCCAAGGCTCCGGCCGCTGACGCTGCGTTGCCGGCACATGTGCATCGTTTCCTTACATCTTTATTGTTGCTGTTGAGCAACAACCGTAGAGTGCTCGAAACCCGGACATCGCGGCACTGTCTGGTTTCGATACACTATGGAAACCTGGCTGAGGCAGGCGAACGCCAGTGCTGGTGCGGCCTCCAGCGGCGCTCTTGTCAGCCGGATGCGAGCCGGAAAAATGGAGAAATCCGTTCCTGTATGAAAGTCGTACAGGTAGTCCCTGCGTAGGAAAAATACTTACAGTTGCGCGCTGGCAATTCCGACTTCCCTCATTTACACTGCCCCTGCTGGGGTGTGCTTATTGCACGCTTGATGGTGTATCGCAGCGGAACTCAGTCAAAAAACATTCGATCGGACGATCAGTCCGGCAGGCTGACTCTCGTTGCTCCGCGCAATTTGGTCGGGGGAGACTGCTATGAATTTACGTACGGTGCGAATCGGTACGCGGCTGGGAATCGGCTTCGGAATCATTCTTGTCTTGGTTGTCTGCGTGCTGGCGGCAGACATCGTCATCAGCGCCAATGGACGCCAGGTCCAGAACGAGGGCCTGAAAGTGGCGACCGCAAAGGTGGCCGTGGCCAGCGCCATGCGCAGTGCCGTACTGGAAGGCGGCATTGCGATGCGCAACGTCGGCCTGCAATACAGCACGCCGGAAATGCAGAAGGAAGAGGCAAAGGCGCTGGTGCAGCGCAAGCGCTTCCAGGAGGCGCAGGACAAGATCCTCGCGCTCGGCCTCTCCGAGCAGGAGAAGGCCATCGTCGCCAACATTGCCGAACTCAACAAGAAGACCGAGGAACCCTTCAAGGAAGCCATCGAGAAGGTCAAGGAGTATGCGAACGAAGCCGCGGGCAAGCTGATCTCGTCGCGCATCGACCCGCTTAACCAGCAGGCCATTGCCGAGATCGACAAGCTGGTCGACATGCAGCAGAAAGCGGTCGAAGGCCTGATCGAAGGCTCGGAAGCGGCAGGACAGCGCCTGACCTACCTGCTCATGCTGATGGGCGCGATCACCGTGGTCACCGGCGGCGTGCTCTCGTTCTTCACCACGCGCAGCATCACCCAGCCCCTGCAGGATGCGGTGGGCGTGGCCAAGCGCGTGGCGGCGGGCCGGCTCGGCGCCGACATCGTGGTCGAGGGCAAGGATGAAACCAGCGAACTGCTGCGCGCCCTCAAGGAAATGGATGAGAGTCTGTCCAAGATCGTCAGCCAGGTGCGCGCGGGGACGGATGAAATCGGCACCGCCTCCAATGAAATCTCCGCCGGCAATTCCAACCTGTCTTCGCGCACGGAATCGCAGGCCAGCGCGCTGCAGGAGACCGCTTCTTCAATGGAGGAACTCACCTCCACCGTCCGCCACAATGCCGAAAATGCACAGCAGGCCAACAACCTCGTGCGTTCGGCATCGGAGTCGGCCGTGAAGGGCGGGGAAGTCGTCGGTCATGTGGTCGAGACGATGGGGTCGATCAAGGACAGCTCGCGCAAGATCGTGGACATCATCGGCGTGATCGACGGCATCGCTTTCCAGACCAACATCCTCGCGCTCAACGCCGCCGTCGAGGCAGCGCGCGCGGGCGAGCAGGGCCGCGGCTTCGCGGTCGTCGCCTCCGAGGTGCGCACGCTGGCGCAACGCTCCGCGCAGGCGGCGAAGGAAATCAAGGATTTGATCAGCGATTCCGTCAAGAAGGTCGACAGCGGCAATGCCCTGGTCGACGACGCGGGGCGCCAGATGGCCGAGATCGTGGCCGCAGTCAAGCATGTGGCGGACATCATGAACGAGATCACCGAAGCCAGCCAGGAACAGAGCCGCGGCATCGAGGAGATCAACCGGGCCATCTCGACCATGGACGAGATGACCCAGCAGAATGCCGCCCTGGTGGAGCAAGCCGCCGCTGCCGCTGCCGCGATGGAAATGCGGGCAGCAGCCCTTGGCCAGACGGTCGCCGCGTTCGACCTGAGCGGATCGGGCCGCGCCACCGCCCCCGTCCACGCTCCGGTGCCGGCCGGGCAATTGCCCGAACCGCGCAAGGAAAGCGTGGCGAAGGTGCTGCCTCTCGGCGCCGTCAAGAAAGCTGCGCTGCGGCTGCGCGGCTGATCCGCGAGAAAAACGGCAGGCTGACGGCCGGTATCCCCGGCCGGCCCGTACAGCTTGCCTGCGTGAAAACTTGCCGCTGGCGCATTCCGGCTTGGCGGCTTGAGGACGCGCAATGCCGCCGTCCTCGCGATAAACCTATCGCTGCGCTCCTTGTCTATCCGCAAACGCACGCCCGCAAGCCGGGGCGTGAACCATGCAACGCGGATAGAAAGGGCACATCATGCTGGAAGCAACCAATGGCATGTCTTCTTCGGTCTGGATGGCGACCGCCGACGTACCTGTTTTCCCACCCCTGGCAGCCGACATCGATACTGAGGTTTGCGTCATCGGCGCCGGTATCGCCGGCCTGAGTACCGCCTACCTGCTCGGCAGGCAGGGCCGCTCGGTGGTCGTGATCGACGCGCTTGGCGTGGGCGCAGGCGAAACCGGGCGCACCACCGCGCATTTCTTTCCGCCGGACGAGTGGTACACCGACGTCGAGAGCGGCTTTGGCGAGCAAGCGGCAAAACGCGTGGCGGACAGTTTTTCTCAGGCAATCACCCAGGTCGAATCGATCATCGCATTGGAAAACATCGAGTGCGAATTCGAACGGCTGAGCGGCTACCTTTACGCGCTGCCCGATAACGGATTCCAGGATCTGCAGAAGGAATTCGAGGCCGCGCACCGCGCCGGCGCCGACGTGGAGCTGCTCGACCGCGTGCCCGGGCTGAGCTTCGACACCGGGCCCTGCGTCCATTACCGCAACCAGGCGCAGTTCCACCCGCTGAAATACCTTGCCGGCCTTGCCCATGGCATTACCCGCCAGGGCGGGAAGATTTATGGCGGGACGCGCGCCCTCGATGTCTCCGGCGACGACACGCTGCAGACGGTATCCACGACCAACGGCCGCATCCGCGCCAAGGCCGTCGTGGTCGCCACCAACACACCATTCAACGACCGCGTCGTCATGCACACCAAGCAGGCCGGTTACCGTACCTACGCGATCGGCGTGCGCGTGCCGCGCGGCTCGGTCCCGCGCATCCTGCTATGGGACACCGGCGATCCCTACTACTACATCCGCCTGGAGACGCCCGACCCGTCGGCGCCCGACGACATCCTCATCGTCGGAGGCGCCGACCACAAGGTGGGGGAGGACACGCATCCGGAGCATCGCTACGACGAGATCGAACGCTGGGTGCGCGAGCGCTTCCCGATGGCGCAGGCGGTCGAATACCGCTGGTCGGGCGAAGTCATGGAGCCGTCCGACGGCCCGGCCTATCTCGGACGCAATCCTATGGACGACAAGAACGTCTACGTCATTACCGGCGATTCCGGCAACGGCATGACCCATACGACCATCGGCGCCATGCTGGTGACCGACATGATCATGGGCCGCGAGAACCCATGGAGCTCCGTGTACGACCCGGCGCGCAAGGTCAAGCACGGCATGTCCGATTTCGTGGTCGAGCAGGCCGACACCCTGTCCAAGTATGGCGAATGGGTGACCGGCGGCGAAGTGGATTCCGCGCAAGAGATCGCGGCGGGCGAGGGCGCTATCTTGCGTGACGGCACGCGCAAGCTGGCCGTGTTCCGGGATGAGCAGGGCGCACTGCATGCGGTCTCCGCCAAGTGCACCCATCTCGGCTGCGTCGTGCACTGGAACTCGGCGGAACGTTCCTGGGATTGCCCCTGCCATGGCTCGCGATTCGATGTGGACGGCGAGGTGCTGCACGGGCCAGCCGCCACGGCGTTGGAGGCCGCGACGCTCGATAGCGGCGACATGAAGCAGGCGGGGCCGGGCGATGCGCACCGGCCACGGCCGGGGGTCTAGACGACAGGGGACATCGATCCAGGTGCCTGGCCGCGAAAAAGCCGGTGCGAGCTGGAAATGGCCGTAAAGCAAGTAGCGGCCCGTTTCACGAACATCTGATCCACGTCATCCCCGCTTGGCACGCATCCAATGGAATGGCGCGTTCCTCGGCCTACACTATGTATCCCCCAATGTCTTGGAGCAGCGACAATGGCTGCCGCGGGCGCAGTTCTCCTGGCTTGTACCGCCGCTGTTGCTGGCGGATGGACACAGGCCGAGGCTGAAAAAGCGTACTGGGATTGCGAATTCTCCGCAGTCCAGGGCCAGATCAGCCTGGACAGCGCTGCTGCCTGCAGCGAGATATACGAGGGGCTGAAAAGGGACAAATTCGATGGCCGCTTCGACCGGTTCCTCGGCTGGTGGCGGGAGAACAAGGAGCGTGAGCTGTCGTCGAGGGGGCAGCCGAGGCGGCCTCCCGATGACTAGCAGGGCATCCAGATGTTTTCAACACGGTCCGCCCGGTCACTAATGCATTGGCTAATACTGTTATAGAAATGCCAGGAGCCTGTTTAGAATTGCTTCGCCCTTACTCCCAAGGGTGGTTCGCATATAACCCGGCTTTAGTGTGCCGGGCGCGAATCTGCAGACAATTCCGCGTATTTCTCGGGCATGCCGGTGCCCGTTGGCGGAATTGTCTGCACCTTTCCCTCACCCTTCGATCCACACCCGCATCAACGACAGCAACTGCCCCGCATCCACCGGCTTGGTGATGTAGTCGGACGCGCCGGCCGAGATGCATTTATCGCGGTCGCCCTTCATCGCCTTGGCCGTCAGGGTGATGATCGGCAGTTGCCTGAACTTCGGGTTCTTGCGAATCGCGCGCATCGTGTCGTAGCCGTCCATGCCGGGCATCATGATGTCCATCAGCACGATGTCGATCGATGGGTCGGATTGCAGCACGTCGATGCCGTCGCGCCCGTTCTCGGCATACAGCACTTTCATGTGCTGGCGTTCCAGCACGGAACTGAGGGCAAAGATGTTGCGCAGGTCGTCGTCGACGATCAGCACTTTGCGGCCGGCGAGGTTGACGTCGGCCGCAGCGGCGTCGTCCAGCATGCGCCGCTGCGTCTCGGGCAGGTTTTCCTGCGAACGATGCAGGAAGAGGGCAGTTTCGGAGACCAGGCGTTCCGGCGAGCGGGCATCCTTGAGGACGATGGTCTTGGCCAGCCGTTGCAGCCTTTCCGTTTCGTCCGGCGTCAGTTCGACGGCGGTGTTGATGACGATGGGCACGTCGCGCAGCGCATAGTCGGCGCCGATCTGCTCGAGCAACGCAAAGCCGTCGATGTCCGGCAGGCTCAGGTCGAGAACGACACAATCGAAGGGCGCGCGTCTGAGGAGCCGCAGCGCTTCCTGCCCCGTGTCGACCGCTTCGATGTGCACATCCGCGCCGCCGATCAGCCGGACGATGGCGTCGCGCTGGATCGGATCATCCTCAACGACGAGCAGGTGGCGCCTGTCGTTCGTGACGAACTGCTGGATGCGCGTCAGCTCTTCCTGCATGCGCGCCACGCTGACGGGCTTTTGCAGGTAAGAGATGGCGCCCTGGCGCAGCGCGCGTTCGCGCGCATCGTTTCCGGAGAGGACATGCACCGGGATGTGCCGCGTCCCGGGGTCGCGCTTGAGGCGTTCGAGGACGGCAAAACCGTCGGCGCCGCTGCGATCGACGTCGAGCAGGATCGCGGCGGGGCGGTAATCGCGGGTCAGCGCCAGTGCCGATTCGGCCTGCCGTGCAACGATGCCCTTGAAGTTGCTCTCGCGGGCCTGGCCGAGCAAGGTCATTGCGTCGCCTTCGTCGTCATCCACGATCAGTACCGCGTGGTCGCCGGGCGAGACAAGCGCGCGGTCGTCGCGCGGCAGCTCTTCTTCGTCCTCCGTCAGCACGGCCTCGGGCTCCGGCAGGTCCGTCACGTCCGCAAGGCGTTCCGGCGCGGGGAGGCGGCTCACCGGCGCGTGCTCTTCCTTGTCCTGCGCCGGATAGTCGTACTCGACGGCGGCGTCGCGCTGATACGGAAGGTATAGCGTGAACGTGCTGCCGACACCCAGTTCGCTTTCCACCCGGATCTCGCCGTGCAGCAGGCGCGCCAGCTCGCGGCTGATCGATAGTCCGAGGCCGGTGCCGCCATATTTGCGGGCGGTGCTGCCATCGGCTTGCTGGAAGGCTTCGAAGATCAGTTGCAGCTTGTCGTGCGAGATGCCCACGCCGGTGTCCGCCACCGAGAATGCGAGCACGGTATCCGCAGCGGAAAGGTCGGGGTGACCCGGCGTCCATCCCGCCTTCGCCACCCCGATGCGCAGCGCTACCTGGCCATGCGGCGTGAACTTGAAGGCATTGGACAGCAGGTTTTTCAGGATCTGCTGCAGGCGCGTGGTATCGGTGCGCATCGACGGCGGCAGGTTGGGACCGAGCTCGATGCTGAAATCGATCTTCTTCACGTTCGCCATGTGGCGGAAGGTACGCTCCACATACACGCGCAGCGAATCGAAGCGGTATTCGCTCATCTCCAGCGTCACCGTGCCGGATTCGATCTTCGACAGGTCGAGGATGTCGTTGATCAGGGTCAGCAGGTCGCTGCCGGAGCCGTAGATCGTCCGCGCGAACTCCACCTGCATTTCGCTCAGGTTGCCCTCCGGGTTGTCGGACAACTGTTGCGCCAGGATCAGCAAGCTGTTGAGCGGCGTGCGCAGTTCGTGCGACATGTTGGCCAGGAACTCGGACTTGTACTTCGAGGACAGGGCGAGCTGTGTCGCCTTTTCCTCCAGCGCAAATTTCGCCTGTTCCACTTCGCGGTTCTTGCGTTCCACCTCGATGTTCTGCTCCGACAGCAGGCGCGCCTTTTCCGCCAGTTCGAGGTTGGTCTGCTGCAGCTCCTGCGCCAGCGACTGTGACTGGGTCAGCAGCGATTCGGTGCGGCTGTTGGCCTCGATGGTGTTGAGCACCACGCCGATCGATTCCATCAGCTGGTCGAGGAAGGACAGGTGGGTCTCGGTAAAGCGCTCCAGCGACGCGATCTCGATGACGGCCATCACCTGCTGTTCGAACAGGATGGGCAGCACCACGATGTTGGTGGGCGGCGCGGCGCCGAGTCCGGAGGTGATCTGGATGTAGTCGCGCGGCACATTGGTGAGCCAGATGCGTTGTTTCTCCAGTGCGCACTGGCCGACCAGTCCCTGGCCGGGCCGGAAACTGCGCGTCAGTTCCTCGGCGGAACGGTAGCCGTAGGTCGAGACCGCGCGCAGGCAGGGATCGTCCTGCGCCGCGTCCATGCGGTAGAACACGCCGTGGTGGGCGTACACCAGCGGCGCCAGTTCCGACAGGATCATGGCCGACACGGCCTCCAGGTCGCGCTGGCCCTGCAGCAGACGGGTGAAGCGCGCGAGGTTGGTCTTCAGCCAATCCTGCTGCGCGTTCTTCTGCGTCGTCTCCTTCAGGTTGCGGATCATCTCGTTGATGTTGTCCTTCAGGTAGGAAACTTCGCCGCGCGCTTCCACCTGGATCGAACGCGAGAGGTCACCGCGCGTCACCGCCGTCGCCACTTCCGCAATCGCCCGCACCTGGGTGGTCAGCGTCGCCGCCATCCGGTTCAGGTTTTCGGTCAAGTCCTTCCACGTGCCTGCGGCGCCCGGCACCGATGCCTGGCCGCCCAGCTTGCCTTCCACGCCCACTTCGCGCGCCACGGTGGTGGCCTGGTCCGCGAACACCGCGAGCGTGTCGGTCATCTCGTTGATGGTGTTGGCCAGCGCCGCGATTTCGCCGCGTGCCGCCACCGTGAGTTTCTTCTTCAGGTCGCCGCTTGCCACCGCGGTCACCACGCCGGCGATACCGCGCACCTGGGCGGTGAGGTTGGCCGCCATGAAGTTCACGTTGTCGGTCAGGTCTTTCCAGGTGCCGGCCGCGCCTTCCACCTGCGCCTGGCCGCCCAGCTTGCCTTCGGTGCCCACCTCGCGCGCCACACGGGTTACTTCCGAAGCGAACGAGGAAAGCTGGTCCACCATCACGTTGATGGTGTCTTTCAATTCGAGAATCTCGCCCTTCACGTCCACGGTGATCTTCTTCGACAGGTCGCCGCGCGCCACCGCCGTCGTCACTTCCGCGATGTTACGTACCTGGGCGGTCAGGTTGCCCGCCATAAAGTTCACGTTGTCGGTGAGGTCTTTCCATGTGCCCGATGCCCCGGGGACATTGGCCTGGCCGCCGAGACGGCCCTCGGTACCCACTTCGCGCGCCACGCGCGTCACTTCCGATGCAAACGATCGGAGCTGGTCCACCATGGTGTTGATGGTGTCCTTCAGCTGCAGAATCTCGCCGCGCACGTCCACGGTAATTTTCTTCGACAGGTCGCCGTTTGCGACCGCCGTGGTCACCTCGGCGATGTTACGCACCTGCGAGGTCAGGTTGCCCGCCATCGAGTTCACCGAGTCGGTCAAATCCTTCCAGGTGCCGGCTACGCCCGACACGTTCGCCTGTCCGCCCAGCTTGCCCTCGGTACCCACTTCGCGCGCCACACGGGTCACTTCCGAAGCGAAGGAGGAAAGCTGGTCCACCATCACGTTGATGGTGTTCTTCAGTTCCAGGATTTCGCCCTTGGCGTCCGCGGTAATCTTCTTCGACAGGTCGCCGCGCGCCACGGCAGTGGTCACGTCGGCAATGTTACGCACCTGGCCGGTAAGGTTGGAGGCCATGAAGTTCACGTTGTCGGTCAGGTCCTTCCAGGTGCCGCCCACGCCTTTCACATGCGCCTGGCCGCCCAGCTTGCCTTCGGTACCCACTTCGCGCGCCACGCGCGTCACTTCCGAGGCGAACGAGTTCAGCTGGTCCACCATCACGTTGATGGTGTTCTTCAGCTCGAGAATTTCGCCCTTCACGTCCACCGTGATTTTCTTGGACAGATCGCCGCGCGCCACCGCAGTGGTCACGTCCGCGATGTTACGCACCTGGCCGGTGAGGTTCGACGCCATGAAGTTCACGTTGTCGGTCAGGTCTTTCCAGGTGCCGCCAACGCCTTTCACTTGTGCCTGGCCGCCGAGCTTGCCCTCGGTACCCACTTCGCGCGCCACGCGCGTCACTTCCGATGCGAACGAGGAGAGCTGATCCACCATGGTGTTGATGGTGTTCTTCAACTCGAGAATCTCGCCCTTCACGTCCACCGTGATCTTCTTCGACAGGTTGCCGTTTGCCACCGCAGTAGTCACGTCCGCGATATTGCGCACCTGCGCGGTGAGGTTGCCCGCCATCGAGTTCACCGAGTCGGTCAAGTCCTTCCAGGTACCTGCCACGCCTTTCACCTGCGCCTGGCCGCCCAGCTTGCCTTCGGTACCCACTTCGCGCGCCACGCGGGTCACTTCCGATGCGAACGAGGAAAGCTGGTCCACCATGGTGTTGATGGTGTCCTTGAGCAGCTGGATCTCGCCCTTGGCGTCGGCGGTAATCTTCTTCGAGAGGTCGCCGTTCGCCACCGCGGTGGTCACGTCGGCGATGTTACGCACCTGGCCCGTCAGGTTGGACGCCATGAAGTTCACGTTATCGGTGAGATCTTTCCATGTGCCGCCGACGCCCGGCACGTTCGCCTGTCCGCCGAGCTTGCCTTCGGTGCCCACCTCGCGCGCCACGCGCGTCACTTCCGATGCAAACGAACGCAGCTGGTCCACCATGGTATTGATGGTGTCCTTCAGCTGCAGAATCTCGCCGCGCACGTCCACGGTGATCTTCTTGGACAAGTCGCCGTTCGCCA
>Ga0196971_1000980_pt1 | contig 15046 bp, 4 predicted proteins | sample S1v_1013CmetaG_FD_148660 | JGI IMG/M metagenome (GOLD analysis project Ga0196971, IMG submission 148660) | Soil microbial communities from Anza Borrego desert, Southern California, United States - S1+v_10-13C | ecosystem: Environmental > Terrestrial > Soil > Desert | place: USA: California... | reverse complement strand
GATCGGGACCGAAGTCGAAGCTGGCGGAGGCGTCTCCGGGACCGCCGTTCACTTGGCGCAGCACCAGCGCGCTGCGGTACTCCAGACCGAAGGCTTCCCCCTCGGTGCCAACCGCGCCGTTCACGCCTCCGGCGGTCTGGTCGAAGCTGGTAACCAGCCGGTAGAACTTCTTGTCGCGCTCCTCGGCGCGGTCGCCCGACAAGCTGTCGTAATACTCCATGTACGAGATGGCGCCGGATTGTGCGAAGTGCAGAAATGGCTTGTGCTGCGCCTTGTCCATCTGCGACTGCTGCTGCCGGTCGTAACCGCACTGGGGGCAGGCCGGCGCGGCGCCAGGGCGCTCCACTTCTTCCACTGGGCGCATGTGGCCGCACTTGCCGCACACCGCCCACGTCTGCACGAGCGGCTGCGCCTGGGTGCCGATGGAGAGCTGCTGGATGGCGAACTGGTGGCCGTGGGTGTAGAAGGTGTTGCCCGGTGCCAGTTCCCGGATGGCCACGGCGGCGGCGCGGGTGACGTCGATGGTGAGCGCGGTGCTCTCCTCCGCCGCCGGACCCTCGCGGTCCCGGTAGACCGTCCCGGCCAGTCGCACGCCCCGTTCGGGGAAGGCGTAGTTGGGCAGCAGCCCGTGCTCGGTCAGCACCTCCAGCGCCGCCGTGCGGTTCAGCGTCGCCAGGCGCGCCTTGAGGATGCGCAGCTCCCGCTCCACGTCGCGCAGACCGGCCTCATCGCCTCCGTCGGCCAACTCCCGCTTCTCGTCGTTGAGCCGCCGCCGCGCCGCCTCGATGGTGCGGACCTGCACCCCGAACTCGACCGCCGCCTCGCGAATGCGGTGGTAGAGCCGCTCCATCGTCGCCTCCTGGCGGAAGCGGTCGCGCGTGTCGTCGCTCACCTCCGTCCCGAAGCGGGACAGGAAGGCCTGCTGCAAGGCCGCCTCGTGCGCGGCGATCCAGCCGAGCAGATCGATGACCGGTCCCTGCCCGTTGTCCATTTCCTCCATCAGCCGCTTGCCGCTGGCGGGCAGCCGGTCGACCACTCCTTCCTTCACGGCGCGATCGATGCAGAAGGCGAGATACTGGCGCGCCAGCATGGCGCTGGCGTCCAGCCAGCAGCCCGGCGGCTGGACGGTGCCGGCCAGCATCTCCTCCGGCCGGGCGAAGAAGAACAGATCGTGGGGGCGCTGGTTCACCACCGACACCACCAGCGCCGTGCCGGTGGTGCGCCCGGCGCGGCCGATGCGCTGGAGGTAGCTGGCCGTGGTCGGAGGGACCGAGCACAGCATGGTAGTCGAAAGGTCGCCGATGTCGATGCCCATCTCCAGCGTGGAGGTGGCGGTGATGACGTTGGGATCGTCGGCGTGGGCGGCGGCGTTGAAGCGGCGCTCCAGGTCCTCCCGCTCGCTGGTGGTCAGGAGGCCGGTGTGTTCCTGCGCGAAGACGCGGCGCAGCGCCCCCTTACGGTAGCGGGCGCGGTAATAATTCTGCCGCTCCGACAGCGGGGCGAGGCGGTATCGGCCGTGCGGCGTGCTGCGGATCAGGCTGGGCGCCCCCTCCCATGCCGCGGCTTCGCCCGCCGGGCGGAACAGCGCGTGGCCGCTGCGGTCGCAGCGCAGGAAATAGCCGTCCTCGAACAGGCGCGCCGCCGACGCGGCGATGGCGTAGAGCGGACCCTTGCCCTCACCGCGGTCCAGGCGCACGAACAGCCCGGCCTTCACCCCCTCGTCCAGTAGGACGCGGTGCAGGTCGGCGATGGCGGTTTCGCTCACCCCCGCCAAGCGCGTCAGCCCGCCCAGGGCGCGCCGGGCCCACAGGGTCGGCCAGGGCGCCTGCGCGCCCTTTCTCATGGTGGCCAGGAGATAGCTGTGCCTCTGGTCGGGCTGGTCGGCCAGCAGACGCGGCACGTACCTGCCGTGCAGCGGGAAGGTCTCCCGCCCCGGAACGATCCGTCCGTACTTCTTCTTTCCCCACAGCCCGCCGCGGGCCAAGGCGGTAACGAACTGGTGGGAAAGTCCGCCCCGCTCGCGATGGCGCTGGAGGATGCCATAGATCCAAAGGCGCAGGGCCTCCGGTGTCACGCCGGCCAGCGCCGGGTCCACGGCCGTCAGGCGCGCGTGCACGGCCCCCATCACGGCGGCGATCACGGCCGGGTCCCAGCCCAGGCAGGTGCTGGCGTTCTGTTCCAGGGTGCGCCCGTGGGTCAGCATCAGCCCGAACTCGCTGACCGCCTCCCAGGTCAGCCGGCGAACCAGCTCGGCCATCAGGTTGGCCGGCGGCGGCGCCTCTCTGTCCGTGCCGTCACGGTACAGGACATAAGGTCCGTACTCGCGCAAATCCGGCGGCAGCAGGGTGCCCATGGCCTCCACCATGCCGCCCAGATGGCCGGGCCGGCCGGGGACAGGCTGGGCCCAGTAATCCAGCAGCCGCTGCCCGGTCTCGACGAGGGGCACGCCGTCGCGCCCGGCCTCCCCGACGATGCGCTGGAGCGCGGTGCGGAAGGTGAAATGGTAGGTGCGGGCGGAGAAGAAGCCGGCGCGGTGGCTGGCGTCCTGGACGCTGTCGGTGAAGGCCAGCAGCTTGGGGTCGCTGTTGAGAACCGAGCCGAACATCTCGTCGATGGCGACGCTGGACACGGTGGCGGCGCGGCTGCCGATGAACATCAGGCTGTCCTGGGCGCCGCAGTGTGGGCAGACCTTGCGCCCGGTCACCTTGCCGTCGTCCTTGCGCTTGCGCTCGTTGAGGAGCTTGACGCGGAAGCTGCGCGCGCTGGTGAGGGGGCACGGCCCCTCGCCCTGGCGGGCAACCAGGCTCTCCGGGGCGAGATACCAGTCCATCATCGGCAGAGGCGGCGCGTCCGGGTCCCGCTCCCCCTCGTCGCCGGATTGCCAGGGGCTTATCACCACCAGATCGGGCGAGGGCGCGCCGTCGATGCCGGAGCCCCGATAGATTAGGGTGGGATTGTCAATCAGCCGGAAGCCGTTGATGCCCTGCGCGCCGAGTGCGGAGCGGCTGTCGGGATCGATCAGCGCCACCCAGGCGGACTCGCCGCACTCGCTGCAATGGGCGACGGGCAGGATGGGCGTGTCGGGCCGGCGTTCGTCCAGCCAGCCGAACCTCGGTTCCGGCGTCACAAAGCGGCCGAGCCGGCGCAGCTCGCGCACCCACACCTGCACCTGGGTCGGCACCAGCGGCAGGGCGCGCCCGCTGCGGAGCTGCCGGGCCTGGGCGACCAGCGCGAAGAAGGCGGCGATGACCGCGTCGCGGGCGGTGCGGTCGCCAACGGCGCGGAGCGCGAAGAAGCGGTCGGACAGGCCGTCCACCAGCGCGTCCCAGGTCAGTACCGGGCTTGCCGTCAGGTCGAGCAGCGCCTTGAACAATTCCTGCCCGCGCAGCCACTGTCCCAGCTCCAAGCCCCAATATTTCTCGTCGTCGGGCTTGTGCGTCACCTTGCCGATCCAGCGGTTCTCCGCCGGGGACAGCGGGAAGGCCGGGGCGCCGAACAGCGGGGCGACGCGCCGGGCGAAGACGGCGGCGGTTTCGCCGTCGGCCGGCGTGCAGTCGGCGGCCGACGGCAGCCGGTCGGGAGTGATGCGGTCCCTGGGAAGCTCGACCATCTCGTCGATGGTCAGGCGGTTGCCTTCCTCGCTGATGATCATCGACGGCGTGAAGTGTTCCTCGAACAGCGTCCCGGCGAACTCGGCCAGCCGCTGCAACGGGTCCATCTCCTCCTCCGTGCGGCCGCCGGCGACCGTGGCGCTGGTGCCGACGCAACAGAGGTCCCCCTTGGCGATGTCCAGCCGGTCCTTCAGGCGGCGGATCAGGCAGCCGACGTCGGCGCCCTGGGCGCCGTCGTAGGTGTGCAGCTCGTCCAGCACCAGATAGCCGAGCCGCCCGGGCGCGTTGTGCCGCCAGACGGGCCGGTACTTCGGCTTCATCAACAGGTAGTCGAGCATCTTGTAGTTGGTCAGCAGGATGTCCGGCGGGTCATCCAGCATGGCGGCGCGGTCGGTGATGTGCCGGTACTGCTCCCGCCCGTTCTCCACGACCACGGTCATGCGCGAGACCGCGCCGTCCCGCGGCCGTTCCCCGCCCCCCCCTTCGTCCTCCGCGTCGTCGTCGCGCCCGGTGAACAGGCCGACGCGCACCCGTGCCCGGCGGTCCGGCCCGGTACCCTCGTGCAGTTCGGGACGGTTGAAGATCTCCTCGGCGAAGCGGCCGGCCTGGTCGGAGGCCAGCGCGTTCATGGGGTAGAGGATGATCGCCTTGATCCCCGCCTCGCCCCGCCTCGCCGCCCGCAACGCGTGGTCGAGCACGGGGTACATGAAGCACTCCGTCTTGCCCGACCCGGTGCCGGTGGTGACGATGGTGCTTTCCGGCGCCCGCCCCTTGGACGACAGCCGCTGCCATGCCTGCCACTGGTGGCGGAAGGGGTGGAAGGGCGGCGTCACGTCGAACAGAGCGGCCGGATCGTAGGTGTCCGGCGCCGGACGGAACGGCCGGCTGAGCCGCACCCACGGCCCCTTGAACAGCCCGGCCGCCGGGTCGTTGACGAAGGCGGCGAAGGCCGCCTCCTCTTCCGGCCGGCGGAAGTTGAAGGTGGCTTCCAGATAGTGGCGGATCTGCCGCCGGACGTTCTGCGCGAGGGTGGCCGGCAGCATGGCGTCAGTGCTCCGCGTCGGCGGTGGCTAAGGGCGCTTCGGGCGTCGCGACGCCGAACCAGGCCTCGAAGGCGGCCCAGGCGCGGCGGTAGTCGTCCTCCCGGTCCACCTTGGAGAAGGGCGGGTGGAAGGTCTTGGTTACGGTGGCGTTGCCGTTGTCCACGGGCCAGGAGACGGTGATCGGGCTCACCCCATCGTGCTCCTGGCGGGCGGTGCGCAGTTCCTTGGCGCCGGCGTCCTTGCGCACGGTGTTGGGCAGGCGGCGCCCGCGCGCGTCGTACTCGTCGGCGTTCTCGTATTGGCGCATCACCGGGAACTGGACGCGGTAGATGGTCAGCAGCTCGTCCAGCGTCAGCTTCAGCGCCTGCGCCACCAGCACGTCGATTTCCAGCAGCGCCTGCCGCCGCGCGAAGTCGCTGCGCAGTGCGCAGCCGCGCTCCCACAGCGGCGGCAGCTCCGCCCAGGGAATTTCATGCTCGTGCACGAGGCGCGGGTCGTCGTACGCCCAGCCATCCGCGCGCATTGCCTCGGTGAAGTTGCGTTCCCACAGGGGGGCATAGTGGTTTGTCACCGAAACGAGGCGGAGGGTGCGGGCGGCAAGCTTATCTTTACTATTTCCTGAGACGAGCGGCAAATTCTTGATCAGATCATGTCGGAAGTTCCCTTTTCCGCTAAGTCTAACCAGAAAATCGAAAACAATTGAGAATGTAGACGCAGAAAATGCCAAAAGAACATCCTCCGCCATGACTATGGAGAATAAAACGTCTATATTTGCCGCCCCAGGCGGCAAAATTGAAGATATTAAAGTTCTGTAGTCAGATGGCTTTGCGAGCCTCCTATTAACGTAGCGGTAGTAACTCACCACAGGTTTAGGCATCCACTTCAGTTGATCAGGTGTCGGCATGCCTTGGACCAACCTAACACCCTCAAACTCCTTGAGGAATTCTTGGGATTGCACTGAGTCTTGATTCCTTTTTACCCACCGCACCGCCTCGATGACTGCTCCTTCAGCTTGGCTGAAGTATGCAAACTGGCGGGCATTGACCGCGTCTGGATGTTCACTTTCAATACTATACAAGCGCAGCTGTTCACCACACAGCACCTCCCATGCATTCAAATCATCCGTCTCGATTGCCCAATAGCCCGGAAGCGAGGGCCTCGGCCAATCAACAATAGCCTCATGATAAAAAGTTAAACGTCCCTCTTCATCACCCGGCCTATAAACGGCCCGCGGCAAGTAGTCGTCGCAAATATACGCCAGATCCACTTCGTCGTAAGCCTTATTTGACTTGCAATAAGAATGAGGCGTTTTGCTCCAAGGACGACCAATGTGGATCAGGGGACCGGAAACGACGATCTCATCAGCCGAACGAGGTTGAAAAGATGGCCGAGCGCAACGCGTGATAATGCCATCACGTTGAGAATTCGACTCATGAAACATCTCGCTTGGAAAATACTTGCCAGAAAGCGTGTGCAGACGCCTATTGAATGTCCCAATTTTCAGGAGGACTGAAAGAATGGGTTTGCCGTGAATCTGTGCCAAGCGCGCTTGAGCGGGAAGTGTCTCCTCGCTCTCATATAGCCGCACAAGATTTGACATAACATCTTCATTTATCAGAATGATGCGATCGGGGTGCCCCTTTGTCTCCCATTTACCGTCATCCGTTTTAATTCCTGGCAGCCGACTAGTAGGAGCCGATGAGTAGCGGCTAGAGTCTATACCTTCAGGAAGCACGAGATTAAAAATTGCAAAGAATTCCAGAGTTTCCTTCCTGCTTCCGAAGATGTTCATGCTAAACGTCATATGGTTATCAACATCGAGGAACAGCAAGAAGTCGTTCTTGAACTGATAGTGTCCCCTCAACCGATGATAATACTCCACTCGAAACTGGCCCGCCTGGGGATCGTCGAACACACCTTCAGGGTGCAGCAGTCCCGCTATCCCCTTATCGCCTAGAAGATCCCAGCTCTTCTCGATGAAGTTCTTATACAGGTTGGTCTGTACACCGGTCAGGTGCGGGAAGAGCGTGCGGTCATTCAGGAAGGCTGATGCACCTTCAGCGGCCTCAAACACGGCCCTGTATTCGCGCTGCCGGTCTCCGTTCTTCAGTAAGTCAGGGCGCGCTCGGTTATACTCAGCCGCCTTGGCTCCGCCTACACCCAAAGTCGGATCGAATTCGTCTAGCAATGGCGTATCATCCCAGCCCACCTTGATCCAGGGCGGGTTGCCGGCCATTAGATCGATGCCGCGCGGGGTGGGCAGGCCCTCCACCGCCGGGCCCAGCAGTTCGGTGAAGATCAGTTCCCAGTGGTGGAAGTGCTGGCGCTCCGACAGTTGCCGGCCGATCAGCAGGCAGGGCATGGCCTGGCAGAGCTGCTCCACGTCGGGCAGCTCGCCCTGCGCGGCCTCGAACATCGACTCCAGCTCCGCCTGGAAGCCCAGGCGGATGGTCAGCATGGCGCGGCTCTGCGCGTTGCCCACATCGACGCCGCAGAGAATCTTCAGGCCGGCTAGCCACGCCTCGCGCGTCGGCAGCTCGTCGGTCTTCGCGATGGGCCAGAAATAGAAGGCGCACCACGTGTCCATGATCAGCCGCAGGCGCTGGAAGGCGCCGGAGGTCTTCTCCAGGGTGCGGCGGATCTCCTCCTGCTGATCCAGGGTCGGGCCGGGGCGCAGGGCCTCGTCGCTGTCGGACGGGGTGGGCCAGACGCTGGCGGTGCAGGCGGTGGCCTTCAGCGCGGCGGCGCGGTCGCGCGCGTACTGCGCCCACAGCGCGTCGATGGCGGCGCTGATCGCCTTGGCGGCGGCGATGTCCGCCTCGTTCCACGTCTTCTTGACCTGTTTCTTCGTCCAGTCGGTGCCCAGCTTGCACGCGTCCGGCCAGAAGGACTTCATCAGCTTGTCCCGGCAGGCCGGGGCCATGTCCTCGTCCCAGACCAGGAAATGGTAGATCTCGTTGGCTGCGCGGGCCTCGCCGGGCTTGAGCGTGCGCGGAGCGGCGGCATCCTTGCCGTAGTGGTCGCCGTCGCGGAGCTGGTCGCTGGTCCACACCGCGCGCCGGGCGCCGATCAGGCTGTTGCCGGTGCGCAGGCGCAGGCCGAACCAGGGAACGGCGCCGACGCGGTAGACGTCGGGCTGGGCGCCCTCCCCCTTGCGGACCAGCAGGCGGTGCATGCTGCCCAGCCACAGGGACAGGCCGCCCAGCTCCACCGCCGTGGGGTTCAGGTCCACGCCGTAGACGTTGCGGGTGGCGATGTAGTGCTTCACCCGCCGCAGCTCGTCGTCGTAGCGGCCGGGCTCGATGGCGCGGCCGGTCTGCTCCTGCTTCAGGCGCAGGTAGGCGTGGGCGAGCTGGTCGCACATCTCGTTGATGAAGGCGGCGGAGCCCATGGCAGGCTCGCACACCGTCAGTTCCAGGATGCGGTCGGCGTCGGCCGGGCCGAAGTCCTTCAGCCGCTCGTTCAGCACCTCGCGCACCAGGGTGCGGGTCAGCACCTCCGGCGTGTAGTAGGAGGCGGAATTGGCACGGTCCACGCCCGTCAGGCGCAAGATGAATTCGCCCGGCACATATTCGCGCGGCTGGCGGGTGCGCCGCTCCACGACGATTTCGCCCGGCTGGAACTCGCCGACGCGCGATACCGGCACGAACCACGTCTGGACGTCGGCGGGGATATCGTCGTCGTAGATTGCCTTGGTCCCGCCGTCCGCGGTACGGGCGAGCGTCCCGGAGATCTCGGCCGCATCCGCCGCATCATCCCCGGTTTCGGCCTCGGTCTCCTCCTCGGCCCAATCCGAGGCCCAATCCTCGGCGGCGTCATCGGCGGATTCGGCGTTGTCCGACTCTTCCGCCGCATCCTCGCCATCATCAGCGGGGCCGGCGGCGCGCTTCTTGTCCAGCGCGCGGTGCACCTGGATCAGCCGCTCGGTCGCGAAGAATCCACTGTAGGACAGCAGCCCTTCGTAGACGGCGCCGAGCTGGACGATGCCCAGCTCCGCGTAGTTGATGCGGCCGATGGACTTGCCCTTCTCGTCGGCGCCGAGGCTGAGCTCACGGATCACCCGCTGCAGGCGGATGTTCGGCAGCTCCGCCCGGTCCAGCAGCGGGGTTGCGTCCGGGTCGAACAGGGTGGCGGTCAGGGGGCGGACCACGAAGGCGCCGCCCAGTCCCTCGTCGGCCTCCATCACCTTGCGCCCGGCCTGGTCGAGGCGGAGCTGGCGGGCGGCCGCGGGGCCGTCCGTGAACATCTGGAGCTGTTCGGGCTTCACCGGCGCCCACGGCTCGGCCGCGTCGGCCGGGGCCGGGGCGCGGTTCGGCTGGAAGCCCTGGTGGATCAGGCGGAATAGCGTCTTCAGGTGCTTGTGGTAATAGGTGCCGTCCTCCAACTGCATCGGCATCTCGCCGGCATCGGCGAGGTCGCGCAACGCCTCCAGACTATAGCCCAGGCGGTAGACGTCGTCGTTGATGGGCAGAATGCCCAGCTCGCCGCCGCGCGCCTCGGCGTACAGGCAGAACAGGATGCGGTAGACGAAGACCAGCGCCTCGTGGCGGAGCTGGTCGGCCGTCACCTCGCGCACGCCGCCGGGCAGGTCCGGCTCGCCCTGCGCCAGGGACTTGTAGGACAGCTTGCGCGCCCGACGGTGATCGACCCAGCCGTTGCACACCTCCTCGATGGCGCGGCGCACCGCACCCTGGAGCTTGGCGGAGACGCCGTGGGTGAACTTGTGGCTCTGCCCCTCCAGCGTGTCGTGCAGGACGGTGGCGGATTCGGAGTCCGGGCACAGCGTCTCCGCCGACAGGAGAGCGGCGATGGCCTCGAAGGAAGCGGGTTCCTTGCGGCCGAAGGCGTCGTCCAGGTCGACGCGCAGCCAGCGTCCCTGGGCGAAGGTGGAGCGGTCGAACAGCTGGATCAGCGCCCCCGACAGCAGCAGCACCCAGCGCGGGCTGTCCTCCTCGCGCAGCAGGCGGCCGACCGCCTCGCCCCAGGATACCTCCAGGTGGAGCGTGCCATCGGAAGCGGCGCCCTTGGGGATCACTTCCTCCAGTGGGTCCTCGCTGCCCCGGTCCGCCGGCAGGGCGGCGTCGGGCAGACAAAAGGGTGTCTCGGCCGCCACCAGCCACGGCTTGCCGTAGCGGGTCAGCCGGCACAGCACCGGGAGCGCCGCCCGCTCGGCCGCCAGGACGAGGGACTCCGGTGCGGGGACATAGCCCAGTGCACGCAGCAGGGCATCGTGCCAACCGGCCAGCTCCGGCTCCGCCGCGGCAGCGCGGTGTTCGGTTTGATCGTAGTCGAGGGCCTGCGCCTTGGCCTTGAAATAGGTATCGCCCAGCGCCTGGAGCCGCTTCGGCACGCCACGGCTGCCCAGCTCCCGCCACGCCTTCACCGGGCCGGCGATGTCCTTGACGAACTGGTGTTCCAGGTAGTGGGCGGCGTAGTACTCGCCCACGTTGTTGACGGAGGTGTCGAGCGGCATCAGCGCACCCCCTCAATGGCGAGGATCAGGCGGGTGGTGGGGTGATCGGCGGTCTCGAAATGGGCATGCCGCCAGTTCTGTGCCCGATCCTTCACGTACTTCTCGCTCTCTTCCAGGTCCTGGCGTTTCTTGATGGCGGTCGCGCTGGTCGGACTCAGTTCCGCCAGCTCCTCTTCGATCCCCTCGCGTCTCAGCGCGAGCCAGCGGTTCAGGCGCTGCTCCTCGCGCTCCAGCAGGGGCTTCACCTCGGCTTGGCGCTCCCGCCGGCGGTCGGCCAGGTACTCCAGGCTTCGCTCGACCGCGCCATTGACGAACCCGCGCAACAGCGGCTCGGGCATGGACCCGCGCTTGCCGGTGTCGGCCAGGTCGTGGAAGCCGGCGGCGCCAAGGGCAGTGCGCAGGGGGCGAACGGTCATGCCGCCGCCCTTGGACATGGACACGGCGTGGGCATCGACGATCAAGGGCGTGCCGGCGCGGGAGCTGACTTGGCCGATGAAGCAGAAGCACATCTCCCCCTGCGGCAGGTAGGGGGAGGCGATCATCGGCGCCTCGCCGCGGGGCATCAGCATCATCAGCCGCTCCGCCAGCCAACGTGACACCGGGTGCAGCTCGGTCAGCAGCAGCTCCTCGCTCCACTGGCCGCGGAGGTTGCGGGCGGCGCGGATGGCGAGGTCGACGCGGTCGGGATCGACGGTCAGGCGGAATCGGCGGTCGTCGGTCCACGCCTCCTCGGGAATAGCGGTCGCCCCGAAGATCACGTCACGCCCGGCCTCTGGATCGCCCAGGCGGCGACGCAGGTCCGCTGGCGGGGTCAGGACCACCTGCTTGCCCGTCTTCTCGATGGGGTGGTAGGTGCGGTCGTCGGTCTGCTGGGACAAGAAAGCGTAGCCCTCCTCCAGGAAGGCGGCCTCATCATAGAGACGGATGCGCGAGGCGTCGCCAGGGGCGGCCGGCGTCGGAGCTGGGGCCGGTACATCGGCCGGAGCGGGCTCGTCATCGTCGCCGAAAAGGTCCGCCAGTTCGTTCATGGCGTCGAGGGAGGCCTTGCGCAGCAGAGCCTCCATGGACTGGGCCTCGGCCGCGGCATCGTCGGTGCCGGGCGGCGGCTCCCGGTCGAAGAGGCCGGGGTCACCGGCCAGCAGGCCCTGTTCGGCCACGAAGGTCTCTTCCTGGTCGGCGTCGTAGAGCTTCAGCACACTCTCGCCGCTGCGCGCTGTGCGGTTTATCTCCTCCACCTTGTCGATCAGGCGCTGGAAGATGGCGCCGTCGCCTTGCAGCTCGCCCGCCTGCGTGCGGACCATCAGGTAGCGGATCTCCGGCGTGTGCGTCTGGCCGAAGCGGTCGATGCGGCCGTTGCGCTGGATCAGCGTGATGATCGACCACGGCAGGTCGTAGTGGATGATGTGCCAGCAGTGATGATGCAGGTTCACGCCTTCCGACGCGACGTTGGTGGCGACGAGGAGGCGCATCGCGGCAGTCCCCGTGCCGAAGGCTTCCACCGTCCGGCCCAGCCACACGTCGGACATTCCGCCGTGGATAGCGGCCATCACCTGGCCCGGCTGCTCCTCCTGCCGGTCGGACCAGGACAGCCCGAACTCGGCGGCGAGGGCGCGGGTCAGCACCTCCTGCGTCACCCGGCTTTCTGTGAACAGCAGGACGCGCGGGCTGGCCGGACCGCCGTCCCAGCCAATGCGGCGGAGCTGGTCGAGCAGCAGGCGGAAGCGGGTGGAGTCCGCGATGGACAGTTTCTCCAGTGCCCCCCGCAGCCCGTCCAGCGCCGCGATGTCCGCCTCCTCGCCCCGCTTGCGCTGGAGCGTGCGCAGGCTGGTCTCGACCATTGAGCGGCAGGCCTCGGGGCTCGACAGGAAGCTCTTGTACAGACCCCAACGGACGATGGCGTTGCGGTCGCCTTCCGCCGCATCGCGCCGCAGGCCGGCGAGGCGGGCGTACACCGCCTCCTCCCGAGCGTCGGCATCGGCGGTGGTCGCGGCCAGCGGGACGACGTGGCGGGCGGCGAAATTGTCCCCGGCCTCGTGTCGGATGTCCTCCTTGAAGCGCATCAGGAAGAAGGGCTTGATGTCCTCGGCCGTGTACTGCCGGTACTTCGGGTCCGGGATGGCCGAGGGGTCGAGCAGCGCGATCAGCCGGCCGAACGTCTCCTTGCGGCCGTTGTGGGGCGTGGCGGTGGTCAGGAGCATGCTGTCAGCACGGCGCGACAGCAGGCGGGCCAGCCGATAGCTGTAGTTGCGATCCGGGTTGGTGGCGCCGGCAACGTTGTGCGCCTCGTCGATCACCACCACGTCCCAGCGGGTGTTCTCAAGGAAGTGGCGGTAGCGCCCCACGTCCTTCAGCGTGTCCATGGAGATGATGACGCGGTGGTAGACCTCGAACGGGTTCTTCGAGGCGGGGATGCGCAGCCGCAGCCGGGCCAGGCCGGTGGAATCCAGGCGCACCAGCGGAATGGCGAAGCGGTTCCACAGCTCCGCCTGGAACTGGGTCAGCATCGACTTTTTGGCCAGCACCAAGATGCGCGCGGCGCGGCCGCGGCGGATCAGCTCCGCCAAGATCATGCCGACCTGGATGGTCTTGCCCAGGCCCACCGCGTCGGCCAGCAGCAGCCGCGGCCGCATCTGCCGCAGAGCCTTCTCCACCGCCTTGACCTGGAACGGCATCGGCCGGAAGGCGCCGATGCCATCCACGTCGGGATGGGCGGCCGTCAGCGGCATTTGGCGCAACTGCGCCTCCAGGAACAGCTTAGCCTTTTGGAAGCCATGACTGGTATCGCGGGTCAGGCTGGTGTCCCGCGGGTCAATGGGAACGACGTCGTCGAGGTCGGTGACGAATGCCGCCTCGTGCCCCCGCACCAACTCGTCTGCCCCCAGGCAGTAGGCAACCTGCGATCCCGTCGCGGCTTCCAGGCTCTCCGCCTTGGTGACCAGCCACTCGGCATCACGGCACAGCACCCGCATTCCGGGCGTCAACAGGGGAGCGAGTCGCGCAGCCATGGGGATCCTGAGGTGGCGGGAACGCAGCGGGGCGGGAAAGCAACCGTGCCAAAATTAAGCCACCAATGCAACCGACAGTGATTGCATGACCGGTTCTCCTAACCGGGTTCAAGGCTCAACTGCCAACGCCGCCGGAGCCTTCGGCCCAGGAGTTCGCCCAGCAATGCTGTGCCGCGATGCTTCGGGGCAGCGTCAGCCATTCATGCGGCAACACTTTGGTCGAGACCATCACCTTGACCCGCAGGATGCGACACGCGCAGAAACATGTCCAGCGGCAAAGCTGGTGCAACTGCACGCAAGCGAAGCGCGCACTCCAAACCATGGCAGGAGCCAAGACGACTGCCGTCAAGACATGCAAACGTGGGGCTTAATATTGTACCTCTATATTATACCCACCAAGCGCAGCATCAAACACATCACCATAATCGACTCGCGCTACTCGCGCTACTCGCACTTCGCAAGATGGACCAATGCGCAAGGCATTTTGTGCTTGGGAATCTCCAATCGAGACAAAGGACGAGGACGAGCCCTCCGCATCTTTCGCCCCTTCATCACCGCAGGGTTCTTTGTCATCACCGACCGACGGCAGCGCTTCAGGGGGATCGACACCATCACCTGCCCGATATCCCATCCCATATTCGTCCGCCCATTTCACATGCGCATAGAGCAAGATGGCCGCTGCAAGTTCATGTCGCGGAATCTCGACGCCGAACGTCGCATTGATCGACGCACACGGCACCTCATCGGCGGCGATGAACGCTGCAGGCCCTTCTGGACCAGGATCATCGAACCATGCATCCGGATCCGATGCCAGCCAGAGCACATAGCCGACGGGTTCCCGGGTCCGACAGATGTGCAGACGGCGCCGAATTGGTTCATCATCATCGGTCTGTGCCTCGCCGAAGCCCAAAACACCGAAGCACGGAGCGTCCTGAACACTGGGTTCAAGGGTTAGGTCGAGCGGACCGAGCCGCGGCAGGCCTCCCGGCGGGAATGCAATGACCTCGCATGCGCGCGACAATCCGCATATGGGCACCTTGATCAGACTGGCGCCCGCCGGAACATCCGCTATGTCCGGCGATGGGTCTGAGGGCGTGGGCCGCAATGGGAATGCGGGAGAACCCAAGCGCCTCTCCAACGCGCGCCTGACCACGTCCAGGTCGTAAGGCCCGTCGGCAAAGCTCTCCATGGCTTTCGTGACGACGCGATCAGCCACGCGCGGATCAAGACCGACATCGCGCACAGCCCTGAGCAGAGCGGTGTTGATCCGCTCAGTGTCGGGTCGGCGCTCTCTGAACCTGCTCTTCGCTTGCTTCGCCGTCAGCGCCTCGGTGCCCAACGTTGGCCGGCCTCGTCGCCCCATGTGCCCAATCCCTGCGCTCGTCAAACTACGACCATGACGACTGCTGAGAGAGCCTGCAACGAATTCCATTCCCCGGATGAAAAATCTCCGAACCTCACCACATCGAGCGGGAACCAACAGCGATCCGATGTCCGCTTCGGCCATCCCGGCCGAGGGTCAGGACACGCATGACGCAACGCGGCGCAGCATCGGTGGAGCACGGGACCGTTGGGGGCGCTCAGTCGCCGACCCAGAAGGGCTCTCGTAGGCACACTCGCCGCCAACTGGCGTCGTGGACCGCGCTGGCGAAGCCCTCACCGTCCGAAAATTCTGTCAATAGCCTTCCAGACTTGAAGGCTGCGGATGCTTATGGGCTTCCGGGGCTGAGGATTACTCATCAAGTGCATTCCGGCGGTATCCACAAAGGAGGATCGATCATCGGCGAACTTGATCGCCCAACGTGTTGCCCTGCGTGCGGGTCGGTACGCATCGTGTCGAAAGGGCGAATGAAGCGCCCGCTTAGAATTTACCACATACCGGTGCTGAACGGGCCAACGCTGCTGGAGATCTAT
>Ga0196971_1000979_pt1 | contig 15054 bp, 9 predicted proteins | sample S1v_1013CmetaG_FD_148660 | JGI IMG/M metagenome (GOLD analysis project Ga0196971, IMG submission 148660) | Soil microbial communities from Anza Borrego desert, Southern California, United States - S1+v_10-13C | ecosystem: Environmental > Terrestrial > Soil > Desert | place: USA: California... | reverse complement strand
AAAACTCAATGGCATTCCCCGCTTGGCTCAGGTTATCGAGGGAGTCGTGTTCAAGGACGGAGTTCGGGAAGACGCCGAGAAAATCGCCGCCTGAGTCCGCCCCGTACACAAAATTTGACCATTACTCATGAAAGACAAAGACGCGACAAACCGAATGAATCAAGCCTGATGCCGCTACAGAGGTTTAGAAAATGCTCTAGATCTACGCCTCTATTGGTAGATTTTACGCGTGTAGACCATAGGCATGCTGAATGACTGCTCTTGGCAGAAGCGACCTTTCGTCAAAGAGCGCTCTCGACCCATTCTGGGGCGGTGGATTTTTCGTGGCTTAATTGGTTTGCATGATTGGTTTGCATGCCCCGCGCGCACCGCTCAGCGGCTTGGAATCTCTGTGATTCGACGGACATGGGCGTTATCCGGTCAATGCCCGCCGCCTGCATCGCCGGAATCCGCCGATACTTGTCTAACCCACGGCATCAGCAAGAGCGCCAGGAAGAAAACCAGGCCCAGAGTATGAAACAGGGCATTGAGGGTCATCACCTCGGCTTCGCGCATCACCAGACCGTAAAGCTGCTTGAGCGCGGCCAGTTCGCTGTCCGGCAAAGACGCACCGCTCAAGCGTTCGTGCAAACCGGCCAGTAAAGCTTGCGCCTTTGCCGAACCGGGCGTCACCGCTTCGCGCAACACGGCGTAATGTTCCTTGTTCAGTTGAATCATCAGCGTGTTGGCGACCGCGAGGCCAATGGCCCCGCCCAGGTTGCGCATAAGGTTGTAAAGCCCGCTGGCGTTCTTCACCTCCTCGGGCGGCAGGGTACCCAGCGCCAGCGAATTGATCGGCAAGAAGCAGAACATCAGGGCGAATCCTCTCAGCGCTTGCGGCCAGAAGAACTCCCAGTAGCCGGCGTCATGGGTGAGACTGCCGTTCATCCAGCTCCCCAAGCCAAACAAAAACAATCCCAAGGCCAGCATCAAGCGCGAGTCCAGAATCTTGGCGAGAGGACCGGCGACGAAAGCCGACAAGAGCTGGAAGAGCCCCGTAACCATGACGTACTGGCCAATTTGCAGGCTGTTCAGGCCCTTGACGCTGGCCAGGTAGACCGGCATCAGATAAATGAGGGTGTAAAGCCCGATACCGAGGACGAAGCTGAACAAACAGCCCACGGCGAAATTGCGGTTGCGGAATGCCCGGAGGTCGACGATCGGGTGATCGATGGTTAGCTCGCGATAGAACATCGCGATGCCGGTGGCGGCGGCGACGAGACTGAAGAATACGATCTCCCGGCTTTCGAACCATTCCTCCCTAACGCCTTCCTCCAACACGAACTGCAGGCTGCCGAGGAAGGCGACGATGTACAGGATGCCGCGGAAATCGATCTTGTCCAGCAATTCCCAATCCGGCTCGTCCACCCGCACGAACAGCCAAGTGGCCAGGCATACCAGGAATCCCGGCACCAGATTGATCAGAAACAGCGCCTTCCAGGAGACCGATTCCGTAAGATAGCCGCCCAGCACCGGCCCCGCCGTGGGGGCGACGGTCACCACCAAGCCGACGACAATCGTCATCGCCGGCTGAAGACGCGGCGGAAAGAGGGTGTAGATCACGGCGAATACCGAGGGGATCATGGCGCCGCCGAAAAAGCCCTGAAAGGCGCGGAACGCCACCATGGACGGCAGATTCCAGGCCAGCGCGCAGAACAGGCTCATCAAGGTGAAGCCGCCGCAGGACAGGACGAACAGGTAACGGGTCGACAACGCTCGCCCCAGCCAGCCGGACAGGGGGATGATCACCACCTCCGCCACCAGATAGGCGGTCTGCACCCAGGTGATCTCGTCCCGGGTCGCGGATAACCCGGCCTGAATCTGCTCCAGGGAACTGGCGACGATCTGAATGTCCAGGATCGCCATGAAAATGCCGAACACCATGGCGATGAACCCGATCCATTGCCGGGGACTGACTGCCTGGCCCTGGACCACGTCCTCGCGCGCCGCATCGCTCCCGGCAAGTGGCTCGGGAGATGAAGGCTTTGCTACCGCCGCCATGCCGCGCTACCGCACCTTAACCTTGACTACCGTGGAAAGACCCGGTCTCAGGCGGCTCACGTCGGTGCCGGGCCGGAACAGGATCTTCACCGGCACGCGCCGCACGATCTTGGTGAAGTTGCCGGTGGCGTTTTCCGGCGGCAGCAGGCTGAATTCGGCGCCGGAAGCCGGCGCGAAGCTATCCACCCTCCCTTCGAATCGGCTCTCGGGGTAAGCGTCGACCCGAATATCCACCGGCTGTCCCGGCTGCATCCGTTCGATCTGGGTTTCCTTGAAATTCGCTTCCACGAAGAGTCCGTCGGTCGGAATCAAGTAAGCGAGCACGCTGCCGGGTTTCACCAGTTGCCCGACCTGCACGCTGCGATTGCCGATAATGCCGGCGATGGGCGCCACGATATGGGTATTCGCCAAGTCGATGCGGGCCAGTTCCAGCGCGGCCTGGGCTGCCTGCAGCCGGGCCCGGGTCTCGCCGATTTGGGCATCCAGGGCAGTCAATTGGCTTTCGGCTTCCAGCTTTGCCGAACGGTATTTCTCCCGCTGGGCTACGGCTTGCTTGTAGGCAGCCTCGGCAATGTCGCGGGTTTGAGCCGAAATCGCCCCATCCGCCGCCAGGTGCCCGAATCGCTTCACGTCCTTCGCGGCCCGTTCCAAGTCGGCCTCCGAGGCGGCGATATCGGCCTCTTGCTGACGGATCTTCGCGCCCTGCGTCCGCTTGTCGGTCTCCAAGGTCTGAACGTGCGCCGTTTCCACCATCACTTGCGCTTCCGCCTGGGCGACCTTGGCCTGGAAATCATGGTCGTCGATGACGACCAGGAGATCGCCCGGCATCACCTTCTGGTTGTCTTCGAACAGCACCTCCTTGACGTAACCGGTCTCCTTGGGGCCGATCAAGCTCATGTGCGCCTTCAGGTAGGTGTTGTCGGTGGCCTCGAAGGGGTGGATCGCCTTGAGCCAATACACGGCGCCGATCGCTGTCCCGATCGTCAACACGAGAAGGACAAGCACGGTTCTTTTGGAAACGGGGATTCGCATGATCTATTGTTGTCGTACTAAACGGTGTGGTTTAGTCTAATCACTGATCCCATTTCAAGGCAATGTGATTTATTCGAGCGATGTCATGAATAAAGCCTCCAACCCCAAACGACAGGCCATTCTCGATGCGGCCAAGCACGCTTTTCTCGCGCACGGTTACAGCGGCGCCAGCATGGAAGCCATCGCCGAAGCCGCGCCGGTGTCGAAACCCACCCTTTACAATCATTTCCACGGCAAGCAGGAGCTGTTCGCCGCCGTGATCGCCGGTCAGTGCGAGGCATTCCTGCGCACCCTCTCGCGTGCCCAAACCGAGCTAAGGGATCCGGCAGCCGGCCTGAAAGCCATCGCCGGCGCTTTCGTCGATCTCATCTATGCGAGAGAGGCCCTGGATCTTTATCGCCTGATCATCGCCGAACAGCAGAGCTTTCCGGAACTGGGCGAACTGGTCTACCGCTCCGGCCCGGAACCCGTGCTGAAACGACTCTCGGCCTATCTGAACGAACTGGATAGGCGCAGCGCTTTGCGAATCCCCGATGTGAACACATCGAGCCGATTGCTATTAGGCATGCTGCAAGGCGATGAGCATTTGCGCTGCCTCTTGGGTTTGCAGCCGGGCTTGAGCGAGGCGGAAAAAGAACGCCTCATCGACTCCGCCGTTTCGCTGTTTCTCAAAGGCCATGGCTATGACGCCTAAGTGGGGCTGGTTAGGCCTGCTGATCGGCTTGGCCGGATGCACCATGGGACCCGATTACCGAAAACCCGTGTCCGCTGTTCCCAATCGCTGGCAGGCCGGAAAGGACGCGACCGCCGATCTGAAACCCATTGATCCGGAGACCCTGAAAACCTGGTGGAAAAGCTTCGGCGATGCCCGGCTGGACCGCTTGATGGACCAAGCCCTGGCGGGCAACCTGGATCTCAAGATGGCGCTGGCCCGGATCGATCAGGCCCGGGCCGTGCGCCGCGGCACCCGCGCGGAATTGTTCCCGAGCGTCGATGTCGCGGCGAGCGCCCAGCGCAACGACAATCCTTTCCCCGGATTGGCACCCGGCATCCGCTACAACCTGTTCGAGCTGGGTTTCGATGCCTTGTGGGAGATCGACCTGTTCGGCCGTCAGCGGCGCCGGCTGGAAGCGGCGTCGGCCGACCTGGAGGCGGCGGGGGAGCAATACGCCCAGGCCCTGGTGACGCTGACGGCCGACCTGGCGCGAAGCTATATCGAATACCGCAGCCTTCAGAACCAGTTGGGGATCACCCGCGCCAACCTGGAGGCGCAACGGCACACCCTGAAACTGACGGAGAGGCTCTTCGACGAAGGCGTCGGCACCCGCCATGACGTGGTGCGGGCACGGGCCCAGGCCGAGACCACGGCAGCCCAGATCCCCACCCTCGAAGGCGAGCTGACCGCCGTGCTGCGGCAACTGGAACTCCTGGTGGGGCAGCGCCCCGGTGCACTTGGGGCCGATCTGACCGAAGGGGGTGCCGTCCCCATGATACCGGGCCGGGCGATCCTAGCCTCCCCTGCGGCGACGATCCGCCATCGTCCCGACCTTCGCAGCGCCGAACGTCAACTCGCCGCCGCCACAGCGATGCAGGGGGCCGCGATCGCCGAGCTGTTCCCGAAGGTCTCGCTGTCCGCCTTTTTGGGCCTCCGCAACACCGACCTCGACGCCTTGTTCAAATCGGCCGCCTTCTCCTACGGCACCGCCGCCAACCTCCTGCAGCCGCTGCTCAACTTCGGCCGCGTCCGTGCGGGCATCGATTTGGCCGAAGCCCGGCAACAGGAAGCCTATCTCGCCTTCGAGAAGGCGGTGCTCGAAGCCCTTCGGGAAACCGAAACCGCGTTGACCCGCTACCTCAAGGAGGAAGTGCGGCGGCAGACGCTGGCCCGCTCGGTGGCGGACCTCCGCGAATCGGTGCGGCTGTCCCAGTTGCGGTATAACGTCGGGGTCATCTCGTTTTTGGACGTCCTGGACGCCCAGCGCGCCCTCTATACCGCCGAAATCGAGCTCGCCCGGTCCGAAGCGGGGGCCTCCACGAATCTGATTGCGGTGTATAAAGCCTTGGGCGGCGGCGCGAACGCCAGGCTGCCGGCAAATACCTGAATCGCTCGCAGGCCGAAGTCGGGCAAGGCAATGGTCGCGGCGACCGGTGACAACGTTTTTGGAGCGCTGAAGGGCTGCTTCGTGCCTTCAACGGACAGTCAAGGCCGGCAGAGTGAATTTCCGCTGTTCGGCCAAAGCCGACTGTCGGCATAACTCCGGGACAGATTGTTCTGACCGTCCGCTTTCGACGTTGATCAATCTTACTTGCGCCGTAAAGCACTCACCTTTTTACCCCCGAGCGTGGTCTTCACCTTTACCACCTAACCACAGACTGAGTGCAGCCGGTGTGGCCTCTTATCAAGCGGGCACCAAGCTCGCCCCACCTATCGATGTGACACGGGCTCGCTCAAATCCCCCAATCAAGTCAAGTAGGACAATGAAACATCCAATGTTGTATCCTGTTGCGCAACAGGAGACACTGCGCCACATGGTCACACAGTGAGGTTTCTATGTCCGACGCTCCTAAAACAATCCTTACAGAGGCTAGCACCATCGAGCCCGTCCATCCCGGCCAATACGTCCGTGACTCTGTCTTGGCCGAAAAGAAGCTGTCAGTGTCGGCTGCTGCGAAACTCGTCGGTGTCGGAAGGCCAGCACTGTCCAATTTTTTGAACGGACATGTCGCCGCAACGCCTGAAATGGCATTGCGGATCGAAGTTACCTTTGGAATCCCAGCACAGCACTTGCTCGACATGCAGTCGGCATATGATGCCGCCCAAACCAAGGCAAAAGGCACTCCAGCGAATGCCATGCCTTATGTAGTGCCGTTTCTCGGCATCAAGGCGGCCGACATCGAAGCGTGGGTTGATCGAAATATCTCAGCCCGAACTCGACTATCAGTTTTGCTCCGTATGCTCGTGAACTCCACTGGGAGTGGCATCACAAAGATCGACTTTCCCGGTAACGACGATGCGGAGCGGCCTGGTTGGGACGGCTACGTCGACTCCAAGCAGCCGACGCCATGGATCCCGGAAGGTCTTTCTGGCTGGGAGTTCGGTACCAATCAAGACATTAAAAAGAAGGCCGATGACGACTTTACCAAGAGCGTGAAAGCCATCACTAAGGCAGAGCGAGATCAGACGATCTTCGTGTTCGTCACGCCCCGGCACTGGCCGGGCAAGGCGGACTGGATAAAGAAAAATAAGGCCAAGGGCCAATGGAAAGATGTCCGCGCCTACGACTCCAGCGATTTGGAGCAATGGCTCGAACAATCCCTTGCGGCGCAGGCGTGGTTCGCCAACGAGACACGCCGCCCCTCCAATAGCGTACGCTCCCTCGACAAATGCTGGGCCGACTGGGCAAATGTAGCTAGTCCGCCACTTGCCGGATCACTGTTTACACCCGCCGTTGACGGCGCTCTACGAACGATGCTCTCTCGACTTTCGAAGCAGCCCGACGAATCAACTGTCATTGCGGCGGACTCCACCGAAGAAGCGCTGGCGTTCCTGGCGCAACTTTTTGGACCGGCCGGCGGTGACGAACTCGAAAGATACCGCGATCGGGTTCTGGTGTTTGACGAACCAGGAGTGCTGCCGAAGTTGGCTCAAGGCACTAAGGGCTTCATAGCTGTCGCCACTAGCCGGGAAGTCGAACGCGAGCTCGGCCCACTGGCGCGTACGATGCACACCATAGTCGTCTATCCGCGCAATGCAGCGAACGCAATCTCACATGTAGTTCTAGAACCGTTGAACTATGAAGCGTTCCGCTCGGCTCTCGAAGAGATGGGATATGGACGTGATGACATTACGAAATACGACAATGAGTCGGGCCGGTCACCCACTGTTCTACGGCGTCGGCTGGCAAACGTTCCGGCTATTCGCACGCCAGAGTGGGTCGCCAATCATGAAATCGCTGCCCGCCTGATCCCTTTCCTGTTCATCGGCGCGTGGAGTTCGGCGAACACAGCGGACCAAACTGCGCTGATGCTGCTCGCCAATGAGGACTCTTACGAAAAGCTAGAGAAAGAGTGTCAGCGTCTTGTGGGCCTGAACGACGCTCCGCTGTGGTCGGTTGGCACCTACAGAGGCGTGATCTCTAAGATAGATCTCTTGTTTGCCATTGCCGGGTCGATCACGACTCAGGACCTCCAGCGCTACTTCGATATGGCCAAGATAGTTCTAGGCGAAGACGATCCCAAGCTTGACCTGCCCGAAGATAAACGCTGGGCTGCGCAAATTTACGGCAAGTCGCGGGAATTCTCTGCCGTTCTGCGCGAAGGCATTTCGGAGACGTTGGTTCTGTTGGCCGTTCACGGAAACTACCTGTTCCGGTCCCGCCTTGGCTTCGACTGCGAAGTCGCCGTCACGCGGCTCGTCAGGGAGTTGCTGACGCCGCTGAAGACGCGCATTCTTGAAGCGAACGAGCGCAATCTTGCCGCGTATGCCGAAGCCGCGCCTGACGAGTTCCTTTCAATTTTGGAAGAGGACTTGAGAACTGACCATCCAGAGTGCTATGGCCTCATGAGGCCGGCCAACCCCGGCCTCTTCGGTGGTGGGTGTCCTCGAACCGGATTACTCTGGGCGTTCGAAGGACTTGCTTGGAGTCCGGACACGCTGCCTCGGACTGCCCTCATCTTAGCGCAGCTCGCCGAAATCGAAATCAACGACAACTGGGTCAACAAGCCTATTCACTCTTTGGAGTCGATCTTCCGCGCGTGGATGCCGCAGACCGCCGCCGATCACAACACACGTCTGCGGGTTATGGACCTCCTTGCGGACAAGTTCCCGAAAGTGGCGTGGAAGATCTGCATCGAGCAGATGAACACGGACTCCAAAATAGGAGATTACAGCCACAAGCCAAAGTGGCGTAACGATGGCCACGGCTTTGGCGAGCCTTTCAAGACGTGGGACCCAATCGTCGCCTTCGTGCGAGAGATGATCGATATGGCTCTCAACTGGAAGGGCGACTATACGCGCGAAATGCTTTGCGATCTGATTGAGCACCTCCATGGGCTGTCCGAAGAACATCAGGCCAGAGTGTGGAATCTGGTAAAGACTTGGGCGGATGCGGGCGCTTCCGACGCCGACAAGGCATGTGTGCGCGAAAAGATCCGATTGACGGTCATGTCGCGTTGGGGCGTGAAGCGTTCCAAGGAAACCGACTCCACGAAGCTGTCAGCTGCTGCGAAAGCCTCGTATTACGCGCTAGAGCCATCCGATCTCCTGTACAAGCACGAGTGGTTGTTCCGCGAGAATTGGGTCGAAGAGTCGGCGGACGAACTTTATGACGATGACATGGACTTCTCCAAGCGTGAGGAGCGCATCACGAAGCTCCGGACCGAAGCCCTGCGCGAAGTCTTTGAGGCCCGTGGGCTCCCCGGTATCTTCGAGTTAGCCGAGATGGGCAACGCTGCATCGTCAATTGGATGGCTTATGGCGGAGATGCTGCTGCCGGAGAAAGACATTCCCGGCTTCCTGTTAGCCGCGCTGCCGCCCGCATCGGAAAACCAGTGTTGGACCAAGAAAAACCTTATTATCGGATCACTAAGCGCAGTACGCGATGAAAAAAAACGTGTGAGCCTGCTGAAGAAGGCAAAAAAGGAGCTCTCGGAGGCCGATTTCGTCAGGCTGCTGTTGCTCGCACCGTTCCGGCGCAGCACTTGGCAGATAGTCGACGAGCTCGATGAACAGCACGGTCAGACATACTGGAATGACGTCTATCCGAACTGGATTCACGATGCGGACGATGAAAACAACGAGGCGGTCGAGCGCCTGCTTGCGGCGCAGCGCCCCCGTGCCGCATTTGCCTGCGTCCACGTTAGGCTTGAGGCGATCGGGCCTGAGCTGTTGTTCCGGCTGATGTCTGAGATGGTGAAGGAAGGAAAGGACCAGCCCGGCCATTACCAGCTGAACCGGTACTACATTGAGGAGGCATTCGCGCTGATGGACAAGAGCCCGGTGCTGACGCTTGAGCAGAAGGCGAGCCTTGAGTTCACCTATATTGATGCCCTGTCAAAACCTTGGAGCAGACGCGAAGGTTATGGGATTCCGAACCTCGAGAAGTACGTGGAAATCCATCCCGAGCTGTTCGTGCAAGCCGTTGTCTGGACGTACATGCGCAGAGGCGAAGGCGAAGACCCGCCGGAATGGAAAGTCGCTCCCGAACAAGTTCAACATTTCACCGAACGCGGGTACAAGCTACTCGAAGGACTTAACAGAATACCCGGCCACGACGATCTGGGGGAACTCAAAGCAGACAAGCTCGCAGCGTGGATCAAGACAGTGCGGGACGCCTGTGCGGAACTCGGCCGGCTGGACATTGCCGATTTCTGCCTTGGCAATCTTCTGTCAGGCGCCCCGGTAGGAAATGACGGTGTATGGCCTTGCGAGCCTGTGCGGCAGGTCATGGAGGACGTGCACTCTAAAAAAATGATGAGGGGTGCGTACACTGGGCTCTACAATTCGCGTGGCTCGATTTGGCGCGGAGAAGGCGGTGCTCAGGAACGTGAACTGGCAGAAAAATACCGTGCTTGGGCGAATGAGCTTCGATATTCGCATCCTTTTGTGGCATCTGAACTGTTGATGGAAATGGTAAAGACATACGAAAACGAAGCGGACCACGAAGATATGGAGGCTGGGATCAGGAGGAGGCTGCGTTAAGCACTGCAGCGAGCAGCTACGTGGTCGAGCGCCACTGAACGCCCCCATTCAATCGGCGTGAGGGTTGGTCAGGTTTACGAGATTAGGAACGCCTTGGTTATCTCCACGTGCGAAGCAGGTATCGACACGAGTATGCCGATTTATCTTAGAGAATAACGAGGGGATCTGCCCGTTCGGCTAGTTACCTTCTATCTGCAACACTTAGGGCAAAGGGCACACATTGTCATTCACTGCTGGCGGCGCTCGCTATCTCGTCGCCTCCACGTGGGCAAACCCTTTTGTCTCAGCTCGAATGCAATCTTTGGTCAGGAGTACGCATCACCGAGCAGATCCAGAAAGCAGTCATTGGGTGCATCTAACTACCAACACCTGACGGCAGCTTTGGCCGATCTTGAGACTGTCGTGACGCGAACCCTGAGCTTCCGCTTCTGGCCACGAAAGCTGTCATTGCCGCCGTACATAGGCATCCGTGGCAGCACATCCTCCGCTATGGTCGGCTGTTCCAGCCTGCGCCCCTTTTGCGCCGTGGGCCGAATGGCAGAATTCTCCCCGCTTGAACTGAATAGCTCCTCAGAAAGGAGGATGGGGTAATGACCAAGTCACCGGCACCCTGCCGTGCCGGCGGCGAGTGGCTGCTCCGCGACCAGCCTGCCGGAGGCACCGGTAATCATGAATGATTCGATCCGATATTCGAGAGTTTTGTTAACCATGCCGCCTGAACGCGGTTTCTCCGTCCATCGCGGGATATCGTAAGCTCCCGATCACCCGGCGTGTGGCCTCGCGCCTCTAATCGGTGCTGCCGTCGTTCGGGCGAGATAATCCTCCCATTTCCGCGCCGTCAGCTGCTGAAACAGCGGCACGACGGGGTTGAGCTCGATGGGCGGCGCATCCCAATGCTGTTCGTAGCCCAACTGCTCCGCCTCCAGGGCAATCCCGTCCTCCAGGAGGATGGGATTGAACACCAGGGGCTTGGCGATGTTCAGCACGATTTGGGTCAACCATTTCGGCGTTTTAATGGAAATCAGCGGAATCTTGATGCTGTCGAAATAGAACAGGAAAAACACCCGGGTGGTCCGTTCGTCAATGGGCAGCAGGAACGACCAGTTCTTGATGCTGTCGCCGGTGTTGGTCCACTGATAGGGATACTCGTAACACAATTCGATGGAGCGGGTGTTGACTCGCTTCCGGTCGACAAAAATCCCCGAAATCCGTCCGGCGGCCATGTAGGCGTCGTAGGTCAGGTAAACCCGGTCCTCGTCGGCTTCGTGATGGGTCAGCTTGGCGTCGACGAAGGGGCGGTATTTCCGATGCAGGAAGGCATGGGCGAAATCGCAGATATTGTCGATCACCATGGAGTGGTGGGTGCGCCAGGTGAAATCCGCGGCAAAGTTGGCCCAGGGGTTGTCTCCAGTGAGTTCGGGAATTTCGGGAATCTTCCGCTCGCTGGCTAGCGCGGGATCGCCGGGGAACAGCCAGATCAGGCCGTAGCGGACTTGTACCGGGTAAGTGCGCAACTGGTTCTTGATGAGCGGCTTGCCGAAGCTGTCGTGGGAATAATCGACCAGCCGCCCATCCCGGTCGAAAGTCCAGCCGTGATAGACGCAGCGCAGATGGCATTGATCGACAACGCCATGGGTGAGCTTGAGCTGGCGGTGCGGACAGTGGTTCTGCACGGCGGCGAGCCCGCCATCCTCGCCGCGGAACAGGGCAACGGAACTCTTCCAGAAGACCACTTCCTTCACCTGGCCTTTCTTGACGGCGCTGTCGTATTCCACCGCGTACCAGCGGTCCGGATCCAGGCCGGCGGCACGGGCCTTTTGCCGAGAGTTTTTCGCTTCCGCGAAACTAGGCGGCGATTGCGGGGATGTCGCTTGCGCATTCCTCATCGTCAGGCTCTCTGTGTGGTTAAGAATGGATGATGGCGGCCAAAGCCCGTTTCACTTCGCCGGGGTGATGACACCGCGGCGTACAAAATCCTCATAGGCTTCCTGAATCGCGTCGGCCAGGCTGGTGGGCCGATAGCCCAACTCCTGTTTTGCCTTCTCGTGATCCGCCCGACGCCGCATCGAGAGCAGGCGTACCGCGGCTGGCGTGAACCGCCGGGGCGAGTTGGGAAATATCCGGAACCAGGTCTTGTCGGTCACTTCCGCCAGCGCGGCCATGACGGGTGCCGGCAAGCGCAGCCGGGGCGGCGGTCGGCCGGTCACCTGCCCGTAGAGCGACATCAGGTCGTCCACGCTGGAGTAGACGGTACTAATGATGTATTTCTGCCCGGAACGGCCTTTCCGCATGGCGAGCACATGGCCCTCGGCGATATCGCGGGCAGAGACGAATTCGAAGCCGCCGGGAATATAGGCCTTGAGCCGGCCATGGGCGTAGTCGATGAGCACCCGTCCCATGCGCGATGGCGCATAGTCATGGGGACCGACGATGGCGCAGGACGTGGCGACGACCACGTTGAGGCCGTCCGCATGGGCGCGTAAGGCTTCGTGTTCCACCAGATGCTTGGTAAAGCCATAGGGCAGATGGCGATCGAAAGGATAGAACGGCATGCCCTCGTGGCTGGGGAGGTCGGGCTCGTAGCCGGTGGCGCTGAGCGACCCGGAAACCACTACCTTGTCGACCGCGTGGCGCGCGGCTGCTTGCAGAATGTACCGCGTGCCGAGGACGTTCGTATCGAAGACTTCCCGCTTATGGGCCGCGTTCCCGTCTATGGTCGAGACCAGCGCCGCGCAATGATAGACGCGGAAACAGCCGCGCACGGCCGCATCAACCGCCTCGCAATCCCGCAAATCGCCGTAGGTCCGCTCCACGTCGAGTCCCGCCAACGCTCCGTTGTCGCGTCCTTGCCGCATCAGCACGCGGATTTCCTCGCCGTCGGCCAGCAGGCGGCGTACGAGATTGGCACCGAGATGGCCGGTCGCTCCGGTGACTAGCACTTTTCCCGAGTTCATGTTGGGGTCGTTTTTCGTGGCGTCGAGGCCGGATGGTAACATGCTTCTTTCGCGGGAAGAGACAAAAAACTCCTTACCCATGTACGGGGATATGGAATCGCGATCTTCCTCCGCCTGCCGCCTGTCGATAACACCGCCATAATGTTTTTCCGGTAGATATCAGCCAGTGCGCGGTTAACCGAGAAATCCAAGCAATAACAAAATACATGAACAAAGCCGATTGCAGATCTGGCCAATTTTTCGAATATTTGCTCACCCATTACCGTGGCTTATTCGCGGTTATCGTATTGCTACCCATTTCCTGCATCTATGGCGCCTACGTCACGATCCGCAACAGGATCATGTTTCGCTTCCATAGCGCGCCCGCCCGGCATGAGCGAAGGGTCTGGGACGTGATTCGGCAAATCGAGGACTGGAAGAAATCCGGGGCGCGGGAAAAGCTGTGTACGGCCCGCTCGGGCTGGCAGGCCATGAGCGAAATGGTGCCGAAATACAAGCTCACCCATCGCAATATCCATATTGGCATGTACGACATCCTGGAAATCGACCAAATCCGCCGCACCGTCCGCGTGGAGCCTCTGGCCAGCATGGGACAGATTTCCCGCAGCCTGATCTCCAAAGGTTGGATTCTGCCCGTGGTACCGGAACTGGACGATCTAACGGTGGGCGGGTTGATCATGGGATTCGGGGTGGAGACCAGCAGCCACAAATACGGGTTGTTCCAATATATATGCGAGTCCTTCGATATCGTCACGGCTGAAGGGGAACTGCTCCGATGCAGCCCGTCCGAAAACTCCGAACTTTTTCATCTGATACCCTGGAGCCATGGGACCCTGGGTTTTCTGGTCGCCGCCGAACTGAAGATCATCCCGGCCCGTAAATACGTCCGGCTCCACTATCAGCCGGTATATACCCAGGCCGAGATGATTGATGTGTTCGAGCGGGAATGCCGGGATACGGAAAACAACGATTTCGTCGAGGGCTTGGTTTACAGCCGCGAAACAGCAGTCATCATGCGCGGCGTGCTTACCGATGACGTTAGATCCGACGGGCAGGTGAATGCCATCGGGCGCTGGTATCAGCCCTGGTTTTACAAGCATGTACAAACCTGGCTCGAATCCGGAAAGGAAGGCGTCGAATACGTGCCACTCCGGGATTATCTCCACCGGCACACCCGCAGTTATTTCTGGACCATGGAAGAAATCATTCCTTTCGGCAACCATCCGGCCTTTCGGTGGCTGCTGGGCTGGGCGTTGCCCCCGCGCATCGAACTCCTGAAATACACGGAAACCGAAACCACCCGGCGGCTCAGGGAAAAACATCATGTCGTCCAGGATATGCTCATGCCTATGCAGCGCCTGAAGGAATCCATCGAATACTTCGACGATCATTTCGACCTTTATCCCTTATGGCTTTCGCCGATGGCGGTTTATGGCAATGCGCGGGATCTGGGGTTTCTTCATCCCTTCACGGACAAGGACGGCAACGTGGACGAAATGTACGTGGATATCGGTGCCTACGGAACCCCGCGCAAAAAGGATTTCGATGGCCGCATCGCCCTGCCTCTCCTAGAAAAGTTCGTGATCGAGAATCAGGGTTATCAGGCCCTCTATGCGAAAACCACCCTGAGCCGGGAGGATTTCCGAACCATGTTCGATCATACCGATTATGACCGGCTGCGGGAGCGGTTACCCTATTGCACCCAAGCTTTTGGGGAAATCTACGAAAAAGTATCGTCGCGGGGCAGGGTTTCGCCGATTGAGATGCGAAAACTGAAACCGTCGGATTTGGCGAGGCACCTGCAAAACAGCAACTGAACTCGGAGTTGGCAGCGAGCCAAAATAACGAGGGAATGAGTGGCCGCTTTGTCAGATGAATCAGTCGTTCACGTGTATTTTACGACTGGCTGCTTCTGTCCTCGCCCATCCTCGACAGAGTGTTGGAAGAACGAGGCGACAGCAGAAGAAGATGAAGAGAAAACGCGGGAATCATTAGCGCCTGAATACGGTAATATCAATTCCACATAAGAATGCGTTTCGGAACCGGGGCGGGATGTTAGGACTGCTTTCCGTCCGGGCAAGTATCCAGTTGGATTCGACGGCTATAGTTGCCGATGCAGAAGCCCACGGAACCGCCGAGGGCGGCGAAAAAACCGGTCATCATCACGATTTCGAGTATGTTCAGGCTTAACATTGGCTAGTTGTCAGGTCCCGTGTGATTCTTTACCAAGAAGGAGCTATGCTCTCTTCGAGGCACGGAGTGTCCTCCGTGAAGTTTTTGGTTCATCCGGTTGAGACTCATCACGATGCAGATTCAACTTCACAAGAA
>Ga0196971_1000977_pt1 | contig 15082 bp, 9 predicted proteins | sample S1v_1013CmetaG_FD_148660 | JGI IMG/M metagenome (GOLD analysis project Ga0196971, IMG submission 148660) | Soil microbial communities from Anza Borrego desert, Southern California, United States - S1+v_10-13C | ecosystem: Environmental > Terrestrial > Soil > Desert | place: USA: California... | reverse complement strand
TCCAGCGCACCGCGAACCATGTGGTAACGCACACCCGGCAAGTCCTTCACACGGCCGCCGCGGATCAGCACGACGCTGTGTTCTTGCAGGTTGTGGCCTTCACCGCCGATGTACGAAATGACTTCGAAACCGTTGGTCAGGCGCACCTTGGCGACCTTACGGAGCGCCGAGTTCGGCTTCTTCGGGGTCGTGGTGTACACACGGGTGCACACACCGCGCTTCTGCGGGCTGTTTTCCAGCGCCGGCGATTTGCTCTTGGCGTGCGCGGAGACACGCGGCTGGCGAATCAGTTGATTGATGGTTGGCATCGGTCTTTAATCCAACAAAAAAACTGCGTTAATAAAAATACAGTCCCGAAATCGATTGTCCGGGACCAGGAGGGAAATCTTTCGATTCGGCATGGGAATAAGCGTTGCAGAAGGCGGGAAATGCAGACCAAAGAACGCTTAGGCCCTGGAGAGCCTAAAATCGAGAACTCGCGAGTATATCCTTCCTACTGCGCTTCGTCAACCATGATTGCAGGCAGAAATACCGCCGGTAACTGTAGCTGAACGCTGTTTCCCGGCATAAACTTCGGGTGCCCCTTGAAATCCGCCGTTCCACTTGTGCCCGGTCACCCATGCGTTCGCTGCTGCGCCCTTCGGCCCTGTTTGTCCTTTTTACTTATCTGGCACTGTCGGCGATGCCGTTTGCCCCTTTGCTGTTCGGACGGCCGGTGCAAAATGCCGCTCAAGTCGTTGGGGCGGGGTTCGTCGCGTGGATGGCGATATGGGCGATCTTTGCCCGTCCAGGCCGCTTCCACTGGCTGCTGCTCCCCGCCTTTCTGCTCCTGCCGGTCGAACTGTACTTGCAGGCCGGCTTCAACCAAGGGATTTCAGCCCATCATCTCGGGATCATCATTGAAACCAGCCCGAGGGAATCGCTGGAATTTCTCGGCAACAAAGTGTGGCTGCTGCCGGGCCTCCTGCTTGTCGTGCTTGGTTGGTGGGCCTGGAGTTGGAAAGCCGCGGTGCGTACGCAAGCACTGGATTGGGAGGACAACTCGCGCTGGGTTGCCATCGCCCTGCTTTCCGCCGCCCTCGGTGTCTGGATGTACGGCGACCGGTTCGGCGTGGAAGGCGGCCCGGCGACGGCGTCATCATCATTGCCGAAGTTGCCCACCTGGGCACAGGTGCCTTTCGCCCCCGCGGCATTCGGAAAGTCCTGGCCCTTCGGACTCGGCATGCGCGGCCATGAATTCTGGAAGGAGCGTCGCTACCTCACCGAGCTGGCGGGGCACAGCGGCGCATTTACGTTCGGCGCGCAGCAGGCAGGCGGGCGCGACCTGCCGCAAGTCGTCGTCATGGTGATCGGCGAATCGTCGCGCTACGACCGCTGGAGCCTGAACGGCTACCCGCGCGAGACGAATCCGCTGCTGAAGAAGGAAGCCAACCTCGTCAGCCTGTCCGATGTGGTGACGGCGGTGTCGGCAACGCGGCTGTCGGTTCCGGTGCTGGTGTCGCGCAAGCCGGCGCGGATGAGCCTGCAGGCCGGCTTCAGCGAGAAGTCCTTTCTTAGCGCGTTCAGGGAGGCGGGGTTCAAGACATGGTGGCTGTCCAACCAGATGACCTTCGGGCAGTTCGACACGCCGGTTTCCGTGTTTGCCAAAGAAGCGGATGTGAGCCGCTTCCTCAACTTCGGCGGCTTCTCTCCCCAGTCGGGTTTTGACGAGGTCCTGCTCGCCCCGCTGCAGGCCGCGCTGCAGGATCCCGCAGCGAAGAAACTCATCGTCCTGCACACGCTGGGCAGCCACTGGAATTACAGCCATCGTCATCCGAAGGAATACGACAAGTGGCAACCATCGCTACATGGCGTCCCGAGCCCGGCCTACAGCGACAGGGCGGTCAAGGAACGCCTGAACAATAGTTACGACAATTCCATCCTGTACACCGACTGGTTCCTTTCGGAAGTCATCGCCCGGCTCAAGACGCAGTCCCAATTGGCGCTGATGATGTACGTATCCGATCACGGCCAGACGCTTTACGACGGCAGTTGCGGCTATGCTTTCCATGGACACAACACGCAGTTCGAGTTCCACGTGCCGGCGCTGGTGTGGTATTCCGACCTGTACCGTGCCACGCATCCGTCGAAGGTAAATCACTTGCTGCGCAATAAGCGCGCAAGGCTGGCGACGGAGAATGTCTTCCACACCCTGCTCGACATGGCGGACATTCGCTACGACGACGAGCAGCTGGAGCGCAGTTTCGTAAGTAAGCGCTTCCGGCCGCACAAACGCTATGTCGACAGCTATGGCTGGACCGACTACGACAATTCCACGTTCAAAGGCGATTGCCGCGAGGTGATCGACCGCGGCACGCCCTTGAAGCAGGAACAGTAGCCGCAAACGTCGGCCACAAACAAAAACGGCACCAGGTTGCCCTGGTGCCGTTTTGTCCTTCGACAGGAATCGATCAGGCTTCGTCGCCTTCCGGATTGCCGTTGCCGCCGGCAGTTGCCTCCTCGGTCTGGGCCGCGCGGGCCTGTTCCTCGGCTTGCAACAGCGCGGTGCGCTCTTCGGCTTCCCAGCTTTCCTTGTCCTTGCGGGCACGGTGGTAAGCCAGACCGGTACCCGCCGGGATGAGACGGCCGACGATGACGTTTTCCTTCAGACCGCGCAGGCCGTCCTTCTTGCCCATGATCGCGGCTTCGGTAAGCACGCGAGTGGTTTCCTGGAACGACGCGGCGGAGATGAACGAATCCGTCGACAGCGATGCCTTGGTAATACCGAGCAGCACGTTTTCGTACGTGGCCGGGCGCTTGCCTTCGGCGATGACGCGATCGTTCTCGTCCAGCAGTTCCGAACGCTCGACCTGCTCGCCCGGGATGTAGGACGTATCGCCTGCATCCACAACCTGCACGCGGCGCAGCATCTGGCGGACGATCACTTCAATGTGCTTGTCGTTGATCTTCACGCCCTGCAGACGGTACACGTCCTGGACTTCGTCGACGATGTAGCGGGCCAGCGCTTCGATACCCAGCAGACGCAGGATATCCTGCGGATCGGCCGGGCCGTCCACGATCATTTCGCCCTTGTTCACCACCTGGCCGTCGTGCACCAGCACCTGCTTGTCCTTTGTGATCAGGAACTCGTGCTTGTTGCCGTCCATGTCGGTGATTTCCAGGCGCTGCTTGCCCTTGGTCTCCTTGCCGAATGCAACCGTACCGGTGACTTCGGCCAGCATGCCGGCGTCCTTCGGCGAACGTGCTTCGAACAGTTCGGCCACGCGCGGCAGACCGCCGGTAATGTCACGGGTCTTCTGCGATTCGGTCGGGATACGTGCGAGCACTTCACCCACGGAGACTTGCTGGCCATCCTTCACGGTGATCAGCGCGCCAACCTGGAAGCCGATCGTCACCGCGTGTTCGGTACCGGCGATCTTCACTTCCTCGCCCTTTTCGTTCAGCAGTTTCACCTGCGGACGGACCACCTTGCTGGAGGAGCCGCGACGCTTGGCGTCGATGACCACCAGGGTCGACAGGCCGGTCACTTCGTCGATCTGCTTCGCGACGGTCACGCCTTCCTCGACGTTCTCGAACTTCACCGTACCGGAGTACTCGGTGATGATCGGACGGGTCAGCGGGTCCCAGGTTGCCAGCGCGGTACCGGCCTTGATGGCGAGGCCATCCTTGACCAGCAGGGTCGCACCGTACGGCACCTTGTGACGCTCGCGCTCGCGGCCGATATCGTCGGTGATCAGCACTTCGCCGGAACGGGAAATGACGATCTGCTCGCCCTTGCCGTTGGTGACGTAGCGCATGGTCGCGGTGAAGCGCACCGTGCCGTTCGACTTGGCTTCCACGGAGGAAGCGACCGCTGCACGCGATGCCGCACCACCGATGTGGAAGGTACGCATCGTGAGCTGGGTGCCCGGTTCGCCGATCGACTGCGCAGCGACCACACCAACCGCTTCGCCGGAATTGACCAGCATGCCGCGGCCGAGGTCGCGGCCGTAGCACTTGGCGCACAGGCCGTAGCGGGTGTCGCAGGTCAGCGGCGTGCGGACCTTCACTTCGTCGATGCCGAGGCGTTCGATTTCCTCAACCGCGTCTTCATCCAGCAGGGTACCGGCTTCGAAGCGGGTTTCCTGGCTTTCCGGATTGATGACATCGGTGGCAGCCACGCGGCCGAGGATACGGTCGCGCAGTGCTTCGATGACTTCACCGCCTTCCACCAGCGCCTTCATGGACGCGCCGTTGGAGGTGCCGCAATCGTCTTCGGTCACCACCAGGTCCTGGGTCACGTCCACCAGGCGGCGGGTCAGGTAACCGGAATTCGCAGTCTTCAGCGCCGTATCGGCCAGACCCTTACGGGCGCCGTGCGTCGAAATAAAGTACTGCAACACGTTCAGGCCTTCGCGGAAGTTCGCGGTAATCGGCGTTTCGATAATGGAACCGTCCGGCTTCGCCATCAGGCCGCGCATACCGGCCAGCTGGCGGATCTGGGCCGCGGAACCGCGAGCACCGGAGTCGGCCATCATGTAAATCGCGTTGAACGATTCCTGCGTGCCCTTGGAACCATCGCGCTTGACGACGTCTTCAACCTTGAGCTGTTCCATCATGGCCTTGCCGACTTCGTCACCGGCCTTGCCCCAGATGTCCACCACCTTGTTGTAGCGCTCGCCCGCGGTGACCAGACCGGACGCATACTGCTGTTCGATCTGCTTCACTTCGTGCTCGGCCTGGGCAATGATGGTCACTTTCTGCGGCGGCACCAGCATGTCGTCCACGCAGATGGAGATACCGGCGCGGGTCGCGAGGCGGAAGCCCGACTGCATCAGCTGGTCGGCAAACACCACGGTGGCGCGCAGGCCGCACTTGCGGAAGGAGGTGTTGATCAGCTTCGAGATTTCCTTCTTCTTCAGGGCGCGGTTCAGCACGGTGAACGGCAGGCCCTTCGGCAGGATCTCCGACAGGATGGCGCGGCCAACCGTCGTCTCGTAGCGCTTGACCGTCTGCACGAACTCGCCGGTCGCCGGATCCTTCGGATACTCGGTGATGCGGACGGTGATGCGGGTGGTCAGCTCGACTTCCTTGTTGTCGTACGCGCGGATGACTTCCGACACGTCGCGCAGCATCATGCCTTCGCCCTTGCCGTTGATCTTTTCACGGGTGGCGTAGTACAGACCCAGCACGATATCCTGCGACGGCACGATCGACGGTTCGCCGTTCGACGGGAACAGGATGTTGTTGGAGGCCAGCATCAGGGTGCGGGCTTCCATCTGTGCTTCGATCGACAGCGGAACGTGGACAGCCATCTGGTCGCCGTCGAAGTCGGCGTTGAACGCCGCGCAGACCAGCGGGTGCAGCTGGATGGCCTTGCCTTCGATCAGGACCGGCTCGAACGCCTGGATGCCGAGACGGTGCAGGGTCGGCGCACGGTTCAGCAGGACCGGGTGTTCGCGGATGACTTCTTCCAGGATGTCCCACACCACCGGCTCTTGCATCTCGACCAGCTTCTTGGCGGCCTTGATCGTGGTGGCCAGACCCATCAGTTCCAGCTTGTTGAAGATGAAGGGCTTGAACAGTTCGAGCGCCATCAGCTTGGGCAGGCCGCACTGGTGCAGCTTGAGCTGCGGACCCACCACGATGACCGAACGGCCGGAGTAGTCCACGCGCTTGCCCAGCAGGTTCTGACGGAAGCGACCGCCCTTGCCCTTGATCATTTCGGCCAGCGACTTCAGCGGACGCTTGTTGGCGCCGGTCATGGCCTTGCCGCGGCGGCCGTTGTCGAGCAGCGAGTCGACGGCTTCCTGCAGCATGCGCTTCTCGTTGCGCGTAATGATTTCCGGAGCGCGCAGTTCCATCAGGCGCTTCAGGCGGTTGTTACGGTTGATGACGCGACGATAGAGATCGTTCAGGTCGGAGGTCGCGAAGCGGCCGCCGTCCAGCGGAACCAGCGGACGCAGTTCCGGCGGCAGCACCGGCAGCACTTCCATGATCATCCAGTCGGGCTTGATGCCGGAACGCTGGAATGCCTCGAGCACCTTCAGGCGCTTGGCGTACTTCTTGATCTTGGCTTCGGACTTGGAATCCTTCAGTTCCTGGCGCAGCTGGTCGACTTCGCGGTCGATGTCGATCGAACGCAGCAGTTCGCGGATGCCTTCGGCGCCCATGAAGGCGGTGAAGTCATCGCCGTACTCTTCGTACTTGGCCGCGTAATCGTCTTCCGACATGATCTGGCACTTCTTCAGCGGGGTCATGCCGGGATCGGTCACGACGTAGGCTTCGAAGTACAGGACGCGCTCGATGTCGCGCAGCGTCATGTCGAGCACCATGCCCAGACGGGACGGCAGCGACTTCAGGAACCAGATGTGGGCAACCGGCGAAGCCAGTTCGATGTGGCCCATGCGCTCGCGGCGCACCTTGGCCAGAGTCACTTCGACGCCGCACTTTTCGCAGATCACGCCGCGGTGCTTGAGGCGCTTGTACTTGCCGCACAGGCACTCGTAGTCCTTGATCGGGCCGAAGATCTTGGCGCAGAACAGGCCATCGCGCTCCGGCTTGAAGGTACGGTAGTTGATGGTTTCCGGCTTCTTGACTTCACCGTAGGACCAGGAACGGATCTTCTCGGGCGATGCGAGGCCGATCTTGATCGCATCGAATTGTTCGCTTTGCTGTACTTGCTTGAATAGATCGAGCAGTGCTTTCATTTCTCTCACTCCAGTGTGGCGTGAATGACGCTTGGCAGCGCGGCGTGAACCAGGTGAATCGCTATTACCCTGTTCGCACCGCCGGGAGAGCCCAACTCCACCGTGTGGAGAGAGTTCCGACGATACCGGGAACGTTGACCAGGTTCCCACGCTGCCGAAAACTGTTTGCCCGCCGATGCAACATCGGCGGGCCTTTCCTTCCTTAGTCCCTCTCGAGATCGATATCGATACCCAGCGAGCGGATTTCCTTCACGAGAACGTTGAAGGATTCCGGCATGCCGGCGTCGATGACGTGATCGCCCTTGACCAGGTTCTCGTACACCTTGGTACGGCCGGTGACGTCGTCCGACTTGACGGTGAGCATTTCCTGCAGCACGTAGGACGCGCCGTAGGCTTCCAGTGCCCAGACTTCCATCTCGCCGAAGCGCTGGCCGCCGAACTGCGCCTTGCCGCCCAGCGGTTGCTGGGTAACGAGTGAGTACGGGCCGGTGGAACGGGCGTGCATCTTGTCGTCGACCAGGTGGTGCAGCTTGAGCACGTGCATGTAGCCGACCGTGACCGGGCGCTCGAAAGCTTCGCCGGTGCGGCCGTCGAACATCGTGACCTGGTTCTTCGACGGCGTCATGCCGAGCTGCTTGGCGATGTCGTCCGGGTAGGCGAGGTCCAGCATGCGGCGGATTTCGGTTTCATGCGCACCGTCGAACACCGGGGTCGCGAACGGCACGCCGCTCTTCAGGTTGTTCGCCAGCGCGAAGATCTCGTCGTCCGACAGGTTGTCGAGGTCTTCGGTCTTGCCGGACTCGTTGTAGATCTTCGTCAGGAACTCACGCAGTTCCATCGCCTTGGTCTGGCGCTGCAGCATCTCGCCGATGCGCAGGCCCAGGCCCTTCGACGCCCAGCCAAGGTGCACTTCGAGCACCTGGCCGACGTTCATACGGGACGGAACGCCCAGCGGGTTCAGCACGATGTCGGCCGGCGTACCGTCAGCCATGTACGGCATGTCTTCCACCGGAACGATGCGCGAGACCACACCCTTGTTACCGTGGCGGCCTGCCATCTTGTCGCCAGGCTGCAGGCGGCGCTTCACGGCCAGGTAGACCTTGACCATCTTCTGCACGCCCGGCGGCAGTTCGTCGCCCTGGGTGAGCTTCTTGCGCTTCTCTTCGAAGGCCAGGTCGAACTGGTGACGCTTCTCGGCGATCGATTCCTTGATCGCTTCCAGCGCGGCCGCGACATCGTCGTCCGCCGGACGGATGTCGAACCAGTGGTACTTGTCCAGGTCGTCCAGGTATTCCTTGGTGATCGCCGTGCCCTTGGCCATCTTCTTCGGGCCGCCGTTGACGACCTTGCCGATCAACATCTTCTCGAGACGCTGGAAGGCATCGCCTTCCACGATACGCAGCTGGTCGTTCAGGTCGAGGCGATAGCGCTTCAGCTCGTCGTCGATGATCTGCTGGGCGCGCTTGTCGCGCGGGATGCCTTCGCGGGTGAAGACCTGGACGTCGATCACGGTGCCCACCATGCCGGACGGCACGCGCAGCGAGGTGTCCTTCACGTCGGATGCCTTTTCGCCGAAGATTGCGCGCAGCAGCTTCTCTTCCGGCGTCAGCTGGGTTTCGCCCTTCGGCGTCACCTTGCCGACCAGCACGTCGCCGGCTTCGACTTCGGCGCCGATGTACACGATGCCGGATTCGTCGAGGCGGGCCAGCTGGTTCTCAGCCAGGTTCGAAATGTCGCGGGTGATTTCTTCCGCGCCGAGCTTGGTGTCACGGGCAACGACGGACAGTTCCTCGATGTGGATCGAGGTGTAGCGGTCGTCGGCAACCACGCGCTCCGAGATCAGGATCGAGTCTTCGAAGTTGTAGCCGTTCCACGGCATGAACGCCACCAGCATGTTCTGGCCGAGCGCGAGTTCGCCGAGGTCGGTCGATGCGCCGTCGGCGATCACGTCGCCCTTGGCCACACGGTCGCCGACCTTGACGATCGGACGCTGGTTGATGTTGGTGTTCTGGTTGGAACGGGTGTACTTGATCAGGTTGTAGATGTCCACACCGACTTCGCCCGCCGCAGCCTCTTCATCGTTCACGCGGATCACCATGCGGCCGGCGTCGACGTAGTCAACGATACCGCCGCGCAGTGCCTGCACGGTGGTGCCGGAGTCGACGGCGACGGTACGTTCGATGCCGGTACCGACGAATGCCTTCTCGGGACGCAGGCAGGGAACCGCCTGACGCTGCATGTTGGCGCCCATCAGTGCGCGGTTCGCGTCATCGTGCTCGAGGAACGGGATCAGCGAGGCTGCAACCGACACGACCTGGCCCGGGGCCACGTCCATGTACTGCACGCGCTCGGGCGACACCAGGATGGTTTCACCAGCCTGACGCGCGGATACCAGTTCATCGGACAGCTTGCCTTCCTTGTCGATGGTCGCGTTCGCCTGGGCGATCACGTAGCGGCCTTCTTCGATGGCGGACAGGTAGTCGATCTGGTTGGTCACCTGGCTGCCGTCCACCTTGCGATACGGCGTTTCGAGGAAGCCGTACTCGTTCAGGCGGGCATACAGCGCCAGCGAGTTGATCAGGCCGATGTTCGGACCTTCCGGCGTTTCGATCGGGCACACGCGGCCGTAGTGGGTCGGATGCACGTCGCGCACTTCGAAGCCGGCGCGCTCGCGAGTCAGACCGCCCGGGCCAAGTGCCGAGACGCGGCGCTTGTGGGTGATTTCCGACAGCGGGTTGGTCTGGTCCATGAACTGCGAGAGCTGCGAGGAACCGAAGAACTCGCGGATCGCCGCCGAGATCGGCTTGGAGTTGATCAGGTCGTGCGGCATCAGGTTGTCGGCTTCGGCCTGGCCGAGACGCTCCTTGACGGCGCGTTCGACACGGACGAGACCAGCGCGGAACTGGTTCTCTGCCAGTTCGCCGACGCAACGCACGCGACGGTTGCCGAGGTGGTCGATATCGTCCACTTCGCCACGGCCGTTGCGCAGTTCGACCAGGATCTTGATCACTGCCAGGATGTCTTCGTTCGACAGCGTCATCGTGCCGGTGAGCTCGTCACGGCCGATGCGGCGGTTGAACTTCATGCGGCCGACGGCGGACAGGTCGTAGCGCTCTTCGCTGTAGAACAGGCCGTTGAACAGTGCCTCGACCGATTCTTCGGTCGGCGGCTCGCCGGGGCGCATCATGCGATAGATCGCAACACGGGCAGCCATCTGGTCGGCCGTGTCGTCCATGCGCAGGGTCTGCGAAATGTAGGCGCCCTGGTCGAGGTCGTTGGTGTACAGCGTCTGGATTTCGGAAACGCCGGCTTCGCGCAGGCGGGCCAGGGTTTCTTCGGTCAGCTCGTCGTTGGCGCTGGCGATGACTTCACCGGTTTCGGCATCGACGATGTTCTTCGCCAGGACGCGGCCGAGCAGATAGTCTTCCGGCACGGAGATGTGCTTGATGCCGGCGGATTCGATTTCACGCACATGCTTGGCGTTGATGCGCTTGTCCTTGGCAACGATGACCTTGCCGGACTTGTCGGTGATGTCAAAGCGTGCGACTTCGCCGCGCAGGCGCTCGGAGACGAACTCCATCTCGCCGCCTTCCGCGCGGACGGTGAAGTTGTCGAATACGAAGAAGTTCGCGAGGATCTGCTCCGGCGTCATGCCGATGGCCTTCAGCAGGATCGTGACCGGCATCTTGCGGCGGCGGTCGACGCGGAAGAACAGGATGTCCTTCGGATCGAATTCGAAGTCGAGCCAGGAGCCGCGGTAGGGAATGATGCGCGCGGAGAACAGCAGCTTGCCCGACGAATGCGTCTTGCCGCGGTCGTGTTCGAAGAACACGCCCGGCGAACGGTGCAGCTGGGACACGATCACGCGCTCGGTGCCGTTGATGACGAACGAACCGTTCGCGGTCATCAGCGGCAGTTCGCCCATGTAGACTTCCTGTTCCTTCATCTCCTTCACGACGGGCTTGGTCGGCGATTCCTTGTCCAGGATGACCAGGCGCACTTTCGCGCGCAGGGGCGACGCGAACGTCAAGCCGCGCTGTTGGCACTCTTTTACGTCGAAGGGCGGATCACCCAACACATACGACAGAAACTCTAGCCGTGCGAAACCGTTGTGGGATACGATGGGGAAAATCGAGGTGAAGGCGGATTGCAGGCCTTCGTTCTTGCGTACGGATGGTGCTTTATCGGCCTGCAGGAAGCTCGTGTACGACTCGAGCTGGGTCGCCAGCAGGAACGGAACGTTGTGGACGTTAGCGCGCTTCGCGAAGGACTTGCGAATGCGCTTCTTCTCAGTAAATGAGTAGTGCATGGACACTCCGTGAGTGACAGGAAGGATGGAGAATTCAGGACTCGCCGGCGGCACGCGTGCCACCCCTTGCAATCTGCGAAACCTCAAGTCTCGGCCCTTCGGACCTAACTAGACTACTTTCTGCGCCGATTCTCCCTGTCTGCAAACCCGCATAGGAGAAAAGGCTAAACAAAATTACAAAACGACAAAGGAGCCAAAGCCGAACCCTTCCTTTCGGAAAGGTTCTGAGCTTTGACTCCGGCGATACAGACTCGCCCTGGCAAGCCGAAATTACTTGAGTTCGGCCTTGGCGCCAGCTTCTTCCAGCTTCTTCTTGGCAGCTTCTGCATCTGCCTTGGCGATGCCTTCCTTGACCGGCTTCGGTGCACCGTCGACCAGGTCCTTGGCTTCCTTCAGGCCCAGGCCAGTGATTTCGCGGACTGCCTTGATGACGCCGACCTTGTTCGCGCCGACTTCGGACAGAACAACGGTGAACTCGGTCTTCTCTTCAGCAGCCGGAGCAGCAGCGCCGCCGCCAGCCGGGCCAGCGACTGCCATTGCAGCAGCGGAAACACCAAACTTCTCTTCAAAAGCCTTGACCAGGTCGTTCAGTTCCATCACGGACATCTGACCTACTGCTTCAAGGATATCGTCTTTGCTAATTGCCATTTGAAACTCCTAAATTTTGATTCGGTAATTACATCTGATCGGTATTGACGCAAAAAGGACCGGCGGCGGATTATGCCGCTTCGGATTCCTTCTTGGCTGCCAGGGCAGCCAGCGCGCGGGCAAAGCCGGAGACCGGAGCCTGCATGACACCCAGCAACTGGGAGATGAGGACTTCACGGCTCGGAATGCTTGCCAATGCAGTCACGCCAGCCTTGTCGAGCGGCTTGCCTGCATAGTTACCTGCTTTGATGACCAGTTTGTCGTTGGTCTTCGCAAAGTCGTTCACGACTTTAGCGGCGGCAACGGCATCTTCGGAGATCGAGTAGATCAACGGACCGGTCATTTCGGAAGCGAGGCTGGCGAAGGGCGTGCCTTCGACGGCGCGACGTGCGAGCGTGTTTTTCAACACGCGCATGTACACACCCTCGGCACGCGCTTTTGCGCGCAGTTGCGTCAAGGAACCAACCTGGATGCCACGGTATTCGGCCACGACGATGGTCTGCGCAGTTGCTACCTTTGCGGAGACTTCGGCGACGACGGCCTTCTTGTCATTCAGATTGAGACTCAAGATCAACCTCCAAAAGTGATGCTCGACGAAATGTCTTGCATCGATTCGAACACGGCGTCCGAAGTTCAGGAGTTCAGGCTAGCGAACTAGCTTTGAGACTACAAAACTTTTCGGGTTCACCATCTGCGTTGGGTATCGGCGCTTGCGCTGCCGCTGTTTAACTTCGTGCACAACCCACATGCACTTGGCCCAACGGTCTTTGACAATCCGGTCCCTCTTCACACCTGCCGAAGCGGGACCAGCCCAAAGATTCGCCTCACGCAGCCAGGCCGCGCGAGGACTTGATTCATTGCATCAGGCAGCCAGGCTTGCCTGGTCAACGCGCAGGCCTGCGCCCATCGTCGACGAGATGGCGACCTTGCGCAGGTACACACCCTTGCTGGTTGCCGGCTTGGCCTTGTTCAGCGCATCGATCAGAGCCAACAGGTTGGTCTTCAGATCGGCGTCGCTGAAGGACTTGCGACCGATGGTCGCGTGAATGATGCCTGCCTTGTCGGTACGGTACTGGACCTGACCGGCCTTGGCGTTCTTGACTGCGGTCGCGACGTCCGGGGTCACGGTGCCGACCTTCGGGTTCGGCATCATGCCGCGCGGGCCAAGGATCTGGCCGAGCGTACCGACGATACGCATGGTGTCCGGCGAAGCGATGACGATGTCGAACGGCATGTCGCCAGCCTTGATGCGCTCTGCCAGGTCTTCCATGCCGACGATGTCGGCGCCGGCTGCCTTGGCGGCCTCAGCCTTGTCGCCGGAAGCGAACACGGCGACGCGAACGGTCTTGCCGGTGCCTGCGGGCAGAACGACGGAACCGCGCACCACCTGGTCCGACTTCTTGGCATCAACACCGAGTTGCACGGCGACGTCGATGGACTCGTTGAACTTGGCGGTAGCGCATTCCTTGATCAGGGACACGGCCTGGTCGAACGGATACAGCTTGGTACGGTCAACCTTCGCCTTGATTTCTTTTGCGCGCTTGGACAGCTTTGCCATGATTACAGACCCTCCACCGTGATACCCATGGAACGAGCGGAACCGGCGATCGTGCGCACGGCTGCATCCATGTCAGCTGCCGTGAGATCCGGCATCTTGGTTGTTGCGATTTCTTCCGCTTGCTTGCGGGTGATCTTGCCGACCTTGTCGGTATGCGGCTTGGACGAACCCTTCTGAATGCCAGCAGCCTTCTTGATCAGGATCGTTGCCGGCGGGGTCTTCATCACGAAGGTGAAGGACTTGTCCGCATAGGCGGTGATCACGACCGGAATCGGCAGGCCCGGCTCGACGCCTTGCGTCTGTGCATTGAAGGCCTTGCAGAATTCCATGATGTTCAGACCGCGCTGACCCAGCGCCGGGCCGATCGGGGGGGACGGGTTGGCCTTACCAGCCGGCACTTGCAGCTTGATAAAACCGATGATTTTCTTTGCCATGATGGCTCCTACGTTGATTGAGTGTTAGCGCCTGTTCGCCCGCCCGATGGCTGACTAGTGAGGCTCCTCCAGGCACTGCCTTCCGTGATTCCGCGGGCCGTCAGGCGCGCGACGCTACGGGGGCGTTTGATGCGAATCGCTTTAAGAACGGCAGGGTCAGACTTTTTCGACCTGCCCGAATTCCAGCTCGACCGGCGTAGCGCGGCCGAAAATGGTGACGGAGACGCGTACGCGCGACTTCTCGTAGTTGACTTCCTCGACGTTGCCGTTGAAGTCGGTGAAAGGGCCATCCTTGATGCGGACCAGCTCGCCCACTTCGTACAGCACCTTGGGACGCGGCTTTTCGACGCCCTCCTGCATCTGGTGCAGAATCTTGTCGACTTCGTGCGGCGGGATCGGCGTCGGTTTGTTGGACTTGCCACCGATGAAGCCGGTGACCTTGCTGGTGTTCTTCACCAGGTGCCAGGTCTCGTCGGTCATTTCCATCTCGACCAGCACGTAGCCGGGGAAGAAACGGCGCTCGGTGACCGATTTCTGGCCGTTCTTGACTTCGATGACCTCTTCGGTCGGCACCAGGATCTGGCCAAACTTGTCCTGCATGCCGGCGCGCTCGATGCGCTCCATCAAAGCACGTTGCACGCTCTTCTCCATGCCGGAGTAGGCGTGCACGACATACCATCGCTTGTTGCCGCCCGAGGATTGAGCTGCGGCCGAAGCGCTCGGTGCGCTGTCTTGCGTATTCTCGCTCATTACTTTTTCCAGCCCAGGATCAGGTCGTACAACACAAATTCAAGAATCTTGTCCGTGCCCCACAGGAAGATCGCCATGACCAGCACGAAACCGAAAACGACTGCAGTGATCTGCATCGCTTCCTTGCGCGTGGGCCAGACGACTTTCTTTGCCTCGCGCACGGATTCCTTCGAAAAACCGAGGAAATCGCGGCCCGGCTGGGACGTCCATGCGACGGCAATGGCCGCGAGCAGACCGGCGACGAGCGCAGCAGCGCGCACGATGGTCGGCTTGTCGGACAGGAAGTAGAAACCGACGACACCCGCGACGACCGCACAAATAGCAAGAGCGACCTTGACCTTGTCGCTCGATGTGCTGACTGTTTCTACGGGTTGGTTAGACATACTTGTTTCTTTCGGTGCCCTGCACCTGTATTAGGTGGCAGGGGCAGAGGGAATCGAACCCCCAACCTTCGGTTTTGGAGACCGACGCTCTGCCAATTGAGCTATACCCCTACGCGAAAACTTCGCCTGAATTGACAACGCTGCGACGCCGGGAAATGCTGCCCGGGGCCGCAGCGCATCGATTCGAGTATTACTCGATGATCTTGGCAACGACGCCGGCGCCGACGGTACGGCCGCCTTCGCGGATTGCGAAGCGCAGACCTTCTTCCATCGCGATCGGGGAGATCAGCTTGACCGTGATCGACACGTTG
>Ga0196971_1000976_pt1 | contig 15089 bp, 14 predicted proteins | sample S1v_1013CmetaG_FD_148660 | JGI IMG/M metagenome (GOLD analysis project Ga0196971, IMG submission 148660) | Soil microbial communities from Anza Borrego desert, Southern California, United States - S1+v_10-13C | ecosystem: Environmental > Terrestrial > Soil > Desert | place: USA: California... | reverse complement strand
GCGGCAAGGTGTTTGATGAAATCAAATCCTACACCGCGCTGCGCTCGGTCAAGATCCTGCGCGACCGCTTCATGCTCAACGGCCGCCCGTACATGCTGCGCCTGGTGCTAGACCAGGGTTACTGGCCAGATACCATGCTGGCGGCGCCTGACGATGATGCCCTGCGGCGAGATGTCGTGCTGGCAAAGGCCATGGGTTTCAACGGTGTACGCAAGCACCAGAAAATCGAGAACCCGCGTTATTTGTACTGGGCGGACAAGCTGGGGCTGCTGGTATGGGAAGAGATGCCATCCGCCTACCGTTTCACCACCAACGCCATCAAGCGCACCGTGCGTGAATGGACCGAAGCCATTGAACGCGATTACAGCCATCCGTGCATCATCGTCTGGGTCACCTTCAATGAATCATGGGGGGTACCGGAACTCACTTCGGTGCGCGAACACCGGCATGCAGTGGAGGCGCTTTACCACTTGACCCGTACGCTTGATTCCACTCGACCCGTCATCGGCAATGACGGCTGGGAGAGTAGCGCCACTGACATCATCGGCATCCATGATTACGATGCCAATCTGGACCAGCTGGCCCAGCGCTATGGCGTGGATTCCAGCCCGGAACAGCTGTTCGACCGCAGACGTCCAGGCGGCCGCATTCTCACTCTGGATGGCTATCCGCACCGTGGGCAGCCCATCATGCTGACGGAGTTCGGCGGTATTTCCTTCCCACGCTGCCACGATGCATCGCAGAAAAACTGGGGGTATTCCGCTGTGACCACGGAGCGGGAATTCGCCCGGCGCTACAAGGAGCTCATGCAAGTCACCACCCGCATCGCCCTCTTCAGCGGTTTCTGCTACACGCAGTTTGCGGACACCTTCCAGGAAACCAACGGCTTGCTGTGCGCCGACCGCTCGCCCAAGATTCCGCTCAAGAAGATCGCCGAAGCCACCAGGCTGACCCACATGCATATTCCCGGAGGCGTGTGATGCATACGCGCGAGCTTACCAAGCCGGACGGCCGCAAACTCTGGCTGTACAGTCGCAAACCTATCAGTGATGTGGCGGAAGCGCCCAGCCCATTCCCCGATCCGCTCAATGCGAGTCCGCACATGCGCTGGCATCCGCTGCGCGGCGAATGGATCACCTATGCTGCACATCGCCAGGGACGGACTTTCCTGCCACCTCCCGAATACAACCCGCTAGCCGTGACCACAAGTGCGGACAACCCTACGGAACTGCCGCAAGGCGACTGGGATGTAGCGGTATTCGACAACCGCTTCCCTTCGCTGACGCTGGACGCACATGCCGCGCCTGATCTGATTGTGCCGACCCGGCCCAGCACCGGGAAATGCGAGGTCGTCGTTTTTACCCAGGACGCCAATGCCTCGCTGGGAACGCTTGCGCTGGACCACATAGAACTGCTGATGCGAGTCTGGGCGGAACGTACGCAGCAGCTGGGAGAAAGGGCGAATATCCAGTATGTGATGCCCTTCGAGAATCGTGGACGCGAAGTTGGCGTCACGCTCAATCACCCGCATGGCCAGATTTACGCCTACCCTGTTGTTCCACCCGTGCCTGCACGCATGCAGCACCAGTCGCAGGAATATTTCCATACCCACGGCCGCGGACTGCTGGAATCCATGATCCAGCAGGAGCTGCGCGATGGCAGACGCATGATTTACCGCGGCGAACACGCTATCGCATTCGTTCCCGTTTGTGCCCGCTACCCCTATGAGGTGTGGGTTGCCCCCATCCGTCCGGTCGCCACATTTGCCGACCTCGATGAGATGCAACTCAGCGACCTGGCGCGCGCGCTCAAGACCGTGCTGCTCAAATACGATGGTCTGTGGAAGCGGCCTTTCCCCTACCTCATGGCCTGGTATCAGGCGCCGACCGATGGCAAACCGCATCCGGAATCGCACCTGCATGCGGAGTTTCTCCCGCCCTACCGCACTTCTGAAAAGCTCAAGTATCTGGCAGGCACAGAGCTTGGCGCGGGATTGTTTGCCATGGATGTGCTGCCCGAGGACAAGGCCCTTGAGCTGCGCAATGTCGAAGTGGATATCCAGGCAAGTGCAGTGGCTTGAATCATGAAAACTTTCGAAGAGATATTCGATGCATCGCCGACAGTGACGGCAGAGGCCCCAGGCCGGGTAAACCTGCTGGGTGAACATACCGATTACAACGACGGCTATGTCCTGCCCACCGCCATCCCGCAGAAGATGCGCATACAACTGCGGCCCAATGGACTCCAAGTATTCCGCCTGTATGCCGCGACGCTGGATGAGATGACGGAATTCACGCTCGAAGAAAGACCGGCGCTGCATTTTGCTCATTACATCTACGGCTGCCTGCACCTGATACAGCAACAAAGCGGTGAGATTCCACCGCTTGATATTCATATTGATTCCAATGTGCCCATGGAGGTCGGTGTATCCTCCAGCGCCGCGCTCGAAGTCGCCATGTTGCGCGCATTGCGCGAGTTGCTGCGACTGCAGCTGGACGATGTCGAGATAGCGCAGCTGGCCCAGCGTGCAGAAATCGAATATGCAGGCGTCAAGTGCGGCATCATGGACCAGATGGCTTCCAGCCTGGCGGATGACGGGCGCATGCTATTCCTCGATACGCGCACACTTGCGCGAGAAGTGCTGCCGCTGCCACCCAACTGCGAAATCCTGGTCATCGATTCCGGCGTGGCACGAAGCTTGGCCGGCAGCAAGTACAACGAACGTCGCGAGGAGTGCGAACAGGCGGCGCAGTTACTGGATGTGATAGCACTGCGAGACATCACCGACGAACATCGGGTACAGGAACTGCCCGACCTTTTGAAGCGCCGGGCGCGGCATGTAATCAGCGAAAATAACCGCGTGCTGCGCGCGAAATGCGGGGTCACCGCGGCCGAATTCGGCCAACTCATGAATGCGTCACACCGCAGCCTGCGTGATGATTACGAGGTTTCCATCCCCGCGCTGGATGAACTGATCGCCTTATTGCAGGATCAGCCCGATGTTTATGGCGCGCGCCTGACAGGAGCCGGGTTTGGTGGTGCCTGCGTGGCTCTGTGCAAGGCAGGCACTGCACGACAGGTGGCCGACACCGTTTTGCATTTATACAGCCTGGGCGGCCATAAGGGACGGTTGATCGTGCCGGAACCCTTAAGCCCGGGTTAATCATGTCGATTTCCTCCCAGCCATTTGGCCGGCTGGCCGATGGCCGAACAGTGCATTGCCATACGCTTGCCCATGGCGGCCTCGAAGCATGCATCCTGGACTATGGCGGCATTGTGCAGTCGCTACTGGTCCCCGACCGTCACGGCAATCTGGCTGATGTGGTGCTGGGTTTCGATACGCTGGAACCCTATCTTCAAGAACACCCCTACTTCGGCGCCCTGGTGGGCCGCTACGCCAACCGCATTGCCAGGGGAAAGTTCAGCCTCAACGGCAAGGACTACCAGCTTGCCTGCAACAACGGTCCCAACCATCTGCACGGCGGTAACCATGGCTTCGACAAGAAGCTATGGGATACCGAAACCAGAGGATCCGAATCTGGCCCGCAGCTCGTATTGCGCTACCTGAGTCCGGACGGTGAGGAAGGCTATCCGGGCAATTTGCAGGTGGAAGTGACCTACACCCTGACGGCTGATCGCGCATTGCAGATTGATTATTCGGCCACCACCGATGCGCCGACCATCCTCAATCTGACCAACCACACCTATTTCAATCTGGCGGGCGGCGGGTCTATTCTCGACCATGAGATCGCCTTATACGCCGACGACTATCTGCCAGTGGATGAAAACCTGATCCCGCAGGAATTCTCGGCGTGGGTCGCGGGCACAGCGATGGATCTGAGGCAGCGTGCCCCCATTGGCCAATATCTCGAACGCGACGATGAGCAGCTTACCCGTGCTGCCGGCGGCTTCGACCATTGCTGGGTACGCGTGCGTGATGCTGACAAACATGGATTCGTCGCCGAACTCTTTGAACCGCAAAGCGGGCGCCGCATGTGTGTCTACACTACCCAGCCCGGTATCCAATGTTATACGGCAAATTTTCTTGACGGCACGCTGACGGGCAAGAGCGGAAAACCTTATGAAAAACATGCCGGCTTATGCCTGGAAACCCAGCACTATCCGGATTCACCCAATCATGTAGGGTTTCCCTCTACTCTCTTGCAGCCCGGCGAGGCCTACAGGCAAAGCACAACCTACCGCTTCAGTGTTGAATGACGGCTAGACTGATTTGCGGGCTAGCCGCCAGAGCGAGGTCACTTCTGCCATCCGCGCCTGGTGCAGCGGGTCTGTTTTATCAGCTGACTTGGGGTGCCTCGGTTTGATATCTTCGCGGCCGGCAATGGCAAGGCCTGCCTGGTCAATCGCCTGCTGCAGCTGCTCGCGCGTCCGCAATCCCAGATGTTCGGCGATGTCGGAAAGGATCAGCCAGCCTTCGCCGCCCGGTTCAAGGTGTTCATCCAACCCATTCAGGAACCCCAGCAACATGCGACCTTCTGGATCATAAATGGCATACTCCAGCGCCGAGCTTGGCCGCGCAGGCAGCCAGGGCGGGTTGCACACGATGAGCGGCGCCTTGCCAGGTGGAAATAGGTCGACCTCGATGACCTCTACCTGTCTGTCGAAGCCCAGCCTTGCGATGTTGTGACGCGCACAAGCCAAGGCTCTTGCATCCAGCTCGGTGGCGATAATGCGTTTGACGCCGCGCTTCGCCAGCAGTGCGGCAATAATGCCAGTGCCGGTGCCGATGTCGAATGCCAGCTCATTTGATGGCAAGGGTGCCCGGATTACCAAGTCCAGATATTCGCCGCGCACCGGGGAGAAAACGCCGTAATGCGGATGAATTTTCGCCCCAAGCGCAGGAATATCCACTCCCCGGCTGCGCCACTCATGCGCTCCGATCACGCCCAGCAGCTCGCGCAGTGATATAACGATAGATTCTGTGGATACTCCATACGCCTCTTCGCAGACCTGGCGCACATCAGGGGCACGTTTCAGGTTGAGTTGATAGCCGGGTTCCAGCGATAGCAACAGCATGGATAGCGTACGGGCGCGCTGCGACTGTGCCTGCCGATGCAGATTGAAATTCTCGCGAGTGTACTCGGACGACTTGCGCGGCTTGCGATCAATGCGCCGCGCCATGGCCTGCAGCAATTGTTTGGCATTCTGATAATCGCCACGCCACAACATGGCCGTGCCTTCGCAGGCAAGACGATAGGCCTTGTCGGCGTTCAGTGTATCGTCAGCCAGGATGACGCGTTTAGGCGGAGAAGCATCACGTTCGGAATGCCAGGCGGCGGTACGGGTGCTGCCCGCCTCTTCCCAGCTGATGACCGCATGCTCCGCCACGGGCTAGGTGTTTCGCCGTGAATCGAAAATCGCCGTATACCTGGCCAGCAGGAAAATCAATGTCGGCCAGAACAGGCTGTTCAGGAAGTCGTGCAGGCTGGCATTCCAGCGCCAGTAACCGCGAAAGGCGATGTCGTCATACATGTCCACGGCCTCGGCCATCATGCACACCAGCACGACCATGATCAACGGCACCAGCGAGCGCAGCGGCCGGCGCAGTATCAGCGCGGCGCCAAACATGGCGATCAGGCCTGTGTAAATGTGCAGCGCATCCCGCGAGAGGCCGGTAACCGAGAGAATAATGAGCTTGATGGTTTGAAACGAAGTAACTTCCATGCCTTAAGCGCTGTACTCTTCAACGTCCTGTTTCTGGATAGTATTGGTGGAAAGGTAGATTTCACGCAAGAAACACAGCAGTCCGGAAATCAGGGCCAGCATGGCGACGATGAATGAGAAGGCGACGAAGCGCGATGGAAATACCTGCCTCTCGGTACCCATGAATAGCGCAGCAATCACGATACACACGAATAGTGCCGATATCGTGCTCAGGCTGATCGCCCAGTGCACCCAGCGCGAGCGGCGCAGCAGCATGTTCATTTCCTCTATCTCGCGCGGCTGGCGACCCTCTTTCATGTACCTGAGCACGCGAAAGCGATCCACCACACGCGCCAGGCGATTGGCCATCACGGCCAGAATGGCGCCTATACCGGTGAGCAGGAATGCAGGTGCAACAGACAGTTGTATGGCGCTCGCAACGGTTGAAATATTGACGGGATCTTGCATATCACCTCAATTCAAGAGTAGATTCAGTTTGCTTTCCATCTTTCTGACCATGTCCATGATTTCGGTATCCAGCTCCTGCGGAACGGTGCTCCAGATGGCTCCCTCTTCAAGCGAATAAGCCAGCATCGGCAACAGGTCGAAATCCAGGAATTTCCCATTGCCCAGACTTACCACCGTAATGTTGTCCTTGTGTGTCACAAGCTCCCAGTCATCTGGAATATCAAGCTCAGCCTTGATGGTCAACCGTAATTTTTTCACAAAAATCCTTTCTGGATAAGCGTTGCATGGAAATTGCCTAAGGATGCCATGTAACTGCCATTTTTGCTTGTGCAAATGCAGGGACAGAGCTTGGGCAGCTCAACTGTTTGCGTATTCTTGCGTACAGAACACGGACTTCAAATTTGATTTATTAGCAGTAACCCGAAGGATCGGGTCCGGTTGCGCAACTGTAAACGGTCTATCAATCAAGAATCAAAAGGAGAGCCATCATGTTTAAACGGATCACAGCTTCTACGTTGCTTTGCATGTTCTTTGCCGGTCTGCTGGCAGGCTGCAACACCATGGAAGGTGCCGGTGAAGATATCGAACGCGGCGGTGAAAAGATTCAGGAAAAAGCCAGCGACGCCAAGAACTAAGCGTTTGATGCCTGTCGTAACAAAGCCGCCCGAAGGCGGCTTTGCATTTTGTGAGGGGAAAGCCTCACCACCATGAATAACTATATCCATCCATGCTCGTCTACCAAATCAACTGAACGCCGACGTTACCCGATACGATTCGTTGATCCTGGCTGTCTAAATTCGCTTGGTAGCTGAGTCCCGCATAAACACTGCTGAACCTGTTCAATTTACCGATGACACCTCCTGCAATTTGGCCTGATGTCTGGCCCACATTGGTTTGCATAACCGTTCCTCCCTCGAAGATCGTTTCGTCCCTATCACCAAAGTAACGCAGCAAGTTCGCCTTGATATAGGGCTGCCATTGCATAGCGTTGATTGTCATGTTGCTATACAACCTGGCGCCAATTCGCGCGCGGTAGGTATTGTTCTCTTCAAAGCCCACGGTTGAGTATCCGTCGTCGATGTCGTCTATCCACAGACGCTGCCATACCAGTTGGACTTGAGGCTCTAGTACAACGCGCTGCCCAACCCGGATCGGTAGACCAGTTTCAACAGAGCCTATCACCGCATTGCCATCAGTACTGTCGCCGCCCCCGTCGTTCGATTGACCATCGATTCTAAGGACACTACCTGTAAGCGTAGTGTCGGTATACCAACCGCCAGGGGCGATATGTGTCCAATAACCACCAAAGCTGTATTGGTTGACTGCAAGATTACCCACATGAAGATTGTCCTGTCCCGCTGCGAAACCATTTACATCCCCGATTGCGCGCGCGACGCCTCCCATCAAGCCAAAGTGGCTCCGATGACCGGTATCAGTTTCAGATTGATAGAGGTCGTGCCCAAGTTGCATGCCGAACATGGAACCGTCAAACTCGGGATCGAGGGTACCTCCAGGATTCAACTGCGTATCGCTCCCCCAGACACGCATCCAGGCAGGAGCTAACTGGTCTTGCTCGTCAATGATCTGGTCGCCATGACGTTCACGGAATGTGCCCAATTGCTGAAAACCAAGCTCGCGCGAGACACTACCCATTTCACTATAGATGGAAGCCTCGCGGCGGAACAATGGTGTGACCGGAACTCCATTTTCAATCAGGTAGTTTCTCAGGAACCAGTTCTCTTCGTTGCCAACAGTGAGGCCGCCTTTGGCCAGGTAATACTCGTAGGCACCGGCTTTGACCGGAGCGCCCAGCGAAAAGGCGGAGGATGAGCTGGTGGCACCATTTTGAGCACGGATCACCTGAATGCCATCTGATGCAATAGCAAGGCCCGGACCACCGATGTTGTTGATGAGCAGACGTGATGTTCCGCTGGCAGCACCGCCATCGAGCACTAGAAGGTCTGAAGGGGAGCCATCGGCACCGAGGTAAGAGTTCAAGCTGATCAGACCATTGTTTCCGCTGTAATTGCCTGTCACGATGAGTTGATTACCTACACCTGGCCCACCAATCTGGATATTGCCTGAATTCACAAGGTCGCCATTGATGGTGAAAGTTCCATTTCCATTGCTGGCAAAGGAAGATATGGCATTGGCAACGGCGAGCGTCCCGGCATTGCTGACGTTGCCTGTAATGCTGCCGTAACCTCCGAAAGTGCCGCCTCCTCCAATGGTCACATTACTCCCTGTAAGCGCAGCGCCAGGATTGCCTGCATCCCCAATAGCCAAGGCGCCAGCGATGACATTGGTCGCACCTGTGTAGGTGTTCGTATTGTTGAGGATCAGTGCCCCGCTACCGGTCTTGGTCAGCGTGCCTGCACCGCTAATGACACCAGTTAACGTCAGGTCAGCCGCGGTATCAAAAGCACCGCCCCCAGCATTGAGCGTGAAGTTGCGGGCTGAAGTAAAAGCTGAAGTAGTGCGCAATGCGCCACCGTCTAAGGTAATGCCGCCAGCGCCGCCAAGGTTGGCGTCACTGGATACAGAAAGTGCACCAGCCGAAATCACCCATGGCGTGGCTTGTGTGGTGCTGCCCGTCAGCGTCCAGGTGCTGTTACCGGTCTTCTGGAAGAGGTTGAACCCCCGGTATTGTGCGGCGAGGCCGATAGCCGAGACATCAAAGCTGCTGCTGATGTCGCCGCCTAGCCGGAAGATGTCATTCGTCTTGGCGACATCTGCCAGGACAAGGCCGTCGATGATGGAGCCCGCACGCAACTCCAGAATGGCCGTCGCGGCAGCATCATTGTCAAAGTAAATTGCCCCAGCGCCCGGCCCGCCGGTGCGAATGGTGCCGCTGTTGATGACAGTCAAATTGATTGGTGCGCCAAAGGGAAACGATGCATAGATGGCGGCGCCTCCCGTCCCACCCTCGATCGTCCCGGTATTGACGATCGTGGCGTTTGCACCTGTACTCACGCTTATTGCTCCCCCTCGGGTTGGGTTCGTGTTTGTTGGCGCCATGCCGCCGCGTATCGTGCCATGGTTGGTCAGCGATGTCGTCCCACCCATGCTGAGGGCAGCGTTGCTGGTGCCGGTAGCAACGCTGTCTCCTCCCTGGATGGTGCCGTTGTTGGTCAGCGATGCATTGGTCATCACTACACCGCTGCCGCCATTTCTTACACCATTAGCGACGGCCAATCCGCCGACACCTCCGGTGATGGTACCGTCATTGATATGGCTGCCACCTGTCAACTGCGCACCCACTCCGCCTGTACCGGAACCACCTGACGCTCCGGGATTGTCACCACCGGTGCCGCCGGTGATGGTGCCATTGTTGAGCATCGAACCGTTGGTCAGGTGCAGGCCGGTGCCGCCCACACCGCTGACGGTACTCGCTGACGAGAATGCATTGCCGCCGCGGATGTCACCAGAATTGACGATGGTCGGGCCGCCGGTAAAGATGACGCTGCCTCCACTGATGGTGCCGCTCGGCTGGTCAAAGCCGGACAGGTTAAAGCCATTGGTATTGACGGTGAGCGGCTTGGCCGAAGCCGGAAAGGCGTTGGCGCTCGACAGGGCGATATTGCCGCTCAGGGTGATGGTGGACGAAGCATCGGCGCTGGCGTTGGCGGCGAGAATCGCATTGCGTAGTTCAGTTTCCGTCGAAGCAGTAAAACTTGCCGATAGTGCGGGGGGAGAAAACGCAATTGCCAGGCTGATGGCAGCTGCGATAGTTGATCTTTTCGATTGGAGATATTGGCAAGAACGTTGCCCTTTACCCCAGTGATTCAGCATATTGCTCTCCCGGAAATGTTGTCTATTCAAAGCGTTACAGCCACCGACCGTCCTCATCCAAAAAATGAAAAACAGCGCGTAAGTCATTATTGTGTAACATCTTATCAGACACATTCAACTTGGGCTCAGCATTTTGGCTAGCTCTTCTGATAGTTGCGCAATACCAAGTTGGACGTTGTAGGGATGTCTGTTGGGGCCATGGATAAGCTGACTTCACAATTTGACTGTGATGCATTTCCATCGCTTCGGCTACCTTTTCAGAAACAGGCTGCAAAAAGAAAAAGCCCGCATGCCTGCGGGCTTTTCAAACTGCGGAACGACTTGCCTATTTTGGTAGGCGCGATTGGACTCGAACCAACGACCCCCACCATGTCAAGGTGGTGCTCTAACCAGCTGAGCTACGCGCCTAAAAGAGCTGCGCATTCTAGCGCATTGCCCAGCCCGAAGCAATCGGACAGCTCCATAAAAAGCTTAGGGCAGTCGCATCAGGCGTTCGCGCGAGCGTATAATAACGCGCCCCGCACACCCCATATACTCATGCATATCAATCCTCAGGCGAAACAACATTTGATCAATGGCATTGCCAACGAGGGTTATGCCATCCTCGACGACTTTCTTCCCCAGCCTATTGTCCACACGCTGGCTGTCGAAGCGATCAGTCTACATACGCATGGCCAGACCCGGCGTGCAGCCACTGGCAAAGGCGGCGGCGAAAAACCGGATAACATTCGCGGCGACTTCATCCACTGGCTGGACGATGTCGAGCGCAGCGAAATCCAGCAGCATTATCTGGAATGCATGGAAGAGCTGCGCATCGAGCTCAACCGCAGCCTGTACCTGGGGCTATTCGACCTTGAGGCGCACTTCGCTGTTTATCCGCCAGGCGCAGCCTACCGCCGTCACCTTGATCAATTCAACGGTGACAGCAAACGGCAACTGAGCTGTGTGTTCTATCTCAATGAAAATTGGCAGTGTGAACAGGGAGGACAGCTCAGGCTGTATCTGGATGAAACCGAGGCGCCGCACTTTGTGGATATACAGCCGCAAGGCGGCAGACTGGTAGTTTTTCTCTCTGGTCGTTTCTGGCATGAAGTGTTGCCCGCTACCAGGGAGCGCGTCAGTCTGACTGGCTGGTTCCGCACGCGTTAATAGCCTGACTGGCTATTGTCATCCCTGCGCATACCGTTGTACCGTCTGGCATTGCGTTTATCAATCCCGGCTAATACATGAATCCATCTACACCACTTTCCCAACAGGACATCGCCGCCCTATTCGACGGCACCGAATTCCGCGGCGCCGGGCATGCCATCATCGAGCTGCTGGCAAACTATCTCGACAACAGCCTTAAGGGCCAAGGCAAGGTGATTGACTGGCAAGCCCCGCTACACGCCATCAAGCATTGGCAGAAACCACTGCCGCAGGAGCCGGCGCTAAGCCCTCGGGAATTTCTGGCGGCGCTGACTAACGACATCCTTGCGCGCACACTGCGCATCCATCATCCGCGCAACCTGGGTCATCAGGTAGCAACACCGCTACCCATTGCCGCCTTGTGCGACCTAGTCGCCTCGCTCACCAATCAGGCCATGACGGTATATGAAGCCGGCCCCAGCGCTACGCTCATTGAAAAACAGGTTATTCAATGGCTGTGCGAACTGATCGGCTGGCAAGACGCAGACGGAGTGCTGACGTCTGGCGGCGCTCAGGCCAATTTGACTGCACTGCTGGCTGCACGGCAGGCAAAAGCAGGTTGGAACATCTGGCAGCAAGGCGTGAGCCAAGGCCAGCCATTACGGATTCTCGCCTGCGAAACCACGCATTATTCGGTCAGCCGCGCAGCGGGCATCATGGGTCTGGGCACGGACGCAGTTGCCACGGTGCCCATGGACAAACTGGGCCGCATGGATATTGCAGCGCTGAAAGCGGCTTATCAGGAATGTATCGCGCACAACACCAAGCCATTCGCAGTTGCCATCAGCGCCGGTTGCACACCCACCGGCAGCATTGATCCGCTTATTGAGATTGGCACATTCTGTCGCGAACATGACTTGTGGTTTCATGTGGATGGCGCCCACGGCGCCTCCGCCCTGCTCTCCGCAAGACTCAAACCCATGCTGGCCGGCATCGAATTGGCTGATTCCATAGTGTGGGACGGACACAAACTGCTCTACATGCCAGCCGCTGTTTCGGCGGTATTGTTCCGCGATCCCAAACACAGCTACGCGGCTTTTTCCCAAGAAGCTTCGTACCTCTTCCAGGCAAGCGATACAGAAGAAGCCTACAACCTCGGCACCCGCTCGCTGGAATGTACCAAGCGCATGATGGGTCTCAAGTTGTGGGCAGCCTTCATGCTCTATGGCACGCAGAAACTTGGCGGCCTGGTGGAACACGTGTTTAGAACGGCCAAACTGCTAGCGCAGAGATTGGAGAAAGCGCCGGATTTCGAATTGCTCATGCCGCCGCAGACCAATATTGTCTGTTTCCGGCATGTGCCACAAAGCCTGGCTGGTCTGGCACTCAGCGCTCATCAGGAGCAGATACGAAAAAAACTGGTGGAAACCGGAGCCTTCCATCTGACTCAGGTGAAAATGCGCGACCAGGTATGGCTACGCACGACCATCATGAATCCGCTGACATCGGACAAGGATGTGGCAGCGCTGCTGGAAAACATACGCGAGCTCGCTTGATCAGGCGATTAATCACTTCGCCCGGGAATAGTTAAAAAAACAAGGTCGCTTTCGCGGCCTTTTTGCTTTCATTCTGAAACTCAGCGGTGGCCTCTATGCCCCCCGTGCCCACGATGTCCGTGACCATGCTTATGCCCATGGCCACGATACGAATGGTGGCGATAGTGATGACGCGGGGAATGGCTGTGGTAGCCGAAATAAACAGGTGCGGGGTGATAGTACACAACCGGTGGCGGCGCATAATAAATGCGTGGCGCGTGAGTGTGGTAATGCGGAACCGGTGAACCGATGCTGATGCTCCAGCCGACATCGTTGCCGGCATAGGCACTGGTAGCACCTACTAATACCAATACACCAGCCGCCAATGTCAATTTGATCTTTCTCATGCTTGCTCCTCTCGAACGCAGATATTCCTGCGTATTCAACGCTTGAATCATGACCGAGGTTTACAGCGTCAAGAATATGCTGCCAGAGAGCACTGTCTGTGGGCAAAGGTACCAACAATGAAATGTACGCGGCGGGACATCAGCTGCCGCGCCAGAGAAACTACGTGCTAAGGCTTCTTATATGGAAAGATACTTGTCGGCCCAGAACAGGGCGATCATGGTCTTGCCGTCAGTGATTTCACCGCGCCGCATGGCATCCATAGCTTCTGGAAGACCCATGGTGAATATCTCGAGGAATTCCTCGTCGTCACGGTTGTGATCGCCCAGGCTCAATTCTTGCGCAAGATAGATATGAATGGCTTCACTAGAATAGCCGATGCAGGGATGCAGGGTAGCGACGAATTCCCACTGTGTTGCCGTGTAGCCGGTTTCTTCCAACAGCTCACGCTGACCGGTAATCAGCGGATCCTCATTGGGGTCGATCTTGCCGGCTGGCAGTTCTATGAAGGCACGATTCAGGGGATAACGGAACTGCCGTTCAAACACCAGTTGACCATCTAACAGTACCGGAATCACCAGCACGGCGCCCGGGTGGACGATGTATTCGCGCGTAGCTTCCCCACCATTGGGCAGCCTGACAATATCGCGTCGCACATGCAGCAGCTTGCCGTCGAACACGGGTTCGGAGCTGATGCGGGTTTCGGCCAGGTTGATGTTTACTTCTTTTTCCATAAATAGCGGTATACAAATCCGGGAAAGGCAAAGACCAGGAACAGACATGCCGTTATCACATAAAACTCCCAGTTCTGCGGTGCGGTCTGCCCCATAGAAGCAGTCTCCGCATACAGCGAAATGCCGCCCATGATGAAGAACAGCACGACCAGCTCAAGCAGGCACCAGCCCAGCGACTTTGTCTGAGCCCTGAGCGGAATGACATAGAAGAGTTTTTCCGAGAACCAGGGCAGGTTCGCCGCCAGCAAGGCGATCAGGACGAGAATCAGATGGATGGTGCTGAAGTCCGTCATGCCTGCGCCTACTGCAGACTGCGCATGATGGCGTAGGCGCAGATATCCATGAGGCGCTGCGGCATCAGGCCCAGCATCAGCAGGCCCAGCGCATTGAGGCTCAAGACCATATTCATGTCTGCCTGCGCGTTGATGGGCGTGTGGTCTACGGCATCATCGAAATACATGAGCTTGACGATGCGCAGGTAGTAGAACGCCCCCACCACCGCCATGAGCACACCAAACACTGCGAGCCAGACAAAGCCCGCCTGCAATACCGATTGCAGCACGACAAACTTGGCGTAGAAGCCCAGCGTGGGGGGAATGCCGGCCATGGAGAACATGGTGATCAGCATGAGGAAGGCGTACCAGGGGCTGCGCTGGTTCAAACCCTTGAGATCATCCAGGTTTTCGGCTTCGAAACCCTGGCGCGACAAGAGGAGGATCATGCCAAATGAAGCCAGCGACATGAGCACATAGGCCGTGATGTAGAACATGGCAGAAGCGTAGCCATTGGTGCTGACGCTTAGAAAGCCGAACAGCAAGTAACCCATGTGCGAAATCGTGGAATACGCCAGCATGCGCTTGATATTGGTCTGCGCGATGGCGGTGACATTGCCGATGATAATGGACAGCACGGCCATAATGATGAGCATGCCCTGCCAGTCAATGGCCAGCACTTCCAGTCCTTGCACCAGCAGGCGGATCATGAAGCCGAAAGCTGCAAATTCCGATACGGAGCCGATGAACAAGGTGACTGCCGTCGGCGCACCCTGATAGACGTCCGGAACCCACATCTGGAATGGCACGGCGCCCAGTTTGAAAGCCAGACCGGACACGATGAACACCAGCCCGAGAATCAGAACAGGGCGATTCTCAACGCCGTTCACCAGGGCTTCGGACACTTCGGCAATATTGAGACTGCCCGTCGCGCCATACATCATGGACATGCCGTAGAGCAGCATGCCGGAAGCCAATGCGCCCAGCACAAAATACTTCATGGCAGCCTCAGTCGCCCGGACGTTGTCGCGGTCCAGCGCTACCAAGGCATACAGGCACAGCGACAACAGCTCCAGGCCCATATACAGCGT
>Ga0196971_1000975_pt1 | contig 15097 bp, 14 predicted proteins | sample S1v_1013CmetaG_FD_148660 | JGI IMG/M metagenome (GOLD analysis project Ga0196971, IMG submission 148660) | Soil microbial communities from Anza Borrego desert, Southern California, United States - S1+v_10-13C | ecosystem: Environmental > Terrestrial > Soil > Desert | place: USA: California... | reverse complement strand
GTTCCCACATCGCGCCGACCGATTCGGGCCGCGGATGCCAGACCTCGAGCTGCTCCAGCCTGCATCCCGAGTCCGGCATCGCCTGCGTCGGATGCACTCCCTGCGGCCATTGAATCACGGTGGGCATCGCCCCGCCCTCCAGCAGCGCGCTCTCCTCCGGAATCGTGATCCACCACCGCAGGCTGTCGCGCTGCATTTCACGCGCCGCCCCCAGCGAAGGCAGTGCCGTGCAGGCAGCGTCGATGTCGCTGGTCCTGGCCACGAAAGTCGCCAGATACGGAGAAACGGCGGCGCGGGAGCGCTCTTCGGGATGATCCATGCCGAACCATCGCGCCCCTTCCGGCGCGGCGCCGGACGGATTGATCGCGATCACCTCCAGGTAGATGGCGTCGCCGAGATTGAGCAGGAAATTATGCGTCCCCATGCGGGCGTGTTCGCCCCCTTTCGTCATCCGCACGCCAAGCGCTTTTTCGCAGAATGCCACGCCGCTCTCCAGCGTGGCGGCGACGAGCACGAGGTGATCGAGTTCGCTGTGGAAATTTGCCATGTGCCCCTGGTCCTTCCTGTATCGAATCTGTATGTTGGATGCATTTGCCAGATGGTACGGCCACCAGAAACGGTTTGAACTTTTCAGAAGCAAGGTCAACTTATTTAAAGCGCGGCGCCGCCCGCGCATTCCTTGCAGACACTATTGCCAGAAAAAGGAGCCTACATGAAACGATCCTGTGCCACCCTCGCATCGACCGTCGCACTATCGTTCCTGGTTTCCAATGCCTGGTCCGCCGACCTGGTCGAAACTGCCTCTACCTCTGGATCCTTCAAGACCTTCCTTGCCGCCGCCAAAGCGGCCGGCATTGCCGAGACGCTGAAAAATTCCGGTCCTTACACCGTGTTCGCGCCAAGCGATTATGCGTTCAACCAGTTACCTCCCGGCACGGTGGATAGCCTGATGAAGGACAAAGCCCGGCTCGCTGAAATACTGTCACATCATGTGATCCCCGGCAAGGTGATGGTCGCCGATGTGAAGCCGGGCAAAGTGAAAACCATACAGGGGGACGAGCTGGTCCTGAAATCCGACAACGGCAAGGTCACGGTCGACAATGCCAATGTGGTCCAGAGCGACATGATGGCGGACAACGGCGTGATTCACGAAATCGACACGGTGGTGCTGCCGCAAAGGTAAGCGCCAATGCAAACGCCCCGGCGGACCGGGGCGTTGTTCATGCACCCTGCAACAGCGCAGATCAGAAGTGGACGCCGCGCAGCAGCTGCTGCAGCGCGATCTGGTCGGCGGTCATCTGCGTGCCCTTCTTCTGGTCGCCGCCCTTGGCAGCGTCGGAATCCGGGAACATGCGGAAGCTGGTGTTCATGATCACCTGTGCGACGCGCGGCAGCAGCGCGTGCATGACCTCGCCGAGTATGCCCAGGCGGGTCGCGATCCGCACCGGCTTGTGCACGATCGCTTCCGCGATCAGTTCGGCGGCATCGTCCGGCGACAGCGTCGGCACGTTCTGGTAGATGCGGGTCGGCGCGATCATCGGGGTGCGCACCAGCGGCATGTTGATGGTAGTGAACTTGACGTTGACATCCGCGAATTCGGATGCGGCGCAACGGGTCCATGCATCGAGCGCCGCCTTGGATGCGACATAGGCCGAGAAACGCGGCGCATTGGTCAGCACGCCGATCGAGGAAATGTTGATCACATGGCCGCTCCGCTTCTCGACCATCTTCGGCAGCAGGCCCATGGTCAGCCGCAACGCGCCGAAATAGTTCAGCTGCATCGTGCGCTCGAAGTCGTGGAAGCGGTCATAGCTGGATTCAATGCCGCGCCGGATCGAGCGGCCGGCATTGTTGACGAGGATGTCGACGCCGCCGTGATTTTCGTTCAGCAGCTGTACGAAGCGGTCGCAATCCATCATGTCGGACACGTCCACCGAATAGGTAATGACGTCGAAGCCGCGGTCGTTGATTTCCTTCTTCGCTTCCGCCAGCTTCCCTTCGTCGCGGCCGCAGATGATGGTGACCGCGCCGGCTTCGGCCAGCTTGTGCGCGACGGCGAGCCCGATGCCCGAGGAGCCGCCGGTCACCAGCACCACCTTGCCCGCCACCTGGCCGCGCAGCGTACGGTCGATGAACAGGTCGGGATCGAGGTTGCGCTCCCAGTAATCCCAGATCCGGAACGCATAATCTTCCAAGCGCGGACAGGCGATGCCGCTGCCCTTGAGCGCCGCCGCCGTCTCGCGGTTGTCGAAGCGGGTCGGATAGTTGATGAACTGCATCAGGTCATCCGGCAGGCCGAGATCCTTCATGACCGCCGAGCGCACGCGGCGCACCGGCGTAAGCGCCATCATGCCCTTGGTGATCGACCTGGGAATGAAGCCCAGCAGCGCCGCATTGATGCGCAGGCTCATGGTCGGCGCGTGCGCCGCGCGGCAGAAGGTATTGAGCACGTCGCCCACGCGCATCGGCTCGGGGTCGGTCAGGTGGAAGCATTTGCCGTCCAGCTTGGGCTGATGCGCAATGTAGTCCATCGCATCGACCACGTAATCGACCGGGACGATGTTCACGCGTCCGCCTTCGATGCCGATGGTGGGCATCCACGGCGGCAGGATCTGGCGGATGCGCTGGATCAGCTTGAAGAAGTAATACGGGCCGTCGATCTTGTCCATTTCGCCGGTCTTCGAATCGCCGACCACCATGCCGGGACGGTAGACGCGGAATGCGCCCTTGCATTCCTTGCGCACCACCTTTTCCGACTCGTGCTTCGACGCGAAGTACGGATGATCGAGGTTCTCCGCCTCTTCGAACATGTCCTCGCGGAAGATGCCCTCGAACAGGCCTGCCGCCGCGATGGAGCTGACGTGATGGAAGCAGCGGGCGCCGACCGCATTGGCGAAGGCAACCGCGTTGCGCGTGCCTTCGATGTTCACTTCCATCTGGGATTGCGGATCCGCCTTCAGGTCATAGATCGCGGCGAGGTGGAAGAAGTGGTCGATGTTCTTGGAAAGCCCCTTGATTTCTTCCTTCGATACGCCCAGCCGGGAGGCAGCCAGGTCGCCGTAGACGGGAATGACGCGCGACTTGGGCGCGCCCCAGTACTCGATCAGGCCCGGGATCTTGTCCTTGCTCCCTTCGCGGATCAGAAAATAGACGATACTGCCTTTGCGCGCCAGAAGCTTCTTGACCAAGCGCTTCCCGATGAAACCCGTTGCCCCTGTGACGAAATATTGCATGCTGACTCCCCTTATTTTTGAAATTCGAGCTTGATGCGACAGCACAGATCATTGCAGGCCCGGTGCCGGTTTGCAAGCGCCAGGCCGGGCCGAAAGCCCGTTTAGAACGGCCGCTCTACGGCTTTAGAATGCCATCTCTACTTTTGGCGCATACACTCCCATCATCAATAAGCGCGTCGGCTGGTCCGGCGTCTCGAGTTAACCAACAATGGAGAAGAAGATGGTCAAAAAACTGAAAGCACTGGCCAAGTCCGACGACCTGCAACTGGCCGAAGCCGTGCGTACGTCGGCGCAGCAGATCTGGCAAGCGGGCCTGGGCGCTTTTGCGAAGGCACAGGAAGAAGGCGGCAAGGTATTCGCCAAGCTGGTCAAGGAAGGCACCGAGCTGCAGAAGCGCACCCAGTTCCTGGCCAACGGCAAGGTCAACGACGTCACCGGCACGGTCGTCAAGATGGCCGACAGCGTGAGCAAGCAGGCCGCCGGTTCCTGGGACAAACTGGAGCAGGTGTTCGAAGACCGCGTATCCCGCTCCCTCAAGAGCCTGGGCGTGCCGACCCAGGAGGATATCCAGACCCTCACCAAGCGCGTCGAAGAGCTGAGCAAGTCGGTCGAAGCGCTGACCGGCAAGAAAACCGCGTCGCGCACCGCATCGCGTCCGGCCGCAAAAAAGGCCGCCGCAAAGCCGGCCGTGAAGCCGGCCGTGAAAAAGACCTCGGTCAAGACCACGGCACGTAAGGCCGCCGCGAAGTAATTCCGCGTCACGCCGCGCCGATCGCGCACTCCGAGGGGCTTGTGCGGCGCACAAGCCCTTTTTTGTTCGAGGCCCCGGGCAGCTGCCGCTGCCCGGCGTCCGGACGACCGCCTGACACGCCGCCCAGCGAGGCCCATGACTTCCAAGCGCACTTCCGACCCTGCTTCCAACCGACCTTCCGCCCGGCGTCCCGCCAGGAAGCCCTCCTCGCGTATCGGCCTCGCGCTCGCGGGCGGCGGCCCGCTCGGCGCCGTCTATGAAATCGGCGCGCTGGCCGCACTGGAAGAATCGATCGAGGGCCTGGACCTGAACGAGGCCGCGATCTACGTCGGCATCAGCGCCGGCGGCATCCTCGCCGCCGGACTGGCCAACGGCATCACGCCGCATGAAATGTGCCGGCTGTTCGTCGAAAGCGACGCCGGCGTGGCCGAGGAAAACCTGTTCAAGCCCGAAATGCTGCTGCGACCGGCCTGGGAAGAGTTCAGCGTCCGGGCGGCGGCCTTTCCCATCCTCCTGATCGGGGGCCTGTTCCATTACGTGACGCGGCGCGGCAAGACCAGCGTCGCCGGCTCGCTGGAGCGGCTCAAAGGCGTGCTGCCAACCGGTATTCTCTCCGGCGACGGCATCCATGAGTTCATGGAGCGGATCTTTGCCGCGGCGGGCCGGACCAACGATTTCCGCAAGCTGAAGCAGAAGCTGGTCATCGTCGCCACCGACCTCGACTCCGGGGAAGCGGTCCGCTTCGGCCTGCCGGGTTACGACGACGTACCCATCTCCCGGGCGGCCCAGGCAAGCGCGGCGGTGCCCGGCCTGTTCCCGCCGGTCGAGATCGGCGGCCGCTATTTCGTCGACGGCGCGCTGCGCAAGACCCTGCATGCATCGATCGCGCTGGATGAGGAAGTCGACCTGCTGCTCTGCCTGAACCCGATCGTGCCCTACAACGCGCGGTCCCTGCATGCGCCCGGCAAGCTCGCCCAGGGCGGCCTGCTCGCCGTCCTGTCGCAATCGCTGCGGGCGATCATCCATTCCCGGGTGGAGGTCGGCATGTCCAACTACCTGGTCAGCTACCCCTCCACCGACATCCTGCTGGTCGAACCGAGCACCGAAGACGCAGACATGTTCTTCACCAACCTGTTCAGCTACAACAACCGGCGCCGCATGTGCGAGAACGCCTACCAGAACACACGCATGATGTTGTGGCAGCGGCGCAAGGAAATCGGCCCGGTGCTCGAGCGCCACGGCTTGCGCCTGAAGCTTTCCGTGCTGCGCGACAGCAGCCTGACGCTGGTGAAGCATCCGGTACCCGGGAAGGAAGACCGGTTCGGCCTGCAGCGCCTGGAAGAGACGCTCGACAGCCTGGAACGGCACCTGAAGATCGCCGGGGGATAGTTGATGCACGGCATTACTGGATCGATTTATCGGTGTTATGCTAGACCCCGGCTCACAAATAGCCGAGTACGTGAACGAGGTCTGGCCGCCAGCGTGTATTGCTCCATGCCGACCCGATCCGGACGCCCTTCCCGCGCACGGCCATTTGTAGCCCCTATAAATATTCCAAAATACAAATGGGAGGCAGCCAGCATGCAACACAAAGCCCCTCGGCGTACCCGGGAGCGTATTCTTGAACTGTCGCTGCGACTGTTCAACGAATTCGGCGAACCGAACATCACCACCACGGTGATTGCCGAAGAAATGAATATTTCGCCCGGCAACCTGTACTACCACTTCCGCAACAAGGACGACATCGTCAACTCGCTGTTTGCCCAGTTCGAGGCGGAGATCGGCCGCATGCTCGCGGTGCCCGCCGACCGCCGGCCGAACATCGAGGACGTGTGGCTGTACCTGCACCTGATGTTCGAACTGGTCTGGCGCTACCGCTTCTTCTACCGTGACCTGTCCGACCTGCTGTCGCGCAACCGCAAGCTGGAGCTGCACTTCAAGCAGATCCTGGCGCACAAGATCAAGGTCGCGCAACAGCTCTGCCAGGGCCTGCGCAGCGACGGCGCGCTGGAAGCGAACGACCTCGACATCGACGCGCTGGCGACCAACATGGTGGTCGTCGCGACCTACTGGCTTTCCTATGAATATGTGCGCAACCCGCGCAAATATACGGAGCAGGAAGCGATGGCCGAAGCACTGGCGCGCGGCTGCTACCAGGTACTTTCGCTGATCGGCCCCTATCTGCGGGGCGAGACGCATCTGCTGTTCGAAAAACTAGCCGAGGAATACCTGAAAAAACTCAAATAAGGAAAATACAAAATGGCATGGAGCAAATTCCCCTATCCCGATGACGCTTACGTCTACACCGCCACCAGCCTGAAGAAGGCCTGGCCGCGCCTGCATGCGGGCGACGCCGAACCCTTCCCGAAAGATCCCGCCATCGTCGACGCCTGGATCGCATTCCATGCCGGCGAATTCGAAAAGGCGGCCAAGCTGGGCCTGGCGGCGGGGGTGGACGGCTATACGGTGGCGAACAAGGCCACCGCGATGTACGCGACCTACCTCGAGAAATCCGAAAAGAAAAAGCTGGCGCTGTTCCAGGAAGTCGCCGAGCGCTGCGAAGCACAGCAGCGCGAGCAGCCGAAGAACCCGAATGCCTATTACTGGCATGCGTACGCGCTGGGCCGTTATGCGCAGGGCATTTCCATCGTGAAGGCGCTGTCGCAGGGAATAGGCAACAAGGTCAAGCAAAGCCTGGACACCACGGTCAAGCTCGCGCCGAAGCATGCGGACGCGCATGTCGGCCTGGGAACCTATCATGCCGAAGTCATCGACAAGGTCGGCGCGATGATCGGCGGCCTGACCTATGGCGCGAAGAAGGATGAAGGGCTGAAGCTGTACAAGGCCGCGCTCAAGCTCAACCCTGATTCGGCGATTTCCCGCGTCGAGTATGCGAACGGCTTGATCATGCTTGAAGGCAAGAAGAAAATGGACGAAGCCGTCAAGCTCTACGAGGAAGCGGCCGCATGCGAACCGATGGACGCAACCGAGCGCCTGGACGTGGAGCTGGCGAAGGCGGAGCTGGAAGACTGAGCAAAAAACGGAGCGGGATCGGGTATGCTGTCGTCATCCGGTTCCAGCCGTGGAGCTTTTGTCATTACAAGCCGGGCATGATCCGGCTTTTTTGTTGGGCGTCGAAATGAAGTCTCTCTGTGTGTATTGCGGGTCATCCCCGGGCGCATCGCCGGTCTATGCCGATGCGGCGCGCGGGCTGGCCAAGGTGATGGTCGATAACAATATCGCGCTGGTGTACGGCGGCGGGAACGTCGGGCTGATGGGGGTGATCGCCGATGAGGTGCTGCGGCTCGGCGGCGAGGCGACCGGGGTGATCCCGAAAGCGCTGATGGAAAAGGAAGTCGGGCACCTCGGACTGACGCGCCAATACATCGTGAAGGACATGCATGAGCGCAAGGCGATGATGGCCGACCTGTCGGACGGGTTTATCGCGATGCCGGGCGGGATCGGCACGCTGGAAGAGCTGTTCGAGGTGTTTACCTGGTCGCAGCTGGGGTTTCATGACAAGCCGATCGCGCTTCTCAACGTGAACGGCTTTTACGACGGATTGATCGGGTTCCTGCAGCATGTCGTCGCGGAACGGTTCCTGAAGGCGGAGCAGGCATCAATCCTGATCCACGAGCGCGAGCCGCAGCAATTGATGGAACGACTCAAGACGTTCATACCGCAACATCATGACAAGTGGCTGGACCGGGCGACGGCCAAAAAGATAGTGTAGGCGGCGCGAACCCGACGAAGCGGAAAACCGGTCAGCGCTGAAGCTGGCTGAGCCGTGCGTCTACGAATGACAGCAGCTCGGGTGAGAGGGTATTGGTGGCCTTGGCGCGCTTGAACGCTTCCTGTGCCTCTGCCAGGCGCCGGTCTGCCTGGAGCGAAATTCCCAGGCCCATCCACCAGGCGCCCTGCTGCGGTGTTTTTTGCAGCGCCTGCAGGTAATGATCCACCGCCCGCTTGTGCTGCCCGTCCCGCTGCAGCACCGCCGCCAGGAACGCCAGATAGTCGGCCCGGTCGGAAGCGTACGGCAGGCTGCGGTCCAGCGTCTGGATTGCCGAGTGCAGTTCGCCTTTTTCGAGCTCCAGGCGGGCAAGAATCATCGCCAGGCCGTGCTGGCCGGGATCGAGCTGCACGCCGTCGCGCGCGATGCGCAGCGCGTCCTCGCGCCGGTTCTGTTCAAGCATGATGCCGATCAGGACTTGCCGCGCAGCCGCATGCTGCGGATCGAGCTGGATTGTCAGTTCGAGCGCCGGAAGCGCGTCCGCCGCCTTGCCCTGCTGCACCGCGAGCACCGCCTTGCGGTATTCATTCTCGGCGCGCTGCTGCGGCGTCATTTCCCTGACCTGCTTGGTGATGGCAGGTTGTGCTTCGGAAGACCTTGATTCGGACGGCCTGCCTTCAGGTGCGGGCACGGACGCCTTCGGCATGCGTGCCGTTGATTTCGCCGGCGGTGCTGCTTGGGACACCTCCGGTGCCGGGGCCGGGGGCACCGCTTCCTTGGGTACAGCCGCCTTCGGGGTGCGCTTGCTCTGACCCGCATCCGCCGGCACTGCAGGTACCGGCGGCGGCACCAGTGCCTGCGGTGGCGCCGCAGGCGCGCTTACCGCCACGACCGGCGCAGCAGTTTCCGCAGGCCTGTCCACTGCGGCTGCGGCCGGCTCCGGCGGCACCGGCTGCGCGGGCGAAACCGGTGGCGCGCCCGGCTGCTCCATGCTCAAGTCCACGTCCATGCGCAGCGGCAGCTGGCCCGTTTTCTGTGCCGGCGCCGGTGCATGCGCAGGCCGGAACTGCTCCCATGCCAGTGCGCCACCCGCCATCAGCGCGACTGCGGCGACGCCCCACCAGACAGTGCGTTTCGGCCTCGGGGCCGGCACCGCCCTCACGGGCTGGGCGAACGACCCTGTGCCCGGCGCATCCGCGCGTCGGGCGTCAAGTTCGCGCAAGACCTTGTTGATCAGACTCATCGCAGGAATGCCCAGGCCATGCCGGAACCGGCGACCAGAAGTGCGGCGCCGCCGGCCCAAGCCCAGGCCCAGCGCCGCTTCTGCGCGGCGCCGGTGTCTTGGGCGGCGGCTCGAATGTGGCGCGCGGTGATTTGCGACTTGCCTTCGGCGTAGGCAAGCATCAGCGCCTTGTGCGCGAGGATGTTGATCAATCGCGGCACGCCCCTGCTTGCTGCGTACAATGCCTTTTCCGCGCCTCGGTTGAACATGCGGCTTCCGGTGTAACCGGCGACGGTCAATCGATGGTGCAGGTAATACTCCATATCATCCTTCGTCAGCTGGCCGAGATGATAGTGGAAAGTGATGCGCTGGTTGAGCTGGCGGACCGCTTCCTGCTGCAGCTTCCGGTCAAGCTCGGGTTGCCCGAACATGACGATTTGCAGAAGCTTGCGCTTTTCGGTCTCGAGGTTGGTCAGCAGGCGCAGCGCTTCCAGCGTCTCCAGCGGCATCGCCTGCGCTTCGTCGATGCACAACACCACCCGTTTTCCTTCGCGGGCAAGTACCAGCAGCCGGTGCGTGATCGATTTCAGCAGCGTGTGCTGATCCACGTCCTTGTTTTGCTGGACTTCCAGTTCGTCCGCAAGCGCGAGCATCAGTGTGCGCGGTTCCAGGAAGGGGTTCGGGATGTAGGCCGTGACGAAGCCCTTGTCCAGCGTGGCCATGAATTTGCGGCACAACAGCGTCTTTCCGACGCCGACCTCGCCGGTGATCTTGATGAATCCTTCGCCGTTTTTCGTCGCGATCAGCAGCGTGTTCAGCGCCTCCTGGTAGTTGGCGCAGGCAAAGAAAAACGTCGTGTCCGGGGTGATCCCGAAGGGCAGCTCACGCAGGCCGAAATGAGACTTGTACATACGCGAACCCTACTCCCACGTGCCCTTGGGCGCCAGTCCCTGAATCCGCTGCTGGCTTTCCATGATGTTCTGAGCCCAGTTGCTGCTTCCGTGGACGATAGTCGGCTTGAGCAGGATGACAAGTTCGCGCTTCTGCACGGTGCGGCTGGTATTACCGAAAATCGGCGTGTTGGACGCCCCCGGCAATCCTGAGCGGTCTTCCACAGTTGCTTGCCGCATCAGACCGCCAATCGCGACAATCTGTCCGTCCTGGCCGCGCACCACGCTGTCCGTCTCCGAGGTGCTGCTGGCAGCCAGCGGAAGCGTCAGCGAACCGCCGACGCCAAGGTTGATGGACTTGTTGACGGTACTGACCTGGCTAACCGAGGGATGTATGTGCAGGATGATATTGCCCTGCTCATCGATTTGCGGCGTCACGTCGAGCACCACACCGGAGAAGAACGACTGCAGCGTCACGCTTGGCGTGGTCGTCGTAGTCGTACCCGCGGTCGTCGTCGTACTGACATTGGTGACGAAGAATTCATCGGTTCCCACCTTAAGGACCGCTTTTTGATTGTTCAAGGTCGCGATACGCGGACTGGACAGCACATGTACCGTGCCCTGCGTTTCGAGGAAGGAAATCAGCGCGGAAAAATTACTGGTCTGGAACGCGAGACCGAACAAGGACCCGGCAGCACTGTTGCTGAGGGTCGAACCGACGGCCGACGCGACTCCGTTCGCGGTCAATGCGTTCACCGCGGAGGATGAAGCCAGGCTGGTGCCGGGCGCAAGAAGCCCTGCCGACACACGGGTATTCCCGCCGAGCCTGAAGCCAGCCCAGTTAATCCCCGACTGATAGCTGTCGTTCAACTGCACTTCGAGGATCTTGGCTTCAAGAATCACCTGCCGATCGACCGAAAGTTGTGTTGCCTTCAGATAGGCACTCACATTGCGCAACTCGTCCGGCATCGCACGAATCACCACGACACCTGACTGCGGGCTGATGACGACACTGCGTCCTTCCTTGCCGGTTCCTACAATCGCTTCCAGCGAAGCTCTAAGCTCGGACCAGAAATCGGTTGCAGTAATGGTATTGACGCTGCTGCTCCCGGATTGCCGCGATCCGCTGTTCGATCCTGTGGACGAATTGTTATTCGCGTTCGAATTGTTGTTATTGGTATTGTTGTTATTTGCGTTGTTGTTCGAATTATTGTTATTCGAATTGATATCGTTGCCCGAGGTAACGGTTGTCGTTGAATTCCCGCGCCGGTTGCCCGTCAGGTAATTCACCTGGAACACTTTGGTCTGCAAGGTCAGCGGCCGGATCATGATGCTGTTGCCGTTGACCTGGTAGTCATAGCCGTACAGTTCGCGGATCGCGTCCAGCGCTTCGAACAGGGTCACGTCCTTCAGATTCGCCGATATGGTGCCGGACACCTCCGGATGCACCAGCATGTTGTAGCGCGTGCCGGAGACGATCGCGTTGAAAAACTGGCTCGCCGGCACGTTGTTGAATGTGAGGCTGAACCTTTCCTCGACCGGCTTACGGACCTGGGGCATGTCGATTGCAAGCGGTGGCAGCAAGGCAGACGCGACAGCCTCCGGCGGCGTGGCTTCCGCTTTCGGCTCGGCCGATCTTGTCAGTTCGGCATTAATAAGATCGTATGTACCGCGATTGGCTGACGGCGCGCTACACGCCGCCAATGCCGTTATCACGATCAATAAGATGATTTTTTTCACTGTTTGCCTTCTATTGCATGCGATTACCCGCTTTTCCATCGGGTTTGTCATTGCTTGCTTTTTTATGGATGTTTGGAAACAGGTTCAATGTCCGCAATTCTTTGCCGTCCCGCAACACTACCTCAGTTTCGCTGATTTTAATCACCCGGGCACTGCCGAATTGATCGTTCAATTTAACCGTTTGCCCACTGATTATTGCGACCACCCGTCCAGGTGCGATTACTACCGACTGCAGGACCGGCGCAGTCGCCGCCGCGTCAACAGCCGTGCCTCCCGGCGCCGGTGCCGCAGCGATGACCGGAGGGCGGGTCGGATCCTTCAGACCTTGCGCAAATGCCGCCAGCGACAGAATTCCAACCGATGCTGCCAACGTGATGCGAACTGTCTTCAGCGCAGTCACAGGTTTAACCATTGTTTATCCAGGCTCAGGGTGTACAAGGTCAATGTCAAAGTTGCTTTCGGGAATTCATCCACGCTCAACTCGACCCTTCCCCACAACAGTTGCCATGGCACCGCTTCGAGCGCGGCCATGTAGTTCAACATATCCAGGTATCCGCCCTGCATCTTTATTTCCATGCCATGCCGGTAAATTGCGTCGGCGAGCGTCTTTGAATTGCTGCCTGCTGCCGCAGCGGCCGATTTGTCGGAAGCGGCAATGCCTGGATGAGCAAGGGCTTCGGTAATGCTCGTTGCCGGCATCGATTTCAGCGATACGAGACGCAGATTGCTGTTGCGTTTTAATATACTTTCAAGCAACTCGGCCATTTTATCAGGAGGAACAAGGCTTTTTTGCATGTCTTGCAACGCCGAGTTCAATTGCTCAGCCTGCGCCTGCAATTGCCGCAGCCTTTCCCGATCGGCCATGTCCGGATCGACTTCGTGCGACTTTACCTTTTGCTGGATCTCGGCTTGAATCCCGGCGATCTGCGATTGTTCCTGCTTGATGCGCTGGGACAGCTGGTTCTGCTTTTTGAACTGCGGGTCAAGCAAGGCGCTGTTGACCAGCATGACGAGGACCAGCGCGGCCATGGCGAAAATAATGGCTCGCTCGCGCAGGCTCAGTGCATCGATGCGCAATACCAGTTTTTGCCAATGCTGCTTCATTTCTTGATCGCTCCAGCTTGCTGTGCATCCGCCTTGTCGATGCCCGCAGAACGCAGGTTAAATTCGATATAGCCGGAGCCCGCGGTGCCGCCCGGCTTTTCCTTGCCGGCAGACGCACTTTCCCCCGATTGCATCTCCAGTGCCGCAAACGACTTCCCCTGCATCACCGGCTCCCGCTTGAGGCGAGAGATATAGGCAGGCACCAGGTCCGGTTGCAACGCACGCCCTTTCAGGCCAAGTTCGGTTCCGGCGCCATGCACATAAAAGCCGGTGAGCCACACGCCTTCATCGATCTGCCGCGCGAGCGCGCGAAAATACTCGGCATAGCCGTCGGTATTGCCGAACTCGCCTTTTTTCAGCACCTCGAATACACGCTGCAGTACAAGGACTTTCGCCTCCGCTTCCTTGACCTCGCTTTCAAGGGCCTTGCTTTTCTGCTTCGGGGCATATTCCGCCGTTACCTTCGCCAGCTGCGCCTGCGCGGTTCGCAACTGCTTGTTCGTGTTCTCCGCCTCTGCTTGCAGCGTGAACAGTTGAACGCTGACATAGGAAGTCAGCGCGATTGCGCCAACCAGAATCAGGCCAAGCGCCTGCACCATGGTTACAGCGGAAAAGTACTTCTTCTGCTTCAGGAAGATCGGGTTGAAGAGATTGATCTGCTGGCTCACAGCATCTTCTCCTCATGCCGTAATGCGGCACCCAAGGTCAGGAAATAGCGCTGCTGCGCATCCGCCGACCTGAGTTCCGACACTTTCGACAGGTCGAGAACCGACTCCAGGTCCATTTTCTCGACTGGCACATACAGATTCGACGCCAGGTACTCCTGCAAACCGGCCGCACGCATGTGGAATGGGCCGAGTACGAGCTTGGCCAGCGGGATGAAATGGTATTGGCGGTCGAAATGGTCGAGGGAGCGCTGCAACTCAAGCGTGATGCGGTCATGGATCGCATGCCTCTGCTCGCCATCCTCCTGCGACAACTGCGCCAGCGTCACATCAAGACGCCGCGCGAGATACAGTTCGCCCGAGAATGTCACCGTCAGCAGGCCGCCATCATCGTCGAATGACAGCATTGCCACGCCGCGGCCTTCCGGCTCCAATAACGCCGACAGGTTACGTTGGGCCATTTCCGGAATATCGATCGCCTTCAACGGGATCTTGGCATCGACGAACATGCCCTGGCGCTGTTCGATCAGCTGGTTGCGCGCCGCAACGGCGTACATGGAATGGTTGCGGGCCGGCGCATTTTTCTCGACCGGCACGTCGACCACATCGATGGTCGCGTCGTCGACATGGAAGTCCAGCATGTCCTTCAGGCGCCAGCGGATGGCCGTTTTCAATTCATCCTGCGGAACCGCAGGCGCGTCCACCGACAGCAGCTGATACTCGCCGGCGCCAAGCAGGCTGGTGCAGCGGTAGCGCTGGGTATGCAATTCCTTGGCGAGTTTTTCGAGCGCAGGTTGCACTGCCTCCTTTTCAGCCGGATAGAATGCCATCAACTGCACTGCCGGCAGCGCGGACGGGGACCGCGTTATATGGATCGCGCTAATGCCGTCTCGCAGAAAATTGATTGCCATCCAACCGTCAATTTCTTTGTTTTTTATAAAGAAACGCATCTTGCGAACGGAAGTAAGTATTTGCCCGAAGTTAGGTCAATAACTTGTTGATGTCAATAAATTTTATGCTTGTAAAACAGTCCCTTACCTGCAGTGGTGGTATTCAGTATCTTTCCCGCAAATAGATGAAGCGGCTTCGATAGGCGCCGAGGGTCAAGCGGCCTGTACCGGGAAGAAAAGGCTGTCCCGCGACCAGATCGACATAGTTTCTAGTAGTAAGCGATGCCGGGTTCGTGGGAGCAAGGATGTTGACGCTCATCCTGCCACTTGCCATTTTTCCTGTGCCAACTGCCTGTATGTGCGAATTTCCCAAGTTGGCCGTACTCAGTTCCCCTCCCGACGGATAGGTAAAGCCAAGAGCCAGGTCGGCAAATGTCGAGCAGCTGTCGTCCGTGTTGCGCACGAATTGTCCGTTATTCCAGTAACGCGCTGATAGGTTTACCGGCAATGACAGCCGTTCGGAGCCGTAGCTGTTCTCGATGAAGAGGCTGCCGACGCGAAGATTGGTCTCGCCCTCCGTAAAGCCATTCGAGCTGACCGTATCCACAGCATCGGTTGCACGTATGGGCAGAACGAATGGATTGACTCTGGCCGGCGCCGTAAAAGTCACGTTTGTCCGGGTTCCAACCCCTTGGACGAACTGAGCGGCAGAGACCAGATTATTGGCGAAATTGGTTACATTACCTGCATTCGATAGCGTTACATCTCTGGCAAATGTACGCCCATTGTCAAAATTGAGTACCGTGCCGCCGCCTTCGCGTTCCGCTGTCACTGTCACCTGAAACGGCTGCGCCGAATAGGTAAATGCCCCT
>Ga0196971_1000974_pt1 | contig 15125 bp, 17 predicted proteins | sample S1v_1013CmetaG_FD_148660 | JGI IMG/M metagenome (GOLD analysis project Ga0196971, IMG submission 148660) | Soil microbial communities from Anza Borrego desert, Southern California, United States - S1+v_10-13C | ecosystem: Environmental > Terrestrial > Soil > Desert | place: USA: California... | reverse complement strand
CGCGAAGTCGCTGCCTGGGAAACCCGCCGGAATACCGTCCGCGCCAAAATCGATTGGCGTTTCACCACCGACAATGCGCGCATAAAGCTCAAGCATCTTTACCCTTCAATTCAACCTTGATGAAGCAGTAGGCCAACCGGCACCACGGGTCGGCGACCTGGTGATCAGGGGTTATTTCGTAGCCGTCGACAAAGGCAGCGCCGGCGAGCGTGTGCTGGTCGGGTTCGGCTCCGGGGCCGCCGAGCTGAGGACGGTGGTCGAGGGCTATCTAATGACGGCTCAGGGTCTGCGCCGAGTCGGATCGGGCCAACTCCAGGCCGGGGGTAGCAAAACACCGGGTATGCTGGTGGGCGTTGCCGCCCTTGCCGCAACCGGCAATCCCATCGGCCTTATCGTCGGCGGTGCGTCGAAACTAAGGGGGGAAAGGAAAGGCTCGGAGACGATCGAAGGCGCCGCCCAGCGGACCGCCAAGGAAATCGCTGACCAACTGCGGGTGAAATTCAGGGAGCAGGGCTGGATTTAAGTGATAACTTGCGAGACTGGACGATGCCCAAAGAACGCCTATCGCCGAACTCCTCCGGAATCTTCAGCCTCGACCGCTGCAAGGCGCTGGCCGATGCCGTCGTTGCCATCGTCATGACGCTGCTGGTGCTGAGCATCGACGTTCCTTCCGATCACCGCTTTTCCGAAGACGGGCTGTTTGCGTTTCTGGAGCGTATCGGCTTCGACCTGTTCATCTACGGGGTCAGCTTCTGGTTGGCCGGCACGTATTGGGTCCAGCACGCCGCGATCATGCATCATTTCCGGCAAGGCAGCCGAATGCTCGCCTGGCTCAACCTGCTCTTCCTGTTCCCCGTCACGCTGCTGCCGTTCGTCACGAAACTCAAAAGCGTCTATCGCGAGGAGGCGTTGGTGATCCTGCTGTTCGGCGCCGTGCAAATCCTCATCGGGCTCGCTCTCATCGCGCTGTGGACTTATACAGTGTCCCATCCCCACTTGCTGATCCGCCCGGTCGAAGCCGCCGTCCGGCGCCGCGTGACCCGGCGCATGTTCATGAGCCCTGTCATGGTCAGCGTGGCGGCCATCCCCATTTCGTTCGTGAATGTGCATCTCGGCACCCTGTTCTTTCTCAGCATCCCGCTGTATTACCTGTCCCACCGCGTGATCGACCGAAGTGGGTCCGATCCCGGCATGAACGGAGAATGACCGATGGCCAAGCCCTGCCGGTTTTGCCGCCGAAGCCAGGCCCAAGACGCCACGGTCGCGCGCAATGCGGAAATGGGCTTCGAGAAAGGCAAGCTGGTCTTCATTCTGGAAGACCCCGACGGCATGCCTTGGGCCGATTCTGTTGAAAAAGTCATTCAAAGCGGCTCATCGGCTCGAATCCGCACAGATTTGATTTTTTGCTCATTGCAAATTCAAGAGCTTACGATGCGCGAATCGTTCAGGATGACCTGGAAAGCACTTATGATGCGTGCTCTGAGACAGCATGTCGCTATAAACCGTAACCGTTTCTCCGCGAGGGCGGCAGATGATCCCATCGTTTGCCCACGCGGACCAGCACCGGCAAAGCCGGTGAGTTAAGCCGCGCGATCGCGGGCAAACGACAAGGAGTGGTATGAAGGCTTCGAAGCATTCAGCCAAGCAGCAATGGCTCGTGCCGACCGTGCTATGGATTCTGAGGCTCACCTGCCTCGCGTTGGTCCTTTCCGGATGCGCGACGCCGGTTGGCGTGAAGCACGTGGACATCCAGACCGCCTATCGCATTCATACCGAAAGTGCGCTCTCGGCGGAGCAGGCGTCGGAGCCCTCGAAAATGGTGCTCAGGCGCTTAGACCTCCTGGATCGGTTCGGCGCGGAACCGGCCAAGGTGCTCGCCGAACTGCATCGCGGGCTGAGCCCCAAGGGCGACGACGACCGCCTGTTCGCGCTGGCGGAGCTGTCCTTTCTCCATGCCGACCGCACGGGCGATCGGGCGTATTTCCTGGCTTCGGCCGTGTACGCCTGGGCGCTCCTGTTTCCGGACGACGCCACCGGCACGCCTCTCCAGCCCTCGGACCCTCGCTTCCGGCTGGCGTACGATCTCTACAACCAGGCGGTCGCGAAAGGCTTGGCCGCCGTCCGCGGCAAGGGCGTGGACAAGAACGAGGTGCGGCTGGCGCCCGGCGTGCACAAGCTTCCATTCGGGACCTTGGCGGTCACCCTGAACGAGTCAGGGCTGTGGTGGGGCGGCTACCGGCTCGAGCGATTCACCCCGACCACGACCCTGGAAGTCCGGGGCCTCCGGAACCGCTACCGCAGCCCCGGGCTCGGCGCCCCCTTGGCCGCGAGCCTCGCCGCGGGACCCGCGTCGATGAAGGTCGTCGGCTCGGAACGCCTCGGACCCCGCATCAAGGTCCCGGTCACCGCGCTGCTGCGTTTCGAGCACGCCCGCGCCAGTCTGGCCAGCGGGCAAGTTCTTGGGCGTATCGAGGTTTACGCGGCGGACCAGGCCTCGACGGTGACGGTCAACGGACGGGAACAGCCCCTCGAATCCGACCCGACGGCAGCCCTCGCCTATCAGCTCGAAGGCAGCCCGATGTACGCTGCGGAGATCGCCGGGTTCCTCCGGGGCGGCGCCTTCTCGGGCATGCTCCCGCGCGATCGGGCCCAGGACGGACTGTTCATGATGCAGCCTTACCGGTCCGGGAAGATTCCGGTGGTGCTGGTGCACGGGACGGCTTCCAGCCCCGCCCGCTGGGCCGAACTGTTCAACGAACTTCAGGGCGATCCGCGCATCCGCGAGCGGTTCCAGATCTGGCTCTTCCTCTACGATACCGGCAACCCCATCGCCTACTCGGCGGGGCGGCTGCGGGCGACCCTGACGGCCGCGGTGCGGGAGTTCGATCCCGAGGGCAAGGACCCGGCCCTGCGCGACATGGTGGTGATCGGGCACAGCCAGGGCGGGCTCCTGACCAAGTTCACCGCCATCGACAGCGGTACCCGGTTCTGGGACCGCATCAGCAGCAAGCCGTTCGATTCGATCCAGGTCGGTCCCGGAGCCCGCGAGCTCCTGCGGCAGTCGGCGTTCTTCACCCCCCTGCCCTTCGTCGGGCGGGTAGTGTTCGTGGCGACCCCCCATCGCGGCGCCCTGCTGGCCTCGGGCCGGATCGGCGCCATCGCGGCCTGGTTCGTGACCTTGCCGGTGGGAGTGGTGAGCCAGTTTGCCGAGGTGGTCACCTTGACCGGGGATGAGAAGCTGATCGCGCTCCTCCGCCGGCCCCCGACGGCGGTGGACAACATGAATCCGAACAACCCCGGTCTCAAAATCCTGGAGACCATCCCCGTGCCGTCCCGGATTCCGGCCCACTCGATCATCGCGGTGGAGGGCGATGGCCCGAAGGAGGAGGGAGACGACGGCGTGGTGGCCTACCGCAGTGCCCACATCGAGGAGGCAGTCTCCGAGTTGGTGGTCCGATCGGATCACTCGTGCCAGGGAAAGCCCGAGGTCATCGAGGAGATCCGGCGCATCCTGCTCGAACACGCGGCGGCATTCGAGGGGAGTCGTCCATGAGGCGCCGGATCGGCACGATCATCGTTCTGGTCTTGGCCGGCCTCGTGATGGCCGGCGCCACCGGCTGGGGAGCGCTGGTCCTTTATTATCTTGGGCCGGGATCGGCCGAAGTCCGCACGGCGGCGGCCTGGAGCTTTGCCGCCATCGGACTGGTGGCTTTGGTCGCCCTGTTCGTCCGGCGGACGCGCCGGCTCGCGGGAGTAGGCTTTGCCGCGGCCCTCGCGCCGGTCCTGGTCGTCTGGGGCGGCGCGACGCCCTCCAACGACCGCGATTGGCAACCCGAGGTCGCCGTGCTTCCCTATGCCACCCTCGACGGCGATCTTGTGACCGTCCACAACATCCGGAATTTCGACTACCGCACGGAGACCGATTTCACGCCCGCCTACTATGACCGCACCTTTGACCTCCGGCGTCTGGACCGGATCGATCTGGTCGCCTCCTACTGGATGGGTCCGGCCATCGCCCATTTGTTCCTGACCTTCGGCTTCGGGGGCGATCACCTGGCCATCTCCATCGAGGTACGGAAGGACCGCACCAGGCCCTATGCGACGCTCCCCGGCCTCTTCCGGCAGTACGAGCTGGTGTACGTCGTCGCCGATGAGCGCGACGTCATCCGGGTGCGGACGAACTACCGGAACGATCCGCCGGAAGACGTTTATTTGTTCCGGGTGATCGGGCCGATCGAGAACGGCCGCCGCATCTTCCTGGACTACATGCGCGACATCAACGAACTGCGTGAACATCCCCGCTTCTACAACACGCTCACGACCAACTGCACCACCATGATTCTCACCCATGCGGCCGTGAATCCCGGCCACATCCCTTATTCATGGAAGGTGCTGCTGAGCGGGTATGCCCCGGAGTACGCCTACGAGAGGGGACGCCTCGACCGGAGCCTGTCTTTCGAGGAACTCAAGCGGCGCTCGCATATCAATGCCGCGGCACGGGCGGCGGACCAGGCGCCGGACTTTTCCCGGCGGATCAGGGCCGGCTTTCCGTGACAAGGAAACTGCTTCAGAATGCGGGAGTGAGGATGAACGCAGCGGCGAAGGCGCCGGGATCCATCGTCACGATGAACCGATACGCTCCCGCTTCTCTATGCAATGAAAATTTCACAACCACCCAAGGATAGGAGTAACGCATGAAAACCAAACTGTTGTCCCTCGCATTCGCGGTCGCAGCGATCAGTCTGCCGGTGATAAGTCACGGGGCACAAGCCGAAACAGCCACAACCGCAGCCCCCGCCGCCGAAAATACCGGGCAAGACGCACTCGCCCTGTTTCGCGCCAGTACCCGTATAGACAGGCGGGATTTCGTCAAGCAGTCGATGAATCTGAGCGAAGAACAAGGCAAGAAGTTTTGGAGCCTGTATCACCAATACGAAGCCGACTTGATGAAGCTGAACGACAAACGCTTAGCCGTGATCAAGGATTATGCGGATACCTTTGAAAACATGAGCGAGTCAAAGGCCGACGAACTCGTCAAGCGTTCCCTCGATTTTCGCAAAGCGCGGACTGCGCTGCTCGATAAGTACTACGGCAAAATCGCAAAAGCGACATCGAAGGTTGTCGGAGCACGGTTTCTACAAGTGGAAAGCGTCTTGCAGGGAGCCGGGGACGTGGTTGTCGGTTCCTCAATCCCCTTGATGCCGAAAGAGCGCTAGAGCCGCAGGGCGGGTTGGGTGCGCGCCATGAAAACCATGGCCGGGCTCGGAAGCTCGACGCGCACCGCAACCCATTTTTGGGGATGGTCGAGGAATAGCCATGGGTCTGCAGGTCGAGGGGCCGACAGGCGCCGATTCGCGTTCCCAACGCAGACCTTGCATATCGAGAGCTTTCCGGAAGCAAACCCGGCCATCCCGCCCGATCAATGACAGCCTCCCTGCGAACCTCGCGTAAATCCCGGGAAAGCATGACCGGTTCTTCTGATCCGGTTGGACTGGGGCCAAGCTCGGAAGGACCCATCCTGTCGCAAGAAGCTGCCGGAACTTCAACGCGGCATCCCGCGAAATCCCGATTCCGCAGCGTCCTTGCCATCCGGCTGGGCGCGGCATCGCTCGCCGCCGCGGCCTCCGGCGCAAACGGACAGGACCTCGAACCCAGGACCTACGCCAACACCCCGGTCGGCCTCAATTTCCTGATCGTGGGCTACAGCTACCTATGGGGCGGCGTGACCGTCGATCCCACGATCCCTCTGGAAGACGCCAAGCTCCAGGCCCACGGCGCCGTGTTCGCCTATGCCCGTTCGCTGGACGTATTCGGCCAGTCCGGGAAATTCGACGTGATATTGCCCACCGCCTGGCTGTCCGGCACCGCCAGCTTCGCCGGCCAGCCTCGGGAGCGCGATATTTCCGGGTTTGCCGACCCGAGATTCCGTTTCTCGGTCAACCTCTACGGTGCCCCGGCGCTGACCCTGGCCGAGTTCGCCAACTACGAGCAGGACGTCATCGTCGGAGCCAGCGTGCAGGTATCGGCCCCCGGCGGCCAATACGATCCCGAGAAGCTGGTGAACCTCGGCACCAACCACTGGTCGGTCAAGACCGAACTGGGCGTCTCCAAGCGCTGGGGACCCGTGACCTTGGAGCTGGCCGGCGAAGGGACCTTCTATACCGACAACACCGAGTTTTTTCCCGGCCACCAGACCCGTTCCCAAGATCCTATCTATGCAGTGCAGGGACATCTCATCTACAGCTTCGGCGCCAACATCTGGGGCTCGCTGGACGGAACTTACTATGCCGGCGGCAGTACCAGCATCGATGGTGGACCGCACCGGAACCTTCAGGAAAACACGCGCATCGGCGCCACGCTGGCATTGCCGATCAGTCGGAACCATTCGGTGAAACTGTACGGGAGCACCGGTGTCTCGACCCGCACCGGCAGTAATTTCGATTTGGTGGGTATCGCCTGGCAGTACCGCTTCGGAGGGGGACTTTGAGGCTGCCGCGCCGAGTGAGCAGGTACCTCAACGCTGATGGATTTTGGTTCGACACGTCTTTGCAACAAAAGGAGAACACGAATGTTTCCGAAAGCCAAATACGTCCCAGATCCAAACGGCCCGGCCAAAACACGCCTACTGCTCGCGCTGCTCGCCACGGCGGCCGCGAATTCCGTGCTCGGAGCGGAACCGCCGAGGCCGATCCCTGGGCCTTCAATCTCAACCTCTACATGTGGCTGCCCGGCGTGGGCGGCAAGTTTTCCGCGAGGCCTTTGAACAAATCTGTCGACGAGACCTTCATCGACTCGTCGACGCCTCGCATCGCTTCCCCTTGGGGTTCATGGGCTGGTTCGAAGCTCATTGCGAGCGTTTCGGATTCTATCTGGACGGCAATTACGTGGATCTGGATTTCGAGCCCCGGTTCGATCGGGGAATCAGCAAAGGCTTGTCGAGCCAGTTGAGCGTCATGGAGTATGGCGCGATGTACCGCCTGTTCGGCCCGGCCGCCTCGGAACGCATCGCCCGCTGGGACGAGAAACCGCGTTCCAACACGATCGAGCTTTATGCTGGCGGGCGCACCATCTGGCTGGACAACCAGGTCGAATTCAGGGGCATCGGCAGCGCCTCGGCCAGCAAGAGCCTCACCAGTCCGGTCATCGGCGGCCGGTTCACGGTGCAATTCAGCCCGAAATGGTTCGTCTTGGTGGACGGCAACGGCGGCGGCTTTGGCGTGGACAACATCGACTTCGCCGGGTCCGTGCTGGGGCTGGTCGGCTACCGCACCACCCTATTCGGCGTGCCCGCCTCGATTGAGGCCGGCTATAAGGCCCTGCGCCTGGACGTGAGCAAGCGCATCATTGAAACCGATGTGACCCTGAGCGGTCCGTTCCTCGGGCTGACGGGCTATTGGTCGAAATCAAGACAAGTTGGGCAAGTACTCATGCCCGATTCAGCGGGCCTGAGGAATAATTGGAGAAGCCACCCATGCGCATCGTTCTGTCCTTCCGGACCATGTTTCGGCCGTTCATTGTTTTCCTGGGTTTGATCCTGTTGACGAGTGGAGTCGCTCTCGCCGAGTGGAAGGCCGCCGACCCGCTGCCCTCCTGGAACAACGGCCAAACGAAGCAAGCTATCCGGGCCTTCGTAAAGAAGGTGGCCGATAGGGGGAGCACCGATTACGTTCCGCCCGCCGAACGCATCGCCGTGTTCGACAACGACGGCACCCTGTGGGCCGAGCAGCCGCTGTATTTCCAGGGACTGTTCGCGCTGGACCGGGTGAAGGCCCTGGCGCCGCAACATCCCGAATGGAAGGAGCGGCAGCCTTTCAAGACCGTGCTGGAAAATGATCTGACGGCACTCGCGGCCGGCGGCGAGAAGGGACTGGTCGAACTCCTTATGGCCACCCATGCCGGCATGACCACCACCGAGTTCGAGGCCATCGTCACGGACTGGCTGGCAACGGCCCGGCACCCCAGGTTCCGGCGGCCTTACACCGAGCTGGCCTACCAGCCCATGCGGGAACTGCTGGCGTATCTCCGCGCCAACGGGTTCAAGACCTATATCGTCTCCGGCGGCGGGATAGAGTTCATGCGGCCATGGGTCGAAAAGGTCTACGGCATCCCACCCGAACAGGTGGTGGGGAGCAGCATCGAGACGAAATTGGAGCTGCGCGACAGCAAGCCGGTGCTGGTGAGGCTGCCGGAGGTGGATTTCATCGACGACCGGGCGGGCAAGCCGGTGGGCATCCACAAGTTCATCGGGCGACGGCCCATCGCCGCCTTCGGCAACTCGGACGGCGACCTTCAGATGCTTCAATGGACGGCGGGTGGCGAAGGGGCGCGGCTCATGGCGCTGATCCACCACACCCACGCTGAGCGCGAATGGGCCTACGACCGCGAATCGTCCGTCGGCCGGCTTGACCAAGCACTCGACGAGGCGAAGACCCGCGGCTGGATGGTGGTGGACATGAAGTGGGACTGGAAGCGGGTGTTTCCGTTTTCCGAGTGATCCGAGAAAGCTTTGGATGTGCACGCATTCAAGACACGGACCGAGGTCAAAAAGCTGTGTTCGGAGTATCTAAGTGGGTATGTACAGGACCAAAGCCAAGTAGGGGCGGATGCCGGGTCTGGCTATAACTCCCAAGCGGAATGCAAGATAAAGAATTAAGGAGTACAGGTATGGTCAAAACTGGAATAAGACCGGAAAGAAATCCTCTGAATCCAAGACTGGGTTTGAGTCTGCTGTGGCTTGTAACGGCGCTGGTGGCCGCCTGCGTGACGACGCACCTCAAGAATTCCTGGAAGGACCCGCAGTTTAATGATGTACCGTTTCGCAACGTCCTGGTCATCGGGGTCAGCCGCAGCGACGCGAACCGACGTATGTTCGAGGACGGTTTAATACAGGCGCTGCGCGCATCCGGAACCGAAGCCTCGGCGAGTTATTCCCTGCTGCCGGAGCAAGGTCCCCTGCCGAAAGAGAGAATCAAGCAGGCGGTCGCAAAGACCGGCGCCGATTCGGTATTGGTCACCCGGGTCCTCCGCGCGTGCAACGCAAGGTGGACGTCAGCCTCGGTTACGTCGCCCCCGGTGGCTACGGCGGACGTTTTTACGGTTGGTACGGGGCGACCTGGGTGGCCGCGCCGGAAATCCACGCGTATGACGTTCTGACCATCGAGTCGACGCTGTGGGACATCAGGCGCGAGCAAGCGGTGTGGTCGGGAATCAGCGAGTCGACCGACCCGAAGGATGTCACCAAAGTGACCCAGGAGTTGGCTGAAGCGCTGATCGCCAAGATGAAGGAGGACAAGGTGTTGTGACCTACGCCAAAGCGGTTCCCTCTCGAAGGAACTCGACTTCACGAAGTCTTCTAGCCCATCGAACCGTTCGCCCGACCGGGCACGGAGGAGTGCACGCATGACCGCATCCCCAAACGGCGCCGCATTGCCTGTCCATTCGCTGGCGGGATTCCTGCGCGAGAGCGGCGAGGAAAAAGCGATCACGGGGAACTTCACACAGGAATCGGAGCGCATACTCAGGATCGAAGTGGATGGCGGTGTCTGGCTCAAGCCGGGCGCCGCCATCGCTTACCGCGGCGATCTTCGCTTCGAACGGCTGCCTACGCTCCAGGGCCGGAACCTGAAAGACATGATCCGGCGCGAGCTGGTGCCCTTGGAGCGTGCGATTGGCCGAGGGCGGCTCTACTGTGCGTACCGTGGATGGCATCTTCGAGTGCTGCGTCTCGCGGGCGAAACCCTGTGCGTTTCGGCGAAGGAATTTCTCGCCTTCGAGGAAACCCTCGAACACGAGATATTCCTGGTCGGCAAGAGAATCGGCCTCACCGCGGGCGGTCTATTTGGAGCGAGGTTCTCCGGAACCGGTGCCCTGGCGTTCGCCGTCCACGGCAGTCCGCTGACGCTGCCGGTGACCCCGGCGAATCCGGTAAGTACCGATCCGCACTCCACCCTGGCCTGGTCGGACGGGCTTGTACCGGAGTTGAAGATGGATCTGAGTTGGCGCTCGGTGTTCCGGCACGGAGGTCGCGAACCCTTCCAGATGTTCTTCCAGGGCGAAGGGTTCGTCGTCGTCCAACCGGCTGAAGACCCGGCCCGGTTCCGGCTGAAAGGAGGCAGGTGGCTGAAAGCCCTGCTCAAGGTGTAATCGCTCGGCGCTGCGCTCAAATCGGGCAAGACATCGGTGCAATCCGAGGCCGCGCGGCCAAGGTCGGAGGCGGTCAATCTGGATGACCTTGTACCGCGCCGCTCCCCGTGACAATCGCCTAGCTTCAAGGAGGTAAGAATGGCGAATCAAGGCACACCCGCGAAGGACAGACCGAACATTCTCGTCATCTTCGGCGACGACATCGGCATCACCAATCTCAGCTGCTACAGCGACGGAGTGATGGGCTACCGCACGCCCAACATCGACCGTATCGCGCAAGAAGGCATGCGCTTCACCGACTCCTACGGCGAGCAGAGCTGTACGGCGGGACGCTCCGCCTTCATCACCGGGCAGAGCGTCTTCCGTACCGGACTGTCCAAGGTCGGGGTCCCGGCCGCCACCGTGGGTCTCCAGGCAGAGGACCCGACTATCGCCGAGTTGCTCAAGAATCAAGGCTACGCCACCGGCCAGTTCGGCAAGAACCACCTCGGCGACCGCAACGAGTACCTGCCCACCGTCCATGGCTTCGACGAGTTCTTCGGCAACCTCTACCACCTCAACGCCGAAGAGGAACCGGAACTGTCCGACTATCCGAATCCGAAAGACTTCCCGCACTTCCACGAGCGATTCGGCCCCCGCGGGGTCCTCCGCTGTCACGCGACCGACACCGACGACCCGACGGTGGACCCTCGCTTTGGTAAGGTCGGCAAGCAGAAGATCGAAGACACAGGCCCTTTGACCAAGAAGCGCATGGAAACCTGCGACGACGAGTTCTGCGCCGCCGCCAAGGACTTCATCAAGCGCCAGCATGGAGCCGGCAAACCCTGGTTCTGCTGGTTCAACACGACCCACATGCACCTGCGCACCCATCCCAAGCCCGAGAGCATCGGACAGGCCGGCCGGTGGCAATCCCCCCTACCACGACACCATGATTGATCATGACAAGCTGGTGGGCGAGATGCTGAACCTCCTGGACGAACTCGGCATCGCGGACAACACCGTCGTCATGTACGGCACCGACAACGGGCCGCGCATGAACACCTGGCCCGACGGTGCCATGACCCCCTTTCGCAACGAGAAGAACTCCAACTGGGAGGGCGCCTTCCGCATCCCGCTGCTGCTGCGCTGGCCCGGCAAGATCCCGGCGGGCGTGGTCTCCAACGAAATCGTCCAGCACCACGACTGGCTGCCGACGTTTCTCGCGGCGGCGGGCGAGCCGGATGTCGTGGAAAAGTGCAAGAAAGGCCACCAGGCGGCGGGCAAGACCTTCAAGGTCCACATCGACGGCTACAACCTGCTGCCCCACCTGACCGGCCAGGAGCCGAAAAGCCCGCGTCAGGGCTTCATCTACTTCAACGACGACGGCGACCTGGTCGCTTTGCGCTACGACAACTGGAAGGTGGTCTTCATGGAACAGCGGGTTGAAGGGACCCTGCGCATCTGGGCCGAGCCGTTCGTGCCGTTGCGGCTTCCCAAGCTCTACAACCTCAGGACCGATCCGTTCGAGCGCGCCGACATCACCTCGAACACTTACTACGACTGGTTCCTCGACCATGACTACATAGTGTTCGCGGCGCAGACGATCGCGGCCGAGTTCGTGGCGACGTTCAAGGACTTCCCGCCGCGCCAGAAGGCGGCCAGCTTCACCATCGACCAGGCCCTGGCGAAGATGAACGAGGTTGCCGGCGGCGGCGGACGCTGAGCGCCTGCGTATGCTGAAACTACCCCACGGACACGGCCGAAGAACGCGAGAGAGACGGTCATGAGCGTGGCCGCACTGCTATTGCTCGCGGTGAAGGTGAGCATCGTGCTCATCGTCTTCGGCCTCGGTCTCGCCGCGAGTCTCAAGGACGCGGGGTATCTGTTCCGGAGACCCGGGCGGCTGGTTCGGTCGCTGCTGGCGATGAACCTGGTCATGCCGCTATTCGCGGCGGCGCTCGCGGCCAGCTTCGAGCTACATCCAGCGGTGAAGATCGTCCTCATTGCGCTGGCGGTGTCGCCCGTTCCGCCGCTCCTCCCCAAAAAGGAGCTCAAGGCGGGCGGGAGCGCTCCCTATACGGTCGGATTGCTGGTCGCGACGGCGCTGCTCGCGGTCGTGTTCGTGCCCATCGCCGTGGCGCTGCTCGGGAAAGCTTTTGCGATACCCGCGCGAATGCCGGCGGCCGCCATCGCCAAGCTGGTGCTCATCACGGTGCTGGCGCCGCTTGGCTTCGGCATGGCGGTCCGGCACTGGGCGCCCGGGTTCGCAGAGCGGATCGCCAAGCCCATCGCCCTGGCGGCGACGGTGTTGCTCGCCGTCGGCGTCCTGCCGGTTTTGTTCACCGCGTGGCCGGCGATCGTGTCCTTGATCGGCAACGGGACGCTCGCCGCCATCGCCTCTTTTGTGGCCGTGGGACTGCTGGCAGGCCACGGACTCGGCGGCCCGGACCCGAACGATCGCACGGTGCTGGCGCTGTCCACCGCTTCCAGGCATCCCGGCGTCGCCTTGGCAATCGCCCACGCCAATTTTCCGGACGAGAAGCTGGCACCCGCCGTGGTTCTGCTGTATCTGATCGTGAGCGGGATCGTGTCGCTTCCCTACCTCAGGTGGAACCGGCGCCGCCACGCCGGTATCAAAGCGTGAACCGGACCGAGAGGAATCAACCGGGATAGATTCCAAAACCTTAGATCAGCCGAAGCTCCAACTAGGGATATGACCGAAAACAATGTTCCGATTCCTGCCGATTCCTGTGTCTGGCGTAGGGTGGGTTAGGCGCGCATCGCACGGAATCGGCAAAGTTCCTGTGGTGTTTCCGTGCGCCGTAACCCACCAGGCAAGGCCGCGAAACCGGTGGGTTACGGCGCGCAGGGAGGCCTGCGGGCACGGAATGGTTTGTGACGGTGCGCGCCTAACCCACCCTACAATCGTTTTTGAGTAAAACGGGATTTATTGGCGACCAAATCCTAGGAGGGTCATCATGCGAGTTAAACCCCTGAGACGCCACGGAATGACAGTACTAGTGAGCCTGATTCCCGTTTCGTACGCCTCGGCCGTTACGGAGCAGGACTTTCTGGCTCGAAATACCCAGGAGCTGATCAATCTTTGTACGGCTCCTGCAGACGATCCGCTCCGCGTAGCCGCTGTCCATTTTTGTACCGGTTACCTGGTGGGCGCCTACCACTATCACGAGTCGATCTATTCGGGACCCGGCAGCCAACCGCTCGTGTGTCCTCCCAATCCCAAGCCGACTCGCCAGCAGGCCATCACCAATTTCGTTTCCTGGGCAAAAGCCCACCCGGAATACAACCAGGATCGGCCGGTGGATGCGATGTTCAGATACATGATCGAAAAGTGGCCCTGCCAGCGATGAGCCGCTGCGAGCCGATCATCGAAAAGATCTTAAGAGGTCCGTTATGAAACGAAGAATTATTTTGAGTTTTTGGATAGCCCTCTCCGTGTCGGGCTGCGCCGATATGACATCGACCCAGCAGCGGATGCTCAGCGGCACCGCCGGTTCTACGGCGGCCGGTGCGGCGATCGGCGCCATTGCCGGGAATGCCGGACTCGGTGCCGCGATCGGTGCGGGCACAGGCCTGGTGGGAAGCTATTTGTACGACCAACACAAACAGGCCGAACAGCGCGCTTACCAGCAGGGTTATCAGCAAGGTCGCCAGCCGCAGCCGCAAACTCCGACCGGGCCGTGAGTATGGCGTGTTGGTGCAATCCGGTTCGACGCCGATCGATGACGCGCCGCCAGCGGAAGCGACTCTTGCTGTTATTGGGCCTGATCGCGCTGCTGGCGTATTTCATGAGTCGGAGAGCGCCGACGCCGACTCCGTCCACCGCACCCATAACTACCGTACCCGCGCCAACAGCGCCCGGAGTCTCCGGGTCGATCTGGGGGCCTTCATGGACAAGAAATTGCCCAATGGCGTGACGCTTCACATCCCCGCCAACGGCGTCGAGAACAAGTTGCTCGCCTTCATCGAGGACAAGAGCAAGCAGGTCAGTCCGAATACGTGGTTCAGCTTCGACCGGGTGGAATTCGACACTGACGCGTCCACGCTCAAACCTTTGTCGCAGCAACAACTGCGCAACATCGCCGAAATCATGAAGGCCTATCCACAGGTGACGATGAGGTTTAGCGGCTACACGGACAATACAGGCAATCCGGAGCGTAATCTGCAGCTGTCGCGCGAGCGCGCAAACAGTGCGATGAATCAGGTCGTGGCGCTCGGGATCGATTCATCGCGGCTGGCGGCCGAAGGGTATGGCGAGCAGCATCCGATAGCCGACAACGCCACGGCCGAGGGACGCCAGCGCAACCGGCGGGTCGACATCAATGTGAGTGCGAAGTAGGTCTCAATAGCAAGGAGTCTCATCATACTGCGCTCGGATCCGTTTGAGGCGGGCGATGACGGCACGCTGTACTACGACAGACGGTTTGCCGATCACGTCTTTCCGCAGGTGCCTGCACAACAGGTCGCGGCGAGGTGGCTCGAGAGCTTCAAGGAGTTTCCGATCAGGCAGAGGCCCGCGAGCTTCAACCTGGATCAAGTGATCGAGCAGCTCATGCCGAAGACTTAGCGCTCGGCAGTCTGCACAGCAGCGGCGGTTATACGGCCGCCGCCCCTGTGATTGGAGACTGCAAGACGCAGTGAGTACGAAACTAGTAAAGCATCTGAAGCGGGAGGCATATGAGATCGCCAAGAAGGCGCGAGAAATGATTAGGGGTGTCAAGTTAAGTGTGTAACTGGGATTAGTTCATAGGGTGACGCGATCGCCCAGCAGGATCACGAAGTGGTTCAAAGCCCGCTTCCAATCCTGGATCGGCATGGTCCATTTCTTCTCGATCCGTTGCAGCCCAAGGTACAGGACTTTCAGAATCGCCTCATCGTTCGGAAACGCGCCGCGGGTTTTAAGCAACTTACGCAGGCTGAAATTGAGCGATTCGATGGCGTTGGTGGTATACAGCACTTTGCGGGTCTCCGGCGGATAATCG
>Ga0196971_1000973_pt1 | contig 15129 bp, 6 predicted proteins | sample S1v_1013CmetaG_FD_148660 | JGI IMG/M metagenome (GOLD analysis project Ga0196971, IMG submission 148660) | Soil microbial communities from Anza Borrego desert, Southern California, United States - S1+v_10-13C | ecosystem: Environmental > Terrestrial > Soil > Desert | place: USA: California... | reverse complement strand
TCTTGGATACGTACGAACTCGAACTCGGCATCACCGGCCCGTCCGCGATGGGCGAGGAAGCGCAGCGCGGCATCCACGAATGGCTGGGCGCGCCCGATCCGCAAGGCTGGGACAGCCAGCTTGAGGACGAAGTCGCGTTTGCCGTCTCGTTCGACCGCCGCTGGCGCGCGCTGCGCGTCTTCGGCGATTATTTCGGCGGCCTCGAAGCCGATTTGACCCCCAGCGCCGGCGCCTCGCTCGGCACGCTGCGCACCGAGGCGCGCCTCGGCCTCGCCGCCCGCGTCGGCCAGCGCATCGACAGCGATTACGGCCCGCCGCGGGTGCGCCCCTCGCTTGCGGGCGTCGAGCATTTTCGCGGCGGGAATCTCTCCTGGTCGCTGTTCGCCGGCGTCCAAGGCCGCGCCGTCGCGCACAATCTCTTCCTAGATGGCAACACGTTCGAAGACAGCGCTTCGGTGGACCGTAATCCCTTCGTGCTCGACATGCAGACCGGCGTCTCGATCAGCGCCGGCAGCGTTCGCCTCGCCTATACTTACGTTTGGCGCACCGAAGAATTCGAGACCCAGCCCACCCGCCAAGATTTCGGCGCGCTGTCGCTGAGCGTCAGGCTTTAGCGGCGCCGCCAAGGGGCCCAATTCCCGCGAGTTGCCAGACCGGCGCTTTCTTGCTTCGATCCCACGGGAAATGCGCCAGCGGGGGTGGCCATGAATTTCTTATCGGGTCTCCTCAGCGGCTTCGGCGCGCATGACGCCGTCATTCGCGACGACCTGGAGCGTCTAGACCGGGTCAAACCCGGGCTCGGCGGCCAAGCTATCGCCTACGTTCGCTCGGGAACGGACGGCACGGTGCTGTCCTCGCTGACAACTTTGTGCCGCGCCAACGAACTGGAAGTCGGCCGCACCTACATTGACACCCGGCGCTCGACGGCGTCGCTCTACCGGCGCCAATTGCTCGCGACTTGCCATCCGTACGACACGGCGCTCATGCATCGTTACGCCGAGGTGCTCGCGGCCGCGGCGTCCGGCATTCCGGCCAAAACCGCCGCGCGCTACTCGCCCGAAAGCATCAGTGGATCCGACCACGCGCCGCGGCTTCTGCGCATTTTCTTCTCGGAAGCGTTCATGGGCCTCCGCGACCAGCACAATACCTGGCCGCCGCGATCGACCCAATTGCAAGACAAGGGCCTTCTGCCCGAACAGGCCATCGCCATGGCGCGCCTGTTCGGCGGCGACGTGACTGATCTCTTTGACGTGCTCTATGTCAGCGACAATACCTATTACCACGGCGGCGCACTCTATCGCGGCGCCGTTTCGATGCGCGCAACGGTCGAGGCGCATCCCGACGCTTTCAAGGCTGCGATGCAACGTATGCCGGCCCAAGCGCGCGTCGCTGCAATCGAAGACATAGGCGCATGGAATCTTGCCGCCTCGACGGATTTCGTTTCGTTTCTGGTCGGGCAAGCGGGCGAAAGCGCCAAGGGCGCGCGCGATGCGGCAAACGCCGCATTGCGCAACGCGCCGGCCGAAACCGTTGCGCCACTGGCGATCGCCATCCTGCAATCTGGCGACGCCGACCAACGGGCCGGCATGGTGGATGTGCTTACGCGGCTGAAAACTTCTGAAGCGATCGACGCGCTAAGGGCCCACCGCGCGACGGAAAAGACCGCACGCATCGCCGCCGCCATCGACACCGCGCTCACGCTCGACGAGCGCCGCCAAAGCGGCGCCGATGCGGCTGACGACAACGAGACAGGCTACACCGCCATCGGCGGCGCGCGCGTCGAGATCCCGCCGTTGCGCCCCTTGCCGGAAGACGGCCCCACCATCGTCACGGACGTAGAACGCCAAGGCTTGCGCAACATCGTCGAGGCGCAAAACCAGCAGATCATCAAGCAGAACGAAGCGAACGCCAAGCATGGCCACCGCTACCGCGCACCGCTGATCCCCAGCGCACAGGTCGATCGCGCCATCGCAGCGTTTGAAGGCGCCGCGGTCTCGGCAAACAACCGGCACGAAGTTTGGAGCATCCTGTCTTGGGGGCCGGGCGCGGCGTGGAGCCGCGCCAAGCTGCAAAAACTGCCGACCAAGGCGGCGTTACGGACGGCGATTCATCTTAGCAGCGGCGCCGGCGTCGGCCTCAACACGCATGCGGGCGGCCCCGGACCTGAACGCCTGCAAGCGTTCATCAACGGCCCCGAAGGCGACATTCGCCACCTCGAACTGCTCGATTTGGAGACCGGGCGCGCGCTTGAATTCGGCGATTGGCGCCAACGCTTCTCTCGGCCCATGCAAAAAGGCGATTTGCTCCGCTTCGCGCTGCACGGCGCCTATTATAGGCCGGATCTATCCCGTTTGCCGCGCCAGGCGCTATGGCCTTACCTCGCTGAGAATCTTCAAGTATTCGACGAAGCGTTCGGCCTCGCAGCGCCGACAGCAGTCAAGCTCGACCGCACCGCCGCGGTGCGCACCTTGGCGCTGCTGCCGGCGACGCCTGCGCGTTATTTATCGCCGCTGCTCGAAGTCGCCACCGGCGACAGCCGGAACGGCCGCGCCGAAGCGCGCGCAATGCTCTCTAATGCGCCGGATGTGGAAGCGCGCCTATTGTCGTTGTTGGATGACACGCGCCAAGCCACCCGCGCCGGCGCCGCCGATTGGCTTTCGATGCGGCGCGATGCGGGCGCAGTAGCGGCGCTGTTCAAGCGGCTCAAGAAAGAAAAATCGGAGATCGCGCGTGCGGCGATCCTGAGCGGACTGAAGCGGCTGGGCGAAGACCTCTCCGACATTCTCGGACCCGAGGCCTTGATCGCGGAGGCGGAAAAAGGACTGAAGTCGGCCAAATTCGACAAGCTGGAATGGATGGCCCTGGCCAATCTCGGCACGGTGCGATTCCGCAACGGCGCAAAGGCGCCACCAGACGTGCTGCGCTGGTGGGTGTTCTCCGCTTATAAACTGAAACAACCCGGCGGAAATGCCCTCTTCGAGATTTACCTCGATCAGCTTGATCCGAACGACGCCGCGCAATTCTCAACCTGGGTGATGGAATCCTGGATCGGCTATGACACCGCCAAGCCCCGGGATGACGAAGCCAACGCCTATGCCAAGAGCCATGCGTCATCACGCGCGCAAACATATGCGCGCTGGCAGCCTGGCTACACCGAAGAGATGGCCTTCGCCAGTTTGAAGTCCAAGTTCATGTCGCAGTATCCAAACAGCGGCGCCGATTCAAAAGGCGTGCTCGCCTTGGCGACGCGTGCGCCGTCCGCGATCGCCGTCGAACGGGTGCGCGCCTATTTGAAAGCGCATGGCCAACGCACCTCGCAAGCGAGCGCGCTGCTCGAAATGCTGGCCGCAAAAGGCGATCCGGTGGCGTTGCAAGTGGTCATCGCCGCCGCGACGCGGCTGAAGCAAAAAGGCGTGCAGAAATTCGCTGGCGAACTGATCACCCGCGTCGCCGAGGCGCGCGACTGGACGCTTGACGAACTGGCCGACCGCACCGTTCCAACCGCAGGCTTTGACGAGGACGGCGTCTTGACCCTCGTCTGCGGCGACGACGCCAAAGTGTACGAGGCACGGCTCGCCCCCGACCTCAGCATCGTTTTACGGAATCCGGCGGGCAAGGACGTCGCCAACCTGCCGTCTGGCCAGGACGAGGCGAGTCAAGCATCGAAGAAGCTGCTTTCGACCGCGAAGAAAGAATTGAAGCAGATCGTCGCCATGCAATCGGCACGACTTTATGAAGCCCTCTGCGCCGAGCGGTCTTGGAGCTGCGAGGATTGGAAGCGCAGCTTCCACGATCATCCGGTCTTACGTCGTCTGGTCGAACGTATCGTATGGCTGGGACTGGACGGCCACGGCGCCATCGCCGGCGCGTTCCGGCCGACGGCGGAAGGCGACTTCACTAACGCCGGCGACGAACCTGTCGATCTCGAAGCCTTCGATAAAGTGCGCATTGCCCACGGCGCCGTTCTTGACGACGCACAAGCTCGGGGCTGGGCGCAGCATCTGGACGATTACGAGATCAAACCGCTCTTCATCCAGTTCGGCCGGAGCTTGCTGCGCATCGGCGAAGAGGCCTCCAAGACCACGATGATCGAGGACCGCAAGGGCTGGCTCACCGACGCCTTCACGATCCGGGGCCTCGCCACCAAGCTCGGCTACGAGCGCGGCCCTCCGCTCGACGGCGGCTTCTTCAATGAATACCGGAAGGTATTCTCGAGCGCCGGCGTCGCTGCGGTGATCGAATTCACCGGCAACAGTCTGCCTGAGCAGAACGTGCCGGCGGCGCTGATGATGCTCCGGTTCGAACGCGCAACAGGTCCTGGCCGCCATTCCGGCGCGGTGGCGCTCGGCGACGTGCCGCCCGTGTTGTTGTCCGAATGTTGGAACGATTACCACGCCGTGGCCGCCAAAGCGAAGTACGACGCTGAATGGGAAAAGAAATCGCCATGGTGAAAGAGGTCCTGCGCGCGCCGGCCGAACAGCGCTTCGCCGACGAATTGACGCGGCTCGGGGCGGCCGACACGGACCCGCGCCCGAGCGGTTGGCGGCTCTCGCCGCGCGCGGTGCGCCGCTTCATTCTCGGTGACCAGGCGCTCAAGGTTACACAGAAGTTCTACGGCGACGATCCGCTGGTCGATCGCTGCATCGTTTCGCTGATGGGACACCAGGGGCTCATGCTGGTCGGCGAACCGGGGACTGCGAAATCGCTGCTGTCCGAACTGCTTGCGGCGGCGGTCAGCGGCGATTCCACGCTCGTGATCCAGGGTTCGGCTGGAATTATCGAAGATCACCTGCGCTACGGCTGGAATTACGCGCTGCTGCTGGCCGAAGGCCCTACCGAGCGGGCGCTCTCGCCATCGCCCGTATTCAACGCGATGCGCAGCGGGCAGATCGTGCGCGTGGAGGAGCTGACGCGATGCGCGCCCGAGGTGCAGGATGCGCTAATCTCACTGATGTCGGAAAAAACCATCACCATTCCCGAACTCGGCCCCGCTGCGGAGAACCGCGCAACGCCCGGATTCAACGTGATCGGCACCGCCAATCTCCGCGACCGCGGCGTGCACGACATGTCGAGCGCCCTGAAACGCCGTTTCAACTTCGAAACCGTGCAGCCCATCGCGGACGCCAATTTCGAGAAGGAGCTGGTCGCCAAGCAAGTGGCCGAGCGGATGGCCGACCATCCAAGCAGCAAGCCGACGCAGGAAGAAGTCATCGACCTCGTCGTTTCGGTGTTCCGCGATCTCCGTACCGGCGTCACCAGCGAAGGCGCGGCGGTGGCCCAACCCAACAGCGTCATGTCCACTGCCGAAGCCGTGAACGTCGCCCACGCGGCCGCCTTGGACGCCACCTATCTTGACGCCGGCGCTGTCGGCGGCGCGCACGTCGCGCGCCAAATCCGCGGCGTCGTATTCAAGGACGACCCAGAAGATGCGCGCAAATTCCGCGCCTATATCGATCACATCGCCAAGACGCGGGCCAAGCGCAGCAAAATCTGGAACGACTTCCACTCCGCCGCCAAGAAGGACTGACTTGGCCGACGCCGGTGCGATCAAGGCGGCCCAGCAAGGGCTCTTCCAACCGCAGCGCGGGCTCTATTTTGCGCCTGTGCGCCACCACTCGCCGGCCTGCGCCTGGGCCGTACGCGCTCTGATCCGCGAGGTGAAACCAACGCGCGTGCTGATCGAGGGGCCCACAGACTTTACCCCGCACATCCCGCTCATCGCCCACGCCGACACACGCCCGCCCATCGCTATCGCGGCTCTGATCAGCGACGGCGATCATATGCGCACGGCCGCTTATTATCCCTTCAGCGTGCACTCGCCTGAATATATCGCATTGCGCGAAGCGCAGGCGCTAGGCGCGGAGGCGCGCTTCATAGACCTCCCGTCCATCGACAAGGTGATGCTGCGCGATTACGACGACGATGCGCCAATCTCACTCAGCGAAGAGCATTACTTCGATAGCGGTGAATTCATCCGCGCCTTATGCCGCCGCACCGGCTGCCGCGACGGCTTCGAGCTCTGGGACCATCTGTTCGAAACCCGTCTCGGTGCGGACGACTGGCGCGGGCTGTTCGCCGATGTCGGCGCCTATTGCGCCGGCGTTCGGCAATCGACCGCGCCGTCGCTAATCGAGCGGAACGGCGATCTGGCGCGCGAAGCGCATATGGCGGCGGCGGTCCTCGACGCGCTGGGCGCGGGCGGCCCGATCGTCGTCGTCACCGGCGGCTTCCATACCTCAGCGCTGATCGAGCGCGTCGCCAATGACGCCCGCGAGTCCGCGCCGCCGCAGGGCAAAACGGCGCGCTCGTTCTTGATCCGCTACAGCTTTGCCGCAATGGATGCGCTGAACGGCTATGGCGCCGGCTTGCCACAGCCCGCCTATTACGACTTCCTCTGGAAACGCGCGAACGAGCGTGAGGGCGGCGCTCTTTGGCGCGACACGGCGCTCGATCTCGTCTCGGGCTTCACGCAGCGCGCTCGCGCTGAAGGTCACGCCGTCAGCGTGCCGCAACAAGTGGAAATGGTGCGTCTCGCCGAAGCGCTGGCGCATATGCGCGGGCGGTCCGGCGCCTCGCGTCACGACTTGATCGACGCGGCGCGCACGGCGCTGGTGAAAGGCGAAGCGAGCCCGCGTGAAGCGTGGACCGAGCGGCTGATCGAATACCTGCGCGGCGACGCCATCGGCGATGTGCCGGCGTCAGCGGGCTCTCCCCCGCTCGTGGAGTACGCCCGCAGCCTCGCCCGCGCCAACCGGATCGATATCAGCGACGGCGCCCGCCGCCGGCGCCGGCTCGACATCCGCAGAAAGCCCGCACACCTCGCTGCGTCGCGCTACCTGCACGCCATGGGCCTGCTCGGCACAGCGTTTGCCGACCGCGAACTCGGCCCGGACTATGTAAACAATACCCAGACCGACCTGATGTTCGAGGAATGGTCCTATGCCTGGTCGCCTGCCGTCGAAGCGCGCCTGATCGAACTCTCCGCGCTTGCCGACCGCATCGCCGCCGCCTGTCTCGCTGTGCTGCGCCGCAAGCGCGACGAGTTTCGCACGGCGGGTCAGGGCGGCGACATCGTCGCGATCAGCGATCTCATCGCGCAAGGCGTCCTCGCCGGCCTCGGGCGTGAGCTTGCGCCTTTGGTGCAGGACCTCAGCAGCGATATCCAGGCGCACGCCGATTTCGCCGCCGTCGCGCACGCTCTGCGCCGCCTCGCTTATATGTCGAACACGGCGGGCCCGCTCCGGGCGCCGGCGGAACTCGAGCTCGGTCCAGCTGCGCTGGCCGCCTATTTGCGCATCATCTATCTGTGCGGTGACCTGCCGGCGACCCATCCGGACGCAGTCGGCCCGCGTGTCGAAGCACTCCGCCTCGTGGCGGAACTGCTCAACACGGACACGACCGGCCTGCTCGACCGCAGCCTGTTCGATGAAGCCATTGATCGCGTTTCCGATGCGCGTCCGCCGGCGATTATCCTTGGCGCTGTGTTGGCGCTGTGCGTGCAAGCCGGCCGGCGCGATCCGCAAAGCCTGCGCGATGCTCTGAACGGGGCGTTTGCCGGCGCTGGACAGGATGAACAGGATCGCATTGGCGTCCTTATCGGCATGCTGCTCGCTGCGCCCCACGTGCTGTGGCGGACGCCGGACGTCATGGACACCGTCGATGCTTTTCTCGGCGCGCTCGAGGAAGATGCGTTCATGGCGCTGCTGCCTCACCTGCGGCTCGCCTTCGCCGCGCTTAACCCGCGCGAAATCGACCAAGTGGCTGAAAAACTCGCGCAGCTGCATGGGGGCCATGCCAGCGCCTTCGCGGCCGTCCACCACACCCTGACACCGCGCGATCTCGACCGGGGCTTGGCGCTGGACCGTCAAATCCGCGCCACAGTGGAACGAGACGGTCTCGGCGCTTGGCTTCGTGGTGAGACGCCGCCATGAGCACGCAGCGCCGCTGGCGGCTCGCGCTAGGCCGCTATTCGCAGAATGCGCTCGGCGGCCTCAATGGCCGCGACGCCGACGCCGACCGCGTGCTCGACTATCTGTACGCTCGCGAACACGCCAAGCGCGGTCAGAGCTGGTCTAAAGGCCACGGCAGCCTCGATCCGACGCAAATGACGGCAATCAACTGGCTCGGAAAAGCACGCGCCGTTTTTCCGCACAAGGTGTTCGAAACGCTGCAGGACCACGCGCTCGACCGCTACGGCATCACCGAGCTGCTGAATGATCCCAAAACGCTGGAGAATCTCGCTCCCAATCCGTCCATGCTGAAAGTGCTGCTCGGCTTCCATGGCCGCGCCCAGCCCGAGGTGAAGGCGAAGCTGCGCGCCATCGCCGATCAGGTGATCAAGGAGCTCGTCGAACGCTTGCGCAGCGAGGTGTTGCGCGCCTTCTCCGGCAAGCGCAACCGCTTCCGACGTTCGCGGCTGAAATCGGCCGCCAATTTCGATTGGCGCGCCACCATGCGGGCGAACCTCGCCACCTACGATCCGCAACGCAAACGCATCATCGCCGAACGGCTGCTCTTCAACTCACGCGAACGCCGCAAGCTGCCCTGGCGCGTCATCTTGTGCGTCGACCAATCGGGCTCGATGACCGACAGCATCATCCATTCCGCCGTTATGGCTGCGATCCTCTCCGGGCTGCCCGGCATCGACGTTAAAATGGTGCTGTTCGACACCTCGATCATCGACGTTTCAGACAATCTCACCGATCCGTTGGAGACCCTGCTTTCGGTGCAGCTCGGCGGCGGCACCGACATCGGCCGAGCCGTCGGCTATTGCGAAACTCTGGTCAGCGACCCCGAGCGCACGATTTTTGCGCTGATCACCGATTTCTGCGAAGGCGGCTCGCCGCGCGTCCTCTACGCCGCGTTGGCGCGGATGTTCGAGGCGCGGGTGAAACTGATCGGCCTCGCCGCCTTGGACGATTCCGGCAGCGCCATGTACGATCACGCCGTCGCCGCACGCGCTGCCGAACTGGGCATGAAGGTCGGCGCCATGACCCCGTACGAGTTCGCGCGCTGGCTCGCGGACGTAGTCCGATGAGCCTCGATTTCAGCCTCTACGACGACGCGGCGCTGGAAGCGCTCGCGCCGAAGGGCGTCGTTCGCCGCGCGCGACGCGATTTCGACGCTGGTCTTGGCGCCGTCAAGGAATGCGACGCAAGAGCCGCTGTCGTCGATGCCGACAGCGAAACGGTGAAGATCGACGCACGCGGACCAAAGGCGGCGCACTGCACCTGTCCGGCGACCGGCATCTGCCGCCATATTTTGCTCGCCGTTATGACACTCAACGCCGCCATCACTCCGCGCGAGAATACGGAGGGCCCGGATGCAGCGCCATCCGCGGCCGATGAGCTGCTCGCGCTATCGCAAGCTGATTTGCAAACCTTCGCCGGAGCCGATTGGACGATCGCCATTTCGCTGGCTGCATCGAGCGCCGCATCTTCCGTGCAGCAGAATGGCCGCAACTGCACCGTTGAACTCGAAGATTCGCCCGCGAGCGTGACATTTCTCGCCGGCCTTGGGCTCAAAGGCGCCGCGTTCAAGGGCCCGAAGACGCGCGCGCGCGCCATCGTAACCGCCGCGGCGCTTATCGTGCGGCAAAAGCACGGCCTCGCGGTCGATACAGTGCCAACGGAGGATGCCGCGCCCGCAGCAAGCATGAGCCGGGACTATCTCGACGACGCGGCGCGCAAGATCGTGCAGAGCACGCGCATGGTGCTGGCCGGCGCCTCACCTGTCGCCGCGGACACGCTGTTCGATCTCGCTATCTCGGCCCGCGCGGAGGCGGCCCCGCGGCTAACAGCGCAGCTGCGCCTACTGACCAAGCAAGCCGGCCAAGCCGCCGCGCGGATGGTCCAATTCGAACCGGAGGCCTTCTTCGCCGACGCCGCGCGGGCTTACGCGTTGATTGAAGCGCTGAAGCGCGACGCGCAGGATCCCGCGTTGACCGGTCTCGTGCGACGTGATTTCCAGCCTGCGCCGCCGCTGGAGCTTTGGATGCTCGGCGCGGCGCGCTGGGCGAGCCCCAGCGGCGCACGCGGCTTGACGCTGCATGGTTTCGCGCCCGCGGACCAGCAATGGCGCTCGCTGACGCTGGCGCGCGGTCCCGGCATGGATCCGGCGTTCGATCCCGCCATCGTCTATACAATGCCGCTCTGGAGCGCCGGCCCGGCGCAAACGCTGATGGCCAAGACGCTGTATCTTCCAGAGCCGCTCATCGCCGCCGACGGCGCCATCGCACCGGCTTTGCAGCAACCTGCCACGGTCCAAGGCGCCATCGCCAGCACACGCGCTTTGACCCCAGCCGGCGCTGCGCTGGTCTCATGGGCGCAGGTACGCGCAGATATCACCGCACGGCTTGGCGCCGGGCTGCGGCGCAGAACTACGCCGATCGCCGTCCTGATCGCGCCCGCGCGCCTCGGCGCCGCCAGCTTTGACGAATTCACTCAAAACTACGAACTGGAGGCGCTCGACGCCACTGGTGACGCGCTACGTCTCACCTTCTTAGCCGACGCACATCAGACCGTGCAGCGTCTCAGCGCAACACATCGCCCCCCGCTCATGTTGGCGGAAACCACAAACGACGCCGACCGCCCCTCACTGCGGCCGATCTCGATTTTGCACGACGCGGCGCATGGCAGGCTCGATGTGGTCAACCTCACGCTCGACTCGTGGCCACTCGCGCGAAGTGCGGCCGACACGCTCGCCAACATCCTGCCCAAACCCGCAACCGCCCCGCGCCTCGGCCGCGACCCGCTCGCTGATCTCGCACGCCGGGCGCTCGAAACCGCAACCGCCCACTGTGCCGGCGGCGCGGCGACCGACTTGGCGCAACTCGAAAGCCAATGCGACGCGGCCGGCCTTTCGGCGCTGGCGCAATCGCTCCGCCATCTCGACCAGCAACGCACGCCGCTCGCTGCGCTCGCCGCCGCCTACCTCGCGAGCGAAACGCTGACGCAGCTCAGCTGGGCCTGATCTGGTCAAGCACAGCCCTGATTTAGTATGCATCCTTCGGTACCGGGAACCGATCAGTATGACCGAAGCGGAAACAGGGCGCGCCCATCCCGACGACGAATCCCGCCTTCGCGCCGATCTGGCCGAATTCTACGAGGCCGATCTCCCCACTCTTGCGGAAGCCGCCGTGCGCTGGGTCGCCACCGGCGAGGGGTTCGATACGCTACGCGCGGAGACCGCGAAGGCCGGCGCAATCGCCGTCGCGCCGCACGGCGCCAATGCCGCGAAAAATAGGTTCGACCAGGTGCTTCGGCTCTGGCAGGGCCCGCGTTTTGCAACGACGAAACGGCCGCATCGGCTGGAATTTTTCTTAGAGCCCGCCCGCTATGAGCCACGCTGCATGTGGCGCTACGGCGTACTGCTCGCCGGACGTCTCTGGGTGACCGGTCAATCGGCCTGCGGCCCGTATGAACCCGGCGCCGGCGCCTCGCTTCCGGGGCACGCTTACGACGTGCTTCTGTCGATCGGTTCTTTTCACTGGTCCAGAACGGGCGCGTATCCAAGCCTCTCCCACAAGGACGATTTGCTCCGGCACGACGATCCGGAGCCGTATCCGGCGCTGCGCCTATATCTTGGTCGCAAAGACATCAACACCGCGCATAGCATCATTCACTCCCGCGACGCCGCGGAATATCTGATCGAGCATGCGCCCGAACTTTGCGCGCGCTTTCCCTATTCCGAAGTGCTTGCGAACGCGCTCGCCGAACTCGGCATCGTCCATCACGGCTTCACCGACTGGGTCGTGCGCAGCCTCAGCACGGAGTCTCGAAAACCCACGACCAAAAGCGTCTATTCCGGCGATCGCTTTCAAAAAGCGCAAGGCAGCATGGCCATCCGCGCCCTTGCCGCGATCCCGAAAGACGAACTGAGTCCGCAGCTCGCACCGCACTTCCTCGCAGCAGGGCCCGCCACCGCAGCGGAACTGCTCGACCTCCTCGCTTTGCGGGGCGGCGAGGCGGGGCGTGCGCTCCTGCGCAAGCGTCTCGACGGCGAGCGCAATTCCCTCATGCGCGAAGCGATCGAACGCGCATTGCGCGTCGAGACCAGCGAGAGCACCGACGGCGCCGATGGCTATGAATCGCTCGACGGCGGACGCGTCGCAATTCCGGCAGTCCCCGTGCTCGAACCCGAGTTTGCTCCGCCGGATTCCGTGCGGGCAGATATCGAACGCTATCGCGCCGCTCTCAATGAGAACACGATCAGAGAGAATGAGCGGCGCCAGCGCTGGCACGCCGATGCCTTGGCCCGAGGCGAGACGAGATGGCAGCTGCGGCAAGATCCGCTGCTGGAAGCGGAATCGACCGATGCAATCATGGACATCGCCATTGCGGGACTGCCGCCGCCGCCACGTTCGCCGCAGCCGCTGCATCGCGCAATCTATCGTCTCGAAAGAGCTCAGCGTTCCTCTTGGGAAGCACGGATAAGGCCCTGGTCGGCGCGGCCGCTGCACCTGCTTCACCTCGTCCGCCTGGCCGACACCGATCATCTCGACGCATTCACGGCGCATTTCTTCGGCGGCCTTGCCAAAGAGGAAGTCGCGCGCCGCCTCGCCGGCGCCCTCGACGTGCGTACGCTCCGCGACGCTGTGGCAGCGGCCGGCCGCACGCCCCGTCCGCTCCCGCTCGGCGCCTACGAACAGTTTCCAGCGCCCAATATCTGGCCGTACTTCGCCGAGCGATTGGAGGACATCGATCAAGCCTTCGCCAATGGCGCCGAGCAAGACGCGATGGCGGCGCTGTCGCGCTTTCCCAAGATCCCGAAGCGATTCGTCGCACCACTTCTGAACCTCGCCCTTTCGGACAAGCGCACGCAGTGGGCGCCGGCGCAACATCTGCTCGGTGATGCGCCAAGCCTCACCGCGCTTATCGTGCCGCAGCTCGCATCGAAAGCAGCCGAGCGGCGCCGCGTTGCAGCGCAATGGATCGGCAAACGCAGCGACATAAGCGCAATCATCCCACTCCGCGCCGCGGCCAGGAAAGAAAGGTCCGCGCCGGTGTATGCGGCGATACTGAACGCCTTGAAGGCGCTAGGCGCAGATCTGTCGGAATATTTCGACGAAGCGACGCTGTTGGCGGCGGCCGAGCAACGTCTCGCCAACGCGGATGCAGAGTCCAAAGGCTGGTTTCCGTCCGAGGCGGCGCCCGATCTGTTTTGGGCCGACGGTCGCCCGCTCAAGCGCGCGCTGATGCGCCACTGGCTGCAGATCGCCGACGACCTGAAGCTTGCCTCCGGCAACGCCCAGATCGATCTCTATCTCGATCAGCTCCGCCCCGACTGCGCCGAAGCATTCGGCCTGTTTACGCTGAGGGCTTGGCTGGCGCGCGATACGACGCCGATCTCCGAAGAGGACCTCGCGCGTCTGGGCGCCGAGATTTTCCAGCTCTACCAAGCCACACCCAATGTGGGCGGGCGGTACGCCGATGGCTCGACCTTCGTCTCGTGGGCGCACCTGGATGAAGTGACGCCGGCCGCCTGCCTCGGCCTGGCGCGCCAGCACTTTTCCGGACGTCTCGCCTTCAGCGCCTACGACAATCGCGGCTTGCTCGCGATCGCGGCGCGCGCGCCGGCGGCGGAAATGGTCCGGCTTATCCGTCCTTATTTGAAAGACAATTACAAACGCATGGGTCAGTGCAAGACGCTGCTCGATTGCCTCGCCGCCAATGGCGCACCCGCCGGCTTGCAACTCATCTTCGCGACCGCGACCAAATCGAAAAATAAGGGCGTGCAGAAGCACGCTTCCGTCTTGGTCGATACGCTAGCGGAAGCGCGCGGCTGGACCCGTGACCAACTCGCGGACCGCACCGTGCCAACGGCAGGCCTCGACGAGACCGGCGCTCTGCCGCTGCCAATCGGAGACAGAGTTTATTTCGCCCGGCTCGGCGCCGATCTCGGCTTGGCGCTGTTCAATCCGGACGGGGGTAAGATCGCCGCCCTGCCGGCGCCGAAGGATGAGACGCTCGCCGCCGCAGCAAAGGAAGCCAAGGCGGCGCTGGCGACGGCCAAAAAAGAGCTGAAGCAAACGATCGAAATGCAATCGGCCCGTTTCTACGAGGCGCTGTGTGCGGAACGTGTCTGGAGTGTTGAAGACTTCCGCAGCTTCATCCTGCAGCATCCGATTCTGTCGCGCCTCGCCGAACGGTTGATTTGGCAAGCGCTCGACGCCGACGGCGCTCCGCTCTCGACCTTCCGCCCGCTCGGGGACGGCACATTGACCGACGCACGGGACGCCGCGACTACAATCGACGGCGCAGCTTGCGTCCGGCTCGCGCATCTCGCCGCGATCGAGGCCGATGACGCCGAAGCCTGGCGCCGTCACCTGTCCGACTACGAAACCAAACCGCTCTTCCCGCAGCTCACGCGCCCGCGCCGGACGTTGCCGCCTGAGCTTGCCGAAGCCGACACGCTGGAGGATCGCCAAGGCTGGGTGATGGACACATACAAGCTGCGCTCGATCGCCACCAAACTCGGCTGGAAGCGCGGGTCGATCCTCGATGCCGGCAGCTTCGACACTTACGAAAAAGCGCTGCCCGGCATCGCTTTGAAGGCGGTGCTGTCGTTCAGCGGCTCGATGGTGCCGGAGGAGAACACGCCGGCGGCCATCCACGGCCTCAGGTTCGAGCGTATCCACACCAACGGCGCCAGCGCGCCGATGCTGCTGAAGGACGCGCCGCCCGTCCTGCTGAGCGAAGCCTGGAACGATTATCACGACATCGCCGCCAGCGGCGCGTTCGACCCGGGCTGGGAAGACGTCTGCCCTTGGTAAGCGGCCCTGCGCGCCCTTGCGGCCCTCGCAAGATCCGCTATCTCTCGCTACGCTCGCGGGCGTAGTTCAGAGGTAGAACGTCAGCTTCCCAAGCTGAATGTCGGGGGTTCGATTCCCCCCGCCCGCTCCAACTTTTCTGGGCACGAGAACTGCGGCCCGTCTATCTAGCTTCCGCGCACCGGGTGCGCTTTCAGCACTGGGCGCTCGATGACGGCTTTCCACCACCTCCTCGGCAACACGCTCGTCGCCAGCATAACCAACTTCACGGTTTGGTTTGCGGTGACGTTCTGGGTGTTTCTCGAAACGCAATCCGTGTTCGCCACCGGCATGATCGCAGGCATTTATCTCGTGCTCAC